>Ga0302251_1000350_pt1 | contig 46693 bp, 29 predicted proteins | sample AAG_RA_Gln_MG_FD_193534 | JGI IMG/M metagenome (GOLD analysis project Ga0302251, IMG submission 193534) | Enriched activated sludge microbial communities from anaerobic digester in WTTP, New Holstein, Wisconsin, United States - AAG_RA_Gln | ecosystem: Engineered > Bioreactor > Anaerobic >... | reverse complement strand
AGGCAGACGCCGGTGTCCTGTTCGGGCAGGGCTGCCCCCGTCGCCAGGGCGATGCGCCGGCCGCGCGGCACAAAGGTATCGATGTGGGAGGTGGCCATCCTTCTCTCCGGCTGTACGGTCTGTTGTCGCAGCCCCGCGCCTGTTCCCCCGGTGCGAACCATCCCGGCGCCGGCCGAATCCGGTGCCGGGCCCGCCCATGCCTTTGACAAGCGGTCCTGTCTATAGTATAACAGGGGCCGGCGCAAAGGTCAAGCCGCCAGGTGACGAGATGCAGCTCCGCGAGATCGAGTGTCGTTCCATCCTGACCCGCAGCGGGATCCCTGGTGTGGACTATGCCCTCAACCCGTACGTGGGCTGCGCGCACGCCTGTGTCTACTGCTACGCCACCTTTATGAAGCGCTTCACCGGCCACGACGAGGAGTGGGGCACCTTTGTCGACGTGCGGGTCAATGCGGCCGAGGTGCTCGCCCGCCAGGTCCGGCGGGCGCGGCCCGGCCCGGTCCTCCTGGCGTCGGTGACCGATGCCTACCAGCCGCTGGAGGAGCAGTACGGGATCACGCGGGCCTGTCTGCGGGTGCTCACGGGCACCGGCCTGCCCGTCTCGATCCTGACCAAGTCGGGGCTGGTGCAGCGCGACCTGGACGTGATCCGGCAGCTGTCGCAGGTAGACGTCGGCTTTACGATCACGACCCTGGACGAGGGGCTCCGCCGGCTCTTCGAGCCGGGCGCGGTGCCGGTCGCCCGGCGGCTGGAAGCGATGGCCGCGCTGGCGTCGGCCGGTGTAGAGGTTTGGGCCTTTTGCGGGCCGCTTCTCCCCGGACTCTCTGATGGGGAGGAGCAGCTTTCCGCCCTCCTTGCCGCCGTGAAGCAGGCCGGCGCGCGGCGCATCCTGGTGGACAGCCTCAACCTGCGCGGGGCTTCCTGGGGCCGGGTGCGGGGACTGCTGCAGGCGCACTACCCCCACCTGGTGGAGCTGTACCGATCGTTGGCCGTGGACCGCGGTCCCTATCACGAGGCGCTGCTGGAGCGGGCCCGGCGCATCGCGGGCCGCTACGGCTTGGCCTGCGAGGGCTGAGGCGCCACCAGCGCCACCGGGAAGTCTTCCTCCATGGCCGTGGCCTTGAAGAGGGGGTGCTGGTCGGCCCTGGTGGGGACGTGTTCGGCCACGTGACGGAAGAGGTCGAACACGCGGACGTAGCCATCCCCCAGCGTTCTGCATTCGCCGCGCAGCGCCTCCAGCAGGTAGTAGGTAAAGAGGCTGTTGGCCATGCCGGCCAGCGTCCAAGAGACCTCGTCCGGCCGCGACGAGGCCATGACGATGCGCCCCGTGCCCTGGGCCAGGGCCTGGTAATAGCCTTCCCCCAGGCCGGTCTGGATCTCTTCCACCCCTTTGGGCTCCCCCACCCCCCCGCTGTGGCAGCTGTCAAAGAGCACAAGCAGCCGGTCGGCCTGGATCTCGCGCAGCAGGCCGGTCATTTCGTCGCCGGAGATGGCCGTGCCGGGCAGGTCCAGTGGGTCGCAGTCGTAAGGCAAGAGATACTGGGTGCCGCCGCCGGCCCAGCTGTGGGCGCCGTGGCCGGAGAAGAAGACGACGGCGGTGTCCTCGGGACCGGCGCGGGCCGCCAGATCGTGTAGCGCCTGCCGGATCCCGGCCCTGTTCGCCTCACCGTCAAGCAGTTGGACAACCTGGGCCTGCGGGTAGCCGCAGTGGGCCGGGTCGGTGAGCAGGGCGCGCAGACCGCGGGCGTCGTCCAGCACGATTTCCGGCAGCTGGCGGACGCGCGGGTAGCCGGCGATGCCCATGACCAGGGCGTGGCCGCAGGCAAAGGTGCCGGTCGGTGGAAGCGGCGCGTGCGCCTGCTTGGCCTGCTCTGCCACGTAGCCGTCCACCTGGACGGGCGGAATGCCCAGGATGCCGGCCAGGAGCCGCTTCCAGGCCGCGTCGTCGCCGGGGCTGGCGAACTCGACCGGCTCATAGCGCCGCAGGAAGGGCGGCAGGGCCTGCTTCCGCGGCCGGGCCGCGCCCGGCACGAGGACGGGGATGATGCGGTAGCCGGCCTCGTCCTCGACGCGGGCCTGGATGGCCGCGCGCATCTGCTCGTTCTGCCAGCCCTGGATCTCACCCTGTCCGCCGACAAAGACGGCGCACGATTGCGCCTGGAGAAGGGCGTCCTCCATCTGCTCCTGGGCCGGCCGGCCGGGGACGGCGTGCCACGGTTCGAACCAGAACGATAGCCGGGCATCGCCTTGCAGTCGCAGCGCCAGCGATTCGACAAAGGGCTGGGTGGCGGGGCTATAGCTCAAGAATACGTGGGCGGGCATCGTCAGCGATACCTCCTGCGCGTTGCGCTGCCGGCATGACGCGATGCGGTCCCGGTTTCAGGTTCCTGCCCCTGGCTCGATCTCTGGCCGACGACGTGCCAACCTGTAACCGGCCGGCTGCCCTCCTAGGGCCATTGCGGGCAGGTCGGGCGGTAGGGCTGGCCGGCAAAGTAGCTGTCCCACTCTTCCGGGGTCAGGTTGCGGCCGGCCGTGCGGCAGGCCAATTCTACCAGCCCGTTCACCCCGATGGTGTAGAGGCGCACCGTCATGTACTCGGCCCCGGTGGCCAGGTAGCGCCCATCGGGGCTCCAGGCTATGTTCGTGGTCTGCCCCGTGTGCCCAGGTAGCACCGCGGGCTCGGCCTGGGGGTCCTGGATATCCCACATCCGCATCGTGGGGTCGATCCAGCCGGCCCCGGTGACCAAGAAACGCCCATCCGGGCTGAGCGCCAGCGCGGCGATGTCGTCCACGTCGCCACGCAGCAGGACGGGCCCGGCGGCCAGCTGCTCCATATCCCACAACTGGACGGTGGGATCGTTCCACCCCCCGTCGATGGCCACGTACCGACCGCCGGGGCTAAAGACCACCGCCTGTACCTCGATGGATGCATCGCGCAGCACGAGCGGCTCCGCGGCGAGATCCGGCAACGCCCAGAGGAGCACCTTTTCGTATTCGCTCGTCGTGACGAGGTGGCGGCCGTCCGGGCTAAAGGCGATGGCGAGGATCGTTCGCGTGTGCCCGCGCAGCACGGCCGGCGCGGCCCTGGGGTCCGCTACCTGCCACAGCCGGACCGTGCCGTCGGGCGATCCGGTGGCCAGGTAGCGGCTGTCACGGCTAAAGGCGAGGGGCTGCGCCGCGCCCGCGCTCCCGTGGGACAGCACGGCCGGCGCGGCGGCCAGGTCGGCCATGTCCCACAGGCGGGCGGTGCTGTCCCGCCCCCCGGTGGCCAGGTAGTGGCCATCAGGGCTAAAGGCGAGGGCCACGATGTCGGCGGTGTGCCCGCGCAGCGCCGTCGGCTGGGCGGCCAGGTCGGCGACGCTCCACAGCAGGATTACGTCATCCTCGCCGCCAGCGGCGAGGATGCGCCCGTCCGGGCTGAACGCCACATCGGCCGCTGGGCCTGTGCCGGTGTCCAACTCGATGGGGCCGCGCGTGGAATCTGCCAGGTCCCACACCAGCACGGCGCTGCGGCTGCAGTAAAATGTCTGGCCCTCGAGGCATCCCCCGCTGGCCAGGTAGCGCCCGTCTGGCGAAAAGGCGACCGGAACATCCACGGCAAGCTCGCGGCCGCCAAAGGTCTCCAGCGCCGCGGGCTCCGCTGCGGGGCGGTCCAGGTTCCACAGACGGGCGACCCCGTCCGTGCTGCGCGAAGCCAGGGTACGCCCGTCGGGGCCAAAAGCCACCTGCCGGAGCGCGGCGTCGTGCCCGCGCAGCACCGCGACCTCGACGGGCGCAGCGGTCACATCCCACAGGTGGATGGTGCCGTCGTTGCCCCCCGAGGCCAAGGTGCGGCCGTCCGGGCTGAACTGGAGGCCGTAGACGGGTTCGCGGTGCGCTGTGAGCACTGTTGGCTCCGCGGCGGTGTGCAGGTCCCACAGGCGGATCGTGCCGTCGGCGCCGCCCGCAGCCAGGTAGCGATCAGCGGGGCTAAAGGCAAAGGTTGCGACGGTGAACTCGAAACCGGGCACGCCGGCCGGCCTGGCCGCCGGATCGGCCAGGCTCCAGATCCACAGCGATCCCGCGTCATTGCGCGTGGCCAGGTACTCGCTGTTTGGGCTAAAGGCTACGGCGGTGACGCGGTCCTCGTGCAGGCCGAACACCAGGGGCTCGGCGGCCGGCCCGGCCATGTCCCACAAGCGCGCCGTGCGGTCGGCGCCGGCTGTGGCCAGGAAGCGTCCGTCCGGGCTGATGGCCAGGGCCAGGATGGCGCCGGTGTGCCCACGGAGTACCGTGGGCGGGGAGAGCGCCGGCGCTGCGGCGGCAGGGCCCAGGTCCCACAGGCAGGCCGTGCTGTCCTCGCTCGCGGAGGCCAGGTAGCGCCCATCCGGGCCGAAGGCGACAGCCGAGATCGCGGCCGTATGCCCCTTGAACACCATGGGTGCGCGGGCAGGCTGTTCGACGTCCCATAGATTCACCGTGCCGTCGGCACTGCCGGAGGCCAGGTAGCGTCCGTCGGGGCGAAAGGCCAGTGTGGAAACCGAGCCGGTCTGTCCGTGCAGCGCGGCCGGCCCGGCCGACAGGTTGGCGATACTCCACAGCCGTACCAGCCCATCCGCGCTGCCGGTGGCCACGTAGCGTCCGAGCGGATCCACGGCCAGAATCTGAACCTGCTCGCCCCCATCGCGCAAGGGAATTCCACCGGTGTTGGCCAGCGCCTGCCGCAGGGCATTCGCGGCGGACGGAGGCCACGGGTCCGCGGCCTCGAGCACGCCCAGGGACTCGACGGCTAGCAGGAGGCTTCGTTGGGGGTGTGTGGTGAGGAGCAGTTGCGACTGGGCGGCCAGCTGGCGAGAACGGGCCGCCCGGGCCTGCGCCTGGGCCTCCTGCTCGGCCTGGATGGCCCGCGTGGCCTCGGCTTGCGCGGTCCGTTCGGCCTGGATCGCGCGGGTGGATTCGGCTTGCGCAGTGCGCTGGGCGTCCAGGGCCGCCCCTTCCGCCAGGATCGCGCGGGTAGATTCGGCTTGCGCGGTGGACCGCAGGTGGCCTTCCTGCACGGCCCTGTCGCGCTGCAGCAGGGCAAAGAGGAGCGCGGCGCCGACAAGGAGCAGCACGGCCGCAGCTGCCAGGCCGATGCGCTGCCACAGGGTGCGCTGCCGCGCCGCCGTGCTGCGCTGGATAAAGTCCTTCTCCAGGGGGTTCAGGTCCGCGGTGTGCTGGCCGGCCCATTCGCTGACCTCCGCCAGCCGGCCGCCGGCGTAGAGATAGCCCCGATCCTTCCCGTTGCGCTCCCACTCCTCGGCCGCCTCCGTCAGCCGGCGGTGCGTCAGCAGGCCGGCGCGGTCCTCGCCGATCCAGCCCTGCAGACGCGGCCAGCCACGGATGAGGGCCTCGTGGGCCACGTCGACCATCTCTTCGCCGCTCTCTTCGTCACGGGTGGTGGCCAGGAGGCGGGCCGCGGCCAGCTGTTGCACAACGCCCTCGATCTCGGCCGCTCCGCCCGGCTCGGGGACGAGCTCGGCCTTTTCCGCCCGCCGGCGCGTGTCGTCGGTGCCCTCCCCGGGCTGTGTCAGCCGCAGCAGCACACGTCGGGCGATTCCCTGCTCGGCCTGTGAAAAGCCGGCATAGACCTCTTCGGCCCGGTGCGCCAGGGCCCCCTGGACCCCGCCGATCTCGCGGTAGGCGTCAAAGGTAAGCCACTGCCCGCGCCGGCGCTGCCACAGTTCCCACAGCGTGTGCTGCAGGAGTGGCAGCGCCCCCGGCTCGTCGCCCAGGTCCTCCAGGATCGTATCGACCAATCCCTTCTCATAGTTCAGACCCACGACCTCGGCCGGCCCTTCCACCGCCCGGCGCAGCTCGGCGGCGCGGAGCGGCCCGACCAACACATTGCGCTCCAGCCGGCCGGCCAGCGCCGGGTAGTGCGCGCATTTGCCGTAAAAGTCGGCGCGCAGCGTCAGCGCCACCACGGCCTGCCCCCCGGCGATGGCGCTGGCGTAGAGCAGATTGGCGATGAAGCCAGCCCGTTCATCCTCCCCCTGGCAGAGGGTAAAGACCTCCTCGAACTGGTCGACCAGCAGGAGCAGCCTGCGGTCGTCGGGGGCGGCGGCCAGGGCTACCTGGACGGCGTTGTGCAGCCCACGCTCGTCCTGGCGCAGCGTCTCGAGCAGCGTCTGCCGTGCCGCCAGGGGATCAGCGCCCGGCGGCATGTGCGGCAGCAGCCGCGCTGCCAGCGTTTCCAAGGGATGAGGCCCCGGCTTGAGCACGACGACGGGCCAATCCTTGCTCCCCGCTAACGCTCCGGCGCGCACCTGGGGCAGGAGGCCGGCCCGCACCACCGACGACTTGCCACTTCCCGATGGCCCGATCACGGCCAGGAAGCGGTCGCGGCGCAGCTGCTCGACCAGGTACTGGGTGAGGGCTTCGCGCCCAAAGAAGAAGGGGGCGTGTTCCTCGTCAAAGACCTCGAGCCCGCGGAAGGGACAGGCCGCCTCCACCACCTCTTGGGCTCCCGGGGCAATGCCCTGCACGCCGCAGGACAGGCGGTGGAAAGCGTCGGCATCGTCCAGCCCGGGACGAAAGTCCACCCAGGTGAGGCGGGCCAGAAAGCGGGGCAGCCGGCCGCGTTCGGGAAGGGCGGCGCCGGGAAGGAGCACGGGGATGACGCGAAAGCCGGAGCGCTCGGTCCGCAGGTCAAGCGCGGCGCGCATCTCCTCATTTTCCCAGGTGCCCAGGCCGGCCGGCCCCAGGCAGACGGCGCAGGCCTGGCTGGCGTCGAGGGCCGCTTCCAGTGCTTCTTGCCATGGCTCGCCGGGGACCAGGTGCCAGCGGTCGAGGAAGGGGTTCAGGCCGGCCTCTTCGCGCAGCCGGCGGGCGAGCGCCTCCACCGCGGCCTCGTCGGCGCGGTTGTAGGAGAGAAAGACGTCGTAGCGGGTGACTTTGGACACGGGTGATCCTTTATCGGACTCCCGCTGTGCGCTGCCCGTTTGACAGAAATCTTGGTAGATAGTATAGCAGGGCCGGGCGCAAAGGTCAAGCGTCCTGGCGACCAGACCAGGGCCGCTACGGCGCCTCCCTGCTGACCAGCGGCAGGTAGATGCGATACTGCCACCCGCAGGCCACCTCCACGGTAAAGGCGCTCAAGGCCGGCTCCGTGTTCCCGCAGTTCCACACGCTCACCGTCCCGGCGTAGATGCCGCTGGACGAATAGTCCACCAGTGGGTTCGTGGCCGTGCTGGTGCCGAACGGGCCGAAATCCCAGAGATAGGTGAAGGGCGGGTCGCCGGACAGCTCCGCGCCCAAGGTCACCTCGCAGCCGGAGATGGCCGCGGTCACGGAGAGGATGCTGGCCTCCTGGCAGGTCACGGCTACCGTGTCCGTGACCGCCAGCCAAGCGCCGCAGTCGTTGGTGGCGGTCATGATCACAGTGTGCGTGCCGGGCAGGTCGTACGTATGGGTCACGACCTGGCCCTCTTTCCAACTTCCAACATCCAACTTCCAGGTGTAGGACACGGGCCGCGGGCTGCTGGCGGTCCCCGTGAAGGTGACCGGGCTGCCCGCCACCGGTTCATCCGGCGCCCAGGTGAAGCCTGCGTCGGTGACTTCCTGGCAGGCCACGTTGACCGTGTGCGTTACGGTGGCCGTGGCGGTAGCGCAGTTGGTGGCGGTCAGCACGACGGTGTAGTCTCCGGCCTGGCTATAGGGGTGGCCGACAAAGTCACCGCCAGCCGTCGTACCGTCGCCCAGGTCCCAGGTGTAGGTAAAGGGCGGGGAACCCCAGGCCACGCCGTAAAAGTAGACCCATTGGCCCACCAGCGGCCCCTCAGGTGACCAGGTGAAGCCAGGTGCGTACGCCGCTTCACAGGGGCAGCCGCCGAACCACTCCACGATGCGCCCCAGTACGGCAACCCGTTGGTCCAGCTCGGGCAGCCACTCGAACGGCCAGCCGAAGAAGACGGTCTGGAATCCGCTGCCGGCCAGGTTCGCGGAGTTGCTCTGCCCGCTGTCCTGCCACTGGAAGGGCGCCGCGGTCCCACTCACGGCATCGGCATAAAAGATGAGCGGCCCCGGCGACTCTAGTGTGTAAGGCCCCAGACCGTCGCCGATTGGACTGCCGGGGGTGCCGACCAGGACCGTCTCCGATACCTCGCCGGTGTAGGTCACGATCCCCAGGTAGTTCATCCCAAAAGAGGTGAGCCCCATATCGTGGAGATAGTCGGCGCTGGAGAGGAAGAAGCGGCCTCCACCGTCCAGGTAGGCTGCAGCTGCGGCCTCACTGTCAGCAAAAGTCCGACGTTGGGGATAGCCGGTGAACCAGATGACAATGGCGTAGCCTTCCAGGTCAGCTGCCGTGGGCCGGCCCACACGCGCGGTGTCCCACAGGTCATAGGCGAGGCCCAAACCATCCAGCGCGGAGATATAGTAGGAACTCACGTTCGGCCGGTCCTGGTCGTCGTCCACCAACAGGACACAGGGGACAGGGGAAAGGGCAAAACTCTCCGTCCGGTCGTGGTCGGCGAGCACCGGCCGCTCTGCCGGCGTGTACGTCGGGGCCGTAACCCACAGCCGGTGGCTGCCCGACGGCACCGTCAACGAATAGAATCCTGTTGCCGGATCGGCCATTGCCGGCGGCAGCGGCCGGCCCAGAATGCGGACCGTGGCGCTCAAGGGCAGTCCGGTGTCGGCCGCGGTAACGGTTCCCGAGATCGTATAGGCCGGCAGGGCAGTCAGGCTCAAGTCTTGATTCGTGGTCGTTCCGGTGACGATGACCACGCCGCCCACCGTACCGGTGATATAGCCCCAGGTACCCGCGGTGACGGTGTAGACGCCGGGCGACAGGCTGATGGAGAAGGCGCCGCCGGCAGCGGTTGATACTGCGCCCAGGAAGCCGTACGGATCAAAGACGGCTACCTCTGCCCCGGGTAAGGGCTGGGCCGTAGCAGCGTCGGCGACGGTGCCGTCGAGGAAGGCCAGGTCGCCGCCGATGGCCAGGGCCAACTGGACGGCAGCCAGGGCGTCGATGGTGCCATAGCCCCAGTCGTTGTTGGGCCCGGCGATATAATCTCCACCGCAGTTGGAACCGCCCTGCCCGGTGAGCGGGGCGGCGGTGTCCTTGATGATCTGCTGGGTCAGCGCCACCTGGCCGCGCAGCGCCGGGTTGGCCGACCAGACCAGGCCGACCAGGGCAGTGGCATGGGGGCCGGACATCGAGGTGCCCGACAGATAGATATAGTCGCCGCCAGGAAAGCTGGAGCGAACATTCTCTCCGGGGGCCATGACGTCAGGGATGTAGTCGTCGGGGTAACCGGCCGAGGGCCCGCGGCTGCTCCAGCTGGTCAACGTGCCCGGGAAAGGACTGGCATGACCCACTGACCCGGTGGTCAGCACCTGGGCGTAGGAACCAGGAGAAGCCAGCGTGCCGCACGCCGGGCCGTGGTTGTGCGCCGAGACTTCGATCAAGATGCCGGCCGCCTGCAGGGCCGCGATCTCGTCCTCATAAGCCGGATCATAGCCGAGCCCCCCCCAGGAGTTGTTGACCGCATCGGGGGCCAGGTCGGGGCGGGGGTTCAGCCCATCCAGGTCCCAGGGCGCCAGGTCCCACTGGAAACACTCGCTAAAGGCGGCGTCGGTGCTCCAACCTGCGCCAAAGCATCTGCAGTGAATCATCTGCGCGCCAGGGGCCATGCCAATCTGGTTGGCAGCGCCGTCATCGCCGACCATCGTTCCAGTCGTGTGAGTGCCGTGATACCAATCGTCATAAGGAGCGGAGGGGTAGTACGCGGTAGCATCCCACCAGTTATAGTTGTGATCCCAGGTGGTGCAGGCCGGCGGGTCCACACAGCCTCGGTAGTGGCGGGCCAGGGCCGGGTGGGTCACGTCGATGCCGCTATCGTTGCCGGCCAGCACCGTACCCTGCCCGGTGTAGCCCAGCGCCCAGACCTGGTCAGCCCTGACGAAGGAGATGTTGGGCTCGACGGCCTCGACCTGGTTCGGGGCCGGCGCCATGGCGATCGGCTCCTCCACCTGGAAGCGGTGGTTGGCGGCGATGTGGGCCACGTCGGGCCGGCCGGCCAACTGTTGCAGCAGCGCCTGGTCCCCAGCGTATACGAGCACCTTGTTGGCGATGTAGAACGCTTTGTAGCGCACCCCCTGGGCGTCCAGCGCAGTGCGCAGCGACTGCTGGGTGCGCTCGGCGGTCGCGACGAGCGTCTCGTAGACGAAGCGGCCTTTTTCCAGCTTCGTCTGCATATGCGCGGCCGGGGAAAGGTCGGCCTTTTCGGCCAGGACGACGAAAAAGTCGCTGTGGCCATTGGTTTCGATCTCTTTCAACACCAGGGGCTCGACCTTGTCGAGCGGGTCGGGCGGGGCTGTCCGGGCCAAGGGGACGGCCGGCAGCGCCGCGACGAGAAGGATGAGGAGGATCAGGATCGGAAGCATCTTTCTGGCACACATAGGTCCCACTCCTTTGCAGTTCCCAGTTTGCAGTTCCCAGTTCTCAGTCTCCTTGTCCCCGCGTCTCCCTGTCACCTTGTCCCCTTGTCCTATTCCCCATACGCACCTCCTGGGCCGGCGTGGGCGGCCGGCCGAACGGTTCTACCCTTGCTGGCATGGGTCGGTTTGACAGTCCCTACGCAGATGTGCTACAATCAAAACTACGGGCCTTGTCGGAATTGACCGCTGTATACCGAGGATAGATGCTATGCCTCCAATTCTCACAGATCGGATCGAGATCGACCCAAATGTGCTGCTGGGCAAGCCGGTTGTGCGCGGCACTCGTATTCCGGTTGAGCTTATTATCCGCAAGCTTGGCGAAGGCGCGACGGAAGCGGACCTACTGGATGCCTATCCCCGCTTGACTCCAGAGGATATCCAGGCTGCGCTGATGTACGCCGCCGACTCGCTGGCTCACGAGACCATTTTGCTGCAGACCGCCTGATGAGCTCCCTACGCTTCCTGGCCGACGAAAGCTGTGACTTTGCCGTCGTGCGGGCGTTGCGAGCGGACGGCCACGATGTTCTTGCCGTGAGCGAGTTCATGCAGCGCTCCGACGATCGTGAGCTGATTGACCAGGCCAACCTGGAGAAGCGCGTCCTGCTGACCGAGGATAAGGACTTTGGCTGGCTGGTCTTCGTCAGCCATGTTGAGTCGTCCGGAGTGATTCTGATTCGTTTTCCTGGCGACGCTCGCCACTCCATGGTCCGAACGATCAGGCGGCTCGTACAGGAGCAAGGGGAGCGGTTATTCGGCGCTTTTGTCGTCGTGCAACCTGACCATGTTCGCATAAGTAGCCTCGTCTAGTCTGGCCCTTTGTCTGGTTTTCCCGATCACGTTTCGGCATGGTTCAGGTAACTCACCGTGATTCTGAACCATGCCCTTTTTCGTACGCAAAGAAGACGGGCGGGCGCTGACACCTCCGCTCCCTTCATCGCGCTCTCATTGACCTCCGCCCCAGGCCCCTTGGTTCAGGGCCTCGCTCACACTCATCGTGCCGCTGCCCATCCGGGCATCCGTGGTCGAATCCGCGTCAGGCTGCCTGCCCCTACCTCCCACCGTGGCCCAATTCGCCACAAACTCCGGCCCTTTCTGGTTTTCACGTTTCACGCCGCCGCTCCCCTTCACCTCCCCGATACCCGATACCCGATCACCAATCACCAGTCACCGCGCCCCCATCACCAACGGACACGTCTCCCCCTCCCCCACCCCATACTGCTCCCGCTCCTCCGCCGTCAAATCCCGCAGCAGCCGGCCGCACAGATCGGCGATGGTGTCGTTGAGGTCGGCGTACCACAGCCGGAAGGTACCGTCCCAGCCGGCCGTGGCCACGACCTGGCCGTCGGGAGAAAAGGCCACGCCGGCCACAAAGTCGGTGTGCCCGGCGAAGCAGCGCAGCTCCCGCCCCGTCCCCACGTCCCACAGCCGGGCCGTCTGGTCCGCGCCACAGGAGAGGATGAAACGCCCATCGGGCGAAAAGATGGCGAAAGAAATCGCCGCGCTGTGCCCGAGGAAGCGGCGGACTTCCGCGCCGGTCCGCACGTCCCACATTGTGAGGGGACCATCCGGGCTGCCGATAACCACGTAGCGCCCATCCGGGGAATAACCGCGGGCTCCGACATACCCCTCCTCTCCCACGACGAGTTCATGCAGCAGCAGGCCGGTAGCAACGTCCCACAGGTAGGCCTTGCCGCCGTTGCTGCCGGTCAGGAGGGTGTCACCTCGGGGCGAAATGGCCAGGGTATCGCCATATGCCGGCATCTCGATCATCAAACGTTGTTCCCCCGTGGACACGTCCCACAGGCGCGCGGTGGCATCCGTACTGATGGACGCCAGGAGGCGCCCATCGGGAGAAAAGGCGACAGTGAATACATTTGGGCTCGTGTGCCCGGTGAACTGGCGGAGCTCCTGCCCGGTGCGGACGTCCCACAGGTGGGCGTTGCTATCGTAGGCGCCGGTAGCGACGGTCTGGCCGTCGGGGGAAAAGACCACGCCGTACACGGGCACCGTATGGGTCAAGACCCCGAGCGCTGCCCCCGTTTGGGCATCCCACAGCCGGGCCGTGGGGGCACCGTTGCTGGCCGTAGCGATGATCCGGCCGTCGGGCGAGAAGACGACATCGTTCAAAGACGCCTGTGCGGAGAAGCGGGGCAGGCCGCGTTGCGGGGCAAGTTCCCACAGCCGGACGCCGTCATCGTTCGCCGTGGCCACGATCCGACTATCAGGGGAAAAGGCTCCGCCGAAAATCTGTGCGGGATCGTGAAAACGGCGCAGAGTGCCGGAGGCCACCTCCCATACCTGGGTGACGCCGTAGCCAGTATTGACGAGCAGAAAGCGACCGTCGGGCGAGATGGCAAAGGCATCCCCCGAGATCCCCCCCTCGCTATCCAGGCGCTGCCGCTCGGTGGCGCCGGCGCCGCCGGTGGCGAGCAGCGTCGGAACGTCCCACAGGCGCACCGAGCCTTCGAAGAAAACGGTGAGCAGGGTCTGACCATCAGGGAAAAAGGCCAGCCCATCCAGGATGCCGGCCTCGGCGGAGAGAAAGCTGGCCTGAACTTGGCCCGTAGTCGCGTCCCACAGCCAGACCCCCCGATCATACAAGCTGCCGGCCGCCACGGTACGGCCGTCGGGGGAAAATGCCACGGCATACGTCGTACCCGTGAGGCCCGCAAAGGCCCGCACCTGGGCGCCCGTGGCCACGTCCCACAGACGTACCGCATTCTCCCCGTCGCCGCCCGTGAGCAGGTAGCGGCCGTCCGGGGAAAACACGCCGACCAATGCTACCGGCTCGGGACCGATCTGGTGAATCTGCCGGCCGGTTTCCACCTCCCACAGCCGGACCGTCAAGTCATGGCTGCTGCTGACCAGGTAGCGGCTATCTGGTGAGAACACGAGGAACCCTACCGCGGCGGTATGACCCGCGAACTGCCCTCGCTCCTGCCCGGAGGCCGCATCCCACAGGTAGATGGGGCCGGCCACACCGCCGCCGGCGATGTAGCGCCCGTCGGGTGACCAGGCCAGCCCTGCGAGTGCGTCGCTGGTGATGATGCGCATAGGATAGTCCAGCCGCGCCGCTCCCTCCAGCGCCTCGTCGCCCTGGGGCGTGTACTCCAGACGCAGTGACTTCAGCGCCAGGAGGGCAGCCAACTCTGGATCACCCCCTTTGAGTAGAATTTGGTTCGCCTCGCCGGCCAGCCGTAGCGCCTCGGAGTGGTTCAGGCTGGCCAACGCCTCGGCTTCGGCGGTGGCGCGGGCCCGCGCTTCGTCCTCGGCGATGGCCTGCTGTGTCACGGCTACAGCCTGTGCGGTCGCCCGGACATCTGCTTCCGCCATGGCTGCGGCCTGGGCGGTAGCCCGCATGCCGGCCTCGGCCACCGCCTGGGCCTGCGCCGTCTGCGCGGCGTTGAGGTTGCGGCCGGCCTCCTGAAAGCTGTTGTTGGATGCCTGGCCGAAGAAGAGCGCCAGCGCCGCCAGCACCGCCGCTACCGCCAGCGCCCCGGCCAGCCAGAACGCCCGCTGCCGCAGCCGGCGCGCCGCGCGGTCGCGCTCCTCGGCCCGCTTCTGCTGCTCTTCGGCACGCTGCTGTTCTGCCTCGGCCCGTTTCTCCTGCTCCTCGGCCCGCAACTGCTCCGCCTCGGCCCGCTTCCGCTGTTCCTCCGCGCGCTCCTTCTCCGTTTTGGCCAGTTGCAGCGCCGTCTGGAGTTCTCGCTCCCGCCGCCCCTGCTCGGCCGTCTCGGCGCTCTCTCTTGCCACCACGCTGGCCGCTAGAAAGGCGTGCTCCCCTCCCGTTAGCGCGATCCGGCTCCCTTCGGCCCATCCGGCGAACTGCGCCAGGCGCGCGCCCGTCAGGAGGTAGCTCGGCTCCCGTCCCGCTCCTTCCCACTCCCCCGCCGCGGCCGCCAGCAGCCGCTGCAGCCGCACGTCGGCCCGGCTCTCCTCCAGCCAGTTCCGTAGCCGCCCCCACTCCCGCAGCAGCGCCTCGTGCGCTACCTCCACGGTGGGACCGCGGGTGAGGGGGTCGCGATCGAAGGTGAGGAGGCGGTGGCGGCCGAAGGCGTCGAGGACGGCCCTCACCCCCTCCCCCCGCCCGCCGCGCGTTCTGTCGAATGCGGCGGCGGGCACCCCCCTCCCCCTCTCCCGGTTTTCGGGAGAGGGGGAGGGGGGCAGGGGGGTAGGGGTGAGGGCCAGAACCCCCTCCACCTCCGCCTGTAACACTCTCCTCCGCGTATCCTCCGTCCCCTCCCCCAGCGTCACCAGCCGCAGGAAGAGTTGCCGCACCGCTTCCCGTTCTTCCTCTCCCAGGCCCCCGTACAGCTCCTCCGCCCGCCGCGCCAGCGCCCCGCTCACCCCCCCGCTCTCCCGGTAGGCCGTCAGCATCAGCACTCGCCCTTCTCGCCGCTCCCACAGCTCCGTCAGGGCGTACTGCAAGAGCGGCAGCACCCCCGGCTCGGCCCCCACGTCCTGCACGATCCGCGCCACTAACCCCTCCTCCAGCGCCAGCCCCACCCGCGCGGCCGGCCGCGCAATCGCCTCCTCCAGCTCCTCCGCCGTCAGCGGCAGCACAAAGACCGCCCGCTGCCGCACCAACTCCCCCAGCTCCACGTACTGCAAGGGTCGGTCGGTGAAGTCGGCCCGCAGCGTCACCACCACCCGCACCCGGCTCTCGGGGTCCACCACCGCCGTCACCAGGGCGCCAATGAAGGCGGCCCGCTCCTCCGCGTCCGCCACCTGCGTGAAGAGCTCCTCGAACTGGTCGATCACCAGGACCAGCTCCACCGCCGGGTCGGCCGGCAGCACCCGCCGCAGCGCCCGCAGAAAGCCCCGCTCGCCTTCCTCGAGCTGCGCCAGCAGGCTCTCCGACGGGCTGGCCGCGATACGCAGCAGCGCCGCCTCCAGCTCCTCGAACGGGTGCGCCCCCGGCTGCATATCGACGATGAACCATTGGTCCGAGCCGGGCAGCGCGCCGCGCCGCAGCGCCGGGATCAGGCCGGCCTTGACGGCGCTGGATTTGCCGCAGCCGCTCGGCCCCACCACCGCCAGGAAGCGCCCCAGCTCGCGCGGCACCCCTTCGCCCTCGGGGTCGTCCGCGGCCGACAGGCTCCCCAGCAGCTCCTGCACGAACGTCTCCCGCCCGAAAAAGTCGTCGGCATCGGCCTCGGTAAAGGCCCGCAGCCCCTTGTAGGGGTTCTCCAGCTCTCCCGCCCCGGCCAACGCGTAGGGCACCGTCGGGAGCGGCCGGCCGGCCAGCACGCGGCGAAAGTCGGCCAGCAGGCTGGGCACGTCGGGGTAGCGCGCGGCGGGGTCCTTGGCCGTGGCCCGCCGCAGCAGCGGGTCCAGCTCCGGGTGGGCGACCAGCGCCGGCAGCGGCGCGCTGAAGTGCTGCTGGATGTAGTCGATCGGCGTCGGCCCGGGGAAGGGCTTCTCCCCGGCCAGCAGCTCGTACAGGAGCACGCCCAGGCCGTAGATGTCGGCCTGCGGCAGGACCGTCTGCGAGCGGATCTGCTCCGGAGAGGCGTAGGCCGGCGAGGCCACGATTGTCCCCACCTGCGTCTGCTCGGCCACGTTGAGGTTCTTGGCGATGCCAAAGTCGGCGAGATAGGCGTTGCCGTCCTCGTCCAGCAGCACGTTAGACGGTTTCAGGTCCCGGTGCACCACCCCGGCGCGGTGGGCGGCGTGCAGCGCTGCTCCGATCTGCTCCAGGAGCACGGCCACCGTCTCCAGCGCCAGGGGGCCGGCCCGGACTCTATCCTCCAGGCTGCCCCCGCGCAGCAGGCGCATCACCAGGTAGGCCACCCCCGGCTCGCGCCAGTAGTCGTAGAGCGGGACGATGTAGGGGTGCTCCAGGCGGGCCACGAGCTGGGCCTCGGCCTCGAAGCGGCGGATGAAATCGGGGTGGTCGGCGTACTGGGGCAGGACGATCTTGATGGCCACCTCGCGCTCGACGAGGGGCTGGACCGCGCAGTAGACGACGCCAAAGCCGCCGGTGCCGATCCGCTCGCCCAGCTCGTAGCCCCGGATGGCGCGGCCGGAGAGGTCGGCCCGGCCGATCTCTTCGGGGGTCGGGGTGGGGGTGGGCAGGGGGGGCGGGGAGTGATCGGCCAGGCCGGCCGCGCGGGCCAGCTGCACGAACCGGGCGCGGTCCGGCAGGGGGACGTTCAGGGCCCGGGCCAGCCGCTCGGCGATCTGCTGCGAGGGGCGCAGCGTGTCGTACTCGATCCGGCGGATGGTGACGGTGGCGCAGGCCACGCGGCGGGCCACCTCGGTCTGGGTCAGCTCCAGCGCCCGGCGGCGCTCCTTGACAATATGCCCGAAGGACGGGTCTCTCTGGGCCATCGTGGCCTCCTTGCTGCCCCTGTCTGCGTAACGCCCCGGCGCGGTTGACGGCGATGTGGTGTCGGATGCCCGCCCCTGGGCTGCGTCACTGACCTCGGTATTGCCTGAAGATCCCGCAGTCTTCCATTCGTGCGCGCCAGGTTCAACCATCTATGCAGAGCGCATGGGAGGGGAGGGGTGTGAGACCATTATAGGTTCTTCGGGCAGGATTGCAAGGGCTTTTGGGGAAAAAGCCGCGAATTGTATCAGTTTTTGTATCAGTCTGGGGGTTGCCGGCGACCCGCCCTACCTCTCCACCCGCACCAGCGGCAGATACACCCAGCGCACCGCCCCCGCGGCCGGCGGCACCACCACCAGGGTGATCGAGTTGGCCGGAAAGACGGCGGTGAAGCCGCCCGCGCTGACGGGCTGGTCCGGCTCGCGGACGATGGCGTCGAGCTGCTGGTCGCTGTAACGATAGATCCGCGCCAGGCCGGCCGGCACGAACCCGCTGATGGTCACCGTGCTGGTCAACCCTTCCCCGGCCTTGTTCACGATCAGGAGCGTCAGCGCCCCGTCCCGCCCGCGCTCCGCGGCATAGATGCTCAGCCTGTCGGCGGCGGTGCTGGCCGCCTGCACGCTCGTCTCCCCAAAGGCGCTGCCCGCGCCGTCATAGTTCAGGTACATCCGGAAGGCAAAGGCGCCGGGCTCGTCCGGCTCCGGCGGGCCCCACAGCACCGCCATGTCCGCCCCCTCCCGCCCCAGGATGCCCAGCACGTCGGCCTGGGCCAGCGCCCCGTTGATGTGGCCCAGCGCCCCCCAGTTGTATTCGCCGATGGCCGTCTTTGTCCCGGGATAGTTGTCGTCGACCCACTGGCGCAGCCGGGGAAGTAGGTTGACCGGCTCGGCGATCCAGCTTTCGTCCACATAGGTCGGGTCCCACAGGGCCCGCGTGGAACGCAGGCGCAGGGCCTGGGTCGCGGCGTCCCCGGGGCTGTCGGAAAAGACGCCGTCGGCCTGGGGGTAGAAGTGTACGTCCACATAGTCGAGCAGGCGCACCCCGTGCGCGTCCTCGTAGGCCGCCATCTGCTGCAAGTACCAGTCGAGAAAGGGGCTGTCCCCGTGGGCCTCGCGGTCCTGGGCGTTGGCCGGGAAACCCGGCGTTTCCCAATCCAGGGCCGACCAGAAGTAGGCGCTCCAGCCCCACAGCGCGGGGCCGGCCGTCTGCGCCGTCGGGTCGGCGGCCTTGATGGCCGCGGCATAGGCGACGCTGCGGTCGCGCAGCTCGTCGTACGAGGTGGGGTCGGGGTGCACGTCGCGGTGGGTGTACGACCAGAGCATCGGCTCGTTGTCCAGGTTGTAGAAGCGCACCCCGCCGTGGGCGGCATCGCCGTACTTGCCCACCAGGTGGGCGATCCACCCGGCCACATAAGTGGGGGTGATCGGCGCGCTGGTGTCGAGCGGATCGTTGCCGCTGATCGCGGTGCCGTCCGTGTGCACGCCGTTGCCGCAGTCGGGCCGCCAGGGGTCCACGTCCTGCTGCGGGCCGTACTGGGCGACACTGAACCCGCAGGCCCACTCGTGGCTCTTGGGCGTCCAGCCGATCAGCGGGAGCGTCAGCAGCGTGGCCGTGCCGGTGCGGCGGTCCTGCTCCACAAAGAGGTCGGCCTCGGACCCGTCGGGCTGCCCCGAGCCGGACCCGGGGACGTTCTCAAAGTACCAGTCGCTGCCGCGGTTGGAGGTGTCGTTCTGCCAGCTGTAGCGGGTGGTGGCGTTGCCGCCCCACCGCCGCAGCGGCAGGCCCAGCTCCGCGGCCAGCTCTTCGCCGGCAAAGCTCATGCCATAGAGATAGGGGCTGATGGGGTGCCGGCCCAGGCTGGCATCCACCTCCAGGAGCGGCCCGGGGACAGGCGGGGGCGGGGTGATCTCCTGATCGATCCAGGCGATGGCGTCGAGGTAAAAGGCCGCCTGGCTGCCGGCGGTGGCGTTGAACCAGGATACGGTAGAGACATAACGCGGCTGGCCCAGGCCGGCGAGCGGCACCTCCACGAGCGTCCACTGGCCGGCCGTGGGGGTGATCGCCTGGCTGACGGAGCCGCTGCCGCTGTCAATATGGACCTCGACCTGCTGGCCGCCGCCTGTACCGCCGTGGACCCGGAGACTGAAGACGTCATAAGCGCTCACGTCGAGGGGGGCGCCGCGGCCGAACTGCAGGCCGCTCCAGCCCGCGGTAAAGGTGACGGCGATCGCGGCCGTGCCGCTGTAGACGGGGTCGGGGTGGGCCATGTCGCGCGTGACACCGCCCCATGACCAATCCTCCCAACCGGCGGCCAGGGTGTCGTCGTAAAAGGACAGGGCCACGCCGGCCGGCCGGGGCGCCGCCGTGGGCCGGGCTGCCGTGGGAAGAGGCGCCGCCGTCGGCTGGGCTGCCGTGGGCAGGGGTGCCGTCGCTTGCCGGGGTGCCGTCGTGGGAAGCAGGGCGACGCCGGCGAGGACCATGGCGGTGGCGAAAAGACGCAGTGGGCTCTGGACCATGCCAACCTCCAACCTGCAACCTTCAACCTCAGCCTGCAGCCTGCTGCCTCAACCGGCAGCCTTCAACCTTCAACCTTCAACCCTTTTTCTCCCCTACTCCCGGCCTGCTAGCGGCAAATAGACCCAGGCGCTCGCCTGCCACCACTCATAGGCCCCGATGTCCGGCAGCGCGTCGCGCGGCCGGCCGTCCAGGTCGTCGGCCGGGGCGCCCGTTGTCGTGCCGCCGTCGATGGCCGGGCTGCCCGCGGCCAGGTGGCCGTTAAAGGTGGCGAGCGCCGGATCCACCAGGCCGGCCGGGACGCCGCAGGTATTGTGCGGGCCCGGGCAGGGGGTCACGTTGCCGAAACGTACCCCGGTGATCAGCGCGTATTCGACGACAAAGGGATTGGCCGGCATGGGTGGATCGGACTCGTCGTCGTACCAGGCGAAGCAGGCGTCCTCGTCGGGCGACCACAGGACCGGCTGGCCCTGGAAGAGGGTGTTGTACATCGTAACCCGCTCGGTGCCGTCGCAGACCTTGTCCAGGGCACACTCGGCGATGGCCAGGCAGCCGCCCTCGCCGGTGATCGTCGAGTTGACGACGCTGACCTGGTCGCCGGGGTTCATGGCCAGCACGAGGGCATCGCCCCCGGCGCGGCACGTATCATCACTGTTCCAGTAGGGCAGGCCCTCGAAGAAGCCGCAGTTGCTGACGAGCAGGGCGTTCTCCATCGTCAGCGGGCCGGTGACCTTGATCTGATTGCCGGCGTTGCCGGCGCTCACCGTGCGCCGGATCTCGATAGCGGCGTCGGGCAGTCGCGTGTAGAGGAGGTCCAGCCCGTCGGAGGCGTTGTGGAGAAAGGCCGAGTCCTCGATGATCCAGCGGCCGCCGGTGGTGCCGGTGCCCACGCCGTCGCCGTAGCCGCCGGCCTCCTGCCCCCAGCAGCCGATGTGGTCCTGCTCCGGATAAGTCTCGCCGCAGCCGTTCCACTCGACGCGCCAGTGGCGAAAGGTCAACGTGCCGGTATTGGCGTCGTCGCCGGAGAGGTCGCCGTCCCAGCCCACAAAGCCGTTGCCGACGATCCGCACCCGCTCGACCGTCCAGTCGGAGAGCCGGCCGGCCTGTACCCCGCCGGCCGCCAGCCCGTGGATATCGAGGTCGCGCAGGGTGACGTTGGCCGAGTCCTCGGCGTACAGCCCCGTCGCCGCCCAGTCGCCGTACGGCGGCGTATCTCGCGCGCAGGTCAGGGGCGAGCCGCCGGTCGGGTGCATGTGGTCCTCGATGCAGCCGGAATGGTCGGTGATCTCCAGGCAGGCGACCTCGACGTTGCTGGCGTCGGTCAGGTTGACGATGAACCACGGCCGGCCGGTCCCCCACAGCTCGGGCGGCGCGGGGCAGCCCGTGTCCCCGCCGGCGCCCAGGAGGCGGGTCGGGTGGTCCGGGTCGGGGCCGCTGGGGAGTGGCGCCATCAGGCAGTCGTACGAGGCCTCGTAGTCGCAGGCCTCCGCTCCCGGGGCGCCATAGCCCATGCGGTACGATCCGGCGGCGATCCACAGGGTGTCTCCCCCGGCGATGCGTGGGGCCTCCCCAGGCGGCAGCGCCTGGAAGGGGTGGTTCCAGGCGCAGGGCTGGCCGGTGCCCGTTCCGGGGTACGGGGCGTCGACCAGCCCGGTACATTGGGCCGCCGAGCCGCCGTCGGGGCGCACGTAGTAGGCGGCGCCCTGGGCCGGGCCGGGACCGCGGCTTGTGGGGCGGGCGGTGTCCGGGGCCGGCCCGGGTCCGCCGGCCGGGGGCGCGAGGCACGCGGCAAGCAGCGCTGTCGACACCAGGAGCAGGGCCTTTATCCGTTGTCGGATCATGGGTTCCTCCAGCGGGCCTAATCGCCGCGTCGGGTGCAGCCGCGGGCTCGCCAGCAGCGGTTGAGCCTCAGTCCATTGGCTCAACACCTTGTCGCTCGAGTCGCTCGAGCCCGTCCTTCATGGCTTGCAGTTGCTCCGGAGAGTGTCCCGGCCACTCCACAACCTCTCCGGTGACAAGCAGCGGCTCCTTCGAGCGATAGGACCTGGTCGGATTCCCTGGATACCTCTGGTTCGTCAAGTTGGGGTCATCCTCGACGGGCCCCAGCGGTTCCACGACGTAGACCCTCCCGGGTCCCTCGCCTGAAGCCAGCTCTGCGCCCCAGATGGCCGCATCCAGTGTTCCGGTCAGGTAGACATAGGTCGTCGTCCGATCGCGCCGGCCAAAGTTCGCTCGATGCCCCGGCTCGATCATGTCTCCCGGCTGGAGGGCTGCCTTGGTGCCGTGGAAGAATTGCCCCACGCCGGTGCCCTGACATTTGCCGCAGGTGCGCTCGTCGATGCTGCCCTGCCCATTGCAGCGAGAGCAGGGCTGAGACACGACAAACGGGCCGGGGTTGGTGCGGGCAACACCGTCATCGCGTTCGTCCATTGCTGTCATCGGTACCCATCCTGCGTTTGGCTAGCGCTCGGCGGCGGCGCGCAGTACCGCCTGCCGCATGCGCTCCAGCGCCTCGAGCAGCCGGGAGCGCGGGCAGGCCAGGTTGAGCCGGACGAACCCTGCGCCGCCCGTCCCAAAGGCGGCCCCGTCGTTCAGCGCGACGCGGGCGTGCTCCAGGAAAAAGGCCTGGGGGCTGCCGGGCAGGCCGGCCGCGCGGCAGTCGATCCAGGCCAGGTAGGTCGCCTCGGGCCGCCGGCAGCGCAAGGTGGGCATCTCGGCGGCGAGAAAGGCGAGCAGGGTGTCGCAGTTTCCCTCCAGGTAGGCCAGCACCTCGTCCAGCCACTCCTGCCCGTCGCGATAGGCGGCGAGAGTGGCGGCGTAGCCGAGGACGTTGACGTGCGGCACGATGCCCTCGGCGGCCTTTTCGAAAGATTTGCGCAGCTGGGGATCGGGGATCACCGCCACGGCGCAGCCCAGGCCGGGGATGTTGTACGTCTTGCTCGGTGCCATGAGGGTGATCGTGCGGGCGGCGACCTCGGGGGCCAGGGCGGCGGTGGGGATGTGGGGGTGGCCGGAAAGGGCGAGGTCGCAGTGGATCTCGTCGGAGCAGATGACGACGTGGTGTTCGAGGCAGGCGGCGGCGAGGCCCTCCAGCTCCTGGCGGGTAAAGACGCGGCCGACGGGGTTATGGGGGCTGCAGAGGAGCAGGAGGGAGGTGCGCGCGTCGATGGCCTTCCTAAAAGAATTCAGGTCGCGCTCGTAGTACCCGTCGTGCTCGACCAGCGGCACCTCCAGGCGCCGCCGGCCGCGCAGCGCGGGGGCGTCGAGCATCGGGAAATAGACCGGCGGCTCGACGATCACCGCGTCGCCGGTGCGGCCGACGGCGCGGCAGGCCACGTGAAAGGCCGAGACCACCCCGGGTGTAAAGACGATGGCCTCCGGCGCGACGTGCCAGCCGTAGAGCCGGGCCAGCCGCTCCTGGATGACCTCCCGCAGCCCCTGGGGGGCCATGGCGTAGCCCAGGATGCCGTGGGCCACCCGCTCGTGCAGGGCCCGGATCACGGGCTCGGGGGCCGGAAAATCCATGTCGGCGACCCACAGGGGCAGGACGTCTTCGTCGTAGGCGCGCCACTTGATGCTCTCGGTAGAGCGGCGGTCGATGAGCCGATCGAAATCGTAGGGCATAGCGGGACCTCCTTGGGTGCCTCTATTATACCACAGCCCTGCCCCCGGGACACCTTGCGAAGGTCCTTCGCAAGGTGTCCCCTCGAGGGGCATGTTCACTGTCTCGTAAAGGGCCGGCGCGCGCAATTTGACAAGCGCCCTTCCCCATGATATACTTCGGAAACGAACTATTCGGAACCGAAGTATGGAGGCGCACGATGGCCCAGGCCGGCCCGGACCTCTTCACCGAGACGATCCACGCATTCCTGTCGGTGTACCGCTACCTGCGCCGCTACTCGCGCCAGATGCACGAGGAGGGGATCAGCGGCCGCCAGATCGCGACGCTGCGCTACCTCCTCGAGGCCGGCCCGCGCACGATCGGCCAGCTGCGGGACTATCTCTACCTCAACGACAGCAGCACCTCGGAGCTGGTGACCCGGCTGGAGCAGGCCGGCCACGTGAGCCGCGCCCGCGCCGAGGCCGACAGCCGCGTCGTCGTCGTCACCCTGACGCCGGCCGGCCGCGAGACGGCGCTCAAGACGCCGCTGCAAGGCATCCCCCTCCTGCGGGAGAAGCTGCAGGCCCTCCCCCCCAGGCGCCTGGCCCGGGTGCGCGATGTCCTGGCCGAGCTGCGCGAGCTGCTGGAGATACCGGATGACGACTGAAGCCGTCGCCCCGATCCCCTTGCGCCGGCCCGGCAGCCTCCCCATCCTGGCGCGCTGCCTGGGCCTCCTGCGGCCCTATAACCGGCTGGTTCTCTCGTCCTATCTGCTCTACCTGACCGACAATGGCATCGTCCTGGTCATGCCGCTGATTATCCGCGCCATTGTGGACCAGGGCATCAAGGGGGGGCGCATCGCCACCATCTGGTGGGGCGTCGCGGCCCTCCTCGGGCTCGCCCTCGTCCGGGGCCTCTTTACCTTTCTCTCCGGCCGCTGGACCGAGATCGCCTCGCAGAACGTCGCCTACGACCTGCGCAACCAGCTCCACACCAAGCTGCAGTCCCTCTCCTTTTCCTATCACGACCAGGCCGAGACCGGGCAGCTGCTCACCCGCGCCGTGAACGACGTCGACCGCGTCCGCTTCCTCACCGGACGGGCCTTTGTGCGGCTCATCGAGGTGGTCACGCTGATTCTAGGGATCGCCATCGCCATGCTCCTGCTGCACCCTGTGCTGGCGCTGCTGACCCTGCTCATCGTCCCCCTGCTTGCCCACCGCGCGCTGGCCTTTGGCAGCCGCTTCCGGCCGCTCTCGCGGGCGATCCAGCAGCAGCTCTCGACGCTGACGACCTTTTTGGAGCAGAACCTGCGCGGCGCGCGGATCGTCAAGGCCTTTGCCCAGGAAGAGGCCGAGATGGGGCGGTTTGAGGAAGAGAACAGCGCCCTCTTTTCGCTGAACGTGACGGCCGGCCGCGTGCGGGCCATCAACCTGCCGTTGCTGCGGCTTCTCGTCAGCGTCGGTACCGTCTTTATCCTCCTCTATGGCGGGTACCTGGTGATGCAGGGGCAGCTGACGATCGGGGCGCTGGTGGCCTTTACGACCTATGTGGGGCAGCTCCTCATCCCGGTCCGCCGCCTGGGGATGATCGTCCCGGCGATTGCCCAGGCCGTCGCCTCGGGCGAGCGCATCTTTGAGATCCTCGACGCCGAGTCCGAGGTCGCCGACGAGCCGGGCGCCCAGCCGCTCGGCACGGTACAGGGGCACGTCCACTTCGAACGCATCCACTTTGCCTATTTCGGCCGGCACCGCGTCCTGGAAGACATCGACCTGGAGGTGCAGCCGGGCGAGGTGGTCGCCCTGCTGGGAGCCACCGGCTCGGGCAAGAGCTCGGTGATCAGCCTGCTGCCCCGCTTCTACGACCCCACCCGCGGCCGCATCCTGATCGACGGGCACGATATCCGCGGGGTGACGCTGGCCTCGCTCCGCGAGCAGATTGGCATCGTCCTGCAGGACACCACCCTCTTTGCGGACACGATCCGCGAGAACATTGCCTTTGGCCGGCCCGGCGCATCCGACGACGAGATCGCCGCCGCGGCTCAGGGCGCCGCGGCCCACGGCTTTATCATGGAGCTGCCGCAGCAGTACGCGACGCGCGTCGGCGAGCGCGGCGTGACGCTGTCCGGCGGTCAGAAACAGCGCATCGCCATCGCCCGCACGATCTTGAAGGACCCGCGCATCCTGATCCTGGACGACGCCACCTCCAGCGTGGACACCGAGACCGAGGCGCTCATCCAGGAGGCCCTGGCCCGCCTGATGCGGGGACGGACCTCGTTCGTCATCGCCCAGCGCCTCAGCACGATCCGCCAGGCCGACCAGGTGCTGATCCTGGAGAACGGCCGCATCGCCGCGCGCGGGCGCCGCACGGCCGAGCACACCGCCCACGACGAGCTGCTGCGGACGAGCGGGCTCTATGCCGAGATCTACCACCGCCAACTGCGGCCGCCTCTGTAGGGGCGAGGCATGTGCTGCTGCCAGGCAGGCCGGAGCGAGAGCCGGCTTCCCGGCAGCTGCAGAATCGGCGCCTACCGGCAAGGGCAAATACCTCGCCGTTGCAGAGGCGGCCGCAGCGTTTTTCTAGAGACATAAGGGTGAGCGCCCATGGCATTCTCGTTCGGTGATGCTGCCGGGGCCCGCGGACCGGGCCATGTACTGGAGACCTTTGGCGCCAAGGAAGCCGCGGGCCGCATCAGCGGGCGCGTCCTGCTGCGCCTGCTCCGCTTTGTCCGGCCTTACTCGCGGCAGATGCTGTTGGCCGTCGTGCTGATGGCCGTCTCGTCCGTGGCCAGCCTCCTGACGCCCTACCTGACCAAGGTGGCCATCGACGACAACATCGGCGCGGGCGACTTTCAGGGGCTGCTCCGAACCTGCCTCTACCTGGCCGGCGCGCTGACCCTCATCTACCTCTCTTCCGCGGCCCAGACCTATCTTCTCTCGTGGGTCGGCCAGCGTGTGCTGTACACGCTGCGCCGCGCGCTCTTTGACCACCTGCAAGACCTGTCCGTCCCCTATCACGACAAGCACATTGTCGGGGTCACGATCTCGCGTGTCGTCAACGACGTCGAGGTCATCAACGAGCTGCTCTCGCAGGGGCTGGTCAGCATGCTGAGCGACGGCATCCTGCTGATCGGGACGATCGGGGTGATGCTGGCGATGGAGCCGCGCCTGGCGCTGTTGACCTTTAGCGTGCTGCCCCTGATGGTTGGGCTCACGATCTGGTTCAGCCGGCGGGCGCGGACGGCCTTTCGCGAGACGCGGGAGCGGATCGGCGCGGTGGTGGGCGACCTGGCGGAAAACATCAGCGGGATGCGCGTGATCCAGGCCTTTGCCCAGGAAGAGACCACGCAGGAGCGTTTCGAGGCCGTCAACCGCGCCAACCGCGACGCCTACGTCAACGCGATGTCGCTTTCCTTTGTCTTTTTGCCGGCCGTGGATATCCTGAGCGTCGTCGCGATGGGCGTCGTCCTCTCGCTGGGCGGGATCATGGCTGCCCAGGGCGTGCTGACGATCGGCGTGGTCGTGGCCTTTCTGAGCTACGTTACGCGCTTCTTTGAGCCGATCCAGGACCTGAGCCAGCTCTACACGACGCTGCAGGCGGCGACGGCCGGCGGGGAACGGGTGCTGGAGCTGCTGGACGCGCCGGCCCAGGTGCGGGACCGTCCCGACGCCGTCGAGGCCCCGCCGCTGGCCGGCCACGTCGAGCTGCGCGGTGTCTCCTTTGCCTACGACGCTGGCAAAGAGGTGCTGCACGACGTCAGCCTGGCGATCTCCCCGGGCGAGATCGTCGCGCTGGTCGGCCCGACCGGGGCCGGCAAGACATCCATCGCCAACCTGGTGGGCCGTTTCTACGAGGCCAGCGCGGGGGCGGTGCTCGTCGACGGGCACGACGTACGCGCCTTTACCGCGGCGAGCCTGCACCGGCAGATGGGGTTGGTGCCGCAGGATCCTTTCCTCTTTCCCGGCACCATCGCCGACAACATCCGCTTCGGCCGGCCGACGGCCACCGCGGAAGAGCTGGCCGCCGCGGCCGGCCTGGCCAACGCCGACCCCTTTATCCGCCGCCTGCCGCACGGCTACGACACCCGCATCCTGGAGGGCGGCGTCAACCTCTCCCAGGGGCAGCGCCAGCTCATCTGCATCGCCCGCGCGCTGCTGGTGGACCCGCGCATCCTCATCCTCGACGAGGCCACCTCCAGCGTGGACACCGTCACCGAGGCGCTCATCCAGGACGCGCTGGCGCGGCTGCTCCAGGGGCGCACGGCCATCGTCATCGCCCACCGCCTGAGCACCGTGCGCAACGCCGACCGCATCTATGTGATTGACGAGGGGCGCATTGCCGAGCAGGGCCGGCACGAGGAGCTCCTGGCGGCCGGCGGGGTCTATCGCGAGCTCTACGAGAGGCAGTTCATCGCGCGCAATGGAGCCGCAAGTGCCGGCGCACCGCGGGCGTGATAGCCTGTCGGCGTGGCGCCGAGGGTTTGTCCACGGGCCGGTTTGTCATGCTCCTGATCGTGGCGGGCTATACCTGGGGCTGGCGGGCCAGGCGCTACAGCGCCCGGCTACGGCCGACCCCGCCGGCTGGCTCAGCGCGCGGAAGGGGAGGTCACGGGGGACCCGTCCGCCGGCGCGGCCATATCGGCCAGGCGTTTGCCCCCCGAGAGGGCCTGGACCTGCTCGTCGTATTGGTCCGCGGTGAGCGCGATGGTGACGATGGCGCTGAACAGCTCTTCGACGTCGAGCGAGTTGCCCAGCAGGACGTGCTCGTACCAGATGGCCTTGCCCTTGGCATCGAGGGAAAACTTGCCAAAGAGCAGCTCGGCGTTCTTCTCCACCAGGAACCGGGTCAGCTCCGGGGTGATCTGGGTGATGGCCAGCGCGACGGGCGCAAAGAGCTTGACAAGGGTCTGCCCGCCGGTCCAGGCCAGCGGGACGATAAAGACCTTGGTGCTGCCCTGGCGCAGGGCGTAGCGGCCGTCGGGCAGACCTTCGTAGACGAGCTTCTTTTCGCGCAAATAGCCTTCGATTTTGGCGCGCAGCGGACCGAGATCGATCGGGGTGGCCATGATATCTCCTCCTTGACTTGTGTCCTATTCGCGGCCGGCGGGGCGTGGCCCACCAGCCGGCAGAGGTCGAGAAAGTGTTCCTGGGCGGCCGAGCGGATACGCAGGAGTTGGGGAGTTTACCTGTGCTTTAGCAGGCGCTCAACCGTGAGCCCGATGTCTTCGGCGATCTGACGCAGCATAATAGGGGAAATGTCTCGCCCTGGGTGAAAGGGCACCGTTGTGCAGCGGCCATCCGGGTGGCGGTACTGCTTGTGCGCGCCCCTCTGCCGCACCTGGACGAACCCGATCCGTTCCAGTATCGCCGCGACTTCCCTGGCCTTGAGGACCGGATATCTGGCCATTTCAGGCCACCATGATGCTTTGTGTGCCAACGAACTGGGCCTCGAGCTGCGGTTCTCCGTCCTCGAGCAACATGGCGAGCACCTCGCGCAGGTTCTCCTGTAGCTCGTCCAGTGTTGCGGCCTGCGTATGCGCGCCGGGAAATCCGGGGACGTAGCCGACATAGAGCCCGGTGTCGGGGCATCTTTCTACGACTGCGGTAAAAGTTTGCATGTGTGCCTCCGTAGGACTTTGCTCGCCGCGCATCTATTGTAGCGCAACGCGTGGGCAAATGCAACCGGGGGATTGAGCGAGCGTTACGGGTTGGGGAAAACGGCCGGAGCGGGCCAACCCCTCCCCCGGCCCCTCCCCTGAAGGGGAGGGGAGGCTGCCGGCCCGGAGACATGGCTATATTTCCTCGACATTCTCCCCCCTCCCTCTAGGGAGGGGGGCAGGGGGGGTAGGTGAACCGGCCTGGGCTGGCCGGCCAGGCTCTCCAGCACCGCTGCTCGCCCCCAGGGCGGGTCCCGCTGCCCCTAGCGGGGGGCCGGGACCGCCACCCAGATCATCTCCGAGCTCTTGTCCTCGAGCGGGTGCCGGTCAAAGCCCCCATAGACCGCCTCAACCACGAACCCGACCCGTGCCAGCAGGTGCTCCATCTCGAAGCGAAAGACACAGTGCAGGCGGGTGGGCCCGCTCTGCCAACGCCCGACGACCTGGCCCTCCGCGTCGGCCTCCTCCCAGCGGGTCTGGCAGATGGCGCTCTGCGTGGCCGGCTCATAGGACCACGCGCGCCAGGCGCGGACCTGGCGCCCGGACACGGGGTGGCGGAACTGCTCCGCCGGCTCAAAGCGCTCCCCCTGCTGCCGGAGCAGGTCGCCGAGCCAGGTCAGATCCTGGTGGTCCAGGTGCACTACCAGGACACCGCCCGGCTGCAGGTGGCGCCTGATACTGTCCAGGCACGCCGCCTGGTCCTGCGCCGTATTGAGGTTCTGGAACGAGTGGCCGGGGATGATGGCGAGGTCGAAGTGCTCTCCCAGGTCGAACGAGCGCATATCGGCATGCACCCAGCGCACCGTGTCCAGTCCGGCGCTTTTCTGCCGCGCCAGCGCCAGCATCTGCGGGGATAGGTCGAGGCCGACGACGCGTACGCCGCGCTGCGCCAGGCGGATGGCGATGCGTCCGGTGCCGCAGGCGATCTCCAGCACCTGGCCTCCGCCGCGCTGCACCGGAGCTGCCAGCTCCTGGTAAAAGTCGATCTCGCCCGGCCAGTCGGGGACGGACGCATCATAGGTCAGGGCATAGAACTCGGCGGCGGGATCATCCGGCGTGGGGCTCATCGGCCTCCTTCCCGAGCCGGAAGGCCACCCGGTTCACCTCGCGTGCTTTGGCCGGCACCTGCGCCAGGAGCGCCTCCTCGACGGCCTCCTCCGTGAGCGGCAGGATGCCAGTGCCCCACAGCGCGCCCAGCAAGACGACGTTCTCGGTGCGGCCGTCGCCGGCCTGCAGCGCCAGCGCCGGCCCGTCAAAGAGCACCAGCCGGCCGGCCATCGTCCGGAGCCGCGCCACGACCTCGTCCACGTGGAGATAGGCCCGCTCCTTGCGCGACACGGCGATGGTCTCCGAGGGCGGGTGCATGATGCGGCTGGAGGAGACGATCAGCCCTCCCGGCTTCAAAAACTCGACGTAGCGCAGCGCCTCCATGAGCTCCATCGCGGCGATGCAGTCGGCGCCGCCGATGGGGATGATGGGGCTGAGGACCCCTTCGCCGATGCGCAGGTGGGTGACGATCGACCCCGAGCGCTGCGAGAGGCCGTGCAGCTCGCCCGTCTTGGCCGGCAGGCCCTGCCGCGCGCAGGCCAGCCCGAGGATGTTGGAGAGCATGACGGCCCCCTGGCCGCCGACGCCGGGCATGATGATGCTGATCACTGGTCCACCTCCTTCTGGTGCGACGGGGCCGTGCAGAGGATCTGGCCCCCTTCGATACAGCCTCCCGTGCGGTGGATGACGTCGTATGGGCAGATCTGGGCGCAGGTGCCGCAGCCGTTGCAGAGCGTCGGATCGATGTGCGAGGAGCGGTCGTCCTCATCCATATAGATGGCCGGGCAGTAGAACATGCGCATGCAGGTGTGGCACTTGTGGCAGGTCTCTTTGTTGACAAAATAGGGGACCGTCGGCTCACCGCGGCGGCGCTTGAGGCGGTCGTTGTACAGGGCGCAGGGGCCGCGCGAGATGAGCACCCGCACCCCCGTCTGCCCCAGCGCCTGCTGGATCGCCGCCGTGGTCTCGGCGACGCGAAAGGCGCCCATGAGGACCGGCTCGATGCCCAGCCCGCGCACCACCTGCTCGAGTTCGAGCTTGACCCCATCCTCGGGCGTGCCCATCGCAAAGTCCGAGCCGGGGTGGGACTGCTGGCCGGTCATCGCCGTGACGCGGTTGTCCAGCAGGATGAGCACCAGGTTGTGCTTGTTGTGGACGGCGTTGACCAGGCCGGGGATCCCGGCGTGGAAAAAGGTCGAGTCGCCCATCAGCACCACGGGCGTATCGTTCAGGCCGACGTCGTGGCCGGCGGCGAGACCCAGCGAGGCGCCCATACAGATCAGCGTGTCGCCCATGGCAAAGGGAGGGAGGATCGTCATCGAGTAGCAGCCGATGTCGTCGTCGAGCACCACGGGGTGGCGGCGGACGGCCTTTTGGTAGGCATAGAGGGTGGCGCGGTGGGGGCAGCCGGCGCAAAAGGTGGGGGCGCGGGCCGGGAGGATCTCTTGGGCCTTGGCGGCTGCCGCCAGGTGGGCCGGGTAGTCGAAGGAGGCCGGCCGGCCGAGGATGCCGGCCAGGGTCTGCTCCACCAGCGGCACGCTGTACTCCAGCGCCTCGGAAAAGTGCCCGCTCTTTTTGCCGACGATCTGCAGCCCCGGGTGGGCGTCCTTGGCGATCTCGCGCACGGCGTGCTCGATGTATGGCGAGAGCTCCTCCAGGACGACGACGGTATCCAGTTCGCGCAGAAAGGCGGCGATCTTGCTCTCGGGCAGCGGGTAGAGTGTGCCCAGGCGCAGGAGCGGCAGGCGGACGCCCAGCCGGCCCAGCGCCTCGCGCGCATAGACGGCGGGGATGCCGGCCGCGATCAGCCCGATCCGGCCTTCACCCTGTTCCAGCGTGTTCCATGGCGCCGCGGCCATCGCCGGCCCCAGCGCGGCGATCCGCTCCAGCAGCTTCGCCTTGAAGGCCCGGGCCGTCGGCCCCACACAGGCATAGCCCCGCCCGACGGCCGCCCAATCGTTCTTGGGGCGGGGCGCTCGCTCCAGGGCGCCGTAGCGCACCAGCCCGGACTGGTGGTTCACGCGCGTGGTGGTGCGGATGAGCACCGGCGTGCCGTGTCGTTCGGAGAGGTCCAGGGCCCAGCGGACCATCTCGTAGGCTTCCTGGGGATCGGTCGGCTCGAGCATCGGCAGGTAGGCGGCCGGGGCATAGAGCCGGCCGTCCTGCTCGTTCTGCGAGGAGTGGGCATAGGGGTCGTCGGCGGCGATGATCACCAGGCCGGCCCGGACACCGGTATAGGCCAGGGTGAAGAGGGCGTCCGCGGCGACGTTCAGCCCCACCGACTTCATCGAGGTGAGGGCGCGGAGGCCGGCCATGGCGGCGCCGGCCACGCCCTCCAAGGCCACCTTTTCATTCGTGGCAATCTCGGCCCAGGCTCCCACCTGGGGGCCATAGGCCACCATGGCCTCCAGGATCTCGCTGGTGGGGGAGCCGGGATAGAACGAGGCGTACTGCACGCCGGCCTCGAGCGCGGCCCGGACCATCGCCTCGTTGCTCATCATAAAGGCGACGCCCGGTTCGGGGTTGAGGATGGCTTCGAGTGTCATGCGGACCTCCGTCGGGTCGACTCTAGGCCTGTGCGCCAGGCCGCTCCGATTGGCAGGGGTGCCCGCTATTATACCACAACGAGGCCGAAATCGTCCAAAAGGCGGTTGACGGGCCCGCCGGGAGCGCATATAATGGCGCTGTGCGGCTTTCCACACCCTCTCAGCAAGGGGTGACTATGGCTCAAGCAGAGTCTTTTCCCCATCTCAGCGCCGAGATCAAGGCCGAGAAGCCCCCACTGCGCCCCTGGGTCCGGGCGGCCCGCTATGTGGCCGTGCGGACCCTGACGCTCCTGGTGATGTTTGTCATCGGGCTGTACATCGCCATTGTCGTCTCCAACCTCGGCGGTTACATCGACGAAATCTATCGCGACCGGATCGACGGCGCGGTGCAGGGCGCCGCGCGGAGCATGACCGGCGTGACGCAGGAGGAGCGGACCGCGGCGTTGGCCCAGCTGCAGGCACAGCTGGAGGAGGCCTACGGCCTGAACCAGCCGTTTCTGCTGCGGTGCGCGCGCTGGCTCTGGGGTGCCATCACGCTGGAAATGGTCAACACGGCGGTCCGGGAGGCCTTTCCCAATACGCTGCTCCTGGTGTCCACCTCCTATCTGATCCTGTTTCTGACCGCCACCGGCCTGGCTCTCTCCCTTTCCCGGCGGTATGGCAGCCTGATCGACCGCCTGGTCACTGCCCTGTCGCCACTCTCGGCAGCGCCCAGCTGGGTACACGGCATCATCCTGGTGGCGATCTTTGCGGTGGAGCTGCGGGTCCTGCCGTTCAACAGTATGTACGACCCCTATCCGGCCGCGAACTGGATGGGGCAGGCCCTCATCGTCCTCAAGCACATGGTGCTGCCCGTCACGGCGATCCTGTTGAGCGCCTTTTTTCAGTGTGTGTACGCGTGGCGGACCTTTTTCCTGATCCATTCGTCCGAGGATTACGTGGAGCTGGCCAAGGCCAAGGGACTGCCGGACCGGGTGCTCGAACGCCGCTACATCCTGCGGCCGGCCCTGTCCTACTTCGTCACCAGCTTTGCCCTCCTGCTGGTCAGCTTCTGGCAAGAGTCTATCGCCCTGGAGTACTTTTTCAGCTGGCCGGGGATCGGGAACCTCTATATCCGCTCCACGATGACGTGGTCCTACTCCACCGGCAACATCATCGGCATCCTGGTAGTCTTTGCCTACGCCCTGGCGGTCACCGTCTTTATCCTGGACATCAGCTACGCGCTGCTCGACCCACGGATCCGGCTCGGCGAGCGCGAGGTTTCCACGCGGCTGGCCGCGCGCAAGGAAAAGACGGCACGCCCCCAGCCGGGGCTGCCGCGGGAGGCCGTGCCGCGGCACGTACTCGCGCCGCTCCCAGCTGGGGGGCGCCCGGCCGCGGCCGCCGGCGCCGGCCGGCGGGGCCGGCGGCCGCGCGAGGGCGGCTTGTGGGGCACCCTGGGCGAGGTCGCCCGCTTTCCGTCGGCCATCGTCGGCGTGGCCATCATCCTGGCCATGGCCGGCGTCTCGGCCTATACTGTCATTGCCCTGCCGTACGACCGGGCCGTCGAGCTGTGGCAGATGGGGTCGTGGCGGATGAACCCCCGCGGGGCCCTGCCGGCCTGGGTGAACTGGTTCCGGCGCGACAAGCTCCCCGAGACGGCCGTTCTGGGCACTGTCCAGGGCACCGCCACGAAAGAGGCCCGCGCCATCACGGAAGAGATGTCGGCGATCACCGTCACGGTGCCGCTGGACTATCCCTATCAGGTGTTTCCGCAGGATGTGCTGATCAGCATCACGGCCAGCTATGCCGAAAAGCTGCCGCTCGCCTACCTGTCCTGGATCACGCCCGACGGCCGGCAGATCCCGCTGGACGACATGCAGCTGGTCTCGGCCCAGACGTACGTGGTCGCCCAGGACCAGGACCTGGCGCGCAAGCTCGGGCGTAAGCCCGTCGAGGGGCTCTTTGCCGACCCCGCCGCGCAGTCGTCCGGCGCCATCCCGGGCCGCTACAGCCTGCGGGTCAAAGCCTTTTGCTTTGAGCCCGCCTCGGACGTAGAGGTCCAGATGATCGTCTACGGCCGGGTCTATGGCCTGGCCGGGACGGACATTAATCGGCGCGATCTGATGGTGGCGCTGCTCTGGGGGACGCCCGTGGCGCTGGGGCTGGGGCTGTTGGGTGCCGTGGGCAGCACCCTCATCGCCATCACCGTCGCGGCCGTGGGCGTCTGGTTCGGCGGTTGGGTGGACCGGGCCATCCAGTGGGTCAGCGAGGTCAACATGCTTCTGCCGGTCCTGCCGCTGGCCATCATGGTCTATTTCCGCTACACCAAGAATATCTGGGCCATCCTGGCGGTCATCATCGTCCTGAGCAGTTTCGGGCGCGCGCTCAAGAACCTGCGCGCCGCGCTCCTGCCGGTACGGGAGCAGCCGTACATCGAGGCGGCGCAGTCCTACGGGGCCGGCCACGGGCGGATCATCCTGCGCTATCTGCTCCCACGGGTCATCCCCGTTCTGGTCCCGCAGCTGGTCATCATGATCCCCGGCTTTGTCTTCCTGGAAGCCACGCTGGCCATCGTCGGGGTGAGCGACCTCTACCTGCCCACCTGGGGCAAGGTCATCTACGATGCGCTGACCAGCGGCATCGTGCAGGACCACTACTACCTGGTGCTGGAGCCGATCGCGCTCCTGATGGTGACCGGGCTGGCCTTTGCCATGCTGGGCTATTCGCTGGACCGGGTCTTTAACCCCCGGCTGCGGAGTATGCGGGGTGGGGGGTAGGCGGGGGTTGGGGATCGGTGATCGGTGATCGGTGACTGGTGATTGGGGATTGGGGACGGGCTTTATGCCCGATCACCAATCACCGATCACCAGTCACCAATCACCACCCATCTAGATATATGCGACTTCCGTCTCCCGATCAAAGAGATGCATGCGCTGCATGTTCAGCACCGCGCGCATCGTCTCGCCGGTGCGGACCAGGGTGCGATTGTCGACCCGCGCCAGGAAATTCTGCTCTCCGGCGATCATGTAGACGAGGATCTCGGCCCCCAGCCGCTCGACCAGGTCGACGGCGACGTTGATCTCGGCGTCTGGCGTGACGCCCTTGGGCAGGTAGGCGGCGTCGTGGATGTCCTCCGGGCGGATGCCAAAGGTGACCTCGGCCGGGACCTTTTTCTGGCGCAACACGGCGGCATGCTCGGCCGGCACCGGGACGCGGAAGGCGCCCATGTCGACCCACAGGGCGTCGCCCTCGGCCACGATGCGGGCGTCGAAAAAGTTCATCGCCGGGCTGCCGATGAACCCCGCCACAAACTTGTTCCCCGGGGTGCTGTACAGGTTGTGCGGCGAGTCCAGCTGCTGCAAGAGGCCGTCTTTGAGCACGGCGATGCGCGTGCCCATGGTCATCGCCTCGACCTGGTCGTGCGTGACATAGACGAAGGTGGTCTGCAGCCGCTGGTGCAGCTTGGTCAGCTCCGCCCGCGTCGCCACGCGCAGCTTGGCGTCGAGGTTGGAGAGCGGCTCGTCCATCAGAAAGACCTTGGGCTCGCGGACGATGGCCCGGCCCAGCGCCACGCGCTGGCGCTGCCCGCCCGAGAGGGCCTTGGGCTTGCGGTCCAGGTATGGCTCGATGCCCAGGATCTGGGCGGCCTCGCGGACGCGCCGGTCGATCTCGGCCTTGGGGGTGCCGCGCGTGCGCAGGGCAAAGGCCATGTTCTCATAGACCGACATGTGCGGGTAGAGGGCGTAGGACTGAAAGACCATGGCGATGTCGCGGTCCTTGGGCGCGATCTCGTTCACGACGCGGTCGCCGATCTTGATCGTGCCCTTGGAGATCTCTTCCAGGCCGGCCAGCATGCGCAGGGCCGTGGACTTGCCGCAGCCGGAAGGCCCGACCAACACCAGGAACTCTTTGTCCTCGACGAACAGGTTCAGGTCGGTGATCGCCGGGTGCTCGGCGCCGGGGTAGTACTTGAAGACGTTCTCGTAGGTGATGCTAGCCATTTCATTGCCTCCTCATTGGTCTCGCCAGAGCCCTACCCCTTGACCGACCCGAGCGTCAGCCCCGAGATCAGCCATTTCGAAGAGTAGAGGAACAGCGCCATGACGGGAATCGAGACGATGACCGATGCTGCCGCGAACTGGCCCCACTGGGTCTGGAACTGTCCCTGCATGCGGGTCAGGCCGATGGTCCACGTCTGCAGGGCTTCCTTCTGCAGCATGATGCGCGCCAGCAGGTAGTCGTTCCAGGCAGTCATAAAGTTGAACAGGAAGACGATCGCCAAGGCCGGCGTCGAAAGCGGCAGGATCACTTTGACGAACGCCGTGATCCGGGAAGCCCCGTCGATCATCGCTGCCTCTTCCAGGTCCACCGGGATGGTGTCGTAGTAGCCCTTGAGGATCCAGATGCTAAAGGGGATGGACGAGACCGAGTAGGCCAGTACCAGGCCGCGGTAGGAGTCGAACAGCCCCAGCCGCACGGCCAGGATATAGATCGGGACCGTCAGCATGGCGGCCGGGATCATTTGTGTGGCCAGGAGAAAGACCAGCCCGGGGCCGCGGCCGGGAAACTTCCAGCGCGAGAAAGCATAGGCCGAGGTCGCCGCCAGGATGACGCCGAACACCGCCGTGCTGACGGTGATGATCAGGCTGTTCCACAGGAAGGAGGGAAAGGCGCCCGTGAGCACGGCCACATAGTTGCCCAACGTCGCGTCGGGGGGAATGATAGCCAGGTCGGTCGAAAGCAGGCGGTCGCCGGGGCGCAGGGAGACGGAGATCACCCGCAGGGCCGGGTAGACGGTGATGACGCAGGCCAGGATCAGCGCCAGGTGGATCAAGATGCGGGCAAAGGGGCTGTCCCCCCGGGAGCGCTTGAAAAAGCCGCGCACTGGAAGCTCGCTCATTTCTCAGACCCCCCTTTCGAACCGCCGAGGCGGAGGGAGAAGCGGCGGCGGCGTGTTGCCGGCGCCGACTCGGTGACCCCGCGCAGGGCGCCGGTGGTGTTGATGTAAAAGATCGAAAAACCGAGCAGGATGAAAAAGATCACAAAGGCAAAGGCCGCGGCAAAGCCGTATTGGTTGTACTGGAAGGCGGCGCGAAAGAGGGCGGTGACCAGGATATCGGACGACTCTAACTCGTTTTCGTTGATGAAAAAGGGCACGTTAAAGTTGTTGAACGTCCAGATCACGCCCAGGATGATCGCCGGGGTCAGCACCGGCTGCAGGAGCGGCCAGGTGATCTTGCGGAACTGCTGCCCCCAGGTCGCCCCGTCGATCTCGGCCGCCTCGTACAGCTCTCCGGGGATGCTCTGCAAGCCTCCCAGGAGGATGACCATCATAAACGGGATGCCCAGCCAGATATTGACAATGTTCATGGCGATAAAGTTGGCGGTGGGGTTGCTCTTCCACTGGACGGCGGCCAGGCCGAGGCCGCGCAGCATGATGTTCAGAAAGCCATACTCGTAGTGGAACTCGCCGCGCCAGGCCAGGATGGCCACGATCGGGGGCAAGGCCCAGGGGATGACCAGGAGGGCCCGGTACAGGCCGCGCAGCTTCATCGGGCGGTTGAGCAGCAGCGCCAGGAGCAGCCCGCCCAGCACGTGGAAGGGCACCTGGACGGCGGTCCACAGGACGGTCCGCAGGAAGAGGGGAAAGAAGTGGACCTGCTTCAGGACCGGTTCGGTAAAGACCTCTTTAAAGTTCTGCCACCCTTCCGCCAGGGCGTAGGTGGGGTCTTTGAAGTGGCGCAGGCTCATGTTGCTAAAGGCCAGGCGAACCTCGTAACCCATCGGGTAGACGACGAGCAGGCAGAGGCCGACGATGGCCGGGGCCAGGAGGGTAAAGGGCAGGGCGTGGCGGCTCTTGAAGATGACGCCCAGGATCAGGTAGGTGAGGCCGGAGATGGCGGCCGCTCCCGCTACGATGAGCAGCAGCGTCTGCACGACCTCGCCCAGGCCCAGCAGGGTCTGAACTTCGGTGTCGGGAGCCATGAGGGCCAGGCGGTAGAGCAAGGACCAACCGGCGGCGATGACGCCCAACCACCCCAGCACGGCGGCCAGGTCCGCGCTCTGGCGGCCGGCCTGCCCCGGCAGGACGCTCTCCTTGGCTTTGCCGGCCAGGTAGGTGGCGGCGAAAGCCAGTCCCCCGGCCACAAGGGCCAGGGCGAGGACGAGCAGGTTGAGCCCGGCCGAGTGGGCAAGCAGAAAGACGCCCACCCCGGCCCCGGCGGCGACGAGAATCCCAGCGATGGCCAGAATCAGCGCCAGGCTGGTTTGTTTGTTGGCTTGATCTGTGTCCATCCCATTCTTCCTTTTTCGACACGGATGAGGGCCACGGATACATGGGTGGGCCAGGATTGTTGCGGCAGATGCACGGACCTGTGGGGCCCCTGGCAACAGGGACACGGAGAACGACTAGATCCGCAGACCCGCGGTCCTCGGTGTCCCTGTTGCCAGGAATTTAAGGTGCATCCTGTGTTCCGCCACGGATACCCGCAAGAGCTCCGGGTATCCGTGGCGGAAGTTGGGGCGCTACTACTCGCCCTTGGCAATACAGGCCACGGCTGCTGCCTGCATCGCCTTGGCGGCGTCCGCGGGGGTCTGGGTGCCGGCCAGGACGGCCTGCATCTCGGGCTTCATCGAGTCCCAGTTGCAGCGCATTTCCCAGACGGCCGGCATCGGGGTGCCGTTGACCATCTGCGCGGCGCTGCCGGCGAGGATCGGGTCGTTGGCGATGCTCGGGTCGGCCGTCGCGGCCTTGAGCCCAGGCAGGCGGCTCAGGACCTTGATCTGGTTGACCTGGTTCTCCAGGTTGGTGGCAAAGACGATAAAGTCCTTGACGACCGCCAGCTTGGTCTCGGACAGGCCCTTGGGGACCATGAAGTAGACGCCGCTGGTGTAGGGGGCGGGGTACTTGCCGGTGGACTTGACCATCGGGATGGGGGCGACGCCCAGGTTGGAGGGCAGGAGGCCGGTGGTGGCGGTAATGGCCTTGTAGCCGCCCAGCGACCAGTCGCCGTTGATGATCGCGGCAGCCTTGCCTTCCTTGAAGAGGGAGTCGGCGCCGTTGTAGTCGGATTCAGCCGGGACGATGCCCTTGGTCTTGAGGTCGGCCATGAACTGCAGGGTGGCGACCATCTCGGGGGTATCCAGGCTCGGGGTCACGCCGTCGTCGGCAAAGACCTTGCCGCCGAAGCCGCCCAGCCAGGGGACCATCCAGAAGGGCTCGGTCTGGTTGTAGACCAGCGGGTAGACGCCCTCGGGCATGGTGCCGGCCAGGGCCAGGAGCGCGTCGGTGTCAGCCGGCGCGGTGGGCATGAGGGCCTTGTTGTAGATAAACATCAGGTGGTTGCCGCTGGCGATCGGGACAGCCCAGGTCTTGCCGTTCATCTCGACCGACTCGACGTAGAGGGACAGGTCCACCATGTCGTCCACGGGCATGATCAGGTCGGCGATCACAAAGGGGCCGGCGTGGTCGCTGACGGTCCACAGGAGGTCGGGCGGAGCGCCGGCGAGGGAGGCATTCTGAAAGTCCTCGCGCAGTGTCTCGACGTCCTTGTTGAGGACCTCAAAGGTCACGTTGGGGTACATCGCCGTGTAGGCGGCGGTGAGGGACTTGACATACTGCAGGCCGCCGTCCGCCTCGCCTTCCTTGGTCCAGAGGGAGATGGTGACAGGCTCGGCCGGCTTGGTCGGCTCGACCGGCACGGGGGTGGCGCCGCAGGCCGCCAGCATGCTGAACAGGGTCATCACAACCAGTGCCAAAAGCAGGTGCTTCTTCATTTTGAATCCTCCTCTAAGGGATGTTCTGAAAGAGTTGGGTGTTCTGGAGCGCAGCAGCCAGGCTGCTGCCCCCCGATTTCCGGCGCGACTACTTTCTTCCAGCGATTCCTCCTTTCATGTCGGGCCCGGGCGTTCTCGGCCGGGCCATGCTTATGCCGCGGACAGGGCCGCTTCCTCGACAGAGACGGTGTACGGGTTACAGGAAACGGCCATGTCGGGCCCACTGAAGAATTCTTGCAGGATGGCGGTTACCGCGCCGATGGCGACGGCTTCGGGACCCAACTTGCTCTCGACGACGCGCGTGCTCGAGGCGGCCACGGGCAGCGCGCAGCGGCGCACGGTCTCCCGCAGCGGCTCCATAAAAAAGGCGCCGGCCCGGGCGACCCCGCCGCCGATGACAATGATGCCGGGATTGAGGATGTTGACCAGGCTGGTCAGGGCGGTGCCGATGCGCCGGCCGGCCAGGGCAAAGATGCGGCGGGCGGTGGTATCGCCGTCGCGGGCGGCCGCGATCAGGTCGGTGATTGTCATGGCCGACGGCTGGTCGGCGCGCGTGCTGGCCTCGCGAAAGGCCTGCACGATGGCCGGGGCCGACGCCATGGCCTCCAGGCAGCCCGTGCTGCCGCAGCGGCAGGGCGGCCCGTCCTCGTCGATCACGGCGTGGCCGATCTCGCCGGCGCTGCCGATCTCGCCGCGGTAGATGTGCCCCTCCAGGATGAGGCCGCAGCCGATGCCCGTGCCCACCTTGACAAAGGCAACGTTGTGCGCCCCCCGGCCGGCCCCCCACCAGTACTCGGCAATCGCGCCGAGGTTCGCGTCGTTGTCCAGGTGCACCGGCTTGCCCAGACGCTTCTGCAGGCGCTCCCGCAGCGGGATGTCGTGCCAACCCGGCATAATCGGCGGAAAGATTGTCTTGCCCGTGCCAAAGTCCAGCGGACCCGGCACCCCGACACCGACCCCCACGACCCGCTCCATGCCGACCCCCGCCTTTTCCAGCGCCTGCTCGATCAGCTCGACGATGTGCTCCAGGCCGGTCTCGGGGCCTTCCTCGACCTCGAACGGTCCCTCCAGCCGGACCACAGGCTGCGCCTGCAGGTCGGTCAGCAGGGCCAGGATGTGGGTGGCCCCCACGTCGACCCCGACTACGTAGCCGGCCTGGCCGTTGAACTCCAGCAGGATCGGCCGCCGCCCGCCTTGGGAATGGCCGGCCCCGACCTCGCGGACCAGGTTGTCGGCGATCAGGTCGTTGATGATGCTCGAGACGGTGGAACGGCTGAGGTGGAGGCGCTTGGCGATGTCGGCGCGCGAGATGCGGCCGGCCTGGCGAATGAGGTTGAGCACCAGGCTCTGGTTGAATTCCCGCATCATGCTGACGTCGGCGGAGGTGTTGCTGCTCACGGCTCGCACTCCAGGCAAAGCAGGCTTCTTCAGACCGGGGACATTATAGCACAAAGAGGTTGGTTTGTCAAGAGGACGAACTAACGGAAGCGGGCGACCCCCCCGCTCTGCGTTCCCACCCACACCGCCCCGTCCGGCGCAACCACCAGGCACAGGACGTCGCGGCCCACCAGCCCGCCGGCCGGCCAGGCGATCCACTGCGAGCCGGCGAAGCGGGCGAGGCCGCCCGTGGTGCCGGCCCAGACGGCCCCATCCGCGCCGACGGCCAGGGCCCGCACCTGGTTGCTCGGCAGGCCGTCGGCGGCAGTATAGCGCGTCCAGCCGGATTCGTCACGGCGGACAACCCCGCCCGAGGTGCCGAACCAGACCGCGCCGTCGGGCCCGACGGCGACCGCCGCGGCCGTGGCGTTGGCCAGCCCGGCCTCGGTCTCGTGGATCGTCCAGGTCTGGCCGTCAAAGTGGGCGCCCCCCCGCGCGGTGGCCATCCAGACCGTGCCGTCGGGCGCCGCCGCGACGGCCTGGATCGCGTTGTAGAGCACCCCGGCCGTCGTCGTGTAGGTCGTCCAGCCCGCGGTGTCCCAGCGCGCCAGGCCGCTGCGCGTGCCGGCCCACACGGTGCCGTCCGGCGCGATCGCCAGCTCGGAGATGTTGTCGTCGCGCAGTCCGGCCGTCTCGGTGTAGCTCGTCCAGCCGGCCGCTCCCCGCTGCGTGATGCCGTTAAAGGTGCCCAGCCAGAGGGTTCCGTCCGGCGCCGCGGCGATGGCCTGCACCCAGTTGTGCACCAGCCCGTCCGCCTGGGTGATGTGGGTCCAGCGCTGGCCGTCGAAACGCGAGGCCCCCCCGCCATAGGTGCCGAACCACAGGCTTCCGTCCGGCCCCACGGCGCAGGCCTGCACCCAGTTGCGGGCCGGGCCGTCGGCCGTCGCATAGCCGGTCCAGCGCTGTCCGTCCCAGTGGGTGATCCCCTTCCCCGCCGTGCCAAACCAGGGCGTGCCGTCCGGCCCGATGGCGACGGCGCGGGTGTCGTCGCTTGGGAGCCCATCGTGCACGGTGTAGGCCGCGCGGTCCAGCCCCTTGACGCGGGCCGTCCCGCCGCGGGTGGCAAACCAGACGGTCCCGTCGGGGGCGGTGGCGATCGCCTGGACATAGTCGTCGGGCAGGCCGTCGCGGGTCGTGTACGTGTCCCACGCCGTGCCGTCGTAGGAAGAAGCGCCGTAGTGTGTGCCGAACCACATCGTGCCGTCGGGGCCGGCGGCCGCGGCGAGGACATCGTCGTCGACGAGCCCGTTGTCGGTGGTAACGGTCGTCCACGTCTGCCCATCGAAGGTGGACACGCCGCCGCGGGTGGCGAACCAGAGGGTGCCGGCAGGGTACTCGGCGATGTCGTGCACCCAATTGTGCGCCAGCCCGTCGGCCGTCGTCCAGGTCGCCCAACGCTGCCCGTCGAACCGGCTGGCGCCTCCAAAGGCTGTGCCGAACCACAGGGCGCCGTCGGCCGCGGCGTGGATCGTCATCACGCTGTCGTCGGCCAGGCCGGCAGCGGCCGTGTAGCTCGTCCAGGTGTTGCCGTCGAAGCGGGAAACGCCGCGCAGTGTGCCGAACCAGGCGGCGCCGTCGGGACCCAGGGCGACGGCCCGCACAAAGGTGCCGACCAGCCCGCTTTCGGCCGTGTAGTGGGTGTAGGTGCCGGCCCGCATGTTCCAGCGCACGGCGCCCCCGGCGCCCGCCGCCCAGAGATCGCCGTCCTGGCCGACGGCGAGGGCCGTTACGTCGTTGGCGTCCGTGTACAGCGTCCAGTCCGCCGAGCGGGCCGGGACGGGAAGGGCGACAAAAGCGGTGGTGGGAGCGGGCGGCGCGGCCGTGGCCCGGGGCCGGCCGGCCGGGGTGGGCGTCGCGGCCTCTTGGGCCCGGCGGGCTTCCTGAGTCGTGTAGGCGGCATAGAGGGCTACCGCCAGGACGGTCGCGGCGGCGACAAAGACCACCGTCTGCGGCAGGCGGCCCGGGTGCTGCCAGCGCGGTTTTCCGCTCATGGCTGCGGCAAGTCCCTGGTGAGCAGGTTAACCCGTTGGGTGCCAGGCGCAGGTTGAACGCTGTCTGCGCCCACGTTACCCAATCACCGATCACCGATCACCAATCACCAATCACCAATCACCAATCCCCAACCTATCCCCGCAGTGCAAAGTCCAGCAGTTCGCTCCGGAACGGTTCCAGCTCGACCTGCTCCCGGTAGCGCACAATCGCCGCGGTCTCGGGCAGCGCCGTGCGCCCGTTGCGGACGGCGACGGACTCGCCCGTCAGCAGGTCGGTATAGGTGCCGTCCGGCAGCTGTACCGGGGCGCGTCCGGCGACGCCGGCGACGTTAAAGATGCCGTACAGCCCGGCGCCCGGGTGAACCCAGGCGGCTTGTATGGCCGGGTCGGCCTCCAGGAGCACGAACTGGCCGTGCACCTGCGCCGGGTCCTTCTTGAGGCCGGCCAGCGTGGTCAGGAACGGGGCCAGCTCATAGGTGCCCCAGTCGACCTTGTCCACGTCAAAGAGCGAAGGGGTGTGCTGGGCAGCCGATTCCTGGCCGGCATAGAGGAGCAGGGCGCCCCGGTTAAAGGCCTGGAACGCCGTCCAGGCCAGGGCCTGGTGCCGGCTGGGGGCGAGGCGCATGATGCGCCACTGGTCGTGGTTCTCCACGCAGCGCATCTTGACATAGTTGCCCGGGTAGATGCAGTCCTGGAAGCGCAGCATCTCCAGGTAGCGTGCCACGGGCACCTTGCCGCGGACGGCGGCCTGCCATAGCGGCCAGATGTCGTAATCGTAGGTGAGGTCAAAGGCGCGATAGATCTCGCTGTCGGAGAGGGTGGGCAGCCCGATCGACCGCCGGTAGCCGACGAAGACGGCGTGGACCGATTCGGCCAGCCAGATGACGCCGGGCTTGACGGCGGCCACGCCCTGGCGCGCGGCGAGCCAGAACGCTTCCGGCAGGAGCGAGGCTACGTCGCAGCGGAAGCCGTCCACCCCCAAGGTGGCCCACTGCTGCAGCGTCTCGACCAGGTAGGCGGTGAGCTCCGGCTGGGGATGCTTCAGGTCGATGACGTCGCTCCAGTCGGGCACCGTCGTGATCGGGATGCCGTGCTCGTCCTGGTGGAAACACTCCGGGTATTCGCACACCAGCGTCGAGTCGTGGGCAGTGTGGTTATAGACGACGTCGATCATGACCCGCAGGTCGAGCGCGTGGGCGCGCGCGACGAGCCGGCTGAATTCGGCCGCGGTGCCGTACTCGGGGTTGACGCCGCGATAGTCCTGGATGGAGTAGGGGCAGCCGAGGGTGCCCTTTTTGTTCTTTTGCCCGATGGGGTGGATGGGCATGAACCAGACCACGTCCACGCCGAGGTCCTTGATCCGCGGCAGGTCGGCCTCGACCTCGGCAAAGGTGCCGTGCGGGCCGTGGTTGCGGACATAGACCTCGTACAGCACAAGGTTACGATAGGCAGCGGGTGTATCGTGGGCCATAGAGACTCCTTGTCATCACCGATCACCAATCACCGATCACCAATCCCCAATCACCGCTCCCCAGCCCGCCCATAGATCCGCGTCAGTTCCCGCAGCCACGCGCCCAGCTCCGGCGTCAGCGCGCCGGGCGCGAGGCGCCAGCACCAGTTGGGCGGGCCGACGGTGCTGGGGGTGTTCATGCGGGCCTCGTGACCCAGGCGCAGCAGGTCCTGGGCGGTGGTCATCGCCGTCTGGGCCACCGAGGCCCAGCCCAGGCGGATCAGATCCCCGGCGATGTCGGCGGCGTCGCTGTGGAGGTACTGGCGGGCATAGGCCCGCTCCTTCTCCGTGGAGGTGGCCTGGTACCACCCGACGGCCGTATCGTTGTCGTGCGTGCCGGTGTAGGCGACACAGTCCCGGGAAAAGTTGTGCGGGAGGAAGGGATCGCGCGGGCCGCCGGCGAAGGCAAACTGCAAGATCTTCATGCCGGGGTAGCCAAAGTCGGCCATGAGCTGGTCGAGGCCGGCCCGCGAGGCCGCGTCGAAGTCGCCCAGGTCTTCGGCGATGATGGCGACCTCGCCGAGCGCGGCGGTGACGGCGCGGAAGAGGTCGGCGCCGGGGCCGTACAGCCAGCGGCCCTTGACGGCGGTCGGCTCGCCGGCCGGCACTTCCCAGTAGTTGTAAAAGCCGCGGAAGTGGTCGATCCGCACCACGTCGGCCTGGGTAAAGGCCATGCGGAAGCGGGCGATCCACCAGGAGTAACCTTCCTGGGCCAGCACATCCCAACGGTAGAGAGGGTGGCCCCACAGCTGGCCCGTCTCGCTAAAGTAGTCGGGCGGGACGCCCGAGACGACGGTGGGGCGGAGCTCCTCGTCAAAGTGAAAGAGGCGCGTGTGGGCCCAGACGTCGGCGCTGTCCAGGGAGACAAAGATGGGGATGTCGCCGACGATGCGGATGCCGTGCCCGTTGGCATAGCTTTTCAGCGCCAGCCACTGCTCAAAGAAGAGCCACTGGACAAACTTGATGGCAGAGATCTCGGCGGCCAGGCGCTCGCTCCACCGGGCCAGGGCGTCGGGCCGGCGGGTGCGCAGGCCGGGCTCCCATTCGTACCAGGGTTGTCCGGCATGGGCTTGTTTGAGGGCCATCGTCAGCGCAAAATCGTCCAGCCAGGAGCTGTTCGCGGCACAAAAGCGCTCCCAGGCGGCGCGCTGCGCCGGTTCGGCGTGGGCCTGGAAGGTGGCGGCGGCGCGATCGAGCAGGGGGGCCTTGAAGCGCTGGACGGCGTCATAGTCCACCCGTGCGGCCGGGAAGGCGGGGGCGGCGGCCAGGTCGGCGGGATCCAGCAGGCCGGCCTCCACGAGCCGCTCCAGGCTCACCAGGAGCGGGCTGCCGGCAAAGGCCGAAAGCCCAGCGTACGGCGAATCGCCGTACCCGGTGGGGCTGAGGGGCAAGACCTGCCAATAGGTCTGCCCGGCGGCGGCGAGCCAGTCCACGAAACGGTAGGCTTCCGCGCCCAGGTCGCCGATGCCGAACGGGCCGGGGAGCGAGGTGGGGTGCAGCAAGATACCGCTGGCGCGTGGAAACTTCATCGGACAGGACCTCCTTTGGGTTGTCGATGCGCCGTATTATACCAGATAACCGCGCGACGCGCCATGCGGCCCCGTCCGGCCATTTGACAGCGCCGCTTTTTGTGCTATAATCCCTCCGCTGTGGCAAAGCTGGCCGCGCGCGATTGGTTGGATCGTGTACTTGCCTTTCGTGTGCGGGAGCTGGTAACGTATCTTTCGTTCAGGATATTCATGCCGCCTCCAGGAGGGTCTGAAGCGTCGATTCTAGCCAGCGTTCCTGTTGCCACTGCGCGTTAAGGCGGCGAAAGAGCAGGGCCAGTGTAACGCGGG
>Ga0302251_1000348_pt1 | contig 46860 bp, 36 predicted proteins | sample AAG_RA_Gln_MG_FD_193534 | JGI IMG/M metagenome (GOLD analysis project Ga0302251, IMG submission 193534) | Enriched activated sludge microbial communities from anaerobic digester in WTTP, New Holstein, Wisconsin, United States - AAG_RA_Gln | ecosystem: Engineered > Bioreactor > Anaerobic >... | reverse complement strand
TGTACTCTCCTTTTGCATAGATCAATAAGGTTGAGGATAGAGTGCACGGCAAACGGCACAATTGAAACCAGCATAAGATAGGCCGTAATCAGAACAAGTGCCAGTAGATTGTTGACTCTAAGCTCTATCAGTAACGGTGCCCAGAGAAGCGTACACAGAAGGTTGAAAAGCTGGAAAATGATGAACTCCAGCTCAATCTGATTATCCTGCAGTGGCCGGCCACAGAGCCAACTCAACCAGGGCGGCACTCGGATTAGGTGATACCTCCTCTGACCCGCCAGTTGCCTATGCCTCCTCCAGGCACTGTATCCCAATACGATCCCTATAGTTATCATAATCACTGCCAGAACGGCGCGCTCTTTCATTCCAGATGTCCTCCATCGAGCTGATTTGCGGCCCCGTCCTATTTGGGCGTAATGATGTTTTGAAGAACATTCGTGGCGGTTTCGAGTAACAACCCTCGCGAGAAACCTTCCAACCAGGGGCCGACGACTTCCGAAGCTCCAGGCAGTGCACCCATTGTTCCAGCCACTAGAGCTCCCACCATTCCTTCACCGGATGGTCGTTCCAGATGAAGCAGGGAATCGAGGCCATATTGGGCTTCAGCAAGCAGGACACCCTTGAATACTTTCCCCAGCGCAGTACCGGAGTCCGGGATCGCAACACCACCAGCACCGACCCCAGCAGCGGCAAGAGTACTTGTCAGGTCCATTTGTTCCCCAGTAGCCACGCGATTGATTGTCTGGCCGGCGATATCTCCTAGAGCCGAACTTGCCCCTTGAACAACGAAAGCAGTGGCCAGGGGTGTAGCCGCTATCGCTCCTATCCCTGTCATTCCAAGCAGACCCACGACCAAAGTGTTGTTGATGTTGGTGCTGACCTCTTCGGCGGTAACACCACCAGGGTTGTAGTATCGACGACCTGGGTCGCCACTGCTCTCAGTGTTGATCCCCTCCACAACCGCATGTCCCGACGGATCCCGGTACAGGACGGGGCTATTTGCCGCATACGCGTAGCGATTCAGTTGCTGCGGGTCATTCTGTTGTGGTATAATGCTATCCGGGCTCAGGAACCGGCCGAGGCTCTGGTCATACCACCGGGCGCCGTAATAGTAGAGGTTAATGTAACTCTCCCTGCGCTGGCCCGTGAAGCGGAAGCTCGTCGGCGTCGGGCCCTCGGCGTAGCGATCCTCGCCCCAGGCCCTGTAGCGCACCTCGGCCTGCAAGCTCCCATCGGCCTCCGCCGTGATGGCTTGGCTGCCCAAGTGGTCGGCCAGCAGGAAGTAGAGCGTCTCATCCTCGCGCATGGCCACGCGCTGCCCCCCGGCGTAGTAGTACTTGCGCACCACCTCCGTCGCCCCCACCGTCTGCACCTCGTAGTGCGCCCCCACGTACACCGTCGTCGTCGCCGTCGGGACCCCCACCGTCCCCGTGATCCGCTCCCCCCCGGGACCATACGCAAAGGTCGCCAGCGTGCCCCCCGCCGTCACCACCTCCGTCAGGTGGTTTTCCGCGTCGTAGGTCAGCGTGTACGTCTCGCCGCCCACGATCCGCTTCACCTGGTTGCCATTGGCGTCGTACCAGTAGCGCTGGTCGTTCTGCTGCAGGTAGGTCAGGTGCGTCACCGCGTGCGCGTGCGCCGCGTCCTGGTAGCCGTAGGCCAGGTCACCCTTCACCGTGATGTTGCCGATCTCGTTGTAGTGATACCCCTCCGGCCCGTAGCCGCCCGCGCCGCTCGCCCCACTGGCCGTGGCCGTGATCAGCCTGTCCAGCGCGTCGTACCCGAATGCCTGCGTCTGCGGGCTGCCGGCGATCCAATCCTCAATCTCGACCACGTTACCCGCGAGATCATATTCGTAGCGCAGGTCCTGCAGGTCGTTCGTGGCCGCCAACTGCTGCAGCCGACCTCGCCCCCCTTCCGCCTTCCAGTTGTAGTAGTCGTAGGTCACCGTCAGCGCTGGCGTGCCGGCCACGTCCCCCAACGCCAGCAGCTCCACCGCCCCCGTCGTCGTGTAGCCCAGACCGCTGACGTACACCTCGTCCCCCGCCACCGCCACCAGCCGCCCGGAGCCCTCGTCGTCGTACGTCTGGGTGATCACCTCCCCGTCCGGGTAGGTCGTCGTCGAGACCCGGTCCATGGAGTCAAAGGTGGTCGTCGTGGTGTAGCCCGCTCCGCCCACCCACAGCGTCTCCGCGATCGTCCGCCCCCGCGCGTCGTAGCGATAGGCGTGCCCGTTGGCCGTGAAGTCGTCCCCCACCCACGCCCGCCGCACCCGCCCCCAGGAGTTGGCCTCGTCCGCGTCCCCCAGACAGTCGTCGTAGCAGAAATGGACATCCGGCGCCCCCGCCGGCAGCGTCTTGGTCACCAGGCGGCTCAGCAGGTCGTAGGTGAACGTGATCACTTGCGCCAGCGCGTCGGTCTGGGTGATCAGGTTCCCCAGCGGATCGTAGCCATAGCTCCAATCGCCCATGTCCGGGTCGGCCATCCCCACCTTGCGCCCCAGCCGGTCGTATCCCAGCCGCGTCACGTTCTCCGCCGTGTCCGTCACCGCCACCAGCTGATCCAGCACGTTGTACCCGTACCGCGTCACGGCGTAGGGCGGCTCGTCCCAGGCCGGGTCGTGGGCGAAATCGTACGTCCCGGTGTACTCCCGCACTTCTACCAGCCGGCCGAAGGCATCGTTCTCCCGGACGGCCATGTGCCCCAGCTCGTCCACCACCGCCGTCCGCCAGCCGTCGTAATAGGTCGTCACCGTCGTCCCGTCGGTGTTCGTCACCACCACTTCGCGACCCAGCGCGTCGAAGCCGTGCCCCGTCCGGGCGACGCTGGCGGCCGGAGCAGCGTACGCGGCCGCCGCCGTGATCGTGTAGGGCACGAGTTCCGCCTGCACCCGCCCTAACGGATCGTACAGCGTCGTCTGCGCCACCTCCCAGTCCCCCGCGTCCTGGTCCTCCTGGTGCACCTGGAGCAACCGCCCCAGCCCGTCAAAGTAGCGCTCCTCCTGTATCCACTCGTCGTCCTGATCCAGCAGCTCGCCGTGCTGCAGGAAGGTGAACCGCCGGATCTCCACCCGCTGCGTCCCCGGGGTCCCCCAGTCTTTGTACTTGACCCACACGGTGGGCTTGCCCTCCGTGTCCCCTGGCCGCACCACCTTCTCCACCCGCCCCAGCCCATCATAGAGGTAATTCGTCGTCTCTCCATTCACGTCCGTGTGCGCCGTGAGCAGCCCGCGCACATAGTCGTACCCCGCCGTCTCCGACCGCCCGTTGGCGTAGGTCACCGTGACCGGGTAGAGGTGGAAAACCGTGTCGTAGGTGATTGTCACCGGCCGCGGCTCCGCCGTCGTGGGATAGCACTCCCAGTACTCGGCCGCTGTTCCCGGGTTATACTCCAGGCAGTAGCCGTAGCTGTTGTACGCCGTCTCCGTGACCCGGTTGCCGTAGGTGTCATACCCATGGCCCGTGTCCACCGTCGTGGCCCGGCAGTTGCCGGGCGCCGAGATATCCGCCGTAAAGGTCAGCACCCGCATCGCCCGCGTCAGGTCGCCCACTGTCGGCACGCTGGCCTCCTCCAGCGGGTCCTGGCCGTCGTAGCCATAGTAGCTCGAGGACCGCCAGTACGAATACGGGCTCCCCATCACGCTCAGCGGCGCCGTCTCCGAGTAGACATTCTCGAACTGCACCTTGTCGACAATCCAGTCCACCGTGTTGCTGTAGTACCCCCGCAGCGTCGTCCGGTACAGGTTGTCGTCTTCGTCGTACTCCCAGACGTGGGTCACGTTGCCGTGCTGCGCCCCCCCTTGCAGGGCCTCGCCGTAGCTGTAGGCCGTGGTCCGCGTCAGCGGCCCGCCTTCCGCATAGTCCACCACCGTCGCCGTCGGCACGTAGACAAAGGCAATCTCCGGCTCGGCCCAGGTGTAGTAGCTGCTCGACAGCGGGTTGTATGGCGTGCCCTGGAAATAGGCATAGTCCGACGTCGTCCGCCGCAGTTCCGTCCCCTGGCTGTCCTGGTAGATCGCCGTGATCTCCTTCCCGCGCAGGGTGTCGCTCTGCGCATAGGTGTGCGCCTGGACGTTGCCCAGCGGATCGGTCACCGTCACCACGGCGTGGCCCCGGAACTCGCGCGCCGGCTGCGTGCGCGGCCGCGCCGTCCCCGCATCGGCGGACACCCCGTCGCAGACGGTCCCGGCAATCCAGGGCCAGTTGCGCGCCGCCCCCGCATAACGATAGGTCCAGGTATAGGGCGGCGTGCCGCTCAATCCATCGTCCACCGTGCGGGTGATTACCCGGTTGCGCCAGGCCCCACCCGGCCCGAGGGCGACGGTCTCCGTGGGCAAGTTCTCGTAACTGAAGCTGATGCTCCCACTGTAGCTGTTGGTCACCGTCCAGAGGCGATTCCGGCCCACCTGGGCCACCCCCGCCGTCACCGTCAGCGGATAGTAGCTGAAGAGCGTTGCGGGCAGGCACGCTTGCGCGGCCCCGTCGTACCCGCAGGCCTGCGCCTGGCGCAGCGTCAGCTTCCCGTCCCCCAGGTCGTCCACATCGTCGCTGTAGGTATCATAGTCGTAGGTCAGCGTGTACGTGCGCGCCACCTGCCAGGTAGTGGTCGGCTTCACCGACACCGTGAGGACTTGCAGGTATTGGTCCTCCTTGAACATCTTGGGGCAGCGGTTCGGATTCTCCGGCGCATAGAGGTCCGCGCGCTGCTGCAGGCCCATTTCCACCCGCGTCCGGCCGCCATTGTAGGTGATCCGCAGCGGATAGGCTGCCCGGTGCGTCGCGATGCGGAAGCAGGTCTCCCCCGCGGTGAGGGCGTACTCGTAGGCGATGGTGTTGCCGTGGGTGTCCTCCACCCCCGTCAGCAGCCACTTGTAGATCTCCTCGTGATACTCGGAGGGGTCCGCGTCACACGCGGCATCTTCACAGACCACCTGCGCCAGGGTCAGGGCAAAGGTGTAGGTGACCCCGTCTTTCGTCTGCACGTACCAGGCTGGCGGCCCCTCCTCCCCACCACCGCTCGCCGGCCAGATGCGCCAGTAGGTCTCCTCCGCCGTGTGGTAGTAGCCGTCCGTCCCCCGCACCAGGTCGTGCCCGGCCCCGTTCAGCACCAGCGTGAAGACGTCGTCCGCGCTGTAACTACCCTGGGCTTCGCACTCCTCCGTTTCCAGGCTCTCCCCCCAAGCGTACCCCCCGACGTTCTGCCGGCCGATCGAGCCCACCTCCAGGCTCCAACCATACCCCACCCAGGCAGCCTGCGTCAGGGGCTCCGCGGGGTGCGCCGGCCAGTCCACGCTTCCACTGTTGTAGGACAGGGTCAACTGCGGCGTCAGCCCGCCCCGCCCCGGCGGCAGCTCCAACGGGTAGGCGTAGCTCGCCGCCCCACTGTACAGGTCGAGTTCCTGGAACCCCCGCACCGCCGGCAGGTAGTCGTCGCTGGGCAGATCGATGTACTCGGACTGGATCTCGGAAAAGTGCCGCGTCTGCCCCACCAGCAGGCGGCGTTCCGCGTCGACCCGGCTGGACAGGTTGACCCAGGTCTCCGCTTCCTCGTCCCAGCGCGCCAGGTGGAGATCCGCGGCGGGCAAGAGCCCGCGAACCTCGGCCCAGGTGTAGCGGTAGGCGATCTCGATCGGCGCCGTAAAGGTGTGCACCTCCCGGCCGGCCGCGTCGTAGGCCGTGAGCTGGAACCGGCGCAGCGGACGGTGCTGGCCCGTGACGAGCGCTTCCGTGGGCGTGTAGACCACCGTCAGGCTGACCGCCAGCGCCTCAGCCGGCACGGTCACCGTGACCCGCCCGTCGGCCGAGACCAGTTGCCCGCCCTGCCCGGCCGGGAAAGCCGCCGCGACCCGGCCATCGGCCACCGGATAGGGCACGCGCACCAGCGCGCTGCCCCGGGCAACCGGGGTCATCTCCGCTCCCCGCGCCTGCAAGGACAGGAGCACCCCGCCCTCCCACCCCGCCGCCGCCTGCGCCTGGAGGGCCAAGGTGCGGGTCAGCACCTGCCCGGCCGCCACTTCCGGCAGCGTCCACTGCAGACGGCGCGTCTCCGGGTCGTAGAACCGTTCGCAAACGGAACAATCCAGTCCCCCCGGCAGCGCGCCGGAGAGGACCACCCCCGTGGCCGGGCCACCCTGGTTGGCCAGGCGCACGGTCACGGTGACCGTCTCCCCGGCCGCCGCTGCCTCCGGCGTTGCGCGCACCGCCAGCGCCAGGCGCGGCGGGGGCGGCGGGGAAGGGGGGCCATACAGGACAGCAGTGGCAGAAGGGTCCGTGTTCGCCACCGTGGTCATTGGAGCCGAAGCCGCGGCCGGTCCGAGGAACGGCGCGGTCCGCGTCACGGTCGTCCCCGCGAGAGCAGCGCCGATCGCCGCCTCGGGTCCGGCGGCCTGGGCCCGGGCCGCCGGCCACGCGGGGCAGAGCAAGAGGACAATCAGGAGGAGAGAGATGGCCGGAGAGATGCCTGAAGACCGCTGGGCGCGACCGGACGGCTTGCGCATGGGCAGCATCCTTTTTCCAGACCTGTCGGTGCTACTTTCCCTGCCGGCCAGTATACCACACGGAGTGGCCCGGATCAAGAGCCCTAGCATCATAATCCCTGGAATTTCTGGTAGATCGGCAAATCAACATTCCACCTGGCTGGACCCGGCACCGCATCTGCCATTGCAGCGCCGTGCGGTTCCCAGAGCCGGGCCCCGGCCATTCGTGCGCGCCCGCCCGACCTGGATATGGCCACACAACTTGCTCCCCGCGCCGGGGGGACGCGGGGAGCAAGGGGGCAGGGCTGTGGGGGCCGCACGGCGGCCCCGGCCGGCTACCGCGCGCCGGCCCGGACGATCAGCGGCAGGTAGATGGTATAGTGCACCGGCCCGCCGCACTCGACGGTCACGCTCAGGTCCCGCGTGGCGTGGCCGGCGTCCGCGCAGTTCCACACGTGCAGGGTGCCCGTATAGGTCCCCGTGGCGCCAAAGTCGACCAGCGGGGTGGGCGTGGTGTAGGTGCCAAAGGCCCCCAGGTCCCACGCGTAAGTGAACGGGGCGTCGCCCGCGAGCACGGCGCCAAAGGTGACGGCGCAGCCCTGGATGCTCGTGGTGACAGTGACGATCTCGACCTGGTCGCACACCGTCACGACCAGCACCTGGCTGGCCTCGGCGGTGCCGCACTCCCCGCTCGCCCACAGCGTCACGGTGTAGGTACCCGCCTCCGCGTAGGTGTGGCTGGGGTTCTCCAGCGTCGAGGTGATACCATCGCCCAAGGCCCACTCGTAGGCGATGGCGTTGGCCGAGGCGTTGGTAAAGGTGACGGTGAGGCCGCCCATCTCGTAGGTAAAGCCGGCCTCCGGCAGGGGCCGCACCTCGACCGGGGCGCTGTAGACGTCCCAGTCCAGCGGATTGCTCGCCGTCAGGACGACCGTGTAGGTGCTGGCCTCCGCGTAGAGGTGGGTCGGGTTCTCCAGCGTCGAGGTGATCCCGTCGCCCAAGCTCCACAGGTAGGTCACGGCGTTCTGGGAGGTGTTGGTAAAGACGACGGGCTGCTCCCGGCAGACCGGCGCGTTGGACTCGAAGGAGGCCGTCACCGTGGACACGGCGGAGACGCACAGCGTCAGCGGGATGTAGAGGGGGCTGTCCCAGCCGGCATCGTCGTGGACCAGGGCCAGGCCGGCAGTGTAGCAGGCGCCGGCGGCCAGTGCACCGCTGTCAAAGACCACGGCTACATCCAGGGTATCGTCGGGAGGAACCACTCCCGCTTCCGGTACCTCGCTGACCCATGGCACGTCGATCCATTCCAGCGGGAGGGTATCCGTCTCGTGCACTTCCCAGGAGAGCGCCCCCGCGCCGGCGTTGGCCACGGTCAGCGTTTCGGTGAAGCGCGCGTCCACCGGCAGCGTCAGGCTGTAGGCGAGCGGGACCACGTCCATGCACGGCGCGAGCGCGCGCAGGGCAAAGTCGAGGGTGGTGGTCTGGGCGGTCGTGACCGTGACGACGGCCGTCGCGCCGGCGTGGTCGGGCGCGCTCGCCGTCACGGTATAGACGCCGGGCATGACCCAGGCCGCATAGTGGCCGGCCGGGTCGGTGACGACCGTCTGGGTGACGCCCCCGCCGGCGGCGATGAGCAGCGCCGCCTCCAGCGGGTAGGACTCCTGGTCGCAGTAGCCCAGGCCGGTCACGTCGCCGGCGATCGCGCCCATGTCGCCGTTGGGCAGCACCGTCATCGTAACCGGGAGCACCTGCCGGCCGGCCAGCGGGTCGTTGCTCTGGACGGCCAGGTCGGCGGTGTAGGTGCCGAGTTCGGTCACCGCGCCGGCGTCAAAGGTCACCACGACGGGGACCATGTCGCCGGGCTGCACGGTACCGGTAACCGGCTCCTCGCTCAGCCAGGGCACGTCGAGGCCGACGAGAAAGGCCAGCATGTTCTCCATGAGCTGGTTCCGCTGGTCCTGGTTCGTCAGGCCGTCGTGAAAGTTGACGCCCAGCCAGACGGTCTTGAAGTTGCCCGCGTCCTGGTGCGTCAGGCCGGCGTGGCCGGTGCCGACGCCGCCGGCGCCATAGACGAGGCCGGTGGGCGCGCCCACCGTCTCGTCGGCATAGTCGCCGTTGCTGTCCAGCGTGCCGGCCAGCGTCAGCCCGTTAGGCGGGGCAAAGTCGCCGCCGATGGGGTCGCCGGGGACGCCGTCCAGCGTCGTGATGCCCGTCCCGGCGTAGTCGGCCAGGAAGGCGGTGTCCAAGAGCAGGTAGAGGTTGTACTCCCCACCGCCCACCGTGCCGTTCTCCAGGTCCCAGAGCAGGTCGCGGCCCATGCCCAGGAGGGCCCGGCCGCCGCCGACCAGCCAGTCGGCCACGACCTGGCAGTCGGCGTCGCCGGGGTCGATCACGTTGTCGTCGGTCCAGATGAGGAGCTCGTAGGGCGCCAGCTCGCCGGCCGTGGGGAAGGGCTGCGTGAGCAGGTCCCATTCATCCCAGGTGACGCCGGCAAAGGCCAGGGCTGTGCGGTAGGTATCCCATTCGGCCGCGAGCAGGTCGTCGCCCATGAGCAGGATGCTGTTGGCCGCGGGGAAATAGTCGCCGGCGCGCTCGGCCAGGCGGTATTCCAGCGGCGCCAGGCCGGCGTTGGTGATGGTCACGGTCCGCGTCGCGGTCGTGCCCTGGGGCAGGGCCGCGGCGAGGCTGGTGGGGGCGACGACCGCCCACGGTGCCAGGAGGGCAAGCTCGAAATCCTGGGTCGTGGTCTGCTGGGCCGTGATCTGGACGCCGACCGTTTCGGAGAGGTAGCCGACCGCGCCGGCGGTGACGTTGTAGCTGCCGGCGTCCAGCCAGTAGGAGTAGAAACCGGTCGCCGGGTCGGTCGGCACCGTCCAGGTCAGGCCGCCGCTCTCGATGAGGATGTCGGCCGCCAGCGGGCCGCCGGGACGGTTGCCGGTGACGGTGCCTTGCAGGCGGCCCATGGCCGCCGTGGGCAGGACGGTGAGGAGGACGTCGACGAACTTGGTCGGGCCGGGGCCGCCGTCGGGCAGGATCAGCAGCGTGGCCTCATAGTCGCCGGGCTGGTCGATCCCCACCGCCGAGGTGGCGGTAAAGTAGTTGAACCAGAAAAAGGAGCTGCCGGCCGGCACGGTCGCGGCCACGACGTTGGTCCCGTACCAGGGCACGTCCATGGGGTCGCACGGCGGGGAGCCGGGGTACTGGAAGCAGATGGCCAGGTTGTCCACCAGGACGGGCTGGTTGTACGAGTACTGGAGGTAGTTGGTCCCCTGCTGGCGGATGCCGGCGGTGGCGCTGGCCCCATAGTCGTAGGACGCGTTGCCAAAGAGGGTGTCCAGGTACTGGTACTTGATGTTGTGGGTGGTCTCGTACAGGACCAGCTCAAAGGTGCCGCTGCCGACGTTGGAGTAGTGGGGCCGGTCGTGCCACTCGATGACGAACTGGCGGTAGGGCGCGGTGCCCACCGTCTTGACGTACACGTTGCCCGTGTCGGCGTCGATGTCGTCCCAGAAGGGGACGATCAGGTTGTTGCTGGTGGTCGTGCCGAGGTCCCCGTTCGTCGCGCCCAGGTCCCCCAGCGTGGCGCCAAAGAGAACGCCGCCGTTGTTGCCCACCCGCAGGTCGGTCGACGTCGTGCCGTAAAAGGTAAAGGGGAAGGGGAGGGTGACGTTGGCTTCCTCGTCGTCGGTCAGGCCCAGGGGGGTGCCGTCGGTGGCGTCGATCCAGTCGAAGCGGGCGCCGCCGGGCTCGTCCGAGTCCTTGTAGGTATAGCCAAAGGGGTCGGGCCCGCCGCTGCCGAGGACGGCGGGGGCCGCCTGCAGCTCGTAAAAGTGAAAGGCGTACGGCACCGCCATGTGGTTGATCATCTGGGCGCCCGCCATGCCCGTCTGGCCGAGCTCCACCGTGGCGTGGATCGGCTCGGGGATCACGGCCACCTGGGCGAGGAGCGCAAAGTCCTGCGCGGTGTCCTGCCCGGCGACGATGTTGACGGCGACGGTCTGGCTGACATAGTCGGGCGACTCGGCGGTGGCGTCATAGGTGCCGGCGTCGAGGTACATCTCATAGTAGCCGGTCGCGGGGTCGGTATAGTCCGTCGTCCCATCCGCGGAGACCATGGCCGGCAGCGGCACGCCGCTGTCGGCGTCGGTGACATAGCCCCACAGCCGGCCGCGGGGCTGGAGGTAGAAATCCTGGACGACGACGGTGTCGGTGGCGACGTCGAGGCCGGTGACCGCCGCGGTGGTGAACAGCGGGTGGACCGCGGTGACGGTATAGGTGCCGGCGCCGAGGGTAATGGTATAGTAGCCGCTGGCGTCGGTGGTGTCGCTCCAGGCGCCGCCGCCCTGCCGGTAGCCGGTGACGGTGGCGTCGGCGATGGGCGCCGCGTTCTGGGCGTTGCGGACGTAGCCGTGGATCACGCCCCAGGCCGAGACACAGTTCTGCAGGCCGGCCGCCAGCACGTTGAGGTAGCCGTAGCCAAAGGTATAGTTGCCCTCGCCGTCGGGCGGGGCGCCGCAGTTGCCGGCCGGCGGGGGATCGGCATAGTCCTGCAGGATCTGAAAGGTCTGGTCGATCTGCCCCACCAGGGCGGCGTTACACGACCACAGGAGCGCCACGGCGCCGGCCGTGTGCGGCGAGGCCATCGAGGTGCCGCTGTAGGTGCAGTCCCAGGAATCGGTCGGGACACAGGAGCAGATGTCCACGCCGGGGGCCGAGATATTGGGCTTGGTGTAGGGGTCGTGGCCGTAGTCGGAGGGGCCGCGGCTGGAGAAGGAGGCCGCGGCGCGGGACGAGTCGTGGGCCGCGGTGCCGAACGATACCTGGTAGTCGCCCGGGCTGCCCAGGGAGGAGCAGCTGGAGCCCGAGTTGCCGGCGGAAAAGGCGGGAAAGATGCCGGAGGCCACCCAGGCCTGAACCTTGGCCTCGTACCAGGGGTCGCCGCCGCCCCCGCCCCACGAGTTGTTGACCACGTGTGGCCGGTTGTTGGGATTGCCGCCCGGGGCGACGATCCAGTCGGCACAGGCGTTCAACGCGGCGTCGGAGCAGGAGTTGGTCTCGCAGCCCTTGCACATGATGAACTGGGCGTTGGGGGCCATGCCGGCGATGTAGGTGAGCGCCGGATCGTCGTCGGCGGCCATCGAGCCCATCGTGTGGGTGCCGTGGCCGTTGTTGTCGCAGACGGTGCCGCCGCAGATGTTGCTGGGGTCGAGCCAGCAGGCCGGGTCGGTAGGGTTCGTGGGGCACTTGTAGGCCTGGTCGAGGGCCGGGTGGTTCCACTGCACGCCGGTGTCGATGTTGGCCACGACCATGCCGTCGCCTTGGACGCCAAAGGTCGCCCAGAACTGGTCGGCCTTGGTGTCGATGATGCCCCAGTCGACGATGGCCTGGGGGGCGGGGCGGGCAGCGGCGAGGATCGGGTCCACGTAGTAGGTGCGCGTGGCGCGCACCAGGGCGACCCCTTCCAGGCCGGCCAGGTCCTGGGCGGCCTGCAGGTCGCCGGCGTAGACATAGAGCTCGTTGCCGGCAAAGAACGATTGAAAGGCCAGTCCGCGCTTGGACATATAGTCCTGGGCCGCGGCCTGGCTCTCGCGGGCCGCGGCGCGCAGCGTGTCATAGACGTACCAGCCGCGGGCGCTCCAATCGGCGATGGCGGGGGCGGCGCTCAGGTCGGCCTGCGCCGCCATCACCAGCACGAAATCGGCCTGGCCTTCCGCCGACAGGGTGTCCAGGAGGGCCGGCTCGATCTTGTCGCTGCCCCGGAGCGGCTGGGCAGCGGCAAAGGGGATCGCCGTCAGGAACAGGGCGACAAGGGCCAGGATGCTCAACGTCCTTGGAAAACGGTATGCGTTCATTCGCTTTCGCCTCCTCGTCTTCAGGGTGGAACGCGTGGCAGGTCCCGATCGGACAACGCCGGCTGCCGCGAGGCCGGCCTCGACGGGATACGCCGTGCCGAGCGGATGGGAGACCCCTATCATACCGGCGGCGGGGGCGCTTGTCAAGTCCGTTTTGCCTCCCGGCCGGCCCCTGTGCTATAATGCAATCGCGGCCGGGGATGCGCCGGCCCGCACCGCAACGAAGCGCGACAAAGGAGCAGCGATGACCGAGCCAGCCTTCCAGGACTATTACGCGGACGAACTCAGCTACTGCTACGGCTGCGGCCGGCTGAACGAGCAGGGCCTGCAGCTCAAGAGCTATTGGGACGGCGAAGAGACCGTCGCGACCTTTATGCCCCGGCCCTATCACATCGCCATCCCGGGGTTTGTCTACGGGGGGCTGCTCGCCTCGCTGATCGACTGCCACGGCACCGGGACGGCGGCGGCAGCCGGCTACCGGGCCGAGGGGCGGGAGATGGGCACCGCGCCCGTGCTGCGCTACGTCACGGCCTCCCTCCAGGTGAGCTACCTGCGGCCGACGCCGCTGGGCGTGCCGCTCGAGATCCGCGGCCGGGTGAAAGAGGTCAAGGGCCGCAAGGTGCATGTCGAGGCCTGGATCATCGCCGAGGGTGAGGTGTGCGTCCGCGGCGAGGTGGTGGCGGTGCAGATCCCCGAAGCCATGGTCCCGCGGCGTCGGGCTGAATGACAGAGCAGCGGCGCGCAGCGAAGCCGGAGCCCGCACGCGGCGATCCGCGTGCGGGCTCCGGCAAGAGTAGGGTCCGCCATGGCCCCGCGGGCCGGCCGCGGGGATGCGCTGCTACCTGCTCGTACGCCCACCCCGCGGAGGGCGCAGGAACAGCACCGGCGTGTTTTTCTTGTACGCCTCGTAATCCTCCTGACCGCCCCACGTCTCGTCCGCCATCTTTTCCAAGATGGGGACGCCGCTGATCCGCGTGATGAGCAGCGCGACAAAGACCGGGGAGATCAACGTCACCCACTGCCAGCCGCGGAGGACGGGCAGGGCGATGATCGCCACGCCGATCCACAGCACGATCTCGCCCAGGTAGTTGGGGTGGCGCGACCAGGCCCACAGGCCGGTCTGGATGAAGCGGCCCTTGTTGGCCGGATCGGCCCGGAAGCGGCTCTTTTGCAGGTCGGCCGTGGCCTCCAGGCCAAAGCCGACGATCCAGACCAGGCCGCCGACCAGGGCAAAGACGTCCAGCCCCTTGCGGGTCAGGGTAGTGATCGCCGCCAACGCGGCGGCCAGGGTAAAGGAGATCCACAGGCCCTGCAGCGTCCAGGCGCTGAGAAAGCGCAAGAACGAGGTCTTGATCTGGTCGAAGCGGGTGTCCTTGCCGGCCTTGAGGACGCGGCGGAACAGGTAGGTGCCCAGGCGGAATGCCCACATCAGCACCAGGGCCAGCAGCAGGATCGACCGCCCGTCGACCGTGGGGCTCAGGAACACCGCCAGCACCGTCACCGAGATATAGGTAAGGCTGCCGGTGAGATCGTAGAACTTTTCGGTCTGCGAGAGATAGGCGGCCAGAAAGCCCACCCATTGGATCACAAAGATGATCCCGACCGCGAGGGCAAAGAGGGGTACGCTCCCGAGCGCGGCGCCGCCCTGGCTGCCGGCCCAGGCGAGCCCCACCGCGACCAGGACGATGATGGGCAGCGTTATGAGGGCATTGCGGGTTTCCTTGTCCAAAGGTTCCTCCTTGATCCATTTTCCGGCATTGTACTATAAACCGGCCGGGGGCGCAACGCGGCCCCGGCCGGCCCTAACCGCGGGAGGACGGGAACGAACAGGCGGGAGCGCTCATCGCCGGGCGGCTACCTCTTGAGCAGCGCCGCCACCCAGGCCGCGGCAAAGGCCGCCAGGCCGGCCAGGAGCGTCCAGACCATCCACGGGTAGTGGGCGATGAGCAGGTGCCGCAGCAGGCCGGCGCAGCCGAGGATCGTGAAGAACGCCTCGACCTCGAGCAGCAGCGTCACCTGCGCCCGCTCCCGCGCCCGCCAGCCGCGGAAAGAACCCCACGCCAGCGCCAGAAAGGCCGCCCCCAACACCCGGCTGAGCAGCGGATCCACCGGGGCCCAGCCCAGCCATCCCAGGAAGCGCCCCGGCATCACCAGCAGCAGCGCGCCCAGGATCCCCGAAATCACCATGTGCGCGAGGAACACGATTCTGAGCCACTTGACCATGATACGCCTCCTTGCAGCGCTCGATGGAGCCTACGCCTACTCCCGCAGCGCGGCGACCTGCTCGGGCGTGCCGATGACGATGAGCACGTCGCCCTCACGCAGCACGGTCTGCGCGCCGGGGTTGAAATGGTACTGTCCAGCGGGCTGCCGAACGGCCACTACCAGGACCCCGTGCCGTCCGATCTCGGCCTCGCCCAGTGTCTTGCCCGTCAGCGGCGAGGAGGCCGCCAGCGCCACCTCCTCGACCCGCAGCGTCTGGCCGGGCGCGCGCATCATCTCGTCCAGGAAAGAGACGACCACCGGGCGGATCATCAGCGACGCCATGCGCAGGCCGCCGATGGCGCTGGGCGAGACCACCTCGTTCGCCCCGGCCCGCTCCATCTTCTCGGCATTCTCCTCATTGTCCAGCCGGGCGATGATGTGCAGGTTGGGGTTGAGCGATCGGGCGCTGAGCACGACAAAGGCATTGTCCTTGTCATCGCACAGGGTGGCCACCAGCCCGCGGGCGCGCTCGATCCCGGCCAGGCGCAGGGTTTCGTCGTGCAGGGCATCGCCCTGCACGAACGGCACCGCGCCGATGGCGCGCACCTGTTCGAGCGCGACCGGGTCGCTCTCGACGACCACAAAGGGGGTGAGCGTCTTGTAGAGCTCCAGGGCCACCTGGTAGCCCACCCGGCCGGCTCCACACAGGATGATGTGCCTTTGCATACGTGCGATCTGCTTGTCCATACGCCGCCCCTGCAGGATCTGCTGTAGATCACCTTCCAGGATAAAGGAGGCCACCGTGGTGATGGCGTACCCGGCGATGCCCACGGCAGCCAGGCTCAAAAAGATGGTAAAGACCCGCCCGGGGATCGATAGGGTGTGGATCTCGCCAAACCCGATGGTGGTCATCGTGATAACCGTCATGTACAAGCTTTCCACCAGGGGCCACCCCTCGATCCGGTAGTAGCCCAGGGTCCCCACCAGCAGGGCCAGGCCCATCAGCCCAAAGGCGCGGGCGATGCGGAAGCGCGTCAACAGGGCTAGCGGGATGCTGCCCCAGGTAAAGATGACCAGGCCGGCCAGGAGGAGCACGCCGTCCAGCATGAGGCGGTCCGGCGACAGCAGGCGCGCCGGCGAGACAAAGGGCAGGCCGAGGACGATCCCGCCGGCCAGGGCCAGGGCCAACGCGACCGACCAACGCCCGCGCGCGCGGCGCAGGCCGGCCTGCGGGAGCGCGGCGCCCCGGCCGGCGCGCCAAGCCGCCAGAAATGCGGTGCGGGTGCCGGCCCAGTACAGGATCCAGCCCAGCAGCCCAAAGAGCAGGCCCTCGCTCAGCGCCTTGTAGCCGCTGGCCCACCAGGTCCCCTGCTGCCAGGGTTCGACGAGCAGCCAGCCGATGGCCACGCCCAGGAAGACGGCCACCCTCTGCCCACGGGCCGAGACGCTATAGGCCTCGATCTTCCAGCGCTCGCGGCCCTGCGCCGGGGGCAGCAGGGCCGCGCAGGCCGCCAGGGTGCGATCCAGGATGCGCTTGAGCAGCGGGTAGACGAGAAAGAGATAGGTGGTCAACACCACCGGCCGCAGGGCGTAGAAGAGGACCCGGCGCTCCGCGAGCCGGGGAGGAAAGCCGGCAGCTGCGGCCAGGAGGATCAGCAAGAGGTAGGGGCCCAGGGCCACGGCCAGGCCGGCGGCCGGCCACGGCAGGCGCATCCACGCCACCAGCCGTTCCAGCAGGTTCGGCGGGTCGGTCGGCAGCGGCGTCACCAGATCCTGGAGCAGGGTGCGGGGAGATCGTTCGGGCGGCGCGTTAGGATGGACCATCGGCCTGATCCTTATCCAGGGGGTTCCTGCTCTGGCGGCCAGCAAAAGAGCTCGTCCGTCGCCATCGCCGCTTGGATGGCCAGATCGGCGTCGAACAGGCCGTGGCGGACGATTTCCCCCCACAGCTCCGCGGCGCCGCGGGCGTCGGTCGGGATCAGATAGCTCTGGGGGCGCTGGCGCGTAAAGAGGTGGATCTCGTCGGTGCGGTACAGGTCCTGGGCCTGGAAACACACCCGGATGATGTCGGCCCAGCGGACCTCGACCGCCCAGGGCTCCCCACCCGGGGGGCGGCCCCACAGGGAAATGCGCTCGTCGTCGAACTCGACCACGTACCAATCGCCCAGGTCCATGCGGCCTCCATGCCGGCCGATCATCCGGCTCCATTCTATCACGCCGGGCGGGGGGATGTCAATGCGACGTTGCCCCTTTCTTGACAACCGTGCTATAATGCACGCAGGCCGATTCAAAGCAGTCCCCACAAGGAGGAGTCCATGCGCAAGGCATTTCTGGGTATCCTGACGATCCTGGTTCTCGCCCTGTCCCTGTCCAGCTGCGGGCTGGCGGACGACATCAAATCCGTGCAGCAGGTCTCGGAGGATTTCATGACGGCGCTCAAGGAACGCGACTATGACGCGGCCTTTCGCCTCTTTTCCCGCGACCTGCAGGAAGAGATCGGCGACGCCGCGACCCTGCAGTCCCTGGCCGAGGCCAATGGGGTGCTGCCCGAGTCGTGGTCTTTTACCAATACCAACATCTCGACCGAGAATGGGGAGACGACGGGGACGGTCGAGGGGACCGTGACCTATGAAGATGGCGGCACCGGGGAACTGCAGATCTATACCCTCAAGGTGGAGGCGGTCACCACAGTCTGGATCCTTGTCGGGTTCAACCTGACGCGCTGAGCAGGGAACCGCCGTCCGAGATATAAGGCCCTGACCGAAAGGAGGCCCGCACCCGATGGAACCCATCCGCGAATCGTTCTGGAACATGCCCCAACCGTGGACGCAGATCCTGCTCTACGTGGCCCTGGCCGTGGCCCTGGCCGTCTTCGGTTACGGCCTGTACCGGCGCGTCCGCCTGTGGAAACAGGGCCAGCCCTCGCTGTGCTTTGACCACCCGGGCCGGCGGCTGCGGAACGTGGCCCAGTACGTCCTCGCCCAGGCAAAAGTGGCCCGCGAGGCCTACCCCGGGCTGATGCACATTGCCATCTTTGCCGGCTTTGTGATCCTGTTCATCGGGACGGCCCTCATCTTTATCAACGACGACATCGTCGGCCCCATCTTCCGCTGGCACTATATCCGGGGCGGTTTCTACCGCGGGATGGAGATCGTCCTCGACCTCCTGGGTGTGGCCCTGGTCGTGGGCCTGGCGCTGGCGCTGGTACGGCGCTACATCCTCCGGCCGGCCCGGCTGGAGAACCGCCCCGACGACGCCATCACCCTGGGGCTGCTGGCCTTTCTGGCCGTGGGCGGCTTTGTCCAGGAAGGGCTGCGCGTGGCCACCAACCCGCCGGGGAGCACGGCCTCCTTCATCGGCGGCGCCCTGGGCGGGCTCTTTGCCGCGCTGGGCGCCAGCGGCGCCGACGGGGCCACCATCGCCGCCTACCAGATCCTCTGGTGGGCCCACGCCCTGGGAGCGCTGGCCCTGATCGCCCTGGTCCCCTACACCCGCCTCTTTCACCTGGTGACCAACCCGCTCAACGCCTTTTTCTACCCGCTCACGACACCGGCAGCCCTGCCGGCCATCGCCGGGATCGAGGAATGCGAGATCCTCGGCTCGGCCCAGCTCGCCCACCTGCCGCAGAAGCGCCTGCTCGATTACGAGTCGTGCACGCGCTGCGGCCGCTGCCAGGACGTCTGCCCGGCCTACCTGGCCGGCCAGCCGCTCTCGCCGCGCCAGGTGATCCTGGACCTTGATTCCTTTCTGCTCCAGCGGGGCAAGGCGCCCCTGCTCGGCGCCCAGGGCAAGCAGTTTCCTGCCGATGAAGCGTTGGAGCTGCCCGGTGGCGTCATTGCCGAAGAGACGCTGTGGGCCTGCACGACCTGCATGGCCTGCATGGAGCGCTGCCCCGTGCTGATCGACCACATCGGCACGATCGTCGAGCTGCGGCGGTACCTCTCGCTGTGCAGCGGGCAGATGCCGGCCTCGGTGCGCGGCGCGCTGGACAAGACCCAGCGGGCCGGCAACCCCTACGGCACGCGTGGGGGGCGGCTGAACTGGGCCGAGGGGCTGGAGGTGCCGCTGATCGGCGCGGTCGAGGGGGCCGAGGTGCTCCTGTGGGTCGGGTGCGCCGGGGCCTATGACCCGCGCAACAGCAAGGTAGCGCGGGCGGTGGCGGCGCTGCTGCAGCAGGCCGGCGTGCGCTTTGGCGTGCTGGGCGACGAGGAGCAGTGCTGTGGCGACTGGGCCCGGCGGGCCGGCGAGGAGTACCTGTTCCAGACGCTGGCGCAGGCCAACATCGAGACGCTGAAGCAGTACTCGTTCAAGACGATTGTCACGGCCTGCCCGCACGGATTCAACACCCTGCGGAACGAGTACCGGCAGTTTGGCGGCGAGTTCGACGTCCAGCACCACAGCGCCTTTATCGCCAGACTGATCGCGGCCGGCCGGCTGCGGCCGGCCCAGGGGTGGGACCGCGGCGCGGTGGCCTATCACGACCCCTGCTACCTGGGCCGCTACAACGGCATCCTCCGGCAGCCGCGCCAGGCGCTGCAGGCCGTCCCTGGGCTGCGCGTGGTGGAAGCGGCCCATCACGGCCAGCAGGGCCTCTGCTGCGGCGGCGGGGGCGGCAAGATGTGGATGGAGGAAGAGGCCGACAAGCGCGTCAACCAGGTGCGCCTGAAGGAGCTGGCAGCTACCGGCGCCCGCACCATCGGCGTGGCCTGTCCCTACTGCCTGAGCATGCTCGACGACGCCGTCAAGTCCAAGGGGCTGGAGGAGCAGATCGCCGTGCTGGACGTGGCCGAGATCGTGGCCGGGGCCGTGCGCAAATAGGCGCGGGGCAGGCCGGGGCGCAGGGGTACAAAAAGGCCGGCCGTTGTGGGCCGGGCCCAGCCGCTTCTCCGGACGACAGCCGTCCGCTTCGTCTGGCGGCTACGGCATGGCGCTCTGCCGCACGACGATCTCTACGGCCCCATCCCCATCCACGTCCACCAGGCGCAGGCTGTCGTAGCGCCCCTCCGCGCTGCGCCATAGGAGGGTAAAACCCCACCCGTTCCAGCGCCAGACGGTGAGGTAGCGCGCCGGCTCGTCCTGCCCCTCCTCATAGGTCCCCTCCAGGACGACCAGCTCGTTCCGCCCGTCGCCGTCCGCGTCGCCCAGTTCCAGCTCGCGGATGGGAGCGGCCACCGCCGAACCACCCCAGAGGAGGTCGTAGCGCCCATGGCGATGGCCCATGATGAACGGGTGCGACCGGGGCACGCCGGCCGCGTCGTCCTTCCACAGCGCCAGGAGCACCTCCTGGCGGTAGTCGTTCCAGAAATCCCCCACGGCGACATCCACCACCCGCCACTCCGGCTCGCTTGCCCAGACGGTCTCGCCGTCGCGCTCGACGCGTACCCGCCCGCCTTCCCACCGCACCATCTCGGGCGCGCCGTCGGCGTCCAGGTCGGCCGAAAGCGGGCCGGCCGGCGGGCTCTCCGCGGGCGCGGCGAGCGCGACGGCCTGGTAGCCGTCCGCGGTGGGCTGAAAGGCCGCCCAGGCTGCGGGCGCCCCGTCCGAAAAGGGCACGGCCAGGAGCAAGGTCCGCTCCCGCACGTCGACGGCATAGTGGAGGCCATAGTGCGGCTGCGACCAGCGGTCAAACACCAGGACGTCGTCCGTGGCCCAGGCCAGGCCGGAGAACGGCCGCCAGGGCAGCGGCAGCCCCTGGATCTCGAACGTCTCCCCCGTGGCCAGCGCTTCCAGAAACAGCCGGCAGCTCTCGTCGCATCCGCTAAAGGCCCGGTAGGTTGCTGCGGCATTGACGACAACCTCGTCACGCGCCATGCCCGGCGGCGGCAGGGCCGGCGCCACCTGGAAGGCCGTGGCCACCTCGGAGAGCAACCCCGGTCCGCCGACGTCCACGACGTGACGATGGGGATCGGGCAGCGCCGCGAGAGGGACAGCCGTGGGCACCGGGGGCGTTGGCCCGCAGCCCATCAGCAGCCCTGACAGGAGGAAGAGGCAGGAGAAAAGGGGCAGCAGGAAAGGGGCCGCAGGCAGTAGGGACGTTCCACGTTGCCGGTTGCAGGTTGGCCGATTGCGAAAGACATGAGGCCGCGGGCGCATCGTGCCCCGGCTGACCGGCCAATCCGCAGCCTGCAACCTGGAACCTGCAACCTGAAACCTGCAGCTTGGGCCCCGCAACCCTGCCTCCTACTTTCTTCCTCCTGCCTCCTGCCCTTATTTCTTGACCCAGACCACCGCGTCGAACCACACCGTCCGGTTCTCCTCCCCGGTCACCTCGTCCAGGTAGACATACTCCTTGTCGTTGGCGTTAAAGTAGAACTCGCCCAGGGGGACCCACAGGCCGGTGTTGTGCGCCTGGTCCACGGTGACGGCCGTCTCGCCGCTGGCGTGGCGCACCTGGTAGCGGGCCTGGGTCGTATCGGGCCGGCCGGTGTCGTACCAGGGGACGTAGGCGTAGAGGAAATAGTAGCCCGTCGCGGGCAGTTCCGGCCGCCAGACGGCGCGGTGCGTGCTCACGTGGGCGTTGGCGGCGGACGGCGACCAAAAGGCGTGGCCGGCGTGCCCGACGGGGGCCTCGTACCACAGGGCCGGGCTGGGGGCAAAGCGGGGGTCTTGATCGTCTACCACGACGGCCGCGGCCGGCAGCGGGCAGGGGGAGGGAAAGCCCTGCCACAACCAGAGGCTCTTGGTGCCGGCCGGATGCGCCGCCCAGGGGTCGTCGGGCACGTCCAGGCTCCCGCACCAGCCGTAGGGGTCGGTGTCGCGGCCCAGGAACTCGACGCTCAGGTGGAGGTGCGGCCCGGTGGAGCAGCCGGTGCTGCCCACGGTGCCGATGGTCTCTCCCGCGGCGACCGCGGTGCCCTCCGGCGCGGCGATGGTCTGGAGGTGCCAGTAGAGGGTGCGGTAGCCGCCGCCGTGATCCAGGACGACCAGGCCGGCCGGCGTGGCGCAGAGGGTGTCCAGAAAGCCGGCAAAGGCCACGCGGCCGGCGGCCGCGGCCTGGACCGGTGTCCCGGCCGCCAGGGCATAGTCCCAGCCGTCGTGGCCGTCGTACGACTGGTAGCCGCGCTCGCCGCTGTACGGCAGGATCGTGCCGTTGGAGCGAAAGGTGGGGTATTCGTGGTCAAAGTAGGAGGTCACGAGGGCGGCGCCCAGGAAGGGCATCTGCAAGAACGGCCGGCGGGCCGGTTCCCAGGAATCGCCCAGCGGCAGGCGCGGGTCCTCGCCAAAGAGCTCCTGGTAGGCCGCCACGAAGGAGCCGGGGCCGTCGGAGCGCAGGACGGCGAAGCGTTCGGCGTCGGCCGTGTAGGAGAGCAGGCGCAGGATCGATTGGGTGGCGGCGTCGGCCTCGCCGGGGATGGGGGCCAGCGTGCCGTCGGTGAGCAGGGGGGTCTCCTTGGCGCCGGCCTGGCGAAAGCCGTCGGCCAGGGTGTAGGCGGCCCACTGCAGCTGCAGCTCCAACCCCTGCCACTTGGCGTCGCGGTAGCCCAGGGCCCACTGCGTCTCCCCGGCGGCCCCCCCGCGGACCAGGCCGGACTCGACCTCGATCAGGGCCAGTAGGACCTTGGGGTTCAGGCTGTAGCGGATGCAGTGGCCGACGAGGGCGTGGGCAAAGGTGTCCTCGCCCGCGCCCAGGGGAAAGGTGGCCTGGGCCAGCACGCTGCCCCGCGCCTCTAAAAAGGCCTGGACCTCGGCCGCGTAATAGTCGGGCTCAAAGGTAAAGCGGTCGGCGGCGACGAGGGTCTCGGGCAGGCCGGCCGGGCGGGGCGGGGCGGTGGGGGTCGGCGGGACGGGGGTCGGGAGGGCGGTGGGATAGACGAGCGCCGTGGGCGGCGGGATCATGGTCGGCACGGGCGCCGGCGAGGGTTCGGCGGCGCCCTGCGGCGCGGCCGGCGCGCGCAGCCGGCGATTCAGGTCCACCCCGACAAAGAGGGCGGCCCCCAGGTTGAGGGCGATCAAGAGGATCAAGGGCCAGCGGCGCTGGACCACCATCAGCACATTCACGACAGCTCCTGCGGTGCGGTGCCCCGCGGTCGTATTGTACCACATCTGGAGGATTTCGGCATCAGCGGTTGGGTCCAGGGCATTTCCTCCATGGATCCTTTGTATGGTATCGCCGGGGCGGGGCTTGCCCCCGCCCCGGATTCGGGGCGTCCACAAGGGTCGCCCCGACAGCCACCCCCGGCGGCGCGAGATTTGGCCGGCGGTGCTACCTGTGGTATACTGGGCCCCACGACGATACAGGAGGATTGGCCCATGTTGCGTGGCTCGTTCACCCAAAATGTGCGCCAGGCCCGGGAGATGCTGCGGGAAAAGGGGCTCGGCGCCTTTTTCCGGCAAGACCTCCGGAACTGGCTGGACCGCCTGGCGGTGCAGTGGCGCGCCGGCCATTACACCCGCGGCTTTCACCGGCTCTACTACCACGCCGCCTACGACGACCCGCCCCAGACGTGGAAGACCTGCACGTGGCTGGGCGTGCCCGCGCTCAAGTGTCCCCTGGACCTGTTCGTCTACCAAGAGATCCTCTATGCCACGCGGCCGGCCGTGATCGTGGAGACGGGTACCGCGGCCGGCGGATCCGCGCTCTACCTAGCCTCGCTGTGCGACCTGCTGGGCCAGGGCGAGGTGATCACGGTGGATATCGTGGACGCGTGCCAGGCGCGGCATCCGCGGATCACGCGGCTCACCGGCAGCTCGACCGACCCGGCGGTGGTGGCCCAGGTGCGCGAGCGGGTCGCCGGCCGGCCGGCGATGGTCATCCTGGATTCCGACCACTCCCGCGAGCACGTCCTGGCGGAGCTCGCCGCCTACAGCCCGCTGGTGCCAGTGGGCGGCTACCTCGTCGTCGAGGACAGCAATATCCACGGCCACCCCGTCGGCTGGCAGTACGGCCCGGGGCCCACCGAGGCGATCCAGGAGTGGCTGCGCGGGCGCGACGACTTTGTCGCCGACCGCCGCTGCGAGCGGCACCTGCTGACGCTGAACCCGGGGGGGTATCTCCGCAGGGTCAGGTAGGAAGCGAGATCGGCCCGGCGGCCCGGCTCTTGCTTTGCACATCCCCCCATGTTGTAGTATAATAGCTGCGCTTTGCTTGTCCTGGCGATCCCGGCGCTCGAGTGACCGCCGCGGGTGTCCGTGCGTGGCGTGTCGCCGGCGAAGCGCATCATGCGGTACACTACCAATACGAGAGGTTTGACGACGATGGAAAAGATGATTACGATAGCAGCAGCACAGCGCAGCGTGACGGGCAAAAAGGTCCGCAGCCTGCGCCGGGAAGGGTGGATCCCCGGAGTGCTCTACGGCCCCGGGGAAGCGGTATCGGTCCAGTTCGCCCGCAAGGAACTGGCCGAGGCCTATCGCCAGGTGGGCACCAGCGCGCTGATCGGCGTCCTGCTGGAGGGCCAGAAGAAGGCGCGGCCGGCCATCATCCGCGAGGTGCAGCGCAATACCCTCTCCCTGGAGATCCTGCACGTCGACTTTGAACTGGTGGACATGAAACGCCAGCTCACCACCCACGTCCCCGTGGCCCTCCACGGCGAGTCGCCCGTTGTGCAGCAGGGCCTGTCCGTGCTGACCCACGGCGTGAACGAGATCGAGATCCGCTGTCTGCCCGCGGACGTGCCCGCACGCCTGGAGGTGGACCTGGCGCTGCTGACGCAGCCGGACCAGTTCATCCACGTAAGCGACCTGATCGCCCCGCCGGGCGTCGCCATCCTGACCGAGCCCGGCACGGTGATCGTCTACACGACCTCGATCCGCCGGCTGGAGGAAGCCGAGGCGCGCGCCGAGGCCAAGGCGGCCGAGGTAGTCGCCGCGGTGGAGACCGCTGTCACGGAGGAAAAGGCCGCCGCGGAGAAAGCAGAAGAATAGCCTGTCCGGGTAGACCCAACGCCCCTCGGCCTCCGGCCGCTGGGCGTTGGGTTTGCCGGGCCGAAAGGGGTGTGCAATGTTTGGTCCCGAAAAGTTCAAGCACATTGCCGACGTGGTCCTGCAGCATTCGCAAGCCGATCAGACCGAGCTGGTCTTTATGGCGGCGGAAGAGGCCCTTTCCCGCTTCGCCAACTCGTACATCCACCAAAACGTCAACCAGGGCGACGCCCGGGTTTCGATCCGTGCGGTGGTCGGCCGGCGCATCGGCGTCGCCGCGACCAACGACCTCTCCGACGACTCGCTGCGCAGCACGGCCGAACACGCGCTGGCGATCGCGCGGCTGCAGGTCGAGGACCCCGACTTTCACTCCCTGCCCGGCCCGGCGCCCATCGCGGCCTTGGAGGACTATTCCGAGCGGACGGCCCACTGCTCTCCGGAAGAGCGCGCCCGCCGCGTCGGCATCATCTGTGGGTTGGCCAAGGAAAAGGGCCTGTTGGCGAGCGGATCGCTCTCCACCGGCTGGCGCGAGATCGGCGTGGCCAACTCGTTGGGCGTGCACGCCCACGCCATCGGCACCGAGGCGCAGCTGACGACGGTGATTATGGGCGACACGGGCTCGGGCTATGCCAACGTGCTGGGGACCGACATCGACGCGATCGACGCCGCGGCCCTCGCGCACGAGGCGGTGGACAAGGCCGTGCGCAGCGCCAATCCGATCGAGGTGGAGCCCGGCGAGTACGAGGTGGTCCTGGAGCCGTACGCCGTCGCGACGATGTTGAGCTACATGACCTTCCTGGGCTTTTCCGCCCTGGCCCTGCAAGAGGGGCGCAGCTTTATGCGCCTGGGCGAGCAGATCGTGGGCCCCGAGATCACGATCTGGGACGACGGCCTCGACCCGACCGGCCGGCCGATGCCGTTCGACTTTGAGGGCGTGCCCAAGCAGCGGCTCGAGATCATCACCGCCGGGGTAGCCAAGGGCGTAGCCTATGACAGCTACACCGCTGGCCGGGAACCGGGCCGCGTTTCGACCGGCCACGGCCTCCCCGCCCCCAACTCTTTCGGCCCGATCCCCTTTAACCTCTTTATGGCCCCCGGCAACACGCCGCTCCGGGAGTTGGGCCGCACCATCAAGCGCGGCCTGTGGGTCACCCGGTTCCACTATGTGAACCCGGTCCACCCGCTCAAGGCCATCCTGACGGGGATGACCCGCGACGGCACCTTTCTCATCGAGGACGGGCAGATCACCCGCCCGGTGAAGGACATGCGGTTCACCCAGAGCGCGCTCGAAGCGCTCAGCGACGTCGTCGCGATCAGCCAGGAAACGCAGCTTACCGGCGGGTTCGGCGGCGGCCTCCGCGTGCCGGCCGTGCACCTGCGCCGGTTCCGGTTCACCGGGGTAACGCGCTAAATGGTTTCGCTCTACTGGCTCCGCGGTCCCTCCCCGTGGGGCGCGCTGCGCCTCCTGGCGACGGACCGCGGCCTGTGCCGGATTGTACTGCCCGGCGAAGGTGGGGTAGAGGGCTGGGTGGCGCGCCACCTGGACGGCGCCGTGGCCGTCGAAGGGGCCGTGATCGTCCAGGAAGCGCGGGCCCAGTTGGAGGACTACTGGGCCGGCCGGCGCCGCGCCTTTGACCTGCCGCTGGACCTCTACGGCACCCCCTTTCAACAGGCCGTCTGGAAGCTGCTGTCCGCGATCCCCTACGGCGAGACACGAAGCTACGCCCAGCTCGCGGCGGCGCTGGGCCGGCCGCGGGCGGCCCGTGCCGTCGGCCAGGCCAACGGCGCCAACCCGCTGCCCATCGTCATCCCCTGCCACCGGGTCGTCCAGAGCGACGGCTCCCTGGGCGGCTATGGCGGCGGGACGGCCCTCAAAGGCGCGCTGCTGGAGCTGGAGGCAAGATACCGCAGCGGGTAGAGAAACCCAAACGATAAGCTCTTGCATCCGCGCACCCTTTGTGCTAGAATGGGGGCGCTGGGTACCCCGCAGCCGTGCGAACCAGAAGGAGGAATCCGTGGCCACACGCACCGATGAAATGGTCAAACTGCTCAAAGAGCTCCAGATGACAACGCCCGACGTCGAGGCCTCGGCGGTGGTGAGCGTGGACGGGCTGATTATCGCCTCGGCCTTGCCGGCCGACGTGGAAGAAGATCGGGTGTCCGCGATGAGCGCGGCCATGCTCTCCCTGGGAGAACGCATCGCCAGCGAGCTGCGCCGGGGCGTGCTGGACCAGGTCTTTGTCCGCGGCGAAGAGGGCTATGTCCTCTTGATGTCGGTCGGGGAAGAGGCTGTGTTGACGGCGCTGGCCCGGAAGAATGCCAAACTGGGCCTGGTATTCCTGGATATGAAGCGCACCGCCAGCGATATCCTGCGGCTGCTGTAGGAAACCGCGGCGGCCAGATCGAACGGCGATGGGCGCAAAGGGGTAAACGCCTTTGCGCCCATCGCCCTTTTTCAGAGAGAGGGTGGCCACCATGTCCGCAGCGCCAACCGAACCCGGGACTCCCCCACCCCATCCCCAGACCGACCCGCCGGCCCATCGCCGCCGGACGGAACGGCGGCTGGTGGTTGGCTTTTTCCTCCTCCTGCTGCTCGTGGGCGGGGGCTTGATCGCGCTGAACTATGGCTGGGGCGGGATGATCGGGGGCTTCCTGAGCATCGTCGCCTGCTCCGGGGCGCTGGTCGGGCTGGGGGGGCTGCTGTGGGCGCTCCTGACCTGGGCCGGCCGCTGGGCCGATGGGGAGCCCTAGTACCAGTGCCGTTCAAATAGGCGACCCCGACCCGTCAGTCAAGACCTGACGGGTCTTTCCCACCTGAACGATAGGGGTCCTAGTACGCTACGCAGCGCGACCGATCTCTTCCAGCAATTCCACGTACACCCGGTACGCCGGCGTGCCGAAGCAGACAAACACCACCCGTTCCGGCAGGGCATGGGATTCCAGGAAGCCCATCGTTTCGCTGAGGGCGATCCGCGTCGCCCGCGGCAGGGGAAACCCATAGGCCCCCGTGCTGATGGCCGGGAAGGCGACCGTGGCCAGCCCGTGGGCCTCGGCCATGGCCAGGCTGCTGCGGTAGCAGCGCGCCAGCAGCTCCTCTTCCCCCTGTGTGCCGCCATGCCAGACCGGGCCCACGGTGTGGATGACCCAACGGGCCGGCAGGTTGTAGCCGCGGGTGATGCGGGCTTCCCCGGTAGGGCAGCCGCCCAGCCGGCGGCACTCTTGCAGCAAGGCCGGGCCGGCCGCCCGGTGGATGGCCCCGTCCACCCCACCGCCGCCGAGAAGGCTGCTGTTGGCGGCATTGACGATGGCCTCGACATCCTGCCGCGTGATGTCCCCTTCGACGATCGCGACGCGCATGGCCCTCAGCCCCCGTACTTGCGGCAGAAGGCGATCTGCCGCCGCAGGTGCGCCCGGACACGGCCCTCGTCCTCCGCCTCCAGGCTGCGCGGGTCGAGCTCGACGACGACGAGGCCCGCATAGTGCGTCTCGGCCAGCCGGCCCAGAAAAGCCGCCAGCGGCAGGTCGCCGTCCTCCAGACGGCGGTGCTCGCGCACCCGCCGGCCGACCCGCCGGGCGTTGGACAGGTGCACGTGGGCCACCCGCTCGCGCACCTGGTCGTAGATCGCCAGCGGGTCGAGCCCCTTGGTTCCCAGGTGAGTGGTGTCCAGCATCAGGTGGGGAAAGGCGCTCCACTGGTCCATGCGGTTCAGCCGCCAGCGGTCCAGCGGGGCCCAGGGCCACCAGCGGTACCATTTGACCGGCATGTTCTCCACGGCGACGATCTGCCGCGGGTGGTCCCGCTGCCAATCGGCCAGGCCGGCCCGCAGCCAACGCTCATAGGCACGCTCGGGGGCGCGCGGCAGGTGCGCGACGACAATCCCCGCGCCCAGCGCCGCCGCCAGCTCCGCCGCCGCGGCGATGCTGCCGGGGTAGTCGTGCGGCCAGGCGTCCATTCGGGCCGGCCAGAAGGGGGCATGCACGCTGGGGATCGGCAGGCCGTGGCGTTCCACCAGCCGGCGCAGATAGGCCGGCTGGCGGGTATCGTAGCGCTGGTCGATCAGGACCTCAATCCCGTCGAAGCCGGCCTCGGCCGCCAGTTCAAAGGTGCGCTCGAGGCCGTAGGTGTAGAGGGAGCCGGAAGAAAGGGTATAGCGCATGGGAAACCTCGATCGTTCGGGTAGGCTACTGCGTCGGAAGGCAAGTTGCAGGTTGCAGGTTCCCTGACGTCGCCGGCTAATCCCCTGGCCGTGTAACCTGCAACTTGCAACCTGCAACCTGCTCCTCCAGCCATTCCTGGGCAACTGCCAACACGCCCTGGCATTCCGTTTCATCCCCCGCGTCCACCCACCGCTCCACGGGAAAGCGCCGGAACCACGTGTACTGGTGGCGGATAAAGGCGTGGGTGTCATACTGCAGGCGCGCCAGGGACTCTTCCAGCGGCGCTTCCCCCTCCAGGTAGGCCCGCAGCTGGACGTACCCCAGGCCGGACATGGCCGGCAGGTCCCAGCCGTACCCGGCGGCCAGCAGGCCGCGCACCTCTTCGACCAGCCCCTGGCGGACCATCTCCTGGGCGCGCCCGTCCACGCGGCGGTAGAGGGCCGGCCGCTCCATCGTCAGGCCGAGCACGACAAAGGTATAGGGCGGCGCTTCCCGCCGCCGCAGGTGGGAAAAGGGCTCGCCGGTGTACTCGTACACCTCGAGGGCGCGGATGATCCGCCGCACGTTGCCCGGCAGGATGCTCGCCGCCGCCGCGGGGTCCACCGCCTGCAGGCGCCGGTGGAGCGCGGCCGGCCCGTGCTGGCGCGCCTCCTCCTGGAGCTGGGCGCGCAGGGTCTCTTGCGGCGGCACGCGCGGCACGCGCCAGCCTTCCATGATCGCTGCCAGGTACTGCCCCGTCCCCCCGACGAGCAGGGGGACCCGGCCCCGTGCCGTGATCTCGACGAACGCGGCGCGGGCCCGCTCGCAAAAGTCGGCCAGGGTGAAATCGGCGTCCGGTTCGGCCACATCCACCAGGTGGTGCGGCACGGCGGCCCGCTGCTCCGCCGTCGGCTTGGCCGTCCCGATGTCCATCCGCCGATAGATCTGGCGCGAATCGGCCGAGACGACCTCGCCCCCGACCTGGCGGGCGAGGGTGACGGCCAGCGGGGTCTTGCCCACCCCGGTGGGGCCGAGGAGAACGACGATCGCAGGCAACATCGATACCTCGGAGGCCGCGAGCTACGGCCGGTTGGGCAGCACGATCAGCCCCTTGTCCCAGGCCCGCAGGAAGGCGCTCACCGGCTGCGGGTCGAACTGCCGGCCGGCCTGGTGGCGGATCTCGGCCAGTACGATCTCGGCCGGCAGCCCCTGCCGGTAGGGCCGGTCGGAAGTCATCGCATCAAAGGTGTCGGCGACGGCAATGATCCGGCCGGCCAGGGAAATCGCCTCCCCCGCGAGCTGGCGGGGATACCCCGTCCCGTCGTAGCGCTCGTGATGCTCCACAACCCCGGCGATGATCTCGTGCAGGTGGCGCAGCGGCCGCAGGATGCGCTCGCCCCGCTCCGGGTGCTCACGGATCACCTGCAGTTCGGCGTCGGTCACGCGGGCGGGCTTGAGCAGGATCGCGTCGGGCATGCCGATCTTGCCGATGTCGTGCAGGAGCGCTGAAAGGCTGATCTTGAACACCTCGTCCTGCGGCAGCCCCATCTCCCGGGCAATGATGACGCTGACGTCGGTCACGCGGCCCGTGTGGCCGCGCGTATAGGGGTCCTTGGCCTCGATCGCCTCCGTCAGCGCCTTGATCATGTCCACAAACATGTCGTTGACGTCGCGATACAGCCGGGTCCGTTCGATGGCCATCGCGGCCTGGCGGGCCAAGCCCTCGAAAATCTCAATGTCCTCCCGGGTAAACTGTTCGTCGTGGCGCTTGTTCAGGGCCTGGGCGACGCCGATGACCCGCCGGCGGAACACCTCCTGCCCGGGGAGCTGTTCCTGCACGGCCAGCGGCGTGCAGAGGATGGAGCGGGTGACAAAACCGACGGCCTCACCGGTCTGCGCATAGAACCGCGTGTCCCGGCTCACGTCAGGCACCAGGACGGTCTCACCGTGCTGCGCGGCCCAGCCGGCGATCCCCTCCCCGGGCGGGACCCGCAGCGCGGGCAACTGGCCGCCCGGAGGCATCGTGCTGGTCGAGAGGACCAGTTCGCCCGTCGCCTCGTCCACCTCGAAAATCGACGCGGCCTCGGCCGAGAGCAGGGTGCAGACCTGGTTCAGGATCAGGCGCAGCAGGCGGTCGCGGTCCAGCGTCGCGCTCAGCTCCACCCCGACGTCGAGCAGGGCCCGCATCCGCGCGACCAGGCGCCGGGAAGCGTCCAGGAGGTTGGCGTTCTCCATCTTGAGCGCCAGGTCGTTGGCCAGCATGCTGAGGAAATCCAGCTCCGCCTGGGTATACGGGCTTTCGGCGGGGTGATCAAAGAGCTGGATCACGCCGACGACGCGCTCCTGGGCGCGCAGCGGCAGGCAGAGGACGTTCTGGGGCCGGTAGCCGCTGCGCTCGGAGAGCTCCGCGGCCCAGTCGCGGCTGTTGGCGACGTCGGGCACCCAGATCCGCTCGTTCCACTGGACGCTCTTCCCGACAATGCCCTGGCCGATGGGCATGCGGTGGTTCTGCAAGGACGACTCGACCTCTTCCGGCCCCTGCACGACGGCAAAGACCAGCTCGGCCCGTTCCTCGTCCACCAGGTAGAGCGTCCCGGAGGCCGCCAGGGCCGACTCCATCAGCAGGTCGAGAAACTGGCGCAGGAGGCGGGTGCGGTCGGAGGCGCGCTGCAGGATGAGGTCGGCGCGACGGAGTATTTCCAGGCGCTTGAGCAGGGCAGACTGAGACTCGGAGGGGACTGCTTGTGCTGCCAACACCTTACCGGCCTCCTGGCCCGAAAATCAGCCGGTTGACCTGCCCCTTTCCCCCCCCCGCCTTCGGCGCTGCGCAGGAGGCGAGCGGGGAGGGGGCAGGGCGGGTCACGACCATCCTGATGCGGGCTGGCTTTACTCTTCCGCCTCCGGGGACCGCTTTTTAAAGATCCTCTTCACCAGGGCGATGATCCTTTCGCGGTTGTCTTTCCAGAGGTGGATCAAGGTCGGAAGGCCCGGGATGAAGAAAAAGGCCAGCACCAGAAGCAAAAAGTAGCGGTCCACGCCCTCGATGTGGCCCAGGGTGCGGCCGAGCACATAGCCGAGCATGGTCATGCCGACGGCCCAGAGCAGGCCGCCGAGCAGGTTAAAGAGGAGGAAGCGTTGGTAGTGCATCTTGGCGGCGCCGGCGACGATGGGCACAAAGGTGCGGACGGCGGGGATGAAGCGGGCCAGCGTGACGGTGATCCCGCCATGCTTCTCGTAAAAGGACTGGGCCTTTAAGAGGTAGCGCGGTTTGAAAAAGAGCGATTCCTCGCGTTTAAAGAGGAGTGGGCCGGCCTTGGCGCCGGTCCAGTAGCCGACGGTATCGCCCAGCACGGCCGAGACGAACAGTGCGGGGATGAGGATATAGATGTTCAGGAGGCCGCGGGAAGCCAGCAGCCCCGCCGTCAGGAGGAGGCTGTCCCCGGGGAAGAAGAAGCCAAAGAAGAGGCCCGACTCGGCAAAGATGATGAAGCAGAGCCCGGGGTACCCCACCCACGTGATCAGCCGCTCCAACCAGGGCGTGGCCTCCGCGCCGGGATCCGGGGCGGTGGCGCTCGCCCCACAGGCCGCGGTCACCAGGATCAAGAGGACACCTACCAGAACCACCCATTTTTTCATCAGGCTGCCATCTCCAGGTCCGGCGCGAGCCGGTTATTTCTTCGCCGCCGGCCGCGCCCCCGGTACGGGGACGGTGCGCAGCAGGTCGTCGACGACGTTCTTGCCGGTGACGCTGCGGATGCGCGCCGCCGGGCTGATGATGATGCGGTGGGCCAGCACCGGGACGGCCAGGGACTTGACGTCGTCGGGGATCACATAGTCGCGCCCCTGGATGGCGGCGCGGGCCTGGCAGGTGCGGTACAGGCCGAGAGAGCCGCGCGGGCTCGCCCCCAGGTAGACCGACTCGTGCTCGCGGGACGCCTTGACCAGCGCCGTGATATACAGCTGGATCTCGTCGGCGACCAGGACCGAGCGGATCGCCTGCTGCATCGCCGCCAGCGACTCCAGGGGGACAGCCTCGCCCAGCTCCTGGATCGGATGCTGGAACTGCTGGCGTTTGATGATCTCGATCTCGTCCGTCGTGCTGGGATAGCCGAGGGATATGCGCAGCATGAAGCGGTCCAACTGGGCCTCGGGTAGGGGGAAGGTGCCCTCGTACTCGATAGGGTTCTGCGTCGCCATGACGACAAAGGGCACGGGGAGCGGGTAGGTCACCCCATCCACGGTGACCTGGCGCTCCTCCATCGCCTCCAGCAGGGCCGACTGGGTCTTGGGGGTGGCGCGGTTGATCTCGTCGGACAGGACAATGTTGGCCATGACGGGGCCCGGCCGGAACTCGAACTCTTGCGTCTTTTGGTTATAGATCGAGACGCCGGTCACGTCGGTCGGCAAGAGGTCCGGGGTGAACTGGACGCGCTTAAAGGTACAGCCGACGGACCGCGCGAGGGCCCGCGCCAGCATGGTCTTGCCCACGCCGGGGACGTCCTCGATCAACAGGTGGCCCTGGGAAAGGAGGGCCACGAGCGTCAACTCGACGACGTGGCGCTTGCCGACGATAACCTGTTCGATATTGGACACGATCTTGGCGGCTTCTTGCTGTACCTGGGAAAGCTCCATCGTCACACCTCACAGGCATACGGACGGTCCGGTTCGCCGCAAAAGGCGGCAGAACGGCGCCATTATAGCACAGAAGGGGAAGAGGGACAAACGCCGGAAGCCGGGGGGTGTATCCCCGGGCCGGGAAAGTCCCCGCTACCGGGCCATCAATAGCTGTCGTAGTGCACCCGGCTAGCGTCGAACTGCGTGCGCGGGGACTTTACTTCCGCCGGGTGGCCGGCCGGCACCAGGCAGAGGACGCGCAGGGTATCGGGCAGCCCCAGGAGTTGGCGCACGTACCCCTCGCGGTCGGCGTTGGGGTAGCAGGCCACCCACACGGCGCCCAGCCCCAGGCCGGCCGCGGCCAGGAGCAGGTTCTGCGTCGCCGCGCTGGTGTCCTCCACCCAGTGGCGCGATTCGCTCTCCCGCCCACAGACGACAAAGACGGCCGCCGCGTCGGCGGCCATCTTGCTGTAAGGGTGCGTGTCGGCCAGCTGGCGGCACAGGTCGCGATCCCGAACGACGACAAATTCCCACGGTTTGATGTTGCTGGCCGAGGGCGCGGCCATCGCCGCCTCCAGCATGGCCTGGATGTCGGCGTCGCGGATCGGTTCGGACGTGTACTTGCGCACGCTGCGGCGTGATCGGATGAGCTCGAGCATGGCCACCTCCAGAACCTCTGGGCTACTTGTGCCCGTCCAGTATACCACAAGGGCGGCCCGCGTTCAACCGCTGCCGCCGGCCGGCCGTGCCCGACGCCAGCCCTACGCTTGCCCCCCTCCCCTACCCCCCGCGCCCGCCCGGGCAGACGGCCATGCACATGCCGCAGATCGGCCGGCCGACCGCCGGGTCGCGGCGAAAGGCCGCCAGGCGCGCGGCGCAGGCCTCCACGTCCAGGGCCGCGGCCCGCTCCGGGTACTCCTCGTACGGCGTGAAACGCAGCGCGTGGACCGGGCAGGCCTCCAGGCAGAGGCGGCAGGGGCCGCAGTCCCCGGCGGCCGGCCGGCCAGCCGGGAGGAGCGCGTCGGTGAGCACGGTGGCCAGGCGCACCCGCGGCCCGGCGCCCGGGACAATCAGGAGCAGGTGCCGCCCGATCCATCCCAGCCCGGACTGCCGGGCCACCGCCTTGTGAGGCAGAGCCCCCCGCTGGTCCTGCAGCGTCTCGCTCGCCGGGATAGCCGCGGCGCGGTAGAGGCGGCCCTCTAGAAAGCGCACGACCTGCGCGGACATCTCGTCCAGGCGGCGATTGGCCTCCGCGTACAGGCGGGCATATTCCGGCGTCGGCGCCCCACGACGCGGGTTGTGCGGTGGAAGAAGCCCATCCACAACGGCGTCGTCCAGGCGCACGGCCAGGGCGATGCCGCGGCGGTAGGGCGCGAGGAGGTCCGGCGGCTGGGTGACAAGGCCGGCCAGCGCTGCGAGGTCGGCCACCCCCAGGCGAAAGGCGCCGAGCGAAGCGGCCAGAGCCAAGAGGTCCGGGTACAGCACTGCCGGATCAACCATCAGCGCCTCCGAAAAAGGGAAGGGATCCGCCGCCGCGCCCCCACGAGCAGCAGCGCGCAGCCGGCCAGCACCACCAGGTGGCTCAGCACCGACAAGAGCACCTCGTGCCCCAGGGCAGCCGCGACGGCGTGTCGCAGGGAGTGAAAGCCAAAGTACTCGCGCTCGGGCAGGTGCAGCCCCAGGAGTTGGTTCAGCAGACCCGGCCCCTGGTCAACCAGGTCGGGCAAAAGCTCGCCCAGAAAGACCGCGGCAAAGACCAATCGGTAGCGCGGCTGGACCCGCGCCATGACGACCGCGATCAGCATGATGCCCCCCAGGATGTCGAGCCGCCAGGGAATCGGGTAGCTGTGCGGAGACAGGTCCATCGCGCCGTGGAGCAGGACGTTGCCGACCAGTCCGGCCGCGAGCCAGGGGAGATCGCGCAGCAAACCCGGCGAGCGTTCTGAACGGCTCGCCGGATTTGCCCCGCTGCGCTCCGGCATCCGCGCCGCCAAGGCGGTGCCGGTGGCGAAAGCGGCAAAAGAATGAAAAGTGATGTTCATCTAACCATAGCCGCCTGCCGCCACTATAGGATCATATTTTGCCCACCGGCGCCAGGTAGACCACGAACTCTTCCTCCCCGTCCAGGCGCAGGAGCTGGTCCATCGCCGGCTGGTGGTAGGCGGCGATGGCGCACGTCCCCGCCCCCACGGCGGCGCAGGCCAGGTAGAGGTTCTGGCAGACGTGGCCGGCGTCCACCGCGATGACCTTGTGCGCCGCCAGCCCGTAGCGCCACTCCATGCGGTAGGGAAGGGCCGTCCAGAGAAAGGTGACGGCGCCGGCCGCGCAAAAGGTCTGCCCCAGCGCGGCGGCGGCGACCTTGTCGCCCAGGTCCTCTTCCGCGAACTCGAAGAGGAGCTCGTGCTCCACCGGCAGGTAGCGGTAGACGCCCTCTTCCAGGCCGTCGACGTGGAAGACGGCCAGGTAGGTCTCTAGCGCGTGGCGGCAGCCGGCCGAGGGCACGGTGCGATAGACCCGCGCCGGGTTCTCCTTGTGCCGGACGCCCTGCGTGGCCCACAGCAAAAAGGCCAGCTCCTCGAGGGAGAGCGGATCGGGGCGGAACTTGCGCTGGCTCTTGCGGCCGGCGATGGCCGCGCGCAGGTCGCACGGGGCGATGCCCGGCCATTCAGCCGGCCCCGGCAGGGCGATGCGCCGGGCCTGGGGGTCGAACGGCTTCTCCACCGGTGGGGGCGGCACGCCGCGGCTCTGGTCGGTCTGGGAAAAATCAAAGGTGAGGCGAATCGTGTCCTGCAGAAAGGCGCGGGACTGCGCCAGGCGATCTCGATCCATCATGGACCTCCAGATGCGCATTCAACGATCTCAACCCTGGAACCTCTAAACCGGCAACCGGCTAGCCTGCCAACCTGCAACCTGCAACCTGCTAACCTTCAACTCTTCTATCCCACCCACCGCACGCTGTTCGACCGGCAGGCCGGGCACATGCGCTCGTCGCGCAGTGGGGTATAATCCTGCTTCCAGGTGTGGCCGCAGCGCAGGCACTTGAACTCGGCCGGCCCACGGACGTCGTCCTTCCACGCCTTGGGGTTGGGCACCTTGGCCTCGGCCAGGATCTCGCGCGTGTGGGCGATCTCTTCCGGCGTCACGGCGGCGCGGATATCTTCCACCGCCTGCATCACCACCGCCCACTTTTGCCCCTCGGCCGCGCTCACCCACTCCAGCTGCAGGCGCTCCGGGCGAATGCCGGCCTTTTCCAGGGCATCCCACAGCCCGTCCACCCGCCGCACCGTCTGGCGGTTGGCGTCGATATAGTGGCAGTCGGCAAAGTGGCAGCCCGAGACGAGCACCACCGGCGCCCCCAGCTGAAAGGCCTGCCAGACAAAGGCCGGGCTCACCCGCCCCGAGCACATCGTCCGCACCAGCCGCGTCGTGGCCGGGTACTGCAGGCGCGAGGTGCCGGCCAGGTCCGCGCCGGCGTAGGAGCACCAGTTGCAGGCAAAGGCGACGACGACGGCGCCCGTGTTGGGGACGTCGAGGATGGCCGCGACCTGGTCCTGCAGCGCGCTGTCGCTGAAATGGCGCATCTCGATGGCGCCGAAGCGGCACTCGGCCGCGCAGGTGCCGCACCCGGCGCAGGCCGCCTCGATGACGCGGGCCGGCTGCTTCTTTTCCCAGACGATCGCGGAAAAGGGGCAGACCTTGGCGCACAGCCCGCAGGAGGTGCACTTTTCCGGGTGCACCACGGCCGTGATCGCCTCCAGGGTGATGTGGTCCTGGTTCAACAGGATCTGGGCCCGCGCCGCCGCCGCGCCAGCCTGGGTGACGCTGTCCTTGATGTCCTTGGGGGACTCGGCGCAGCCGGCGAAAAAGACGCCCTTGCTCGGCGCGTCCACGGGGCGGAGCTTGGGGTGGGCCTCCAGCAGGAAGCCGTCTGGCGCGCGCGACAGGGTCAGCAGCTGGCGGATCGGCTCGCTTTCCGTCCGCGGGATCCCGCCGACGGAAAGGACGACCAGGTCGGCCTCGTGCTGCTCGATGCGGTTGGCGGTGGTGTTCTCCACCGTCAGGACGAGCGTGCCGTCGTCGCGCCGCTTGATCTCGCCGGGCAGGCCGCGGATGTAGCGCACGCCGGCCTCGCGGCTGCGCCGGTACATGTCCTCGAACCCCTTGCCAAAGGCGCGGATGTCCATGTAGAACACGCTGATGTCGATGTCCGGGTAGTGGTCCTTCAGGAGGAGGCTGTCCTTGATCGTGTTCATGCAGCAGATGTTGGAGCAGTAGGGGTTGCCGCGGGCCGGGCTGCGCGAGCCGACGCACTGGATAAAGGCGATGCGCTGCGGGTGCTGGCGGTCGCTGGGGCGAACAAAGTGCCCTACCGTGGGGCCGCCGGCCGAGATCAGCCGCTCGAACTCCATGCTGGTGATGACATCCTCATAGTGCGTGTAGCCGTACTCGTCCAGCGCTGTGGGGTCGTAGGTGTCCATGCCCGTGGCCACCACGATCGCGCCGACGTCCAGGTGGAGGATCTCGTCCTGGGCGTCAAAGTCGATGCAGTGCTTGTCGCAGCGCTCCACGCACTTGCCGCAGGCGATGGGGTTGTTGCCCAGGCAGTGGGCGATGTCCACCAGGTAGGCCGAGGGCACGGCCTGGGGAAAGGGCTTGTAGATGGCCCGCCGGGAGGACAGGCCCATCTGGAACTCGTCGGGGACGAGGACCGGGCAGACATGCTCGCACTCGCCGCAGGCGGTGCACTCTTTCTCGTCGACGTAGCGCGCGCGCTTGCGCACCTGCACGTGAAAGTTGCCGACGTAGCCGGAAATGTTCTCGATCTCGCTATAGGCCAGGAGCTCGATTCGCGGATGCCGACCGGCATCCATCATCTTGGGGCCGAGAATTCATATGGAACAGTCCATCGTGGGATAGGTCTTGTCCAGCTGGGCCATGATCCCGCCGATAGAGGGCTGGCGCTCCACCAGGTAGACCTGGTGGCCGGCGTCGGCCAGGTCCAGCGCGGCCTGGATGCCGGCCACGCCGCCGCCGATGACCAGCGCCGCCTTGGTGACCGGGATCTGCGGCTCTACCTGGGGATGGAGCCGGCCGGCCTGGGCCACCGCCACGCGCACAATGTCCTTGGCCTTGGCGGTAGCCGCCTCGCGGTCGTACAGGTGCACCCACGAGCAGTGCTCGCGGATGTTGGCCATCGTCAACAGGTAGGGGTTCAGCCCCACCTCGGCCACGCACTGGCGAAAGGTCGGCTCGTGCAGCCGCGGCGAGCAGGAGGCGACGACGACACGCTCCAGGTTGTGCTCGCGAATGAGCCGCTTGATCTCTTGCTGTCCTGGGTCGGAGCAGGTGTATTTGTTGAGCGCCGCCACGACCACGCCGGGGAGCGTCTCGGCGTACGCGCGGACCGCCGCGCAGTCCAGCGAGCCGGCAATGTTCAGCCCACACTCACAGACAAAGACCCCGATGCGCTGTCCGTTCTCGGTCAAAGCAAACCTCCGTGAAAGTTGCAGGTTGCATGTTGGCAAGTTGCAGGTTACCGACCGCAACCTGCCAACCTGTAACCTGGAACTTGCTAACTGGCAACTGTGATTGCCCGGTTGCCCTGCCAAAAGCCGTGGATGTTGCAGTACGACGCGGCGTACAGGACGCCGGGCTTGGCCAGCTTCACCCAGACGGTCGCCTGGGGATGGGAGTAGGCCGGCCCCTGGTTCGCCCCGGCGGCGGATTCGCCGTGCGCGGTGAACTCGACGCGGCCGACCTCGTAGGGGAACTTGTCGTCCTGGCCCTGAAAGTACAGCGCGATCCAGCGGATGTGGTGCTCGGTCGTGTTGGGGTGGGGGATCTCTTTGCCCACCGTCAGCGTCACGCCAAAGGCCTCGCCGGCCTTGACATGGTCGGGGCACTCGATCACGGGGACGTGTTTCTCGGCCTTCCAATCCGCGGTCTGGAACAGTTCGCCAAACGCCTTCATCGGGAGCCTCCTTCGGTTGATTTGGGTCCGGTTCATAGAATACAGCACACATTCTATCACACGGGGTAAAGAGGTGTCAAACGCCAAGAACTCTTTCTTTCATGAGTATAGAATAGTATACAGTAGTAGGCGTGTGGAATGTGGAGGACGGGCCCAACCAGGCGCAGAAAGAGCGCGCGGCCTGTGGTGACGCTGTGGAAAACACGGCCGGCCGTTCCTTGTCGCCGGATGCAAAAGACATGTTGGGAACTAATTATCCCCAAAATAGGGCACTTTTCCACTGTAGGGTGCGAGTTATCCACAAATTCCACTCGAACGAGCGTTTTGATTTTTTGGGGGCCACCACTACCGGTAGGATTGCACCGCGCGGTTCACAACTAAAAGGGGGATGAGCAAAGATGGATGTGGAAAAGTGGAGAACGGGCGCCGGAAAAGTGTATACAATTATTTCCGGAAATGGGTTGACAAAGCCGGCGCGCTGTGATATCCTTCGGGATGCAGGAGGCCAACACGGAGCCTTCCCCACCCCGGATACCGGCAGGGGGCCGCGGAGGGGCGACCCGGCCGGCCTGCGGAGCCGCTGCCGATGGACGCTGATCGCTGGAGCCAGCACGCCGACTACCTGGCCGCCGTGGAAGCCGAGATGCGCGATTGCCTGTCCCTGGCGGCCGCGGCGGAGCTCGCTCCCTTTTACGGGATGATGGCCTACCACCTGGGGTGGCGGGATGCGGCGCTGCAGCCCATCGCCGCTCCCGCGGGCAAGCGCCTGCGCCCGCTGCTCTGCCTGCTGGCCTGCCAGGTGACGGGGCGCTGGGAAGAGGCCCTGCCGGCTGCCGCGGCGGTGGAGCTGGTACACAACTTTACGCTGATCCACGACGATATCGAGGACCACAGCCCGCTGCGCCGCGGCCGGCCGGCCGTTTGGAGCGTCTGGGGTGTCCCCCAGGCCATCAACGCCGGCGACGGCCTCTTCATCGTCGCCCGCGGCGCGCTGCTGCGCCTGCGCGCACGCGGCAGCACGCCGGAGGTGGTGTTGGAGTGTATCGGCGTGCTGGACCGGACGATCCTGCGCATCTGCGAGGGCCAATACCTGGACCTGGCCTTTGAGCGGCGCCTGGACGTGGACGAGACGGCCTATAGGGGGATGATCGCCCGGAAGACGGCCGCGCTCCTGGAGGCAGCGGTGCACGTGGGCGCCCTGGTCGGCGGAGCGCCGGCCGGCGTGACGGCCGCGCTGCGCGCCTATGGCGGCGCGCTGGGCCTGGCCTTTCAGATGCAGGACGATCTGCTGGGGGTCTGGGGCGCCGAGGAGCGCACCGGCAAGCCCGCCGCCGCCGACGTCTATGGGCGCAAGCTCGGCCTGCCGGCCGTGCACGCCCTGGAGCACGCCGACCCCGCCGACCGGGAGCTCCTGGCCCGGGTGTACGGGGGGACGGGGCCGGTGACCGCGGGGGACGCCGCCGCCGTGGTGGCGGCGATGGAACGGGCCGGCACGCGGGCCTATGTCGAGGCCGCGGCCGGCCGGCACCACCGCGAGGCCCTGGACGCGCTGGCGGGTGTCCCGGCCGGCCCCGCGCGGACGGCGCTGGCCGAGATCGCCGATTCGCTGCTGGGGCGAGAGAGATGAAAACGCGAAATTCGAATTTCGAGTTTCGAATTTTCTTCTGGGCCCTCGTCCTTCTCCTTCTCCTGGCCGCCCTGGTCTTGCCCCCCTGGCTGGACGACGACGTGCGCCGGCGCATCACGGCGACGGGCACGCTGCGCGTGGGGCTGGACCCGGCCTATCCGCCCTTTGAGAATACCGTGCAGGGCGAGCTGGCCGGCTACGACGTGGACCTGGCCCGCGCGCTGGGCGCGCGGCTCGGGCTGGAGGTCGTCTTTGTTCCGATGGCCTACGACGGCCTCTACGACGCGCTGATCTCGGGGCAGGTGGACGTGATCCTCTCCTCCTACCCCTACAGCGCGGAGCTGTGTGGGCGGGAGCGCTGCACGCGGCCCTACTTTCAGGCCGGCCAGGTGCTGGTGGTGCGCGCCGGCAGCCCGATCGGCGGCCCCGCCGACCTGGCCGGCCGCACCGTGGGGGTGGAGTGGGGCGGCCCCGGCGACGTCCTGGTGCGGCCGTGGGCGGCGAGCGGGCAGATTGGCCGGCGGGCGGCCTTCATGGGGCCGCAGGAGTGCCTGGACGCGCTGGCGGCCGGCGAGGTGGACGCCGTGGTGGTGGACCGCATCTCGGCGCTGACGGCGGGCGGTCCTGCCCTGGTGGTGCTGGAGCCGCCGCTGCACGACGAGGCGTTCGTCGCGGTGGTGGCGGCGCGGGCGGCCTGGCTGCACCGCCGGCTGGACCGGGCCCTGGGCCGGCTGCAGGCGGAGGGGGTGCTGGAGGAGTTGGAGGCGCGGTGGGTGGGGGAAGGAGCAGGTTCCAGGTTGCAGGTTCCAGGTTGCAGGTTTCTGTTGGCCCAGCATTGACATCGGCAGAGCCATACGGTACAATGGCAGCGTTCGAGGTGCTGCCATAGATGGTTATGTCAGGAGGGCGCCGATGATTTTCCATATAACTTGGGAACGCGCCGAGGACGGCTGGATCATTATTGCCACAGGGTGGCAGATATGAGTACAAAGAAGAAGCGATCAGAAGAAGAGATTGATGCGCTTGTCGTGGCTCAGGCTGACGATGAATCGGCCTGGGAACCCCCAATCCACGTACGTCCAGCATCACCAGATTCCCTATTCTTGCCCTTCGAGCTTGCTGCGCGAGCGGCCTTCTTTGCCCGCTTGCATCGCGAAGCCAGTGTCGAGGAGTGGTTGCGGCGCGTGATTCAGGAGCGTATCGATCTCGAGGAAGCCGCTTTTGCCGGACTGAAGCGTGATCTTGCGGTAAAGGAGAGATCTTGATAAAGAACTTGCTTTCCCGCGCCCTCGCCTTGCAGGACCGGCTCCGCGCCTGGCGCCGGCATTTCCACCAATACCCCGAGCTCGGTTTCGCGGAAACGCAGACCGCCCGCTACGTCGCCGACGTGCTCACGGAGCTGGGCGTGCGCGTGCGCGAAGGTGTCGGCCGCACCGGCGTGGTGGGCGAGATCGGCGTGGGCGATCCGGTGGTGGCCCTGCGCGCCGACATGGACGCCCTGCCCATCCAGGAGGCGAACGACGTGCCCTACGCCTCCTGCGTCCCCGGCGTGATGCACGCCTGCGGCCACGACGCGCACACGGCCTGGCTGCTGGGCGCGGCCGCACTGCTGGCAGCCGAACCGCCGCCGCACGGGCGGGTCCGCTTCCTCTTCCAGCCCTGCGAAGAGAACCGCGACGCCGAGGGCAAGAGCGGCGCCCGGCGCATGATCGACGACGGGGCGATGGAGGGGGTGGAGGCCGTCTTTGGCCTGCACGTGGACGCCGGCCTGGCGGTCGGCAAGCTGCACACCCGCCCCGGACCCTTTATGGCGGCGGTGGATCCCTTTGTGGGCACCGTCCACGGGGTCGCCGCCCACGGCGCCTACCCCCACAAGGGCGTGGACCCCATCGCCATCACCGCCCAGGTGCTGAACGCCCTCTACGCCATCCCCTCCCGGCGCATCTCGCCGCTGGCGCCGTGCGTTGTCACCATCGGTTCGGTCCACGGCGGCACCGCCAACAACATCATCCCCGGCGAGGTGGCGCTGACCGGGACAATCCGCTCCTTTGCCCCCGCCGTGCGGGAGACGCTCTGGGCCGAGGTGCGGCGGGCCTTTGCCCTGGCCGAGGCGCTGGGGGGGAGATCGACGGTCCAGATCGAGGAGGGCTATCCCATCCTGGAGAATGCCCCGGAGATGGTGACGCTGCTGCGGGCTGTCGCGGGCGAGGTGCTGGGGCAGGAGGCGGGCGACGCCGACCTGGAGACGGGCTCGGAAGACTTTGCCATGCTCATCCAGGCGGCCGGCCGTGGGGGCGCCTTTGCCTGGCTGGGCGGGGCCATCGCCGGCGACAAGCGCGCCCATCATCACCCGCGCTTCGACGTGGACGAGGCGTGCCTACCCCAGGGAGCGGCGATCCTGGCGGGGGTGGCCCTCCGATGCCTATTCTCATCCTAGCAACAAGAGCGAGTGGCAAGTAGCGGGGTTCCCCCACTACTTGCCACTTTTTGGTGCTCTGGAACCTGGAACCTCTTTTACTGGTCCATCGCCCCCTTGATCAGGGTGATCTTTTTGGGCAGAAAATCGTCGAGCAGCTGGGTCGGGTCGATCACCAGGGGAGCATCGTTGGCGGCCAGGCCGTAGACGGTGTTGCCTTTCTCCGGGTTCCCGGGGAGGCAGTGCGTGTAGCTCGTCCAGTCGCCCGGGGTTCCCGAGCAGGGATAGGTAAAGTTGTTGCCACAGCCGACGATGACGGCCCCAAAGTAGCCCACCACCACCGCGGAGTCGGCCTTGTGGGGCGAGCCCCACTGGTTGCCGGCCGCGCTGTTATAGGCCATCACGACGATGCGCGTGCCCGGAACGAACTGGCCGTTGTTATAGTTGTTGGAACACATCGTCTCGGCCCACTTGGATGTCTTGGTGCCGTTGAGAAACTGCAAGGTGTCGTACGGCTCGCCGCGGTCCGTCTCGGGATAGTTGAAGCAGTTGTCCTCGTTCGCGGGGGTGGCCCAGCAATAGGCCCAGCCGTCCTCGACGTACTCCGGCGGCGGCTCGTGCAGGGCCCGCGGGAGCGGGCTCTTGCTGTAGCCGCCGGCCAGGAGGACCTCCTCCATGAGAGCGGCAGCTTCGCCATCGTTCATCGGGCACTCGCTGCCGGGGCCGTCCCACACATCGCTAACCGGCAGGTACCACCACTCGCCGCTGGCATCGAGCGCGTCGTAGCGGCAGTCCAGCATCACGCCGCTGCGCGGGTTCGACGAGCCATAGTTGGGCTTGGCGTCGCCTCCCAGGAGGGCCAGGGCCTTGCCATAGTTTTCCCCGTAGCCCTCGTACGGTCCCTGGCAGGTATCCTCGTTGTATGGATCGGCGCATTCGTTACGCTGCCAGGTGAGCCCGCCGTCGGTGCTTTCAAAGGGCGGATCCTCCGAGGGGTCGCGGAGGAAGGAGTAGGGCTCGCCGCAGTTGTCGTACGGGCAGTGGCCCTGGCTGCCCAGCCAGTACTCGTTCACGGCGACGGGCAGGATGCCGCCGTCGCGCTGGTAGGTGGCCGTGGCCCGGGCGTCGGCCGCGACGGTGCTGACCCCAATCGCGCGGGCAAAAAAGGTCGTCGCCGTGACGTGCGTCTGTACATGGATGCCCCTGGCCCCCGCCGGGAGGTTGGAGGGCCCCGTGTGCAGCTCCCAGCACTCGTTCTCCCAGAGCAGGCACGACCCGTCAAAGTAGACGTAGTAGGCCTTGACGTTGTCGTTGATGATGTCGTCCGGGTCGCCGTTGGTGTCGGGCACGCCGTTCTGCTGGGCGTACTGGTTCACCTGGTAGAGGATGTCGGAGACGGGCGAAAAGCCCACGTAATCGACCATCACCCAGGTCCCGGCGATCGCCGCGCCATCGGCGGCGCTCTGGGCGTCGCGGCGGATGGAGTAGGCGTTGCCGCCGTCCACGGCCAGCGCGACAAAGGCGATCAGCGCGATGGCCATCAGAGCGACGAGGACCATGGTCTGGCCCTTGCTGCGGAACGAGACAAATCTGTGCATTGTGACACCTCCAGCCCCTGCCTAGGGGATCAACTGCTTTGCGGCTCTCTGCAAAGGGATAACCTCGGCGCCAAAGGCGCTGACCAAGGGGATGATCGGGCGGAACGGATAGGTCGCCGTCACGATCAGCTGTGTTCCTGGCGTGCGATCGTCCGCATCAGCCGGCCAGACATCCACGGCAAAGTCGCCCTCATCGGGATCCAGCAGCCCGCCGACCGATTCGTGCCGGACGCGGTACTCGATATTGTCCGGGTCGGCGCAGTCGCCCGCGGTCGCACAGGCCGGGTTGGCGATGCCAAACAGCGCGCCCTCGGCGGCAGCGTTCTCCAGCGCGACGGACGATAGGTAGGCGCGGCCAACGTCCAAGACAGCCAGCAGGATAATCAGAAAAAAGATCATCACCAGGGCAAACTCGACCACCGCCTGGCCGCGGCTATGCAGTCTCCTGGTTCTGGGCCATCGCCGATGTACCATGGCATACCTCCCCTACGGACACGAGCTACACGAGGTCACGTTGCCGGTGTTCTCCGACACGGTGTCCCCGGTGTAACCCGTTTTGTTTGCTTCTACGACAACGTCCACGTTGCCGCTCATATTCGCGGATACCCAGCAGCTCGAGGCGCCGCCGTAGTAGCCGTTTCCCTGGTCGGTCAGGCTCGACCACGAGCCGCCCGCGAGTTGCACCCGCACCGTGGCGCCGGTGACCGGCTGGCTTCCGGCGTCGTACACATAGGCATAGACGTAGACCGGGTTGCCCCCGGTATTCTTCTTGCAGGGATAGTTGGCCTTGAACACCACGGTCAACGTCTGCGGCGTCGGCGAGGGCGTGGGCGGGATAGGAGTGGCCGTCGGCGTGGGTGGGATGGGCGTGGCCGTCGGCGGCAGCGGCGTGTTGGTCGGCGGTCCGGGCGTGTTCGTGGGCACGGTCGGTGTCGGTGAGGGTGTCGGCGGGATAGGCGTGGCCGTGTTCGTGGGCACGGTCGGCGGTGGGCCGCCCGCGCAGCCGCCATTGCAGATGGCGTTGTCCGCGGTGTTGGCCGTGTCGCTGTCCCCGGTGTAGCCGGCCCGGGCGGCGGTCACCGTCACGTCCATATCCCCGTAGCCCTGGCTGGTCGATTCCCAGCAGTTGCCGCCCGCGCCTCCGTAATAGCCTCCCCCCAGGGAGGTGAGCACGCCGCTTTCGACGTTGATCGTCACCGTGGCGTCAGAGATCGGGTTGCCCCCGGCGTCGGTCACATAGGCCATGGCGCGGATCTGGCCCTTGTTCGCATTCTGCTCGGTTCCGCGGCAAGGATAGCCGCTGGTAAAGACGATTGTCAGTATCTTGGGCGTGGCGGTGGGCCCGCCGCCGCCCACCGGTGTGTCTGTCGGCGGGACCGGCGTGTCCGTCACGCCGCCGGGGGTGTTCGTCGGCAGGCCGGCCGGCGGGGTAGAGGAAGGCCCCGGCGTCTTGTGCGCGCGGGCCCCGGCCACGATCGTCCGCGCCGACGTATAGCTGATCGTGGTGTCGGGGAAAATGTCGCGGATGATCGGCGTAATCATCGCAAAGGGCACGCTGACCTGGACACGGACGCGATCCTGCCCCTCGACGATATCCTCGGGGTCGGTGAAGGTGCCCTCGTCGGTGCCGTCGTCATAGTTGACGACGATCGTCACGTCCTCCGGGTCCAGGAGGACCAGGCGGGCCTCGACCCGCTCCGTAATCCACACCGTGTCGTCGGGATCGACGAGGCCGGCGCGGACGCCCTCGCGGGCGGCGTTGGAGACGACGGTGTAGATAAAGAGGGCCCGGCCGAACTCGATCAACCCCAGGACGACGAGCAGCAGGATGGGCAGGACGAGGGCCAACTCGACCATGCTTTGCGCGCGGCTCTTGGATTTTCTAAACATTGCCTTGCTCCCACGGCAGAGATAGGATTGCCGTTAAGAAATAGGATACGCGCAACTATCATACGGGCTGCGGAGGGCTTTGTCAATAGGAGAGAAGTACTGTTTTTCCCGGGTGCATTTCATTCCACGGGGAATTTTAGGCACAGTCGGCCTCCACACGCTGGATGCGCCCCCACATCTCGGACCAGCGCCCACTATGGTACTCCCCCAGCAT
>Ga0302251_1000347_pt1 | contig 46895 bp, 43 predicted proteins | sample AAG_RA_Gln_MG_FD_193534 | JGI IMG/M metagenome (GOLD analysis project Ga0302251, IMG submission 193534) | Enriched activated sludge microbial communities from anaerobic digester in WTTP, New Holstein, Wisconsin, United States - AAG_RA_Gln | ecosystem: Engineered > Bioreactor > Anaerobic >... | reverse complement strand
CCCCCCCCCCCCCCCCGATACTGGTGCAGGTTCTAGTGTCAGTTGCTGAGGCTTGGTTTCATCCTCGATCCTCTGTCGTGCGACGTTCAGGTACTCCTCGCTCACGTCCATTCCAACAAACCGACGCCCAAGCCGAACGGCGGCAACGCCGGTCGTACCGCTTCCACAAAACGGATCAAGCACGACATCACCGGGATTGGTAGAGGCTCGGACGATGCGGTCAAGCAAGGCTTCCGGTTTCTGCGTTGGGTGCTTGCCGTACCGTTTCTCTCGCGATCCGGGCGGAGGAATCCGCCACAGGCTTTGCATCTGCTTGCCGGGATTGGGGTCGCCAATCACTTTCATCTCTTCGTAATGGAACGTATGACGTCCGCTGGGATCACGGCGCGCCCACAACACCGTCTCAGTAGCGTGCGTAAAATAACGGCATGAGAGATTGGGCGGCGGATTGATCTTGTACCATGCGATATCATTCAGAATCTTGTATCCGAGCGTCTGAAGCGCGTAACCAACACTGTAGATGTTGTGGTTTGTGCCTGTTATCCAGATGGTTCCATTCGGCTTCAACAGCCTGCGGCATTCTTTCAGCCACTCAATGTTGAACTCGTGTACGAATTCGAAGGTTTCGGCCTTGTCCCACATCCCCTTATTCACGCTGACGCGCTTTCCAGCGTGGCAGGTCATGCCGTTGTTGCTGAGGAAATACGGGGGATCCGCGAATATCAGATCAAATGACCCGCTACGAGCGCGGCGAAGCATCTCAAGCGAATCGCCCCGATACAGCCGAATGCCTCGATCGGCGTCCAGGTACACAGGAGTAGGAGGCGATGAACCGTAGGAGGTCGTGGAATCTGCCACGCATCCGCTCTCGACCGATTCTTGAGGAGTCTGCCATATCAGGTCGAGTTCGTCCATGCGTGGTTCCGGATCCGTCAGCGGGATCGATCCGATCGTAACAGATTTAGGGCCACGATATCAAATTCGCTGTGCGACCAGCCTCCCCACCTCCCCTCTTCGCCTCTGTGCCTCCGTGTCTCTGTGGTTCTTGCCCCAATTCCCTTGAGCCCCAGCCTGTCAACTCTTTTTAGCCAACAAATGGAACCTCGCGCCCCCCGACGCGTCTTTACATGATGAAAACATCATATCATGTGGTGCGTCCCACCCACCGATCATTCTTAATCCTTAATTTTTAATTCTTAATCGTAATCAACATGGCAGACAAACTCGACGAAACACAGATCAACCCCGAAAACGAAGGCGCGGAGGACACCGAGGAGATTCCCGACGTTCTGAACCTCCTGCCCTTGCGCGACACCGTGCTCTTCCCCGCCGCGGTTCTGCCGCTCAACATCGGGCGCGAATCTTCGGTCAAACTCATCGATGACACCGTCACCGAGGGTACGCGCATCATCGCCACGGCCGCGTTGAAGGACGCGACGGTCGACGAACCGAAAGAGGGCGACCTCTATCCCGTCGGGTCCGCCGTGGTGATCCGGATGATGCTCAAGATGCCGGACGGCGTGCGCCTGATGGTGCAGGGCCTGCGGCGTTTCCGGATTCTGGAAGTCCTCCAGACCCAGCCGTTCCTGCGCGCCCGGATCGAACTCATCAACAACGACCAGGAGGTCGCGCCGGAGGATGCCACCCGCGTGGAAGCCTTGCGCCGTGCCGTCGGCGATGTATTCAAAAAGGTCGTCAGCCTCTCGCCGAACCTGCCGGACGAACTGGCTGGAATGGTGGAGGCAGTCGGTGAAGGCGGCGTGCTGGCCGATATGGTATCCGCGCACGTCCCGTTCGCGACCAACCAGAAGCAGGAACTCCTCGAAACCCTCAGCGTGCCCGACCGCCTGGCCAGACTGCTCAGCATCCTCAACCACGAGGCCGAGGTGCTGGAGTTGTCCTCGCGCATACAGGGCGAAGTCCGCGAGGAATTGAACAAAACCCAGCGGGAATACTTCCTGCGCGAGCAGATGAAAGCCATCCAGCGCGAACTGGGCGACACCGACGACCGCACCGAGGAGATCGAGGAACTGCGCGCGCGCATCGAGGAAAGCGGTATGCCCGCCGAAGCGCGCAAGGAAGCCGACCGGGAACTCGACCGCCTGAAACGGATGCCGCCCCAGGCGGCCGAATACACCGTCAGCCGCACGTACCTGGACTGGCTCGTTTCCATCCCGTGGCAAACGTCAACCGAGGACAACCTGGATATCCCGCACGTGAAGGAAGTCCTGGACGAGGATCACTACGGCCTCGAGAAAATCAAGGACCGCCTGCTGGAGTTCCTCGCCGTACGCAAGTTCAAACGCGACGGGCACGTTCGCCAGCCGATTCTGTGCTTCGTCGGCCCTCCCGGCGTCGGCAAAACCAGCCTCGCCAAGTCCATCGCGCGCGGTATCGGCCGCAAGTTTGTGCGTATGAGCCTTGGCGGTATGCGCGATGAAGCCGAAATCCGCGGCCACCGCCGCACGTATGTCGGCGCGCTTCCGGGCCAGATCATCCAGGGAATCCGCCGCGCGGAGTCCAACAACCCCGTGATGGTGCTGGACGAGGTCGACAAAATCGGAATGGACTTCCGCGGCGACCCCACGGCCGCGCTGTTGGAAGTGCTGGACCCCGAACAGAACAACGCCTTCCGTGACCACTACCTCGACGTTCCTTTCGACCTCAGTGAAACGCTGTTCATCACGACGGCGAATATGCTGGATCCCGTGCCGGGTCCCCTGCGCGACCGCATGGAGGTCATCGAACTGGCCGGCTACACGGAGGAGGAAAAGGTTCAGATCGCCGTCCGCCACCTGATCCCCAAGCAGATTGTTGAGCACGGATTGGAGCCTGGGGAAGAGGGCGATTCTGCGCGGGTAACCTTTGAACCGGACGCCATCCGCCACCTCGTTCAGGGCTACACGCGTGAAGCCGGAGTTCGAAACCTGGAACGCCAGATCGCCGCCGTCTGCCGGAAAGCCACGCGCCGCTTCGCCGAGGGTCTCGAAGACAATGTAAACGTCACCGTCAAGGTCGTGGAGGAATACCTGGGCGCGCCGGCCTTCGAACAGGAAGACCTTCGCGAGCGTGTCCGCACGCCCGGTGTTGCTACCGGACTCGCCTGGACTCCCGTTGGCGGCGAGGTCTTGTACGTCGAAGCACTCGCCATGCCCGGCGACAAGGGGCTTCAGATCACCGGGCAACTGGGCGATGTGATGCGTGAATCCGCTCAGGCCGCGCTGTCGTGGGTTCGCGCGCACCAGGCCGAACTGGGAATACCGGACACATTCTTCCAGAACCACGAACTGCACCTTCACGTCCCCGCCGGCGCCGTTCCGAAGGACGGCCCTTCCGCGGGCGTCACGATGGCCACCGCCATTGCCAGCCTTGCCACCGGCCGCCCCACTCACCCAATGCAGGCCATGACCGGTGAAATCAGCCTCACGGGACGTGTTCTTCCCATCGGCGGCGTAAAGGAAAAGGTCCTCGCCGCCCACCGCGCCGGCGTTAGAACGGTCATCCTGCCCGAACGAAACCGCAAGGACTACGACGAGGACGTTCCGGTCGAAATCCGCCGCGACTTGACCATTTATTACGCTCGTGAAATCCCCCAGGTCCTCGGCTGGGCCATCGAAACGCCTTCAGTGCTATAACTGTTATTCGTTTGATTTATATTTTAAGCCCTTCGGGGATGTTTCACGTGGAACATGGCCCGGGGGGCTTTATGTCGGCCATAATGACTAACAGATGAACCGAACCGCGTGGGATCGATTTGAGCGTATCGTGGCTGAGGGAGCCGAGTCTCTCGGCGTCGCTCTGTCGTCGCAGGCAGTATTGGATATCCGATGGCTGTCCGAACGCCTTGTCGAGTGGAACACGCGGATGAACCTCACGGCCGTTGTGTCCCCGGAAGGCATCGCGGTCAAGCACGTTCTCGACTCGCTTTCGTGTCTCGGCGCGTGCAGGTTCCCCCAGGGTGCAAGCTTCATCGACGTGGGCGCAGGCGCCGGATTTCCGGGGCTTGTGCTGAAGGCCGCCCGTCCGGACATTCGCCTCACGCTGTTGGACAGCACGAAGAAGAAGCTGGCCTACGCGGCGGACGTAGCGGAAGGGCTCGGTTGGGCGGATATGGAACTGCTTGCCGCGCGCGCCGAGGAGGCAGGACGCGATCCGGCCTGGCGCGAGCGCTATGATATCGTTGCGGCACGAGCGGTCGCGGCAATGCGCATCCTCTCGGAGTTCTGCCTGCCTTTTGCGAAGCCCGGCGGCGTGTTCCTGGCCATGAAAGGTCCCGATGTGTGCGTCGAGATGTCCCACGCGTCGTCGGCAATCGGGGTGCTTGGTGGTGACGTGGCAGAGCACAGGCGGTATTCCCTGCCGTACGACGGCGGAGAACGCTCGATCATCGTCATCCGCAAGTCCCGGCCCACTCCGGCACAATACCCGCGCTTGTTCCGGGACATCAAGCGCAAGCCTATCGATGGAAACGAAACGTGAATCCTGAACAACAAGACTCCAACCAGACGCTCCTACTGCCGGTAGTAGAGATTCGCACCAACCCTTATCAGCCAAGGCGGCTATTCAGCGACGTCGCACTTCAGGAACTGGCGGCTTCGATTCTGGAGCACGGCGTTCTGCAACCGATTATCGTGCGTAAGGCCGATAACGGATATCAATTGATCAGCGGCGAGAGGCGCCTCCAGGCCACGCGCCGGGCGGGATTAACGCAAATACCGGCGATCGTGCGTGACTACAGCGACCGGCAAGCGCTGGAAGTCGCGCTGGTTGAAAACCTTCAGCGTGAAGACATCAGCCCGGTGGAGGCGGCCGAGGCGTACAAGCGCCTCATGGACGAGTTCGGATTGACGCAGGAGCAGGTAGCCTTGCGCGTCGGCAAGAGCAGGCCGGCGGTTGCCAACACGCTACGGTTGTTGAAATTACCGGACCTGATACGCAACAGCCTGGCACGCGGAGACATCTCGGAAGGGCACGCTCGCAGTCTGCTGGCCATCGGCGATCCGGAATGGCAACAGCGGGTATTTCAACGTATCGTGCAGGACAGCCTGTCGGTTCGCGACACCGAGGCGCTTGTGTACGGCTCACCGGAAGATCGCGAGCAGGACAAGGATACCCCAGCGAGCACGGAGACGGTCGAGCCGCGCACACCGGCCGAGAAAGACCCGGATATCCAGGCGCTGGAGGGGCGGCTACGCCTGCTGACAGGGACACGCGTGCGCATCCGCGGATCGGTTAACCGGGGTTCACTAGTCATGGAGTACTATTCATCCGATGACCTGGAGCGGATTGTGAGCCTTTTGGGCGCTGTGTGAGGTCCACGGTATGGAGCTCAATGATCTTGCGCTGTGGTGGTTGACGGAATGCCCGAACCTGGGCTGGACCGGCTGGCGCCAGGTGCTTGACCGGTGCGGCGGAATCGTCAGCGCGAGCCTGTTTGGCAAGTCGGCCGAGTACTACGAAAACTCCCTCGGGCTCTCCGCCCGCGTCGCCCGATCTCTAGATTCGCACGGACCACTGACCCCGGCTGTATCCGCGAGCGTGTCCGGCCTGCCAATCCGGTTCATTTCGGATTCCAGCAAGGACTTTCCCCCAAAGATTCGGCTTATGAAAGAATTCCCTCCAATAATGAACATTTATGGAAACTTCGAAATTCTTAAGAGGCCGACAGCAGTGATTCTCTGCTCGCGCGGGCCTTCGAGAGATGATCTGGAGTTGGTGAAGACCGCCGTTGACGTGGCGCTCGATTCCGGTTATGCGCTTGCGGCCGGGCACAACAAGCCGGCGTACCAACTGGCCCTGCTGGCCGCCAAACGCCGCGCGGAACACAGCGTGATGGTGCTGGACCGCGGTATCCTGGCGACTTTTGATGACGACCTGCGCCGGGACCCCTTGCCGGCCGCACGCATCTGGGGATTCGGATTTGAGTCCGAGCGAAGTATCGTCATATCTCCGTTTCGGCTTCACGACGCCTGGATCGGCGCCAACAGCCGTATCCGGGATGCCCTGGCGATTGCACTTGCGGACGTCATAGTGGCCGTTCAGATACGACCTGGCGGCGTGATGGAAAGCCTGGTTCGCGAAGCCGCGGAGCGGGGGCAGAAGGTTCTGGCGGATGAAGCCTCAATGAAGGCGCTGGGTGATTGCGGAGCGAAGCCGTGGGCGGGTCGGATTGATCCGGAAACAGGTATTACAGGCACGAAATTCACAAGAATGTCATGAATGGAGATTACCGGAGCGATCAACTTATAGTTTTCCAACTTTACTCAAACATCCCATATAACAGCCCTTTCGAAGGAGAGAATACAACCAATTTAATCACCATGACCGCATGTCCTATATAACGCGACTAAAATACCTAAAGGCCACCGTAAGAACGCAGAGATATCTGGTCATAGATTTGGCGCATCCACGCTCAATTGTCGCGACAAGAGCATCACAATGGCGCGAGCCATTATTCATAATTAACCGAGGCAGGAGCCCGCAATAATACCTTGCCTCAAACATAGTATCATAAAGCCAATAAACGACGTAACAGCGCACACGACAATATTGTTATTGATTAGCGGTTAGATTTACCCTATTAAAGCGCAAAACAACTGAGAATAGATCTGTTATAGCCGTTGAGATGTCAAACCGGCTTTTTTTCGTCGAGGTTCAGCAACGTATCCAACAGCGCATTGACCTGGGCCAGTTCGTTATCGAGTCGGAGCACGGCTTCTTCGATGGCGGTCTTCCCGCGGGCCTGCTCGGCCATTGCGGACCGGACAGCCGCGGCGATGCTGTCGGCGGTGTCTTCCACCTTGGCATCCAGCATTTTGGCATATTCCTCGATGCTCGCTTGAAGGCGGCGCACAAAGTCATAGCGCATCTGCCCGCAGTGCATTCCGAACTGCTCCCAAAGCTTCATCCAGGCGGCCTTCACCAGGTGGCGCCGCACCCACCGGCCCGGCATCGCATACAGCGCCGGCATCACAGCCAGTTCGAAGTGAACCTGGATCTGCCAGTTTCGAACGAAGAAGCCGCTGAACCCGGCCAGTCGCTGGTCAGGCGCGAAGTGCTCCAGCCGCACATCGAACACGTCCTCGGAGATAGCGTGCACCTGGTCGATCAGGCCGTTCACTTTCTCCGTGAAAGGTTGCAGGCGTTCGTCCAGGGCCGCGGCAAGCCGGTCTGCTTCCTCCGCACGCCACGGCATCAAAATATCCTCGACAAGCCCGGGCAACCTGGCATTGATGTGGGCCAGCAACGACGCTCCATTCCTGTCAGCGCCTTCCTCTGCCACGTGCTCCAGCCGCTCCCTCAGGGGCTTCCTCTGACTTTCCTGTAGCAATTCGAGATCGGCGTCCAGTAACTCAACCACGCGCTGGTTCAGGAGTTTGCGCAGAAGGAACAAATCCTCCTCTTTCTGATGGCGGACGTCCTTCAGGCGATCCTGGAAAAGTTGCAACCGTTCTTCCAGCATCTCGGCGGGTGTCTGCACAGCCCGGCGTTGCAACTCGATAGCCAACCGCAGATCCGATGCCGCCTTGATAGCGCCATTTGCGGCAGATTGCAAAGCGACGGTGCCGCGTTCACGCATAAGGAAGTCGCCCAGCGCCTGTTCGAAGACCGCAATCCGGCTGGATGCCGTAACCGTTGCGTCGCCGCCGGTTTTCCCATCCAGAGCGAGACGGGCCGATACCGGGAAAATCGTCACGGAATCGTGTCCCAGTTCCTCTTCGATCACGTGCCGGTTGAACGCAAGCGACTGGGTCAACTCATCGGGAGAAAGATGGTCGATCTTGTTCTGCACGAAGAACACCTTGGAGACGTACTGCCGGATCTGGTGCAGGAATTCGCGCTCATTCTTACTCATCGGCGGATCGGCGGCAACGAGGAAAATGGCCGCGTCGGCATTCGGCAGAAACTCGGTAGTCGTGTCCGTATTATGCTCGTACACGGAGCCCACCCCGGGCGTGTCGACAAGCTGAACGCCGTCCTTCAACAGCGGGTCGGGCAACAGCACCTCAACGCGGGCAACACCTTTCGTGTTGTTGGGGTTTCCCCGCTCAGTGATGAAGGCCGGAAGCTCGCTTACCGGCGATTCGGTGCAATGGCCGTCTTTGAAGAGGACGATTGCCTTCTCTACCGAACCGTAGCGGACAAGGGTGACGATGGACGTGAGGGGCACAACCGCGCGCGGCAGAAGATCCCGGCCGAGAAGCGCGTTTACAAAGGTGCTTTTACCGCGTTTGAATTCGCCGAAAACGACGAGGTTGAAGCGGTTCTTCTCCAACCGTTCGCGCGCCAGGGCAGTCGAGGAATTCACTCGGTCTGCACCGCGCCCGGACGCGAGTCGGTTCAGGGTATCGAACGCCGAGAGGATCTCCCCGCGCGTCGAAGCGTAGGTGTCGAGCATCGTCTGGTCTCCTTCTTACACTTAATGGCCCCTGCCACACCTTCGCGCGGAAGCGCTGAAGTGCGCAACAGGAGCCATCAGTCTGTAAGGGGCTAGACGGTTCTCCCCGACGGGGACGGTGGCCTCCATCACCTTTAATTCCGTTTTCATGGTCAGGATAGCACGCTGGAAATCGCCGGCCCAAACGAAATGCCCGCTTGTCCCATCGGGCTGACGCACGTTTCGTGCGGATGCGGTCGGCGGCAGGGTGGCTACTGCAACGATCGACGCAACCACCAATCGCCACCGAGCGGTTGTGACCTGTTGCCGTTAAGCTATGAAACTGAATTTGCCCCTGAATTGCCGCGATCGACAGGTGTTCACCTCGCCTCCGTCCGAGGGGCGTGCACGTACTTGATGATCTCGCAGTCGTGCATCGTGATGAGGCCCTCGGTCACCATTTCGTCCAGTATCGGCAAGACCTTGCGGATGCGCTCCTCCGTGTCCACGACTTCAATCTTCACCGGCAGGTCTTCCGAAAGGCGGAGGATGGCGGCGGTATGGATTCGGCTGTTGGCTCCGAAGCCTTCAATACCGCGCGTTACCGTCGCTCCCGCGATACCTTCCGCTTTCATACGCGCCACGATGGCGTTGTACAGGGCTTGCCCGTGATATTGATCGCTTTCCCCGATATAAATGCGGACAAGTTTACCCGTCCCTTCGATTTTCATGCGTCACTTCCTTATCGATGGATCTTCTGCGTGTCGGCGGCAAGTGAATGATCTTGATGTTAAGAACCCCGACGTTCCGTTCTCAAAGCGGTTTCCCTTTGCGCCGCCTACTCAACCCCTCCCGGCGATCCGGCGATGATACCGGCGGCCCTTTGCGGGGCATCCCGCTCATCACCCCAGGGCTCACCGTTGAAGCGGTAGTCGTTCTTTCGGATAACTTCATCAAGTTCGGCCTTGAGACTCTCCAGGTGACGGCGGGCGGCGTCCATAAGAAACTGGCGTTCGTCGCCGTTCGCCAAGGCGCGCGCCCGTGCCGTGTGAAGCCGGCACAGCCCTTTTGATGCGAGGAATTGATCCCTCCAGTCCGGTTCATTGAGGTGGGCGACAAACGTGGTCAGATACCGTTGTGCCGCCATTTCGCGCACACGGCATGCCGGGCATTGGGAGGCCGACGGGCGTTTGTGCGGGAGCAGACGCGGCGCAGGGCTTGAGTCAGGGAGGTCATCGATCATCGTCTCAACCAGATCCCGGGCGATGATTGCCAGCGAAAGACTGCCGGCCAACATAACCATCTGGCGCATATGGACGTTACAGTAACCCCGCGCCGCCCGGATCTTCTCCCGCACTCCGGCGTCATTCACCGACTCCCACAGCAACCCGGAGAAGTAAGAAGTCACCGCGCGAACCGCCAGATGACAAATGGGGCATTCCCGCGTTTCCATCGCCTCGCGCAGTTCATAATAAGTCATGTGCCGTTTCTCAGCGGATTTCGCATCTCCCTTCATCAAACAGGTTCCTCCAGGCGAACAGACGGCTTTGGCACAAACGACAGCCCGATGACGGCGGCGACAGCCAGGGCGGCGCCAAACGCGAACGGCGCGGCAGGTGACACCCGGCTCCACAGGAATCCGGCGATCAGGCTGGCCGGCAATGCCATGACTCCGATCGCGGCATTGTACAAACCGAACGCGGTGCCGCGGGTGGCGTTCGGGACCAGTTCCGCCACCATCGCCTTTGCGCTACCCTCGGTAAGCGCGTAGAAAAGCCCGTAGAAAGCATACACAAACCAGATGACCCATGAGGCGCGGGCCAGGGCGAACCCAATGTAAGCGAGTGCGTACACGGTCCAGCCCGCCGCAATGACACGTCGGCGACCCACTCTGTCGGAAAGGGCGCCCGCCGGAATCGCCGCAAGTGCCGAGATCAGGTTGAACACGGCGTAGACGATTGGTATCTGGACGCCCGGAACGCCGACATTCTGTGCGCGGAGGATGAGGAAGGCATCTGACGAGTTTCCGAGCGTAAAGAGCAACATCACCGTGAGGAAACCGGCGAACGGCCCTCGCATCACGCTCAGTGAAATGGGCTGTTTCCTGACCGGAGCCTTCTGCTCGCGCACAACCAGTCCGATGATGACGAGCGGTACCGTGGCGAGAAGTCCTGCGACGAGAAACACCTCCCGATACCTGTTGGGATGGTTCAGCCAGAGTCTCAGGAGCCCGTAAGTAATCAGCGGGCCGACCACCGAGCCGAGGGTGTCCAGGGCGCGCTGTATACCGAAGGCGAATCCGAGCCGCCGGTTACCGGCGGAACCGGCGACCAGGGCATCGCGTGGAGCATCCTTCAGCCCCTTGCCCACACCGTCCGTAACGCGCATCCCGAAAGCGCCCGCTCCGGAGCCAACGAATCCGAGCCCGAATCGGCCGACAGCCGAGAGCGCATAACCGGCGAAGACCACCGCCTTGCGCATACCGAGAGCGTCGGACAAGTAACCCGCGCCGATTTTCATAAGGCTGACGACTGTCATCAGCGAACCTTCAATCAGCCCTATGAATTCCTTGCTCAAGCCGAGAACAGAGGCATAGAACAGCGGAAGCACCGGTTGGATCATATCCTGGGCAAGGCCGCCGAAGAAGGCGACCCAGCCCAGGGCGACCACGTTACGCTCGAGATTCTGCGCCTCGGAGCCCGCTTGTTCTATGGTCTGGTTTGTCACGAACGCACCGTCACTTCGCGAATGCCTCGGCGATGCGGAGGTTATAGAAGGCGCCAAAGCCCGCGTAACGCGCGGCGGTTCCCAGTTCCTCTTCGATGCGGACGAGCTGGTTGTACTTCGCCACACGTTCGGAACGCGCCGGCGCACCGGTCTTGATCTGCCCAGTCCCCATCGCCACCACGAAGTCCGCGATGACGGCATCCTCTGTCTCTCCGGAACGGTGCGACACGACAGCGGTCCAACCGGCTTCACGAGCCATCTCGATTGCCTCGATGGTTTCCGTGAGCGTGCCAATCTGGTTCAGTTTGATAAGGACGGAGTTCGCGGCACACTGTTCGATGCCCTTCCTGAGGATTTCGGTGTTGGTAACGAAGATATCGTCGCCCATGATCTGAATCCGGCTTCCCAGGCGCTCCCGCAACATCCGGAAGCCGTCCCAGTCATACTCGCCGAGTCCGTCCTCCAGCGAGACGATGGGGTACTTGTCCACCAGGCGCGCGTAATAGTCCACCATTTCTTCGCTGGTGCGGGTTACGCCCTCTCCCTTGAGAACGTACTTTCCGTCCTCCCACAACTCACTGGCGGCCGGGTCCAGGGCGATGGCCACCTGCTCGCCGGGGCGGTAGCCGGCCTTGCCGATCGCCTCGACGATGCACTCGATGGCTTCTTCGTTACTGCCAAGGTTCGGAGCAAAACCGCCTTCGTCACCGACGGCGGTTCCCAGGCCCCTTCCCTTCAACACGGATTTGAGCGCGTGGTAGACGGTGGCGCCCATTTCCAGCGCTTCCTCGAACGAACCGGCGCCGACCGGCATAGCCATGAACTCTTGAAGGTCCACACTGCTGTCGGCGTGCTTTCCACCGTTCAGGATATTCATCATCGGAACGGGCAGTGTCCGCGCGGAAACGCCGCCCAGGTACCGATAAAGCGGCAGGCCCGCGGAGTCGGCGGCGGCTTTTGCGACAGCCAGAGACACGCCGAGGATTGCGTTTGCACCGAACTTCGCCTTGTTCGGCGTGCCGTCCAGCGCGATGAGCCTCTGGTCCAGCGCTACCTGCTCCCGGGCGTCGAAACCGACAATCTCCGGAGCGATGATGTCATTCACGTTGGCTACGGCCTTTCGCACGGACTTCCCGCCGAAATGAGCCTTGTCGCCGTCGCGCAATTCAACGGCTTCGTTGCTACCGGTGGAGGCGCCGGAGGGTATCGCCGCGCGGCCCCAGGCGCCATCGTCCAGTTGAACCTCAACCTCCACTGTGGGATTGCCGCGCGAATCCAGTATCTGACGCGCGTGCACCGAGATGATCGTTGATTCCATTTTCTTTTGTTTCCTTTCAGGACAAGGCGGCGCTTGGAGGCCGCGGAAGAGACTTTACTTGACGACCAGCACACTGCAGGGAGCGTGCAGAACCAGACTTGCGGTCGTGCTACCGAAGAGGCGCTCCGTGACGGCACTGCGGCCGTGGTAACCGACCAGTAACACATCGAAGCCGTGCGCCTTGGTGTACTCCACCAGGCTCGCGACCTCGTGTCCGGCGATGACGTTGGTATGCAGGGTTACGCCTTCGCCGCGGGCGATGGCTTCTGCCTCGCGGCAAATCTGACCATAAAAGGAATCCGCCTGTTGTTTGACCGCGTCGATTTCATCGAGCGTTGCGGCGTAGCGGGGCAACTCCTCTTCAATGGTGACGGCGTGAAGGTCCACTCCCATCGCCTTTGCCAGTTCCAGTCCTGTGCGCAAGGCGCGGTTCGCTCCTTCGGAGCCGTCATAAGCCACCAGTAATTTCCTTATCATCACTCCAACCTCATGCTTTCTGCGTTTGCGGAGCCGGTACCGGAGCCCGCATATCGTCTTCAGGCGGAATTTCCACACGGGGCCGGAAGAAGGACTGGGCAATCATGGTCGGCACCACGGCGCTTCCGATCACGACGGCCACAAGAACCGTGTACTGACCCTGGGTGATGTAGTTGTGCGTCAGACCGAACAGCGCGGAGATTGTGCCAAACGTCAGCCCGGTGGACATCAGGAGTGTGGTATACGCACCCACCCTGTGGTCCATACCGAAGGCGCGGCAAACCGGGTAGGTACCCACAATCTTCGTCGCTAGTTTCACCAGCAACAGAACTGCCGTCAGGCTGAAACCTGTCCAGGTGATGAGCGTCGGCAACGAGACAAAGGAGCCGGCCTTCAGGAAGTAGAATGGCGTCAGCAATGTGAACACAGTGGCCCGCATGTTCATCACAACTTCCTTGTGCTGTACCAGCACCGAGGCCACAACCACCCCGAGCAAATAAGCGGTAAGCACCGCCTCGCTGTTTGCCTGGGACGCGAGCCCCCCCAGGAAGAACAGCATAAGAAACAGCAGTTTCATCTCGGGCTGGCTGACGTGATGGCCGAACTGACCGAAGAACCAGCGTGTGAAGCGCGGAGTAACCAGAAGCACCCCGGCGGTTACGATGGCGAACAGCGCCAACCAGACGTTCGCATTGGCAAAGAGGACGCCAAGCGCCAGCACGGTGCCAAGGTCGGTGATGAAACAGGCGGCGAGAATCAGTTTACCGAGATGGGTCCGGTTCAACCCGCTCTCAATCATCACGGCGTAAACGACGGCAACGGACGTAGTGGAGAGGGCGACACCGCAGATTTTGGCCCCTTCCGGCGACCAACCCGCCACATACAGCGCGAAGAGCCAGGCTCCCGCGAACGGCAACAGAAAGGAGACCAAACCGATGGCCAGAACCGGCTTCCAGTGGTGGCGCATCACGTCCACTTCAATTTCCGCTCCGGCGAGGAACGTGAGCAGAACACTGCCGAATCCCGCGAGGAAGTTCACCCAGTCGGTGACCTGAAGGTGCAGGAAGTTGCCGCCGATGACCCCGAACATAATCTCGGTCAGCGCCACCGAAATGGCGAACCGTATCGAGACGACCGAGGCCGCCAGGGCGAGAGCCATCCACAGCGCCGCGGTAAGCCACTGGTTCATTCGGCATCCCCCATATCCGGCCAGCGCCTTCGCGCCGAGTTCACCAGGATATCGACAACGCCGTCCATCCCCAGGCGTGAGGTGTTCAGCACCATGTCATAGTGCAACGGGTCGTTCAAATCGGCCTGGAAGAAGCGCCGAACGAAGGAGACGCGGTCGAGGTCGCTCTGGCGGATAATATCGCGGGCCGGCCCTTCATTCACCCACCGAATCTCCATCACCCTCTGAATACGGAACGCCATGTCCGCCACCAACCGAACGTGGATGGCGTCGGCGCCGCCCACCAGGAAGTTACCGCCGCGTCCGACCAGGACCACATTTCCGCGCGCGGCCTGCGCCTGCATCACGCGTTTCAGGGCTTCGAAGTACTTCCGGGCTTCCAGGGGGTGCCGCCACGCCTCAATAACACCCGGCGCGCGCTCATCATAGTGTTCGATCCGGGGAAGCGTCGCGCCTGCTTCCTCCACCTGGGCGTCCAGAATCTTGTGGTCAAGCGCCTCCCATCCGAGTCGTTGGGCGACGGCGGGCGCAATTGTGGTCTCGCCGGCCCCGATCTGGCGCGAGATGGTGATGATGCCCATCGCGTTCTCCTTAAGGGTGTCGTGGGATATCAGAGCGCGAAGAGGCAACCAAAACGGCAAAATGGCTCTTCACTCCGCGCTCAACGCATCGTGAGGAGCCATCAGCTCGGACTGAGCGGTTCAGCCCGGATGGGCTCGGCGGTCTCCATCGCCGTTCAACCGTGTATCACTTACCGGATAGCACGCAATTCTTCTCCACGGCAACCGCCTCAGGGATTGGGGCTGATCACGAAAGGCAGGACCCACCCGGCGAAAAGGGACAACAGGACGAATACCACGAAGACGATGCCCGCCGTTTCAAGGCTCATCAACAAGGGCATGCGACGATCGGCGTAATGCCTCGCATACTCTCCATACGAAATGGCAAAGCCCATCAGGGCGGCCAACGGCGCAAAAATGAGTGCAACGACCAGGGCGGCTTTCATGGAGTGCGCTCTTTCGCGGCAGGCATCGGGCGACAGCCCTCTGCCATGTGTGTCCATAGCGATACCATCACCGCCATGATAGGAATCACGATGTGGAAGAGGAACATAACGACGCTCAGGACTATGAGGACACGCGTAAGAAGCGCCCCCAGTTCGATGAAAACAAGCGCTGAATGCTCGAATGAGCCGGTATGATAATGTGGGGAGCCCGGGCGGGCTCCCCACATTGTCAGTCAGCAGGTGTCAGTAGGAAGGTAAACGATAGATGAATCCGCCGTCGGCCCCGATATGCACGGTCTGCGAGGTCCGATCGATTGCCGGCGTGGTTCGGAAGGGACTGCCGAAATCCGTCGCCAGATAGTCCGCCGGGTTGGCAAGATTCACCTGATACACACTGTTGTCGGTGCTTCCGAAGACGATACTGCCTTTACAGCACGGATCGATGGCGACGCTTCCGACGATGGAGAAACCGGCGCCGGCATCGAAGAACACCTTCGAACCGCCCGGCCCCGCCCCGGAGCCCGTCAGCGAATCCAGACTGTAGACCTTGTTGTCCATGCCTCCGATGTAGATCCGGTTGTTGTAGGCAAACAGGTTACCCGAGACCTTCTTCCCAGAACCGACGATGATACCCAGGTCCACCGTTCCGGTTCCTCCGAACTCCGTATTAATCGTTCCGTTGAACGCGTTACAGCAGGTTACCAGACCGCTGTCGGTAACCACATACGCGCGCGGCGACGGGTTGGGATTGGCTACGGTGCCGGTGGAAGCCACGAACGGGGATCCGGTGGAGGCCGACGTGGCGATTGTGTTCGCAATGGTACCGTCGGCAAGCACCCGATACGCTCCGGTGGTCGTTCCCAGGAAGATACTGCTTCCGAACACGGAAAGCGATCCCGGTTCGCCCGTCGTAGGTCCCATATTCGTGGTGGTCATCGATCCGGCCGTATCCCGTTTTACAAGCCAGGTATCCGTGCCGTCCCACACGGCGACTCACAACACATCGTCCTGCGCCATGGGCACGGCCGTGACGGACGACAGGCTGAGCGGAATTTTCTCGAAGAACGTCGTGGAACCGTCCAGGCCGAAGCATCCGAGGTATCCGTCGTCAGTGACGCAGAAAACCTTCTCAACGCCTTGCCACGGTCGCCGAATCGGCCTTCCCAGGAGTTGGCGCGCGCCGTTGAATGCTCCGAGCAGTCTCGTGTCCACATAAAACACCGAGGCCCCCGTGGAGGCGGAAACTCCGTGCAGAACACCGTCGGTTGCGCCGTAATACACCGTTCCGTCCGATGAGGCGGACGGAGAGGTTACGGTCTTCCCGGGCACGCCGGAGAAGGCGATGTTGAACGGCGTTGTATCCGCGGGAGTGATACCGCCTGACGTTGCGGTGAGCACGTAGCCGATACCGGCGGAGTCGATGCTCAGATCGCTGAACGTCGCCACACCGTTGACGGCATTGACGGTTGTGGTTCCGTTCAGCACGGCTCCCGCCGTACCAGTTCCGGACTTGATGGCAAGGGTAATCGGGCCCGTGTATCCGCTCGCGGTGGAACCGTCGCCGTATTGGGCCACGACGGCCGGAAACGGAGAGAGGGTTGTGTTCGCGACGCCGTTACCCGGTTGTGTAGCGATTGCCAGCTTCACGGGCGGCGGCGGTGCGGTCCACGACGTAGTGGTCATCACGTACGGTTCCGCCATCCCCGTGTTCAGCCAGGCGTTCAACAGGTTTGTCCCCTCGTTTGCCAGGAAGGTGTTCGTTTTGTTGTTGGCAAGGTACAGGAACTGGATATATTCCCACGAGGTCGGCTGGTACATCAGCGATATCTGCGCCGTGGCGGCGCCGGTGGGCGGATTCAGCGTGACTGCGTCCCAGTAGTTGAACGTTCCGCCCGGCCCCGCGTTGCCGTACTGCGTCGCCGGAACCGGAAGGGCGTTCCGCTTCCGCGCTTCGTCATACGCGAAACCGTACGGCGGAATGCGGTTGTCCATCGTCACCTTGTTGTTCAGCACGAAGTGGAATGTGTTGTGATAGGTTCCGGCGTCCTGCGCGGCCAGTTGGCCCAGCGTCTTCGTCACCGCCCCGGTAACCCGGTCGTAACTGAGCGCGAGGCTTGACGAATACCCGAGCGATATCAGCTGGCTTGCCCATTCCTTCGTCATGCCGTAATGAGCCTCGTAAACCCTGGTGTTCGGATCGTCGGGATTCAGGATTGTCTTAACCTGTGTCGGCGATCCGTTGACCGTGGCCGTTATCGGGCCGTAAGCACCGTCCTCCCGCAACAAAGAATTGTCCGGGCCGTACCATTTGATATTCAGCCACATCCTCCGGCCTTCCGGGTAACCGCTGATGAGTTTGTGACCGGTGAGGTTGACAACCTTCAGCGTGTTTCCGTTGACCGACATGGACGCCGCCAGTTGCAGTTGCTGTTGCGCCCGGGTTTTGCCGGCGTTGACGGCGGCGATCTGTCCGGCCGTCATCCCGCCGCCCAGCCGCAGAGTGTTCTGGGTATTCTGGTACAGGATTGCGTCGGCCGCCCAGTAGTTTCCGCCGGTCATGTCGTGGTGGGGAAGGTCGGTCCTCGTCGGAGTGCCGGACTTGTTGGCTCCGACGCCGGTGACTGGTGGAACGTGGCACGTTTGACAACTGAAGTAGCGCGTGGTCCCGTCCGCGTATTTGTTGCCTGCGACGTCCGTTGCGGTTTTCGCCTTCAGGATGGCGCCGGCCTTCAGGTCAGCGGGCAGGCTGGCGTAGCTCGTGATGGGAGTTTTCGACAGGCTACCCGCCTTGTACTCGCTGAACGTGCGCTCCACGATGCCGTACTGGAACGGGAAGTTGTTGAAAGCGGCCTTTCCCGCCACCGGGGAACCGGGCGTGCCGTTTGCCGTCACGGGATCCGAAGTCGGTTGACGGCCGTTGTTATGCGCCAGGTCGCCCACGGCCGGATTCGAGACATCGTGGCACGAACCGCAGAAATCGACCGAACGGTGGTAATTCGACTTCGCGAACTGGTGCTTGGCCGCCGCGTCGCTGTAAGGACCGAGTTTGGCGTTGCCGTTCGACAAGGCGAGCATACCGGAACCGTGGTATCCCGTTGCCGGAGTCTGCTCGTCGTTGGCGATATACGGCGCATTCATCACGCCGGCGTGCTCGGTTCTGTCCGGATTGGTCATTTTGTGGCATGTGTCGCAATCCACGCCGTCGGCGTCGCCGGCCGCCAGGCCGGAGCCGTCCGTTGGGGTTGATCGTCCACCGTACCACCCGCCGGTGCTGTGGCACCGGATGCAGAGGTCGCCGGAGCCGTCGAAGTCCTGTTCGGCGACGGCCACGGTGGCCCAGAAGACGGGGTCGCGACCGGCATTGGCCATCATACCGCCGCGCCAGTTGTGGGCCGGTTCCACGGCTGTGTTGTAACCGCCGTGGCAGTTGTCGCACTTGTCCGGTGATTCCAGATTGCCGACCTCGCCAGGCTGAGTGCCGGGTTGTTCGATGTCGGTCGGCACCACAAGGGCCGCCAGGGCAACGCCCGAGAAGAGAAGGATCAGATAAAGAACAGAGGTTGGGAAAGCCTTGCGCATCACAATGCTCCTTCCGGCGCAAGCACGTGAACGTGAAACGCCGGGAACCGAAAATTGGTATTGCTCTAATCTGATGATACCACCAAATCGTGGTGTCAACCACTGAATGAGCATTCCCTTACCTTTTTTCCAGTGTTTGAAGCCTTGTTTTGGAGATTATGCGCGCCAATCACGCCGGGCGATTCGCGGGCGATTACCCGGGACGTAGATCACGATTACAACGACGGCGGGTATATACCGGTTCGCGCACACATGAACGCACCATCGCCCATCCCGGAGCCAGGTACCGCCGCTCTTGTAGCCCTTGGCCTGGCCGGATTGACACTCAAACTGAGAACGAGGCAGACACAGTCCAGGAAGACCAGTTGAAGGATACAGAGGAAACGGGGGAAGCGGCAATGGTCGCTTCCCCCGTTCGCTGTTGGTAACAAACACAAGGGCCGCCCTCACCGGGCGACCCTCCATTTTCTATTCTCTATCTTCCATCGTTAATAATCCTGGCGCCCTCGATAGGAGTCGAACCTACGACCTACCGCTTAGGAGGCGGTCGCTCTATCCACTGAGCTACGAGGGCGTGGCGCAACCAAATACTACAATACCGTCCCGCAAACGGTCAATCCGCGTTGCGCCCGGCGGAAAACGGTATATCATACGAGCGGTGTTTATCCGGCCTTTTTCACCGCATAGGTTTTGTCCACCTTGGACCAAGTCAACCCGGCGGCATCGGTCACGGCTTTCAGGGCGCCTTCGAAGGACTCGCCGTCCACTTTCACCGTCACCAGCGGCGCGGCTGAAACTGTTTCAGCGTCAATCGTGTAGTTCAGGTCTGTGTCCTTGAACAGGGTTTCGAGGGCTTCCTTGATTCGCACGTTCTTGTAGTCGAGGCTGAAGGTCCGCTGGCGGGTTTCCACCACGGCTTCCACCGGCGCTACCGGCACAACGGGGGCCGGGGCAACGGCCGGTTCCGGCGTAACGGGCGCGGGGGTGGGCGGCACGGGTGTTGGCGCAGGCGCTACCGCGGGCTTCTCCGGAGCCAGTGTCGGAACCTTGTAGGCTCCCGTCGGCGCTGTGTCGGGCATACCGCTTTGCGGAATGATCGGCGGCACGGCGATCGGCGGCGGCGCGGGCGCGCCGGCGAACGTCACTTTGCCGAATGTGTCCAGCAAGTGCGGCCAGCCGACACGGTAGTACGGCGACCAGGCCGTGGCGTCCAGCGTTCCGGGAACCTTGTCCGCCCGGTTGTACCGGTTGAACTGAACGCGCCATGTTTCACCGGCCTGCACCGGCTCATTCCCGCGGGTGGCAATCGACGACAGCGGCAAAGACATTTCCACGCTCCAGCGGCCGTCCGGCGTCAAGGCGCCCAGTTTGTCCGGGCGGTAGAGAACCGGCCGCACCCACGAGGAAGTGTCCAATTTCGGGCTCCAGTCCACCAGGGTCAGGTCCGGCGCGTCCTTGGTGGCGCGGGTGATGAGGAACGCATCATAGGTGACACCGCGAGGATTGACGTCTATCTGGTAGTAGAACGGCTGGTTCTCACGCGGCCAGATAAAAAGTTCCATAACGTCATCGCGCTCGAAAATCCGTCCGTCGCGGGGAAGGCGGTCGGCAACAATCTGGTCGTCCGGCACATCGTATGCGACATACAGGTTGTTCCTGTCCCAGGCCATCCGAATGATGGCGCCGTTCAGAACCGGAGCGCCCTCAGCGGTCAAACCAAGCTGAATAGAGGTCGCTTCCGCCCAAACCTTATCGTCCAGTTTGCCGTCCAGTTTCGGCGGAATTTGTGCATACTGGATTGTCATGCCGGGCACGGACTGCGCGTACACGGCGGCACTCGACAACAACATCACAAATACGGTCTTCAGCGTTCTCATGGTGTCTGCACCTCGCTTTTTCTGCGGTCTGAAAGATAACCTGACTCTCTTTGAGTGTGAACTTTCTCCGCGTTCCGTTTCAACATGCGAAGGGCGCCTGTTCATTTGTCCATCACACGGGGATTGCGCACAGAATCACACAAGATTGTCTGTATTCTGGCCAGGAGGTGTGTGATGTCATCCAGCGATCCCTGGAAGCCTGTGATCAAAGGTAGTCTACCCGGTCCCGCCGGCGCCGCGATTGTGGCCAGAGACCACAACCTGATGTCGCCTTCCTACACGCGGGATTATCCCGTGGTGGTGGACTACGGCCTCGGTTGCCGCCTGTGGGACCCCGACGGCAACGAGTTCCTCGACTTCAATGCCGGCATTGCCGTTTGCTCCACGGGACACTGCCACCCGGAAGTTGTCGCCGCCATCGAACAGCAGGCGCGGCGGCTGATTCACATGAGCGGAACGGACTTTTACTACTCCCCTATGCCGGACCTGGCCGAGAGGCTAGCCGACACCGTGTCCTGGGGACGCGAGAACACCCGCGTTTTCTTCTCCAACAGCGGCACCGAAGCCGTTGAGGCGGCCATCAAACTGGCGCGCCACGCCACCGGCCGGCCGCGGTTCATCGCCTTCAAGGGCTCGTTCCACGGGCGCACCATGGGAAGCCTCAGCCTCACCGCCAGCAAGGTCGCGCAACGCCGAGGTTTCTTCCCGGATATCCCCGGCGTAACGCATATCCCTTACGGCGACTGCTTCCGTTGCCCCTACCACCTACAACGTGAAGACTGCGAGATCCACTGCCTGAAGGTCATCGAAGAGGATTTGTTCACAGCCACGATTCCAGCCGATGAAGTTGCCGCCGTGGTTGTGGAACCGATTCAGGGAGAAGGCGGATACGTTGTCCCGCCGGAGGGTTGGTTGCAGGCGCTGAGAGACATAACGCGCAAGCACGGCATTCTGCTGATCTTCGATGAAGTGCAATGCGGCATGGGGCGCACCGGCAAGATGTGGGCGCATCAGCACTGGGGCGTGGAACCGGATATCATCTGCTCCGCGAAGGGAATCGCGTCAGGTATGCCGCTGGGAGCCACAATCGCCCGCAAGGACCTGATGACGTGGCCGCCCGGCAGTCACGCCACCACTTTCGGCGGCAACCCCGTATGCTGTGCCGCCGGCATTGCCACGTATGACCTTTTGACCCAGGGCGGGCTCATCGCCAACGCCGCGGCTATGGGCGAACGCATCATGGCTTCCCTTGCAGAACTCCAGAAGGAAAACCCGTGCATCGGTCAGATCCGGGGCAAGGGACTGATGATTGGTGTTGAAATCGTCAATCCTGCTTCCGTGAAACGCGGTGTTCCCGAGCGAGACCAGGCGAAGCGCGACCGCATCCTCGAGAATGCTTTCAAACAGGGGCTTCTTCTGCTGGGGTGCGGAAAGAACGCGATCCGCATCTGTCCGCCGCTTGTCGTTTCCGCTCAGGAAGTCGACACCGCCATGGACATCATCCGAAAATCCGTACAGGATTCCTGAATCAGATTCGCGGGTTCGGGGCAAGGCGCGCCTTCGTTCTTTCCCGGACCTTTCGCGCACGGTTTACCATCCGAACCGGTTATATACATGAAACAGTAGTGACGGTAGGGGTGTGCAAACCGGGGAGAACCTGGCGTCCAAGCGTGCATCGACGCTCATACCGGCTGTGGAGGAAGCTTGTGATATCCGGGCGCCTTTTCCACCGGGATGAGGCCCGCGAATCCGTCTCCACATGAATGAACACACTTTTCCCCAGAGTTTTCCACAGGGTGTGGACAACTTTCAGGACAAATCACGAACACCTGCTTCTATAGGCGTCCAATGCGCCTAATATGAATAACGGCCCGGCATAGCGGTCTATCGTATGAAACGCCCGCTGGATTTATCTCGTCTCTGTATTTGTCGGCTATTCATTCATAAGGAGGTGGCACAGTGCAGCCGAACCGTGGTGTCCGTCTGGTACTTATCATCCTGTTCACGCTATTGACGGGCTATCTGGGCCTGCAGTTGGCGGAGCTTTCATTCAAGGTTCACTGGTACGAAGACGCCGTGAGCCATTTTACATTCAAGGGCAAGGGCGAACTCGTCAAGTTGCTCATTCGCGTCCTGTTCGCGCTGTTGGGCCTGTTGGCCGGGTTCCTGTCCGCTTCCAAGATGATCCGCCGTGTGGCGGTGCTCGGTCACACGCTGGAGGAAACCCCGCCGCGCGACAAGGTGGCGATGATCCTCGGATTGACGCTGTCCCTTGGTCTCACCGCCCTGCTGGCGTTCCTGTTTTACAAATTGATTCCGGACAACGATGTCCTTCCCGTTCTGTTGACCCTGTTCTCATTTGTCGTGTCGAGTTACCTGTTTGTATCCGCCACGATGAGCATGTCCAACGAGATGTGGTCGATATTCTTCGCGGGGAGGTCGCCCGGACGCACGCGGCCCGTGATGCAACACGTCAAGGTGCTGGATACGAACGTCGTCATCGACGGACGCATAGCCGACGTGGCGAGTTCCGGATTTCTGGAAGGCACGCTGTATGTTCCCGGTTTCGTGCTGGACGAATTGCAGTATATCGCCGATTCCTCCGATCCGTTGAAGCGCGCCCGGGGCCGGCGCGGTCTTGAGATCCTGAACGAGATGCAGAAACAGACACTGCTGGTTGTTCGGGATTTCGATAATGTGGAATCTATCCATCCGTCCGATCCGGTGGACCAGAAGCTGATTCTGCTGGCCAAGCACCTGGACGGCGCCATCGTGACAAACGACTTCAACCTGAACAAGGTCGCCGAGTTGCAGGGCGTGCGCGTGCTGAACATCAACGAACTGGCCAATGCCGTGAAGCCGGTGGTACTGCCCGGTGAAGAGATGATTGTTCAGATCATCAAGGAAGGCAAGGAAGCCAACCAGGGAGTCGGTTATCTGGACGACGGCACGATGATTGTTGTAGAAGGCGGCCGCCGGCACATCGGCGAGCACCTGCACGTTGTCGTTTCCAGCGTTCTGCAGACCGTGGCCGGAAAGATGATCTTCTCGCAGATTCGCGAAGCAGACGACCCGACCCGCGCGTTCCGAACCGAACGCCCGGTGCGCGTGAAACGGTAAACCCGTCGGAGCGAAGTTTGTATAAACGGAAGGGAGGACGCCCGAAAGGATGTCCTCCCTTTTCTTATGACCGTAATCGCCGTGAAGTGATTACTTCTTGGCGGGCGCCTTCTTTGCCGCCAGCGGGCACTTGCCGCTTTTGCAGGCTTCCGGGTTGCACTTGATGCCCTTGGCCGCGCAAGCCTTCATGCACTCTTCCTTGGTCATCTTGCCCGCTTTGACGGGGCACTGGACCTTGGCCTTGGCACCGGCCGGGCACGTTTTGGCTCCGCCGGGGCACCCGTTGGGGCCGGCCATGGCGGCGGCGGTGAGGCTGACGAACATCATGCCGCTGAGGGCATAAGTCATGAGACGTCGCATATGGTTTCTTACTTTCTGCCCGATTGGGCGTCTCGATGGCCGGAATCAATCCGGCCTTTCCGCGCTTAAGCGCTTTCTGCGTGCGGCGCGTACCCGCTGTTCTCGAAGACGGATGCCGCGCCATCGGGGTTCCGCGGCCCGCCAACAGCCGTCCGCGAAAGCGAGATGTCGTTCATTGACCAGGCGATAAGCCACTTCCATAACACGGTTTTCCGGCGCGCAGATCCGGGCGGCGATTTCCTGTGCCGTAAACGCCGTACTGGGATTCATCAGGAACAAAACCTGGATGCGCAGAGCCACCTGTTCATCCGTGAGCGTATGCGCGCAAGGGGCGAACTCCGCCGGCCTGATGGCCGCCACGTCCTGCGCCGGTATTACACAGGGCAATGTTTTGATGCGCGCTAACGGAACGGCGTCACGAAGCCGAAGGATAACCTCGATTGCGTCGGCGCCGTAGAGGCGGCCCTGCCCCTGCCCCTCGGCCCGCACATAGCCCAGGTCCGTCCACTCCGCCAGGCGCGCGGAAGAAACGCCGCACAACTCCGCGACCTCATTCAGGTGAAGTCGCCATCCTTCCGCGTACGCGTTCCGGTCGGTTCTGGCCTTTCCGTTGTTGCCCATGGTAACTTCGGTCCACGCTCAAATGCGTCTCCGCGAGGACCTTCTTCATGTTTGCCCGAAGTGATGCTGATGGGTCAAATAAGCAAAGGGCGCGGTGGAGGTATCAGCGCGGCGAGTCCGGCAAGGACGATACCTCTTCGGATGCGTCGAGGGCACGCACTCCGGCAACGAAGTTTTGCATCGAAACGGCCAGGTTTTCGAGGACTTCCTTCCATTCACGCAGGTGCTGGCGGCCGCTGTCGGTGATCCGGTAGGTGTGGCGGGCAGGCCCTCCGCCGGAGGTGTCCCATTCGGAGGTTACGTGGCCGGCGGATTCGAGTTGCTGGAGGGTACGGTAGAGGGCGGATCGGTCCACCTCGGCATCCGTGATGGCATGCTTCCGGAACTCAACCCCCAACTCATAGCCGTAAGCGGGACCGTTGCGCGCCAGCAAAAACAGAACAACGGGTTCCACGAACCGGTACAGATTCCCCATCGCGCAGGTGCACGGGCGGTCCGCCCCGTGCCGGCGACACAGTCCTCTCGGCATATCAAACTCCCATCCTTCCACGGTCCGGGCACGTCCTGAAAGCTCCCGACATTTGCATTTTACCGCAGAAAGGATATAGAGGTAAAGTTCCTATAGAAATACTTGACACACATCTTCCGGGGCTGGTAGAGTATGGTTGTAACTTACATCTATTCCGACGCCGCTGTGCTCCCGTTCAGGAAGGGAGGAGGCGGAGGAGAAAGGAAGGTGAACAGATGAAAGTAGCCATTTGCTCCAGCGGAAACTCGCTGGACTCGACGGTGGACCCGCGCTTCGGGCGGTGTCCGTGCTTTGCCGTGGTTGATCCGGAGACTATGGAAACCACATATGTTTCAAATCCCGGCGCCGGCATGGGCCAAGGGGCCGGAATTCAGGCCGCCCAGGCGGTTGCCGCTACCGGCGCCACGTCCGTGGTTGCCGGCAATATAGGCCCGAATGCTTTCGCGGCCCTCTCGGCGGCCGGCATCCGGATGTTTGCCGCTGTGTTGGGAACGGTTCGGGCGGTGCTGGATCAGTACCTGGCGGGCTCTCTTGCCGAGATCACGGGTCCTACCGTGGCGGCGCACAACGGAATGGGCGCCGGTCCGCAAGCCGGAATCGGCCCCACAGCCGGACCGGGCCAGGGCCTGGGTCTGGGACGCGGTTTGGGTCGGGGCATGGGCTTGGGTCGGGGCGGCGGTATGGGCCAAGGCCGAGGCAACGGCCGGGGTCGCGGATCCGGCGGACGAAGAGGACGCGCCTCATAAACCGGACAACACAGGCGCGCAAGACAAGGAGTTCAACTTCATGCGAGTCGCAGTGACCGCGCAGGGCACAACCCTGGAGAGCGCGGTGGACCAGCGCTTCGGGCGGTGCCGGTATTTTATCGTTTTCGATACGAACACCGGCGCCGCGGAGGCGCACGACAACACAATAAACCTCAATGCCGCACAGGGCGCGGGGATTCAGACAGCATCGAACATATCCCAGGCGGGAGCGGAAGCGGTTGTAACCGGGCACGTTGGCCCGAATGCCTTCAGGGCGCTCTCGGCGGCGGGAATCGGCGTTTACACGGGTGTCAGCGGCAGGGTTTCCGAAGCGCTGTCAGCTCTGGCGGACGGGCGGCTTACGCCGGCGGAATCCGCGGATTCCGAAGCGCACGGAGGATTTTAGGGTGAAGCCGATGGTGGTTGCCGTGGCCAGCGGGAAGGGCGGAACCGGCAAGACAACGGTTGCCGTCAACCTGGCGCGCGTGATTGCGCAAAACGGCGATCCGGTTCGCTATCTGGACTGCGACGTGGAGGAGCCGAACGGGCACATCTTCCTTCAGCCGCGCATTGAAACCACACAGCCTGTGAACGTAATGGTTCCGGTGCTGGATCCAACTAAGTGCAATGCCTGTGGACTGTGCCGGGACATCTGCGAGTACGGGGCCATCGCGTTGATGGGCAGGAAACTGCTCATCTTTCCGAACCTTTGCCGCAGTTGCGGAGGCTGTGTGCGCGTGTGCCCCACGGGCGCGCTACCGGAAGGGCATCGACCGGTCGGCGTGATCGAAACGGGCAGTGTGGATGGTATCGGTTTTGTCCATGGGCGTATGAACATCGGCGAAGCAATGGCGCCGACCATCATCCGGCGGGTCAAGGATCACATTTTGCCCGAAGGTGTAAGCATCATCGACGCGCCGCCCGGCACTTCGTGTCCTGTGATTCAGTCCGTTCGAGGCGCGGACTTCGTGTTGCTGGTCACCGAACCGACGCCTTTCGGCCTGCACGACCTGACGCTTGCCGTTGAGATGCTGAAAGAGTTGAAACTTCCGTTCGGCGTGATTGTGAACCGCGCGGGATCCGGCGACGATCGTGTGAACACGTACTGCCGGGACGAGGGCGTCGAGATCATCGCCGAGATTCCCGACGACCGGCGCGTGGCGGAAGCCTATTCCCGCGGACTGCTGGCGGTGGACGCCGTGCCGGGATACGCGGAGGTATTCGACGAACTCCGATCGAGCATCCTGGAACGCTGTGAGTCACAAAAACCAATTGGCGGGACCGCAGGGAGAGCGTGATGGTTTCGGAACTGGTGGTGATCAGCGGCAAGGGTGGAACGGGAAAGACGAGCGTAGTGGCCTCGTTTGCCGCGCTGGCGGAGCGGGCCGTGCTTGCGGATTGCGACGTGGATGCGGCAGACCTTCACCTGATTTTGAATCCGACCGTTGTGCACCGCGAGGATTTCAGCGGCGGCAAGTCCGCCACCATCATCACGGATCGGTGCACGGCTTGCGGGATATGCCGGGAGGTGTGCCGTTTCGACGCGGTTTTCCATGACGGTCCCGGCAATGAGTTCGTGGACACAACCTACCGCATCGATTCCGTGGCCTGCGAGGGTTGCGGCGTGTGCGCCTGGTTCTGCCCTTCTCGCGCAATCGACTTTTCACCGGCCGTGAACGGCGAATGGTACATTTCCGAAACCCGTCACGGACCCATGGTGCACGCGCGTCTGGGAGTAGCGGAGGAGAACTCCGGCAAACTGGTGACCACGGTGCGGCGCGAGGCGAAACGGGTGGCCGAGGAAGAGAACCGGCGGATGGTGATCATCGACGGTTCACCGGGCATTGGATGTCCCGTGATCGCCTCCATAACCGGCGCAACGGCGGTGTTGGTTGTTACCGAACCGACGCTTTCGGGATTGCACGATCTGGACCGCGTGGTGGATCTGGCCTCGCACTTTGGCATACCAACCTCGATCTGCATCAACAAGAGCGACATCAACCCCGAAATGACGAAACGGATCCGGGAACGGGCACGCGAACGCAAGATTGAGGCCTTGGGGGAAATCCCCTACGATCCGGAAGTGACCCGCGCCCAGATTGCCGGAGTGAGCGTGGTGGAACACGGCGGAGGACCCGCCTCGACGGCTATCCGCGATCTCTGGCATTCCGTTGCGAAGAACCTCCCCGAACCATCGGGGCTTATCCAACTACAGACGAAAGGATGAAAACCAACATGAAAATCGCTGTACCCACAGCCAACGGGCTACTTTGCCCCCATTTCGGCCACTGCGACGAGTTCACCATCGTGGAGATTGACTCCAACGAGGTCGGAGCAACCCAATGTATCCCCGCCCCGCCGCACGAACCCGGCAAACTGCCCGGTTGGCTGAAAGAGAAAGGCGCCGACGTTGTGATTGCCGGCGGCATGGGAATGCGCGCGCAGGAACTGTTCACACAGCAAGGCGTAAAGGTCATCGTCGGCGCGCCCGTGGCGCCTCCCGCGGAGATTGTCGGGGCGTACCTGAACGGAACCCTGGCGCCGGGCGCCAACACCTGCGACCACTGAGAACTGCCGCGATCCGGGAACCTGCGCGTGATTCGACGCCTTTGGATGCGTCGAGTGAAACGGGCCCGGGGGCCGGTTGCCCGGCCCCCGGTATAATGAACTCACTTCGCCCGATTGCCGAGGTTGCGAAGGAGGTTGTCCATTGCCGGCTTTGCTCTCTGGCGTTCCGGCGGGAAGGGTAGTGTGTCCGGGTTCAGCGGGTTGTACTCTTTGGGTGCGGGCATTTGTTTCGGCGCGCCGCCCGGTGGAGGACCGCCCTGTCCACCCGGAGGCGGTCCGCTCATCGCCGGAGGCGGAGGACCACCCATGCCGTTCGGAGGAGGACCACCCATACCGTTTGGCGGAGGTCCTCCCATTCCGCCGGGAGGCGGTCCACCGGGGCCGCCCGGTCCGGGACGCGCGGTGGAGGCGACCTTCTTCAGTTGGGCCGTGGAGAGCCGGCCGGTGATGAACTTGTTGCACGCCTTGGCCTCGGCGTCGGTCATCGTTTTCTTCGAGCGCCACTTCTTGAGCGCGGGGTAGATGGCTTTGGCCTGTTCCTTCGTAAGTTTCGTCTTCGCATCCTGCTCCATCAGGCTGAGGCCGCGCACCGTCTGCTCCAGCGCGGTGATGTTCTTGTGCTTCTGCCGCCAGGTTTCCCAGGCTTTCATGTTCTTCTGCGCGGCGGCGGGCATCGGACCGGATTGCGGCCCCTGCGCGCCCGCGCCGGGAACCAGAACCGTGCCCGCGGCGAAGACCAGGCAGATGGTTTTCAGGTGTTTCATCGGACTTTCCTTTCTGTGCTCTCGTGTTGGTTGGAGGGGCGCTGTGGGCGCGAAGGGCCAGGTCAAATCCGACAGCTTAATTCGATTACTGGGGCGGAGGTCCGCCGAATCCATCGGGCGGAGGCCCGCCGAACCCGTCCGGCGGCGGTCCGCCCATGCCGGGGCCGCCCTGCGGGCGCATCTGCTGGCGTTCCTCGTCGGTCATGCTTTCAAACATCTGGCGTTGCAGGTCGCGCACGGCCTGGAGTTTCTGTTGCGTCGGCAGGCCGCTGAGCGCGGCGGAGGCATTGGCGACGGCCTCGTCGGTGGAGCCGCTGTCGGAAGTCTTGACGCCCGTGCGGGGTGTCGGGAACACGTAGTACACGGCGCTCAAGCCGGCATCGACCTTCGGCGCCGTGTTGGAGAAGGCGAGGACCACGGAACGGCCGGACGTCACATCGACGACTGTCGCATTCGCGGCGACATTGGACAGCGCGGCGGACAGCGCGGCCACGGTATCGGCCGTGGCGGTGGCGGCTGTCTCCTTCGGCAGATACACCTTGCGAACGGTGAGTCCGGCGGAGGCGGCGGAAACGCGGAGAGCGTTATCGAGTGGTTCATCGTCGAACGACGCCGTCACAACGCCCCTCAAGGTACGGGGCATCAATATCCGGACGCCGGCTTTCGATGCGATTTCGCCGAACAGGGCGGCGGCATCGGCGTTGCCGGCGCGGATGGTTAACAAGTGGCCGGATCCCTGGGGCTTCGCCGTCACGGACATCGTTCCGGTTCTGGCGGAGCGTGCGCGGGTGCCGAGTTTCACGGTCTGCGCCGGAGCCGCGCCGGCGATCCACACTCCGGCCAGCGCCAGGGCGCCCAAGTAGCGGAATCTTCGAGCGTGCATCTTTGTGCCTCCTTCTGTGAAGTGGAGACGCCGGTCGGAACCGGTATCCCCTGCCCTCCGGCCGATGTTTCGTCGGTTCGGGGGCGCTTACAACCTGAGGATAATCGACGCTCGTGGACTGGCCGTGACGTGAATATGACGTCTTTGTGACACCGGAATCGGCGATGCTGACGCGGGGATAACGGTCCGCAGAATCCATACGGAGGCGATACGGAAGTCACAGGGGCGTCATAATCGAGATATACGCTGGAAACAGGAAGGAGCATCCAACGATGGCGGGACACATCCTGATCGCCGACGATGACGAGGGTCTGACCAAGGCAGTGACCTGGTACCTGGAAGCGGAAGGATACCGCGTTTCGGCCAGGCACGACGGCAAGCTGGCCTGGGAGACCTTCGAGAAGGAAGGGGCCGACGCCGTCATCATCGACGTGATGATGCCGGGGATGGACGGCTTCCAACTGTGCCGGTCGATTCGCCAGTGTTCGCGCGTGCCCATCCTGATGCTTTCGGCAAGGGACGCCGAGGTGGACAAGGTGCAGGCGCTGAACCTGGGCGCGGACGACTACGTGACGAAGCCGTTCGGACCGATGGAACTGGTGGCGCGCATCAAGGCGCTGTTGCGGCGTTCCTCGTACGTGGACGGCCCGACGCTGAAGCACGGCAAGTTGGAAATCGCCCGCGAACAGCGACAGGTTTTCGTCGACGGCAAGGAAGTGGAATTACCGTTGCTGGAGTTTGAATTGCTGGCGGCTCTTGTCAGTCGGCCGCAGAGGGTACTGACCCGCGACCATCTGGTGTCGCTGGTGTGGAACGACTTCTACGGCGACGAACGCCTGGTGGACGCCCACATCTACCGTTTGCGTAAGCGCCTGCAGGAAGCGGGACTGCACCCCTGCCCCATCGTGACCGTGCGAGGATCCGGATATGCGTTTCGCCCCGAAGACTGAGAGAGCGCGCAGAAACAGCGTGCGGACGCGGCTGACGCTGGCCGTACTGGGCGTCATCATGCTGAGCTGGCTGTTGGGCCTGGTGACGTTCCGGTTCTTCCTGGAGCAGGACATCAAGCGCTTCAATGCGGATATGGAGGGCCGGGACCGGGGTCGAATCTCCATAGTGGGCCCGATGGGACGCCTGTCGTTCGACCGTCCGCCGGACGCCCCCGCCGGTCCTCAACCGCCCGGTGGGCCTCCACCCGGTCAATCCAGCAACGGGAGACCCGGACCAGGCGGGCCGAAGCGCCTGCCCCGGCCGTTCTCCGAGAGCATGATGGCGCAGGCCGTGGCCGGTGTGGTGCTGGCGTTGTTTGCGGGGTGGTTGCTGAGCCGCAACTTCACACGCCCGCTATCGGCGCTGGCGGAAGGGGCGCGGGCGTTCCACAACCGGCAGCTCTCGCACCGGATACCGGTCAGCGGAAACGACGAGTTTTCCGACCTGGCGGTGACGATGAACGAGATGGCCGATGAGGTTGGCGCGCAGATTCAAGCGCTGGAGGACGACGCCCAGCGGCGCCGTCAGGTGCTGGCCGACGTGGCGCACGAGTTGAGAAGCCCCGTGGCGACTCTGGAGGCGATGACGGCCGCCCTGCAGGACGGGCTGGCCGAACAACCGGAGCGCCGCGCGGAAGCCCTGGCTTACATGCGCGATTCCACGGGTCGGATGAAGCGGTTGGTGAATGACCTGCTGGAGGTGGCGCGCCTGGACCTGCACGAGATTCCCCTTTCCCGCAGTCCGGTAGACCTGCGCGATATCGTGGAGGACGCCGTGAACTCGCACCGGGCGGCGGCGGAGCAGGCCGGCCTCCGGTTCGCGCCCTTTGCGGACGACGAAGCGGTGATGGTGGAAGCCGACGCCCTGCGACTTTCCCAGGTGGTGGACAACCTAGTGGAGAACGCTATTTCGTATGCCGGTTCCGGCACTGAAATCCGCGTCAGCGTGACGCGGGAACCGCCGGGCATCGTGGTGGAGGACAACGGCGTTGGCATCCCGGCGCAACACCTGCCGTTCGTGTTCGATCCGTTCTACCGGGCAGACCAGGCGCGCACTCCGGGCGAAAACCACAGCGGTTTGGGCCTGCGCATCGCCAGGGGCCTGATGGAAGCGCACGGCGGAACGCTGGAACTGGAGAGCGCGGAAGGAAAGGGCACCCGCGCCGTGCTGACCCTGCCGCGCGGAACGGCGGGAGATGCGTAGCGGTTTACCCCGGTCGGCCCAGGTTTTTGGGCAGGACGTAGTCCTCGGGCAGGAGGGCGCAGGGATCGTTCTTCAGCAATTCGAGCACGTATTCCCACATCGCGGCGGCGTCGACCAGGCGTGTTTCGGCGTTGCCGACGCGCCCTGTCCGCTGGATTCCCAGCCGCGTGAACTCCGCGTCCCACCGCATGAAGTGGCGCGGCACGCCCCAGCGGTGGAACCGGCCGGGCAACTGCCGTTCCACGCCGTTCGCATCGGTAATCTTCATCGTCCCGACACCCGTCAGCATGTGGTAGGGCACGTTGGCGGCTTCCTCCAGCGCGTGCAGGGTGGTGTTCGATTCGTGGTCGCACCCGAGTAGCAGTATCTTCCCGCCGGCGCGTTTCAGTTTCTCATAGGGGCTGTTGTAACCGCACGGCGTATCGCAGAATTCGTGGCCCTCGATGAACCATTCAGCTTGCCCGCCGAACGCCGTGACGGAGTGTGTGGGTTGGAGACTGCGCCGGGCGTCCGGTCGGAGCCGGGCGGCTTCGGGCACGACACCGATGTTCAGCGTGGGCGAGGTGCGGACGTCGAACACGGGCGGGTTTTCCGGGCTGATACCGGGGTGGCCGGTGTGCGCCGGGAAGAGGGCGGTTCCGTCGGGCGCGACGGCATCGATGATGCCCTGGACCACCGTTTCCGCGCCGCCTTCCACGCGCCCCAGGCTTCGGAGCGAGGTGTGCGCGAGTACGGCGTCACACGGCTCAAGGCCGAGGGCGCGAAGGTCGGCGACGATGCGGCGCCTGTTGATGGCGGGTGTATCGGGGGGAGGATTTGGCATGCTGAACATACAGGCTTAACGGAGCGTCTCGAACGGTTTCGGTACCAGCTAATCCAAGTGCTAAGCGTCGATGTCTGTTGTTTTGGGGCGATATCGCTTCTGCTCCCCTCCTTGTCAAGGAGGGGCTGGGGGTGGTTTTTAGTTTCCAGACAGCGCAACCACCCCTAACCCCTCCTTGGAAAGGAGGGGAACTGGCGCGGTCCGACATCCGGTCGACCGGGTTGTCAGAGCGGGAATACCGGAACACCGCCGGAGCGGGTAAGCGTGATATTGACCGTCGCGAGGGGCGTGTTGGAAGCGCTGTAAACGGTAAGAACGCCTTCAAGCCCGGCTGAAACGATGTTGATCTGTCCGCGCGTGGTGTATGTTGTGGAATCCGGGTACGTGAAAGAGCCCACGAACACTCCGTTGTTGGCCAGATCACCGGACACGTCGAACGTGATGTGGGTCGTCTGGTTGGTGAGCGAACCGGAGACGACGCCGGAGTTTGTGACGCCAATGTTGCCGGTTCCCGCATCGGTTGTCCCCGGGGTGTTCCAGACGGCGGTCCACGCCCCCACATAGCGGGCGTCGATTCCGCCCCCGCCACCACCTCCACCGCAACCGGCGAGGATGAGCGAGAGTGCGACCGCGAGCGCGAGGAGTGTGAGGTATCGAGCGGTTCTCATGGCGGTCTTCCTCCTATCGGGAGAGGATTATATTCTAGAAAACTGAAGGGCTGTCCTTCGCGTCAAAGCGGCGGACAGCCCCGGGTGTTTTTATTCCGCGACGTACGGGAGCAGGGCGATCTCGCGGGCGCGCTTGACAGAAGCGGCGACCATGCGCTGGTGTTTCGCGCAGGTGCCGGTCATGCGGCGCGGGAGGATTTTGGCGCGGTCCGATACGAACCGGCGCAAGCGCCCCGTGTTCTTGTAGTCGAGGTAGTCGATTTTATCCACGCAGAACGCGCAGTATTTGCGGTGCCGCGGACCCTTGAAGGGCTTTCCGGTGCGTTGTGGTCTCGGTCTCATATTTCTCCTTGGGCTTAAGGGCGAGCCCCGCCTGTGTGCCACAGCGCCGTAGCGCGCGGGAGCGGGGGCTCACCGAAGAAGACAGTCAGTCGTTGTTATTCGTCCGCGAACGGGTCACCGATGCCGCTGTTGTCAACGGGTGCGTCGTAGCCGCCCGGCATTTCGGCGGTTGTTTCCGCCGTCGGCGCATAGCCTGGCGCCGCGGTCTGCGGGTCTTGGCGCTCGGTGTCCGGTCCGGCCTCGGGAGCCTCGCGGCGGCCCTGCTGGCCGTCCGGCGCGCGGTCGAGGAACTGGACATTTTCGGCCACAATGTCAAAACCGTAGCGTTTCTGTCCGTCCTGACCGACCCAGGACCGCGTTTCGAGGCGTCCCTCAACGGCAACCAGTCGGCCCTTGGCCATGTACTGGTTGACGCGTTCACCCTGTTCGCGCCACACCTTGATGCCTATGAAGTCGGTTTCGCGCTCGCCGCCCTGGCTTGTGAACGAGCGGTCCACCGCCAAGGTAAAGGTGCAAAGCGCCACGCCGCTGGGCGTGTAGCGCAGTTCGGGGTCTCTCGTCAGACGACCAATCAGGATGACTTTGTTCAGACTCATGGCGGTCTCCCTCACTTTGCAGGGATTCTGGTTGTTCCCGTTCGGCAAGTGATGTTATTCGGTTTCCGTTTCGTCCGGTTCTTCGATTTCCGGCGCGGTTTCTTCCGCGGGTTCCGGGTCGAACTCCGGTTCGGCGGGAGCATCGTCCTCTGTGCTCTCGGCTGTTTCCACGAACATTTCCTCTTCCGGTGTTTCCGGGGCAACCGGTTCCGGAATCAGATCGGGTTCGGGAGGCATTTCATCGAGGCGCACGACCATCGCGCGCAGGATGGCGTCGTTGATCTTCAGAACGCGTTCCAGTTCGGCGGGGGCCGCGGGTTCGCTCATGAAGTTCATGATCACATAATGCCCGACGCGTTTGTGCTTGATGGCATAGGCCAGCGAGCGGCGTCCGAGGGTTCTGGTGTCTACCCGGAGCTCCGTGGCGCCCTGCGCTTCGGCGAGGGCCCGATAGCGCTCCACCAGGGCGGTGAAGTCGTCTTCGGTGACATCCGGGTCTATGATGTACGTGATTTCGTAAGGCCTGATCGGCATCAGGTATCCTCCCTTTGGACGGTAATGGCCTTCCCCGGATTGGGAAAGCAGGAAGGGGGCGAACGGATATTCGCCTTTTTCGTTCCATTCCATTATAACGTGCGCACCGGCCCACGGCAAATATCAGCGCGAGCCCAGCGCCGTGCGCGCGGCCTTGAGGGTGTTGCGAAGCAGGGATGCGATGGTCATCGGGCCTACTCCGCCGGGCACCGGGGTGATCCAGGACGCGACCCTCGAGGCGGATTCGGTGTCCACATCGCCCACGTCGCCTTGGCGGCCCGGCGGGCGCGAGTAGCCGGCATCCAGCACCACGGCGCCGGACTTCACGTAATCGGCGTTGATCATTTCGGGCTGGTTCAGCGCGGCGACGAGGATATCGGCCTCGCGGCAAACGGCGGGCAGGTCGCGGGTGCGCGAATGGCAGATGGTGACGGTGGCGTGCGCGTGCATAAGAAGAACGGCCATCGGCTTGCCGACGATATTGCTCCGCCCCACCACCACGGCGCGGCGGCCCTCCACGGGTATCTCGTACCGGCGAAGCAACTCCATCATGCCGGCGGCGGTGGCGGCGGCGAAGGCGTCTTGCCCCAGCAACAACCGGCCGATGGAGGCGGGCGTCACGCCGTCCACGTCTTTCTCCGGATCGATGGAGGCGATGACGGCTTGTGTGTCGATTCCTTTCGGCAGGGGCAACTGGACGAGGATGCCGTGGATTTTCGGGTCCCGGTTCAGCGAACGGACGACGGAGATGACCTCGGCGGTGGTTGCCTGTTCGGGCAGGTGGTGAAGGTAAGGCGTGATACCGGCCAGTTCGCAGGCTTTGCGCTTGGCGTTGACGTACACCTCGCTGGCGGGGTTGTCGCCGGCCCACACGGCGGCCAGGCCGGGCGGAAACCCAAGCGCGGCAACCTCCACTTTCACCTCGCGGCGTATCAATCTTGCTGTTTCTTTTCCGTCGATTATCTGCGCGGGCATGGTGATGTTACTCCCCCTTTTCGTGTCCGGGCGCTTCCGGTCCTTCGGCGCGGACCCACGAGCCGAGGACGCCGTTGATGAAACTGCCGGACTCGTCCGTGCTGTATTTTTTGGCGAGCTCGACGGCTTCGTCGATGACGGCGCGGTAAGGCGTTTCGGTTTCGTGCATCAATTCGTACAGGGCGATATGCGCGAGGATGTGGTCGATGGTGGGCATGCGGTCCGGGTCCCAGTCGCGCGCGTAACGGGCGATGATGGCGTCAAAATCGTCGGAACCTTTCAGGACGCCCTGTATGACGCGCCTTGCGTAGGCGAGTTGCAGGTCCCAGTTGCCGGCCTCGCGACGTTCGGGATTCGCGTCATCGACGGCGGCGGACAGGGCGTCGGCCTGGTCCACGTGCGCAACGGCGATCTGGTACAGCGTTTTGAGCGCGATTTCGCGGGCGTCGCGCCGGCTTTTCCGATGGCGCACGCCTAGACTCCCATCCGGCGCTGTAGGAACGCTGTGCTGACGTCGCCCTTCCGGAAGTAGGCGTTGGCGAATATCTTGCGTTGAAACTCGACATTCGTGATTAGCGGCGACGCCTCGAATTCGTCCAGGCACCGCGACATGCGGGCGATGGCGTCGTCCCGGTTCGGACCCCACACGATGACCTTGGCGAGCATGCTGTCGTAGTAAGACGGCACTTCATAGCCGGCGTACAGGTGGGTGTCGACACGCGTGCCGAAGCCGCCGGGCAGTATCAGGCGGTCCACGCGTCCCGCGCTTGGGGTGAAGTCCCGGTCGGGGTCTTCGGCGGTGATGCGGGCCTCGATGGCGTGTCCGTTGATGCGGACGTCTTTCTGGCTGAATCCGATTTTCTCGCCGGCGGCGATGAGGATCTGCTGGCGTATCAGGTCGATTCCGGTGACCATCTCGGTAACCGGCACCTCGACCTGGATGCGGGTGTTCATCTCGAGGAAATAGAAGTTGCCCTTGCGGTCCAGCAGAAACTCCACGGTTCCGGCGTTGGTGTAACCGCACGCTTTGGCGGCCTTCACGGCGGCTTCGCCCATCCTGGCGCGCAGGGTGGCTGTCAGGGCCACGCTGGGCGCTTCCTCGACCATCTTCTGGTGGCGCTTGGTCTGGACACTGCAGTCGCGCTCGCCGAGGTGAACGACCTTGCCGTGGTGGTCGGCCAGGATCTGGAATTCCACGTGGCGCGGTTCCTCGATGCACTTTTCGATGATGACGCCGGCGTCGCCGAACGCGGACTCGGCTTCGGTTTGCGCGGCCTTGAGCGCGGAGGAAAGTTCCTCGTCGGAATTGACGATGCGGATGCCCTTGCCGCCGCCGCCGGCCACGGCCTTGATCATCACCGGGTACTGGATTTTGCGCGCCAGGGACAGGGCGTCCGCTTCGTTGTTGATGCGGTCCGGGCTTCCGGGCACCACGGGCACGCCGGCCTTCTGCATCATCTCGCGGGCGCGCTGTTTGTCGCCCATGCTCTCGATGGCGGACGGCGTGGGGCCGATGAACGCGACGTTGGAGGAGGCGCACGCTTCGGCGAAGGTGGCGTTTTCGGCGAGAAACCCGTATCCCGGGTGGATGGCGTCGGCGCCGGTGATGAAAGCGGCGCTGAGGATATTGGCGACGTTGAGGTAGGAGTCGCGCCCGGGCGGCGGGCCGACGCACACGGATTCGTCCGCGGCGCGCACGTGCAGGCTGTCGCGGTCGGCCTGTGAATAGACGGCCACGGTGGGTATGCGCAGTTCGCGGCAGGCGCGGATCACGCGCAGTGCGATTTCGCCGCGGTTGGCAATGAGAATCTTTTTGAACACGTTCGGCCTCCTCGTGGTCATGATAGACTCGGGCGGAGGACAGTGTGATGTTCGTGTAGGGGCGGTCCTCCGTGGCATCTGTACCAACTATTTCGTGGGCTAAGCGTCCAAGCCTGTCATTCTGAGCGTCAGCGAAGAATCTCGCCTTAGGATTACCGATACGCTGAGATTCTTCGGCTTCGCCTCAGAATGACAATTCACGCTCAGTCAGTCGATTTAGTTGGTACAATTATCCTCCGTGGCCGCCCTACCGTGTCACAGGAAAGGGCGGCCACGGAGGGCCGCCCCTACAGGGGAAACGCCGTTCAGATAACATAATGGTCGTATGGCACACCCTCTGTTGACATACCTGAAAAGCCTCGCGTATTCCATGCCCCTGGGCGTGAAGGAGACCTCCGGCTATCCCGCTTTGAAGGCCCTGCTCGATGAAGTCGGCGCTGGGTTGAAACCCAAGGTGCGGTGCATCATCCACCCGAAGTCCGCGGGCGCGGGCATCCCCGACGGCGGGCTGTTCCTCGCGGATCGTTTCAAAGGTCAGCCGGAACCGGACATGTTCGGCGGCCTCAACCCCGATCGCGGCGTCATCGAGGTGAAGGACATCACCGCCGATGTGGACGAAATCACCGGCGGTGAGCAGGTCGCCAAATACCTCGATCGTTACAGGCAAGTGCTCGTCACCAATTACCGCGAGTTCCGCCTTGTCGGCAAGGACTCCGACGGCCATTTGCACACCCTCGAAACGTATTCACTGGCCGATAACGTGACTGCCTTCCAGGCGATGCTTGCGAATCCGGCAGAGGCCGCTCGCAAGCATGGTGCGCGATTCGTCGATTTCCTTCAGCGCGTGATGTTGCGGCAGGCTACGCTTTCGGAACCGGGCGACGTGGCGTGGTTGCTGGCGTCATACGCCCGCGAGGCGCTGGCGCTGGTGGAAGACGCCTCCGCGTTGCCGGCGCTCGATTCCGTGCGCAAGGCCCTGTCCGACGCGCTGGGCCTGGAGTTCAAGGGCGATAAGGGCGAACACTTCTTCCGCTCCACGCTGGTTCAAACCCTGTTCTACGGCCTGTTCAGCGCGTGGGTGCTGTGGCGGAACGAAGGGCACACGGGCCGGTTCGGATGGCGCACGGCTCAGTGGGAAATCCGTGTTCCCGTGTTACGCGCGTTGTTCGAGCGGGTGGCGTCGCCGTCCAATGTGAACACGCTGGGCCTGCTGGACGTGCTCAACGCCGCGGCCGACGCCCTGAACCGCGTGGACACGATGGTCTTCTTTGCGAAGTTCCGGCAGGAACACGCCGTGCAGTACTTCTACGAGCCGTTCCTCGCCGCGTTCGATCCCGCCTTGCGCAAGGACCTGGGCGTGTGGTACACGCCGCCGGAGATCGTGCGTTATCAAGTCGCGCGCGTGGACACCGTGCTGAAAGAGGAACTCGGCATCGCGGACGGCCTCGCCGATCCGCGCGTCTACGTGCTGGACCCGTGTTGCGGCACCGGCGCGTATCTGGTGGAAACGCTGAGGCACGTGGCCAAAACGCTGAAGGAAAGCCAGGGCGAAGTGGCGATGGCGCAACTTCTGAAGGAAGCCGCCCGCGAGCGCATCTTCGGGTTTGAGATTCTGCCCGCCCCGTTCGTGGTATCGCACCTGCAGATCGGAACGCTGTTGCAGACGCTGGGCGCGCCGCTGGAAGGCGACGACGAGCGCGCCGGCGTGTACCTGACCAACGCCCTGACCGGATGGGAGCCGCCCAAAGAGCCGAAGACGACTCTGCCGTTCATCGAACTGGAACAGGAGCGCGACGCGGCAGAACAGGTGAAGCGCGAGAAACCCATTCTTGTCATTTTGGGAAATCCCCCGTACAACGGCTTCGCGGGGATGGCCGTAGCCGAGGAGCGCGATCTCTCGACGGCTTACCGCGTCACCAAGCGCGTCGCGGCGCCGCAGGGACAGGGGCTGAACGACCTGTTTGTCCGGTTCTTCCGCATGGCGGAGCGCCGCATCGTGGAGGCCACCGGCGAGGGTGTTGTGTGCTTCATCTCCAACTACGCTTGGCTGGACGGACTGTCCTTCACCGGCATGCGCGAGCGGTACCTGGAAGCCTTTGACCGCGTCTGGGTGGACAACCTTCACGGCGACCGCCGGATATCGGAATATGCGCCGGATGGGCGCACCAGTGAAACCGTTTTCGCGATGCAGGGCTCGTCGCCGGGCATCAAGGTCGGAACGGCCATCACGCTGATGGTATCGAAAAAGAACCGGAGCGCGGATGGCTGTGTCTTGCGATACCGGGATTTCGATGACGCCCGGGCGGATGCCCGCCGCGCGGCTCTGGAGCAAAGCGCCACTGATAGATCGGTAGGGAGCGCCTACAGGGAAGTGGAGCCGGAACTTGCGCTCGGCTTGCCGTTCAAACCGCGCGCGGTGGCGACGGCGTATCTCACCTGGCCGAAACTGACCGAGGTGTTTCCGACGTATTTCCCAGGTGTCAAGACCAGTCGAGACGACGTGGTTGTGGACATTGACCGCGATCGCCTCGTCGACCGGATGACGAAGTACTTCGATCCGAAAATCAGCCACGAGGAGATGCGCCTCATTGCGCCAGGCGCGATGGCGGGATCGCAACGGTTCCAGCCGGAAGCCGTACGAGATACGTTGCGGCGGCGTGGGATATACGAGGCCGGCTTCATCCGGTTCGCCTACCGCCCCTTCGATATGCGCTGGTTGTACTGGGAACCAGAAACGGATTTACTGGACAGAAACAGGGCAGATTATCTACCGCACGTTGTCCCCGATAATATGTGGCTTGTGGCAAAGCAGAAACACCCGCGCGACTGGTCGGCACCACAGGTCATTTGCAGTATCGGCTGTCATGATCTCCTTTTTCCTAGCGCTTCGTGTTTTCCGCTGCATCTTATTCCGATCACACATAGTCCGCTCTTCGAAGCCGGCACGGCATCCGGTCCACGCCCGAACCTGTCGGAAGAGGCGATCGGTTATGTGAGGGCGCTTGGATTGACGCCCGACGTTCTATTCTTCCATGCGCTGGCGGCGATGCACGCGCCTGCTTATCGCGATGAAAACGAAGGGGCGTTGTGCCAGGACTGGCCGCGCATCCCTTTGCCGCGATGGCCGGATCCGCCCGCCGAGGTCGCCCCTTTGCTGGTCGCCTCCGCCGTTCTGGGGCGCCGCGTGGCGGCTTTGCTGGACACGGAGCGGGACGTGCCCGGCGTGACCGGGTTGACCGGCATACGCGCGGACCTGCAACCGGTGGGGGTGCTGAAGGCTGTAAACAACCAGGCGGATTTCCGCGTGACGGCGGGATGGGGGCACAAGGGTCAGGGCGGCGTGACGATGCCGGGCCGGGGCAGAGCGGAACCGTGCCTGGGCGCGGACGGGCTGGCGGCGCTGAACGTGTATCTGAACGCGACGACGTATTGGGCGAACGTTCCCAAGGCGGTGTGGGAGTACACCATCGGCGGATATCAGGTGATGAAGAAGTGGCTGTCGTACCGCGAGATGGATATTCTTGGCCGTCCGATCACGGCGGAGGAAGCGCGCGAAGTGACGAACATGGCCCGCCGAATCGCCGCGCTTGTGGCGTTGAGGGAAGAGTTGGACGCGAATTACGAGCGGATCAAGGGAACAGGATATTGTGTATAAGATGCGGTATCAGTTCAGCGTCCTAGCATTTCTCTGACGTCTTCAACGGCGATTGGTCCTTGTACATCGATGACGAATTTGCTATCAGGCTTCCCATAGATGAAGCAAGGCAGATAATCGGGATTACCCTCCAATGCAGCGAATAAAGGAATGTAGTCATCAGATACTACAAACCAGGCTCCACGTTGGTATACGTGTAAATTCGCAAAGTTACCTTCATGACAGTTCTTTTTCTCTTGATCGATTGCAATTCGACCAACCGGATGCTTGTCCGGCCGATAGTCTACATCGTAAGGAATGCATAGTACCAAAGGGACGGCGGCAAAATACACATCAACGCTACCTTCAGCGGCCTTGTTTATGAGTTCGCCAAATGTGCCGTCCAGCTTTGGTGTCAATCCCGGAAGACTATGCAATTCAGAAATAGGAAAGCGCTCTGGAGCCATGATAACCTCCCTTGTATTCTGTGGTATTGTAGAGAGGTTATCCTATCTTTATCAAGGCCAAGTAGGGGCGGCCACAGGGGTCCGCCCTTACACGGAGAGCATTCGGTCCAACGCGATCTTCGCGTCGGAACAGACGGGTTCGGGGACGGCTATGCGGTTGACGACTTTGCCCTGCAGGAGGTTTTCCAGAACCCACAGCAGGAACGAGGGGTGGATTCGGTACATGGTGGCGCAGGGGCACACGACGGGGTCGAGGCAGAACACGGTTTTGTCCGGGTTCTCGCGCGCCAGGCGGTTGACGAGGTTGATCTCGGTGCCGATGCCAAACACACTCCCGGCCGGCGCGGCGGTCACGGTTTTCACGATGTATTCCGTGGAGCCGTTGTCGTCGGCGGCTTCAACCACCTCGCGCGTGCATTCCGGGTGCACGATGATGCGAGCGTTCGGGTGGCGCAGGCGGGCCTTAGTGATCTGCTCCACCGTGAATCGGCCGTGCACACTGCAGTGGCCCTTCCACAGGATGAAGCGCGCGCGCCGGACTTCATCGCCCGTATTTCCGCCCATGGGTTTCGCCGGATCCCACACGACCATCTCGTTGGCGCTGTATCCCATGGCCAGGCCGCTGTTTCTGCCGAGGTGCTGGTCGGGGAAGAACAGCGTTTTCGGCTTGCGGTCGAACGCCCACTTCAGAATCTTCTGAGCGTTCGAGGACGTGCACACCGCCCCGCCGTTTCGGCCGACGAAGGCTTTCAGCGACGCCGCGCTGTTGACGTAGGTGATCGGCGTGATGGTATCTCCTACCAGTGGCGATATCTGTGCCCAGCAGTGTTCCACCTGTTCGATATCGGCCATGTCGGCCATGGAGCAACCGGCGGAGAGGTTGGGGAGGATGACGGCCTGGTCGCCGGGTTTCAGGATATCGGCGGTTTCGGCCATAAAATGCACGCCGCAGAACACGATGTACCGCGCGGAGGCATGGTTGGCGGTTTCGCGGGCGAGTTTCAGCGAGTCGCCCCGGTGGTCGGCGAACCGGATGATCTCGTCGCGCTGATAGTGGTGGCCGAGGATCACCAGGTCGGCGCCGAGCGCGGACTTGGCGGCGTCGATGCGGTCCAGCGTTTCGGCTTCGCTCAGTTCGGTATATTCGCGGCTCAGGGGCCGTTGAAACAGCACGGTAGACATAGTTTTCACCAGACGGGCCACTTTCCCATGCGCCGGTCGTGGACGGGCGATTCATCGGGCCAGCCGACGCCGGCGATGGCAGTTCCGCACGCGGAGCACCCTCCGTTTTCCATACTCCACCCCGTCAGCGCGAAACCGTGGCGCTCGATGACCGTGGCGCCGCACTTCGGGCAGTAAGTGTTCTCGTAATCCAGGCCGGGCATGTTGCCCACGTAAACGTACCGCAGGCCCTCCGCGCGGCCGATCTCGTACGCCCGCAACAGAGTCTCAGGCGGCGTGCGCGGCGTATCGCGCATCTCGTAATCCGGGTGGAATGCGCTGATGTGCCACGGGATATCCGGGCTCACCGAGGCGATAAAATGCGCGATCGGGCGCAGGTCCTCGTCCCTGTCATTGTGGCCGGGGATGACCAGCGTGGTCACCTCCACCCACACGCCGGCCGAGAACAGCGCCTTGATCGTCTCCAGCACCGGAGCGTGGCGCGCGCCGCAGACCTGCAGGTAGAACCGGTCGTCGAAGCCCTTCAGGTCGATGTTGGCCGCGTCCAGCCACGGTGTCACGAGTTGCACGGATTCCGGCGTCAGGTATCCGTTGGTGACGAACACATTCGCCAGTCCGCGTTGCTTCGCCAGCGTGCCGACCTCCATCGCGTACTCCATGAAGATGGTCGGTTCCGTATAGGTAAACGCGACGGCGCGGCACCCGCGTTCCACGGCGGTGCGGACGACATCGGCCGGGTCCAGGATTTCGCCCTCGATGCGGTCGTAATCGAGCGGTTGCTGGGAGATGTCGGAGTTCTGGCAGAACCGGCACCGGAAGTTGCACCCCGGCGCGGCGAGGCTGAGGATCGGCTCGCCCGGCATGAAGTGGAACAGGGGCTTCTTCTCGATGGGATCGATGTGCAGGGCCACGGTTTTGCGGTAGTTGAGGGCATACAGCACGCCTTCCACGTTGTGGCGCACACTGCAAACGCCCACATGGCCCGGGTGGATGATGCACCGGTGCGCGCAGAGGTGGCACCGCACCTTGCCGTTCTCCATCGGTTCCTGAAGGATCGCGCGCACGGGCCCCGGCTTTTGCACCGGGTGGAACTGCTTGTTTTTACGCTTGGCTATCTGGAAGATGCGTTCGGGCATGACAGGTTCATGGTAACACTTGCGAAGAGGATTCAGGATTCAGGATCTGGGATTCAGGTGGGTGGTAGGTGTCAGGCGCCTTTCGTCCCCTCCTTTTCAAGGAGGGGTTAGGGGTGGTTGCCGTGTTCCGAAGTCCGGTTTCAGGGGCGGTTTCACGGTCTGTGCCCCGAAAACCACCCCCAGCCCCTCCTTGAAAAGGAGGGGAGCAGGAACGGTCCCCGGCCTGAATCCTGAATCCCGAATCCTAACCCCCCCGAAAAATATCCCCTGAAATCCACCTTTAGGTTAAGGGGCGGGACGCTGGGAGGGGGGCAGGAGGGGATTAGCCGTTTCTATACTGATGGTGGGAAGGACCGCGGTCCTCCCTGAATCCGCGCCATGGGGGCGCGGTCCGGCGCTTCCCACGAGGCCGCCGATTCATCGTTGTTTCCCTCGAAAGGAGAGAAACGGAATGTCTCATCGACCTGATCCCACACCGCGTGCGCCGGAGAAGAAGGCTTACGAGAAGCCCGAAGTGCGCACGGAGACTATGTTCGAGACCTCGGCGCTGGCGTGCGGCAAATGCATGAGCGGCCCCGTGGGCCAGTACCAGTGCGGCAGTTTACTGCAGAACTCATAAGTTCCCATTGACGGGCGCTTAGCTTCGCGCCCGCCCTTGATGAAGGAGGGAAATCACTTGAAGAAGCATTTATTGGCCTTGATGGCCGTGTTGACGCTCGGCGCGTCGTGCGCGTTCGCGGAGTACACCCGCTATGAAATGATAACCCCCTCGGTGGCTCTGGGTAGCGGCTCGACGACGTTTACATCAGTTGCAGTCAATCGCAATACAACAAGCCCCTACTACGGCTATGTGTATGTTGCCAATGCGACCGCTTCCGGCGGAATTCGCATATACCGGCCAGATCCAATCAGCGACCGTACCGCGGCTCGGAGTTATGTCCTGACCAATATGTCCGTGATTCCCCCTGGAACGCTTGGAAGTACAAATCCCTATCTCGTGGATATCGGTGACGACGACACGGTATGGATATCGGAAGGCTCCGCAACTACGACTGTACGCGTAGATTCAGCTCCACACCCTACGAATTCTACCCCGGTACAAGCAGTCACTCAAATATCGACAACCAACGCCGCGATCAATGCACGCGGTTTTCGTGTCATAGGCACCTTCGCCGCAAACAACATCCGGGTGTTTATTAGCCGTAACAACAGGGCAACTTGTTATGGCATTGCCGGAGGAGACCCGGATACGCCCGGAACATGGAGTACTATCTACGATCGAGCCTTGGGGTATTTCCCGTATGGTATAGCCGTCGATTCTGCCGGCAATGCCTACTTCGCAAAGTCCGTAGCTACTGGTAACACCCCTCCATTCTACAAGCTTCCACCCGATGGGTCAGGTGCGGAAGGGGCAGAGGGTTATCCTCTGAGATTCGGTTCGTGGCCCACTTGGGCGTCTAACACAACAATACCGAGCGGCGCGGGATATGTCGCCGATCCCTCTGTCCCTGGAGGCGGATACCTCTACTACTCGGCTCGGTTCGGCTCATCACCATACAAAGTATTCGCTTTCCGCTTCGCACTTGACGGCACATTCCTTGATGGATATGGACCAACCACACTTGGCACCTATCCCATGGACGGTACTTACACTGTGCTGGATATTCCCTGGACCGGATCGTCATTTCGAGGGGCTAATCCGCATTGTGATGACCGTGGCAATGTGTACCAGATGTGGACGGATTCAAGCAACTCGTCGGTGCTGAAGGTAGTCCGGACGGCCTACTACCCAACAGCAGCCGCGGTAAAATCCTCGCCGACCATCGGCTCCACTGGCGCCGCCTACTTCGGAAGCAACGACGGCAAGCTCTACGGAATCAACCCGGTGACGGGCGCCCCGGCTTCCGGCTTCACGACGTATGACATCACCGGTGTTGCCGGCGCGGGGACCACGGTTCTGAGCCGGCCTTCGGTCTACAGCCTGAACGGTTCGCCGACCGTCCTGTTCACGTCCAACAACGGATACCTGTTCGGCCTGGATTCTACGGGTACACCAGCGTTTACGCCGGTGCAACTGGTCACAGGTGAAACAACCGTGTCCTCAAGCCCAATGGTATTCAACAACGAAATCTGGGTGCCGATGAAGAACGGTTCCAAGGTGACGTTGTTCAAGACGGATTCCTCCGGTACGCATGCGCAGTCGATGGACTTCACGTCGGACACGGACGTCAAATCGAGCCCGTCGGTGTTCGGACCGAGCGCCTTCATCGGCACCTACGGTGGCGTATACCGCGTCGCATCGGACCTGACGGTCAACAACACCGTAGCCAGCGTCGGCGCCAGCGGTTCTCCGTTCATCGCGAATACCAGCACAACACCGATA
>Ga0302251_1000345_pt1 | contig 47069 bp, 53 predicted proteins | sample AAG_RA_Gln_MG_FD_193534 | JGI IMG/M metagenome (GOLD analysis project Ga0302251, IMG submission 193534) | Enriched activated sludge microbial communities from anaerobic digester in WTTP, New Holstein, Wisconsin, United States - AAG_RA_Gln | ecosystem: Engineered > Bioreactor > Anaerobic >... | reverse complement strand
CTACCGACGTGAACTTCACCTTATCGCCAAATTCATGCTCCATCTCGTGGTAGTGCGGCATCAATCCCATGCATGGAACACACTGCGGACCCCAAAAATCAACCACCACAGGACGGCCCTTTTCCTCTCTGACCTCTGCGTCGCAGTTCTCCTTAGTCAACTCTATCATCGCTCTTCGCCTCCGTATGCTGCCTAGTACTGACTGCTACATGGTAACACTTGGCACCCATTATTAAAACTACATAAATCACGTATTAAACACAGCCATATGGCTTAACTCCTGCAACAGCATAATACGGTCGAGTGCTGCGAAGTCACTTTCCTTTGGGGCAATGCGCGCAGCCCTTTCTATGTTAAGCCGGTCTTTTGCTTTCTGGGTCGCTTCAATCCCGTCGATATCATATCGCAGGTCCGATACGGCTAAAATCAACGAACGATATGGTGCGCGCATCAGCAAAACGTTGGGTGGAAGTGGCGCGGTCACGAGCCGAAAGCCCTGCTGCAGGAGCATTTCAACCTCGTCGAGCAGGTCAATCAAAGTCCCCTCCGTATAATGGACATCAAGAGGGATCTTTTCGTCCCCTATTAAATACGGGTTATTCGTCACTATCTTTAATCTCATCGATGTCATAATTTAACCTCGTTGCAGCGGCAGCAAGATTATTTTTCAAAAATTGTCTGCTTGTCTATAGGTGTGCTCAACGCTTTCAGCGCGCGAAGGACTATCTCCCTGCGAATGCGCTTGTCCTCTTCAGGCCCAAGAGCAGGGTTCCCGACAGGATGTGGTATGGCCACGCCAGGAATTATCCTGTTTGCGCCGACGGTCAGCATAATTGGGACTATAGTTGCTATCTGCGCTACGGGAATGCCGGCAGTCCTTTCTATCTCCCTTGTCATAGATGCGCCGCATCTTGTGCATGTGCCTCAGGTCGATGTAAGGATGGCGGCGTCCACTCCTGCGTTTTTGAGTTTTTCTCCTATTTCGCGGCCAAACCTTTCCGCGTTGGCCACTGCTGTCCCTGTCCCAGTCGTAGTATAAAAAACTTCATGCAATTTAGCGTAAACCCCATCCCTTTCAAGCTCACGCATAATATCCAGCGGCAGCACAACATCCGGGTCCGCGTTGGCCCATTCCCTGTCGTAACCGCCATGCACCGATTCGTAAAGCTCCGAAGTCAGATCGTCTGTCTGGGATATGTCATACGCGCCGTAGCTCTCCGCGGAGGAGACCCTTATGCGGTCAGGGTTGCCCTTCGGCACTATTCCTCCTGACGTGACAAGAGCGATCGTCGCTTTTGTCATATCCTTAACGGGAGGCGCAGGTTCTATTTTGTTAAATACCGGCATCTCATATTCGGTTCTGAATTCAAGGCCGCAAAGCCTCGCCGTCAACATATCGGCCGCTCTTTCGGCGCCGTTTTTCTCGTGAAAAAATGACTTGCGTATGCCTCGGGGGATGTACCCTTCGAGGCGCGCAGGTCCCATCTTTTCGCCGCGCAGAAGTTTAAGACCTATCTCCGTCATCTTTCGCACAGCATCCGCCATGCCTCTTGCGCTGTCGCGAGTTATCACTATATATGTTTTCTTTGAAAACAGCTCGACCCCGGGATTCTCCGGATACATTGCTGTCACCGTTGGGATTTTGAGTTCTTCAGCAACTGCAGCGGCAATGTCGCCGCACGCAAAACCATAGCGGCCGGCGTTAAACGCGGGGCCTGCCATAAATATGTCTGGCCGCGCCTCCTTTATCATTTTAAGGCACTCAGACCTTGCCTCATCGGTGTTTTCTCCGTAGAAACCGTCTCCGCAGATTATCGTTGCGGCTATTTCTCCCGAGCCGCCCAACAGCTTTTCAATCTGCACACCGGGGCCGACTGCTCCATTTCTCATTTCAGGCACGTGCTGCGCTTTTTCTTCCCCGCCTATGCCTGCGTAAAACTGGTTGATATAGTGGACGATCCTATACGTCATATTAAGCGCCTCCCTTATACCCACTCGCAGCCAAGCTTGCTGAAACCTATCTCAGCCGTCGACGCGATTATCGATTGGAGCTCCACAGACATAGACCCGTCGCTGCGAAGGCTTTCCTCGGATCCGCCGGAAAGCAGCGATATCGCTTCTTTATAGCCTATAACCTTATCCATTGCAGGGACGTCTATCATTTCATTCACGTTGCCTGTCGAGACGAATGCGACGAGTTCGGGGGTCGAATCCGCCAAGCTTTGGCTGGCTCCGTCGGTACCTGCCGATTCATCAGATATCACAACTGCTTTTATGCCGGCCTGCTCAAATTTTTTGGCGTTTAAACAGAGGTCTGTGTCGGGGTTGCCGTAACCCTCTTCTGATATTATTACCCCTTGAGCGCCAAGCTGCTGGGCTATTGAAAGGTTGACCTCGGCCGCGCGCAATTTCCCTTCAAGCACAGTGCTCTCCTGTGTCGCGATGACGCCCAAAAAATTAATCTCCGAGCCGTGCCTTGCGTAAAGAGTCTGCACTACGGGATTATGCAGATGGTGCCAGGTGGTGTTTTTGTCGCAAGCAGAGACGCAGTTGCCGGACACCATGGCCCCGTCTAAGAGCTCATTGGGATGTAAAAGAACAGGGAAAGACGTGCGCAGGTTGCTCCCGTATAGGTATGTGTCGTGCAGCAGGCCCTGAGTGATGTTCATGCAAAGGTATACCACCTTGGGCAGTGCTGCTCCCTTTTTGTCCGATTCAAACACATCGCCCTTCTCAAACGTCTGTATCTCGTCCGCCGCAGCGCCATTTTCCGCGCAGCATCTTGCAAGGTATACCGCCAATTTTAGCCCTGCCTCACGCAGCGCCGCCTCATACAAGTGTTTTTCAATTCCTTCTGAAGGGACCACGGACAGGACTATGTTGTAAGTCTGTGAGAATGGTGTGTAGTCTGCGCCTGGTCCGCTCATGTCGATGAAGCCCTCCTGAAAGGCCACTATAGGCCCGCATGTTACGACGGCCGCTCCGTCAAGCACTAGCGTTTTGCCTGCCCCGGCTCTTTCCATTGGAGCAAAAAAACCTGGGAAGTAGTTGTTCTTGCCGATTTTTACGCGTGGCTCGATGACATCTTTGACTGGTATTATGCGCGTGCTCTCTTTAGGGCACGCGATATCTACGTCTACGCTCAGGAAACGACCATCCTCCGCTATCAGCCTGACCGCCTCCTCTTTGCAGATGTAAAGCACTCCTCCGGACGTGTATGTCCTGTCCGAGAAAGCGAGCCCATTGATACGGACTTTATGTAATTCCAGCCGCATTTTTACATTCCCCCCGCACAAAAATTAGTTGCCCCTTTATGGTTTACAATCTTAGGATGCGCATGAAACGCATACTCGCACCGTGATTTTAACCTTGAGTGGCATGAAAATCATTATTATATTGAATAAAAAAACGTGTTATTATTGGCAAATAATTATTCTATTGACTAAATAGGATGTGGTTGCTTGTTCAGGGAGCTGGCACAAAACATAGCCAAAAGCACGAGCGAGGTAATAGGATGCGGTGTTCTGGTCACAGACGAATACGGGATCATAATCGGCTGTGACAACGAGAGCAGGTTAGGCGATTTTCATGCGCCTTCCGTAGCTGCCATTCGGAACAACAGGCCGACTACGACGTCAAGCGAAGACGCAAAGGAGCTTGGCAATGTCCTCCCGGGATATACTTTGCCCATACGGTTCTACGACAGAGTGATAGGTTCTGTCTCTATAGCGGGGTTGCCAGAGGAAGTAGCGCGCTACGGCCTTCTTGTGCAGAAACAGGCCGAGATGATGCTAAGGGAACAGGCGCTGCTCGAGTCTAAGCTGCTTAGGGAGCGCGCGCTTCGCGATCTTGCGGAAAGCATCTCCATGTTTGATCCCAGGAGTGATAGCGCGGAGTTTATATCGGTAAGAGCACGGGATCTTGGATATGACATCAGCAGATGCAGGGCGGCATTGCTGGTTCAGATGAGAGGGTGGGCGGAAGGGAGCGCAGGACCGGCGTTTCAGAAAGTATTAAGCAGTGTCGCATCATCCTTTGCATCCCCCAAAAATCTTATCTGTCATAAGGAAGACCACAGCGTTATAATTTTTTTCGCTCCGGGAATGAACGATAGAGGCAAAGAAGCTGATGATGCGGCGGAAGAAGCAGCCCTGGTGCTGTATAAAGCACTTAAAGATCAAGGTGTTGCGTCTGATATCGCCATCGGTTTTGCGGCCGCGGATATCCCCGGACTGTCTATGTCGCTGCGCGCGGCTGTGGATACGCTTAAGATAGGCAGGGAACTTGGCGCATGCGGAGTTATGAAAGCTAAAAAGTTCACGGTCGAGAGGCTATTCTCACTGCTGCCCGCGCACAGCAGGGAAGAGTTTGTTGATATCACGCTCTCAAGGCTTAGAGGCCGCGGCGATTATGAAGATCTTAAGGAGACATTCCTTGAATGGTGCGAGTCGCCGTTTGCGTGTAAAGATACAGCGGAACGACTTGTGATACACAGGAACAGCCTTCAGTACAGACTTAAGAAGATACGCTCGCTCACAGGAAAAGATCCGTGGAATTTCAGGGATGCGTTTGCTTTGTGGGCCGCCTTCACCATTAAGGACCTTGATTGACCTTCAAAAAGGGATACATCGCCAATCTTATGCCTTAAAGTCAGAGGGTAATAGGCTAAGCGTTAAAGTTTTTAGCCGGCGGACACAATGTCCCATAAACCGGAAAGAAGATTGAAAAAACTCAGCTGTATTTTTTGACTTGACATGTAAATAAGTGTTATAATCTTCATTTGTCCGGTGTGGTTGGTACGCGTTGAAGAGCGCGTGCCTGTATCGAACTGCTAAGGTAATCTGCGGATGAAGGGAACATAGACAATGCAGGACGCATCAAAGATAAGAAATATCGCGATAATAGCCCATATAGACCATGGAAAGACGACGCTGATAGACAGTATATTCAAGGCGGCACGCCTTTTCAGGGATAACCAGGTGGTCGAAGAGCGCATAATGGACGCCGGCACCATAGAACGCGAGCGGGGCATAACCATTAAGGCGAAGCACTGCACCGTTGAATGGGGCGGGTATAAGATAAATATAATCGACACGCCCGGACATGCGGATTTTTCCGGAGAAGTCGAAAGGGTACTTTCTATGGTAGACTCGGTCCTCCTCCTCGTTGACGCTAACGAAGGCCCCATGCCTCAGACCCGCTATGTATTGATGCGCGCGCTCAGGCTTGGCCTTAAGCCGATAGTGATAGTGAACAAAGTGGACAGGCCAAACGCCAATCCCGCCGCCGCGCTTGACAAGACTTTCGATCTTTTCATAGAGCTTGGCGCCGACGAGGAACAGTGCGACTTCCCTGTGCTCTACGGCTCAGGACTGCAGGGATGGTTCGTGGAGGATATGAGGGATGGAGCGGATCGTTCCCAAGCCGGAATGGACGATCTTTTCAGGACAATAATAGATAAGGTCCCAGCGCCTGACGCCAGGATGGATAAGCCGTTCCTGATGCAGGTCTGCACACTTTCGTGGAGCGAGTATCTTGGCCGCATAGGGTGCGGCAAGATACTGCAGGGTGCTTTGCGCAAGGGCGACAAAATAGTCAGGACGCATACCAGGTGGACCGACTACGAACAGACTAGCTGGGAGGTGGTGTCGGTTGACCAGTCGGTCTGCACACACCTTTATGTTACAAACGGGCTTGACCGGACCGAAACTGACGTGGCTGGGGCCGGGGATATTGTTTGGTTCACCGGACCCGAGAACATAGACCTCGGTGATACGGTGAGCTCTCCTGAGATTTCTGATTGTGTGATTCCGCCGCTTGATATAGAGGAGCCTACCGTATCGATGCTGTTTTTGGTAAACACCAGCCCTTTTGCCGGACAGGACGGCAACGCAATTACGCTCAGGCAGCTCAGAGCCCGTGTAGAGCGTGAGGCCAAGACCGACCCGGCGCTTCGCATGGAGGACATAGGACGTCCTGACGGCATAAAGGTTTCGGGGCGCGGTGAGTTGCACTTAGGCATTCTGATCGAGGAGATACGCAGGGAAGGTTCGGAGATATGCGTTTCAAGGCCAGAGGTAATCGTTCAGTACGATGCTAAAGGCAAGAAACTGGAGCCTATGGAGGACCTGACCATCGATGTGCCAGAGGAGTACCAGGGGATAGTCATACAGAAACTTGCGCAGCGCAAAGGCGAGCTTAAAAATATGCAAAACAGCGGGACCGGGGTCCTAAGATTGGAGTTCAGGATACCGACCCGCGGGCTTATAGGCTACAGGGGCGAGTTTTTAACAGATACCCGTGGGCTGGGCATACTGTCATCCAGGTTCATAGGCTACGGTCCGTGGGCCGGAGAGATAGTATCGCGAAGCAGAGGATCGCTTGTGAGCATGGACAGCGGCGCGGCTACATCATATGCCCTTGACAATCTCCAGGAGCGCGGCACTCTCTTTATCAAACCCGGAGATGTTATATATAACGGACAGGTCGTCGGCGAGGCGTCAAGGAACAAGGATATCCCTTGCAACCCAAGCAAGCGCAAACAGCAGACCAACCACCGCTCTGCGACGAAAGACATGATAACCGTCCTTGACGTTCCCAGGATAATGACCGTCGACACCGCCCTTGAGTGGATAAACGACGATGAACTGGTGGAAGTAACGCCGCTCAATGTCCGTATCCGCAAGATGATATTAAACGCCGACGAACGAAAGAAGTCGCGAATCAAAGCGGGGCTTGCTGAAGAGGACTGAGGATCATGCCAGGACTTACCGCATTTAGGGAATTTGAAAAGGATGAAGTGTTCGCTTGCGTGACATCTCTTATCAAAAGAGCCGGCGGTTTTGACGAGAGCGATTTATCCGATGCCGCACGGAGGTATTTCGATTGCATGACGACGATGGCGGATGCCGCGGAAAGATGCGGGCTTTGCGGAAACGTCTGGCAGTCATGGCTGGCGATGCTGTTTATCAGGTGCGAAACGGCTTTTGCTCTGGCGCACGAGCTTCGGGCGCCGCGAGACGGGACGCTTAAAAAGCTTGCAGCCGAAGATCTGAGGGAGCTTTATCTTTACATGCATTATGATTTAAGTCGCTTGGACCGAGAACTTAAAGTAAGCGCGTCCGGCATATTTGGTGACTATACGCCGCTTTCGCCTGACGGCCAATCTTTTGATAACGCCAGCAACCTTATCGTACGCGAATTTACGGCCGCGCTCAGAGAAGCCGCTTGCCCCTCTGATCTTTACAATGAGATCACGGATTTTTATGCAAGACACGGATGCGGGCAATTCGCCATCAACAAGGCGTTCAGATGGGATGCTCGGATGAGGCGGATTGCTGCGGTGACGCACACTGATGATATACTGCTTTCAAGCCTTATCGGGTATGAGGAACAGAAAAGGACTCTGACAGACAACACCGTAGCGTTTCTGGAAGGACGCCCAGCAAATAACGTGCTTTTGTACGGTGAGAGCGGCACAGGTAAGTCGTCCTCAGTGAAAGCTCTGCTGAACGAATTTGCGCCGCAGGGTTTGCGCATGATAGAAGTTTATAAGCACCAGATAGAAGACTTAAATGAGATTGTGGATATATTGAAAGTGCGCAATTATAAATTTATTATCTTCATGGACGATCTCTCTTTTGAAGAGTTCGAGACAGAGTACAAATACCTTAAGGCGTTCATAGAGGGCGGACTTGAGAAACGTCCCGACAATATACTGATATACGCTACGTCCAACAGGCGGCATCTGATGAGAGAGCTATGGTCCGACAGAAGCGATATGTACGACGATATGCATGAATCCGAGACAATGCAGGAGCGCCTATCGCTTGTTGACAGATTTGGCTTGATGATACGCTACTTTTCTCCCGAACAGGAAGAGTATTTGCATATGGTCAGGAAGCTTGCCGAGGAGTACGGCGTGGATGCAGCGCGGGACGATTTGGAGCGCGGAGCCATACAGTGGGAGCTCAAACACGGAGGATTCTCAGGGCGGTCGGCACGCCAGTATGTTGAATTCCTTGCCGGCAGGAAGCTGGTTTAACCCTGCCGTAAACCAAAGAGACGGCTGGGCGGCGCAGGCTTGTGTATTGAGCCTGCGCCGCCCAGCTTACGTTTATTTTTAGTTTTACCAAACCAGAGCGGACTGAGTTATCTGCCCGTCACCCCATGTGACGGAGAGTATCAGTTTGCCGTTTTTCTTGGAAAGCGATCCGTTGTCCTGCATAAGCAGCCTGTATTTTTTTGTGCCGTTAATTTGTAATGCCATGGTCCCGCTTGCAGTGTTAAGCAACTTTGTGCCTTCCCTGATACCGAGCAGCCAGCGCCCGTTATTACCCGCCAGCGTATCCCAGCCGCCGGAAGCGCCTGTAACTGTCATGGCCACGATTTTGCCCCGTCCTTTGACCTCTATGTCGACGTACGTGTCTTTGTTGCCGTCCGACGCCCTTTTCTTGTTTTTACCGACTATGTCAATGTTTATTACTGCCGGTTTGGAAGATAAGAATTTAACCGCGCGATCAGCTTTAGTCACATTGGGTGTGCTCTGTCCGCCTGTTTTCGCCGTGCTTGTTTCCAGCACCTGTCCGTTAGACATGACCATCGTTACAATGTACGGGCCGGAAGTCTGCTTGTCGTTTTCCTCGTCTATCCATAACGACAGAGAACTGCCTGCCTTAATCTGCAACGATATGGATCCGTCTGACTTATTCTGTTTCTCGCCTTTTTCATTGGTGACGGCCGCCAGCGGGTAGTTGTTGCCGGGGATAGTATCCCAAATGTTGCCGTTTTTCGTGTTCTTTACCTTTATTCCGGTAACTGTGCCTTCTGTGTTCAGCGTCACGCTTATGCAGCTGTCCGCGTTAAGGTTGGATTCCATTTTCTCGCCCTTACCTGTGAAATCGTATTTGCCAGTCCCTTTATACTCTGCTGTCAAGGCACCTTTTAATGATGCGGGCTGGGGGATAGAGGCATCTTTTTCAAAGATGCGCCCGTCCGAAAGGCTTAATGTAATCTTAGCCTTGGCGTTGGGATTGGAAAGGATCCCATCCGTATCCTGTACCAGCAGTGTGCAGTTGAACGAACCATTAACGGCTAACGATATGCTGCCGTCGGTTTTGTTGAGTATATTGTTGCTGCCGTCGATCACAGCTATTATCGGGGTCTTGTTTGCGGGAATCGTATCCCATGCGACGGTCTTGCCGCCGGAAACAACGGTCAGCTTAATGGCGGTTACCGCCGCATTGCCGAAGTTCAGCTTCATTCCGAAACGATGGTCGTCTTTACCATCGGCGCTTATTTTCTCTGCGGTACCGGCCAAATCCTGGTCGCTTGTGCCTCCGTCAAAGAATTCTGTTATCCCTTCGCTGCTTGAAGCCGGCTGCTGTGCCGCCTTGTATGCATTGACAGTTGTTTTGCCCGTGACGACTTTGTCGTCTATAAGTACGACGTTCACGGTAAATACAGAGTCTTTAGGTATTGCATCATAGACGTCGTTTATGTAAAGAGTCAGAGCCGTTCCGCGAAGGACCGGTACCACAGGCATCGCCCCGGAAGCGTTCAGTATCTTGCCTGTCGCGTCTTTGACAAGCAGAAGTCCTGCCGCAGACGATGAAGAGGCGCTCCAGACCTTGCCTGTGGTTTCATTTTTCAGTTCAATGTTTTTTATTGCGTGAGCCCCGCTGAGTTTAAGGGTGAACGACGCGTCATACTTTCCGTCCGCAGCGTTTGATGCGGGCCCCATGACATCCTGTTTGTCGCCGCTGTTGTAGGCAATGGAGTCCACGCTGATCTTAAATGTCACGGCTTCAGCATGGCTTGCCGAAAATACTATCAGCATCACCGCTATAAGCGCTTTAATTGCTTTGTCCATATGATCATCCCCTAAAATAGATTATAGTTATAGTACCATTTTTCAGAAAGCCAGGCTATAAAACTCGTGAAATAGGATAGAATAAAAGGCGTAATTAACAATAAGGAGCTGGATCTGTTATGGTTGGTCATTCTAACGTGCGGGGTAGCTTGATTTTTTTTGACTGTTTTGCGGGGATAGCCGGCGACATGTTCCTTGCGGCGCTCCTCGACATGTCTTGCGGTGAGCCGTATTTGCGCGAAGAGCTGAAAAAAATGCCGCTTGAGGGGTACGAAGTCAGGATATCGCGCGATGTCCGCGGAGGCATAAGCGGGCTGCGCTTTGACGTTATCCAGGGCGAAGGTCACTCCCACAGACACCTGGGCGACATAGAGAGGATAATCACGCAAAGCTCTCTTTCGGATAAGGTCAAATTAAAGAGCATCGAGACTTTTAGGGTCCTTGCCGAGGCGGAGGCGAAAGTGCACGGCGAACCCGTTGAGCACGTCCATTTCCACGAGGTCGGCGCAGTAGACTCCATAATAGACATAGCTGGCGCAATGATAATGCTTGAATATACAGGCTGGCCCAACGTGGAGTTCTCATGTCTGAATGTCGGTTCGGGGACCGTAATGTGCGAGCACGGGGTGCTTCCGGTGCCGGCCCCGGCTACGGCGGAGCTGCTTGAAGGAATGGATGTTTGTTCGTTCGGGGAACCCATGGAAAGGGTAACTCCTACCGGAGCGGCTCTTGTTAAGACCCTTTCGGGAAGGACGTCTCACATGCCGTCCGGGAAAATCATGAACATCGGCATAGGGCTTGGAAGCAGGGACGGTGATGTCCCGAACTTGCTCCGCGCGACTCTTATGTCGGACATTTCGCGCCATGCGCACGAGCGATGCGCGGTGCTTTCAGCCAATATAGACGATATGGCGCCGCAGGATCTCTCCGTTGCCATGGAGAGGCTTTTTGACGAGGGGGCTCTTGACGTATGGTTTGAGCACATACAGATGAAAAAAAACAGGCCCGGTGTAAAGCTCTGCTGCCTTTCACAAGAGGCCGACTGCGACGCATTGGCTTTGGCGATACTGAAAGAGACCACATCGCTTGGTGTGAGACGCACTTTTACCGACAGGACTATCTTGGAGCGCAGGATAGACACGTTGAAAACAGATGTGGGCGAAGTGCGAGTCAAATCGGCCATGTCTGGCAGCGAAACATTAAGGGTTATGCCTGAGTTTGACGATATTCGCAGAGCGGCTTATGAGTATGGAATGTCTATGGCGGAGGTGCGCGCGCTTATAGCCGCTGATTTGGCCAGGCAGGTTAAGTCAGGCGGCGCTAACAGCAATGGCCTCAGCGCGAGCTCTGGCGCCGACGAATCGCGCGGCGGGCAGGGCTGATCATATGACGATCGTGCTTGACGGTAAAACCACTTCCTTTAAGATAAGAGAGTGGATATCCTCGGCTGTAGACGTTATGCGAGTGAAATACGGATGGAGGCCCGGGATGGTGACCGTCCAGATAGGAGATAACCAAGCCTCCGAGAGATATATAAGAAGCCAGCTTAAGGCATGCGAGAGCGTTGGCTGCTTTGCGCGTCTTGAAAAGTTCAAAGCGGGCATGTCCAAAGAGGATTTCCTTAAAGCTCTGGCGGCGATAGGACGGGATCCTAACGTAGACGGAATAATCCTGCAGCGTCCGTTCCCGTCCGGCTGGCATGTCGAGGAGATACTGAACGGCCTTCCTTCGTCCAAGGACGTCGAGGGCGTGCACCCGGAGAACCTTGGAAGGCTTTATCTCGGAGAGAACGGCATACCTCTTCCATGCACGGCGTGGGCGGCCATATCGCTCCTTGAGTGGTATGGGAGAAGCACATTCGAGCATAAGAGATGCGTGGTCGTAGGCAGGAGCCCTAATGTCGGCAGAGCCGCAGCCATTATGCTTATGCATAGAAACGCTACCGTCACTATTTGCCATACGCGCACATCGCCAGAACATATGAGGGATACGCTTAAAACCGCTGATATAGCTGTTATTGCAGCCGGTTCTGCCGGAGTTGTGAGGACCAGTGATTTCTCTGAGTACGCATGGGTCGTGGATGTCGGTACTAACGTCACCGGCGACGGAAGACTGGTCGGCGATGTAGAAAGGGATGCTGATGGATGCGTCGAGGCACTGAGCCCGGTCCCCGGAGGGGTGGGGCCTATCACGGTATCGCTTCTGCTTGCCAACCTCCTGCTGTGCGCATCGCGGCGCAGGCTTGGCAAAAGCCTTATGCTGCCCAATCTTTTTGAGCTTCGGGGAGCCTGACTTTATAATCTTTAGTGAACAGCGTAAAATATACAAAGAAGATAATGTGCCGCAATGTGGCCGGAGGTGGTTTTCAATGAGCATGGAGGATATGGAGAGCAAAAAGGCGTGGCTCGCCGAACAGATAAAAAAAGGACGGGTCGTAATCTTCAGCGGAGCCGGATTGAGCACAGAGTCCGGGCTGAAGGACTTCCGTTCAAAAGACGGGATATGGTCAAATGCCGATCCGACAGAGCTGGCTTCAGTAGGAGCCCTTGAGCGCAACTACGGCCGCTTCCTCGAATTTTATAAAGAGCGCCTCTATGTGCCGGACAGCGTACAGCCTAACATAGGGCATAAGCTTGTTGCGGAATGGGAAAAAAGAGGCTATGTTATAGGCGTGATAACTCAGAATGTGGACAGGCTCCACCAGAAAGCTGGTTCCCAGAAAGTGGCCGAACTGCATGGAAGCCTTGAGCCGGTCAGGTGCCATTCGTGCGGTAAGATCTGGGACAAGAAGATGTTTTTGGAAGGGCAACGCTGCGACTGCGGGGGAAAGCTGCGCCCCAGCGTAGTCCTGTTTGGCGAGATGCTGCCTGAGGAGCCGCTTGCATATGCCGATGAGTGGAGCGCAAACTGTGACACATTTATGGTGCTGGGATCCTCTCTTGTCGTCTCGCCCGCAAACTATTTCCCGAGGCAGGCCAAGAACTGCGGGGCAAAGCTTGTCATCATAAACAGGGACCCTACGCCGCTTGACAGCATCGCTGATTTAACGGTCCACGAGAGCATAGGCGGTTACCTGAGCGAAGTTGCGAAATACATAAAATAATGGCCGGCTAATCATGGCCCCGTGAACCGCTAAAAGTTCATCTCCGGTTTGAGGGGGCGCGCGAAGAACTCCCGCATGAGCGTCTCGGGGGATTCCTGCTTGTAGAGGACTCGGTAGACCCCCTCAGCCAGAGGCATCTCCACGTCAAATTTTTGGCTGTTTTGAATCACGGCGCGGACGGTGTACGCTCCCTCAGCCACCTGTCCAAGCTCTGATGACGCCTCTTCAAGTGTCTTGCCTTGCCCGACGGCCAGCCCAAGGCGGAAGTTCCGTGAGTGTATGCTATAGCATGTCACCATAAGGTCGCCGACCCCGGCTAGCCCCGATAACGTAAGCGGCGAGGCGCCAAGCTTGCTCCCAAACCTCATTATCTCCGCAAGTCCGCGGCACGCTATCGCAGCCGTTGCGTTGTCGCCTAGGTCCATCGCCCTTGATATGCCTGCGGCTATGGCGTATATGTTTTTTGTGGCTCCGCCTACCTCAAGCCCTACTACGTCGCATGAGGTATAGACCCTGAAATTATTGCCGTTGAGCATAACCTGCCAACTCTCGGCTTCATTTGCGTCGTCCGACGCAAGCGCAACGGCCGTAGGCCTTCCCAATATGACCTCTTCCGCATGGCTTGGCCCGGATAGCGCAGAATAGACAAATTGCGGGCAAATCTCCCTGTGTACCTGGTGCAACAGGTAACCCGTGCTTATTTCGATCCCCTTAGCGAGGTTCAGCATATGCCCTCTATGTTTGCCCGTATCTGCGATCTTTTTGCAGACCTCTCTTTCAGATTGTGCCGGCACCGCCATAATTACCCTGTCTGAGAAATCAAGCGCTTCTTGAATGTCAGCAGTGCATCGTATATTCTCAGGCAGAAGCGTTTCTTTAAAACATAAACTGTTGATCCTTGACCTGTTTATCGATTCAGCCTGTTTTTCATGGATTGTCCACAGTAAAACAGAGTGCCCTATTTCCGCAAGGTGTTTTGCCATCGCTGTCCCGAAACTGCCGGCTCCCAGTATGGTTATATCCATCACGGATTCCCTCCCAGTCATATTTCATGTAAAATTATTTCTGCCGTTATGATCCGTTGCGGCTATGATATCAGTAATATCGATATGTTGAAAGGAGTTTATGTGCATGATACGCAAAATAGCACTCTCAGCGATGATCGCAGCGCTTTACGCCGGGCTTACGATAGCTCTTGCTCCGATATCGTTCGGCCCCATACAGCTTCGTATCGCCGAGGCTCTGACGCTGCTTCCATTCTTCGTTCCGGAGGCAGTTTTAGGGCTGTTTATAGGGTGCGTGCTCTCAAATTTCATAGGAGGGTTCGGGCTTATAGATGTGATTTTTGGCAGTTTGGCTACGCTGCTTGCCGCGCTTATGACGCGCAGGATGCCTACGATATGGCTTGCGGCTCTTCCGCCTGTAGTTTTAAACGCGGCAATAGTAGGCGGGTATCTCGCCGTGCTCACCAAGACGCCGTTTTTGCTTTCCGTCCTCTACATAGGAGCGAGTCAATCCGCTGTCTGCCTTGGATTAGGCGTGCCGCTTTGTAAATTTTTGATCCGCACTAAATATTTTGAGATCCCAGCGCTACCTAAAAAGATAAAGTAATTCAGGATATTTGGCCATTATATAATGTATGAGGCGCAAACAGCAAAATAAGGGCGCTCTGAAGCGGGAGGATATATCCCCCCGCTTCAGAGCGCCCGCTGACGTTTTGTTTAGCCGCCGCTTATATTGTGGATCACCTGTACCTTCGCGCCGTCAGGGATCAGCGTTGTCTCATAATCCTTCTTGTCAACCACGCTGTCGTTGATCCAGACAGAGATCATGCGAAAAGAGTACCTCTCCCTGTCGAGAAGCTTTTGTACGGTCAATCCTTCCTCCCATGGCGATGGCTTACCGTTTACGGTGATCATTTTGCTGCCACATCTCCCAGCGCTGTTTATTTTTCAAACTCGTCCTCAGGCCTGAGATGCCTGTTTAAAAGTTCCACAACCTCAGGGTAGTCTATGCCGAGACGCCGTACCGTTTCAAGCGTAGGTATGCCCTTCTTGTTCCAGCCGCGGCGCTTATAGACCGCAAGCTTCAACTGTTCCCACTGGTCCCTGCGATGCTTCTGAAGCAGATCTATCTTTTCGTTGACAGATAGTCCCTCTATATTTTCGCCAAATTCTCTGAGTTTCTCATCAAAATACTCAGGGCGCGCGTTCCACTCGTCCTCCCACACAGGTCCCAGCCCGCGGTCGGGAGCCTGATGGAATTCGCTAGTGCCCTTGCCCATGCGGAGGTTGAAGATGCGCTCAAAGTTGTAGACTTTCTCGGACTGGAGTATCATGCCTTCGCGCGACAGCGGCTTCCCTGTGATAGCCTCGTAGATGTCGAGGTAATTTTTTAAATGCTCCGGGACGCGCGCGGCCTCCAAGCCTTTATACTTAATGCTGTTGTCGACTGGTTCTATGTCGTTCCACGGGAGCTTGCAAAGCCCTTGCAGCGAAAACCAGAGGCGGAAACATGGGAAGAAGAAGAGAGCCTCGGCCTTGTCCTCAAACGTTGGCAGCTGTTTGTTGACCATATCCATGAAGATCAGCCAAGCCTCGTCGTGCTGAGGTCCTTTGAGCGTAAGGAAATATCCTCCCCACTGCGCTATCGATTCTTGGCAGCGGTATTCCGAAGCCTCAAGCCCCTGCCCTACCATGCCGATCTTCTTCATTGTCTTAAGGTCAGCTCCGTAGTTTTCCGCAAAATAGCCGCATGCAAACTCGATCCCCTTGCCGCAAGCCACGGCAAATTCATCTGCGCCGTGAGCTATGCGGTGTATAAGCTCCATGATATCGTCCTTATTACCGAACGTAAGCTCAAGCCCGTGCGTCTGCTCTTTGTTTATCAGTCCGAGCTCGTAGCATTCGCATACCCACGCCATGCCGGTTCCAAGCGATATGGTGTCAAGCCCGTAGTGGTCGGCGTAGAAGTTCGCTTCTATCGTCCAAAGGGGGTCAAAAATCCCGAGGTTCGATCCAAGGCCGGCTGCAGTTTCATATTCCGGTCCGTCTACTATTACCTCGCGCCCTTTCCAGGGGCCGGTTTTAAGCTTAAAATGGTCAACCGCTTTTGCGCATGCCAGCGAACATCCGTACCAGCATCCGTCGGCCATGCCCTGGGTGAAAAGCTTTGTGTAGCTTTCAGTATTAATTTTGTCTATATCCGGGTGCTGACCGAATTTGTAGTTATTGACCGGCAGCAAGTGGTAATCGTTCATGATCTCCGTGAGGTGGGCTGTCCCGACGGTACGCATCTTACACTGGGCGTCGTCGTAATCGTGAATGCGCTTATGGAGGCTTGCCCCAGCCTTTTGGATAACGGTGATGTCGGCAGGATCGTTTTCAAGCCCCGTGAAGTGCGTGCGCTTCACTACGAGGGCCACGACGCCCTTGTCATTAAGGACCGCTCCGCCGCCGCCGCGACCGGCCTGCTTAAGCCGGACAGCCTTCCTGCGCACGTCATAGAAGCTGAAGTTCATGCCGGCCCAGTAACTTGTCTTAGCTCCAACTCCCGTGGATACTACGGATATGGTACGCTTGTCCTCCTCGTCTTTTGCGAAATATTCGTGCAGTTCCTCCGAAGAGTAGTATGAGTTGATCTCTTTAAGAGTTGACTCAAATATCTGAACCTTGTAGTTGTCTCCGTCGATGAAAACGACCACCGGCCTGTCCGCTTTGCCCTGCAGCTCAAGCGCGTCAAACCCGGAGAACTTCAGAAATGGGGCGAAATAACCTCCTGCGTTGCTGTTGTATGTCTGTTTTGTGGCAGGAGAGAGGAACACCGAATAGCACTTTCCGGCTCCAGGGTATTGAGTGATGCCGCAAAACGGCCCCCCGGAAATCACGATCTCGTTTTCCGGATCGTTCCACTTCGTGGCCTCATTTACCGCGTTCCACAGAAGCCATAGGCCAAAACCCCGACCGCCCGTGAATTTCTCTATCATATCGTCGGATACCGGTCGTTTTTCAAACTTGTAATTCCCGTCCTTATTGCCCAATCCTATGTACAGCGTCTCCCTTGAGTAGCCGCGGTGTATCTTGGCCGGCTCGTATGACCATTCAGCGAGCAGTTTCATTGGTTTCATTTCCATTGCAGTCACTCCTTTACTTCGCTTCCGGCATGTTGATGAGCTGAAGCGCGCCAGTAGGGCATTTCCTCGCGCAGATACCGCATGCTATGCATTTGAACGGTTCGGCCTGTTTGGTCCCGTCGAAGAACATGCTGGCCGACGGACAGAACCCAACGCACATAAGGCATGCCGTGCATTTGTCTTTGCGTATCTGCACAACGCCGGAAGCGTCACGCGACAAAGCGCCGGTTGGGCATACCCCTATACATGCCCCGCACTGAGAGCAAATATTGATGTTGACCAGCCCGGCTTTGGTTTCGACCTTGACGCGCGACAAAGCGGGAGATTCTTCCTTGAAATACGCTTTGGAGCAGGCGGCCATGCATTCCCCGCACTGCACGCACTTTTCCGCATTTACCAGCATCACTTTCACACAAAATCCCTCCTAATGCATAAATATCTTGAAGAGCCCGCACATAGCGGAAACCGCAGGGCCCTCCCCCCAATAAAAAAATTCTATCATATTTTGTTCTGTTATGTTCTATTCTTTCCTTGTGTTTTTATGCAATGGCTCATTTTGTGCACTTTTGTTCACAAAAATAAGATGTATCGACTGATCGCCGTCTTGCTTATATCGAAAAATATCAATGGGCGTATGCCGGGATATTTAAAACGTGTTTTTCGATAAAGAATACGACTCTTTTTTCGTGTGCTTAAAAGCTTTTCGCTATTTTGTATCTTGCAAAAGGCAAGCGTAGCTGATAGAATCCTCTGCGTTGCATACGTAACTTGTGCCTGTCGGGGTGGCGGAATTGGTAGACGCGCTGGATTCAGGATCCAGTGGGCTAGCGCCCATAGGGGTTCAACTCCCCTCCTCGACACCACTTCTGGCTTAAGGCCGTTCTTCCTCTTGTTGTTATGGCTTGTCTTTGTTTGGACGTGCCCCCATGGTTTAACACGTCTGCTTGCCCCTCGCTTTTTTGTGTCTGCTTTTTCTCTTTGCGCTGTTTTGCTGTTGTTTGATGATGTTTCTCCATTTTGCCTTCGTGGTCATGCTATATGATCTCAGCAGGATCTCCTTTTTTTATTACGCCGCCGCACAAGACGCGGCAGAACAAGCCTTCGCCTGGAAGAAGGCTGATCCCGAATGTCTTTGTGACGATGCTTGGGTGATCTTCCTTGCCTATCTGAGTCACCTCAAGCACAACGCTGTCGCCGAGCTTCAGCTTGGCGCCGGGCTTGACTGATGATAAATCCAAGCCTGCTATCTGGATGTTTTCCGCAAAATCGCCCGGGGCGATGTCGATATTATGTTCTTTTAGCGCGGCAAGCACGCTTTCCCTGCTCAGACACGTCACTTGACGGCCCCAGTTGCCGGCATGCCCGTCATTTTTTATGCCGTAGTTTTCTATCACCTCAGCTTCCGGCACCTCTTTTTTTAACTGCCCTCTTTCGGGGCTTACAGCGATAGAATAAATAGCGCCTTTAGGCATGTTTGTTTCAACCCCTTTCTTAAACTTACTTTTGCCGTCCTCTGTGCTTGCCTGCGCCTTAGACGGCCATCGGCGAGTAAGGCTGTCAATCATTCATTTCGGTGACGTACTTAAACCGTCTTTCGAATTCTTGGGGGGAAAGATTTGCAGCCTGAGCCAGGCTTTCAATTGCAGCGTCAGATGTGAAATCCTTTTTCTCAAGGCGTATCATATACTCTCTTGCTATTTGGTACTCCAGAGATTTGGTGTTCACTGTGCGGATTTTTGCCTTTTGGGTCACAGGGTCTATTATGTCTTCAAACGGAATGGGGACTATTCTGTTGTTCTGAATAGAGATCATGGCCTCTGTGCCGCCTTTTCGCAGAAAATCGAAAGCCGCGTAGCCGAGGTTTCGCGTGTATTCGATGTCAAACGCGTTGGGGGACGCACATCTGACCTCATATCCTATTTCTTTGTTGTTGATGGGTATTTTGATGCCAATGGACGCAAGGTTTTTGAGCAGAGCCTTTTTCAGCACATCAGAAAAATTGATTTCCGCGTAGCGTATGTGACCATGTTCGTCATACTCAAGGCAGTCAATGGCCCTTAGGTCTTCTATACGTATTTTTTCTATAAGCCCCTCGGCTGTAACCGCTACGCCGTAGTTGCGTCCAGATGCCAGCCGTTTTATGATTGCTCCCGTTATAATGTCTGCTACCATGCCAAGCGGGATTTTCTCTTGCGCGGGAAATTCTTCGGGGATTATCGTCACTGTTGCTCCGGAACTTTTGCCTATGCCGAGAGCTAAATGTCCGGTAACCCTCCCCATCGATACGACGAGAAACCACCTTCCGGTGGTCTTGGCATCCTCCATCAGGTTGGACACCAAGTCTGTCCCGAGCGCCCTTGCCGTCTCAAAACCGAAAGTCGATATGCCCTCGGGAAGCGGCAGGTCGTTGTCGATAGTCTTTGGCACGTGAACGCAGTTGATAGAGATGCCTAGCTTTGCCTTGGCGTGACCGGCTATACGTGACGCCGAACAGGCCGTGTCGTCGCCGCCTATCGTAACCATATGGGTGACGCCAAGCTCACAGAGAGTGTCGACCACATTGGAAAGAGATCTTTCGTCTTTTGCCGGGTTGTACCTGGAAATACGCAGTATACTGCCGCCGTCCGCATTTATTCGGCTTACCATGTCTATGGAGAGTTGAATTACCTTCTTCTCTTTCTTAGCTAAATTCGCAAAACCGTCATATATACCGTAGACTTCCCATCCGGATTTTCTTGCTTCGATAGTGACTGAGCTTATAACGCTGTTTATCCCTGGCGCCGGGCCGCCGCCGCATATTATGGCTATAGTGTTTTGTTTGGGTGTCGTCATTACGCATGCCTCCCCAGTTGGAATGATATGCTGAAATTTTATCATGTATTTTGCCCTGATATGGTTTAAACCGCTTATCTTCTAACTGACCTGATTTTTTATTTTGTTAGGCCATTGAATATAAGGGACTTCGTGCTATAATCTCTTCTGGCCAAAGACGCATGCTGCTTGCGCAGCAGCTGCAGCATGAGAACAGCGGCATGGTTATATTTAAAGAAATAAGACGGTCTTGCGTAAGTATATATAGCTACAGCGGAAAACAGGCGATACCTGTCGGTTGACAGGTGTCGCTTTTTTGTTATAATACCCATTTGTACGATTGTACATTCTCACCAAATACTCCATTCAGGGAGGTTGCTCCCATGCAGGTAAAAACTCCTTTGGGCAAGGCATTTGAACGCCGCGTGGTTTTTGGGAAAGGAAGGGATCTCATTGATCTTCCGGACCTCGTCGAAGTGCAGCGCGACTCATATCAGTGGTTTTTTCAAGCTGAGACTGACCCTGACGAACGTAAATCTCAGGGGCTGCAGGAACTTTTTGATGAAGTCTTCCCGATAGAAAGCTACGACGGTTCATTTGCTCTGGAATTTGTCAGGTACTACGTTGATCCCGTCGTCATAAGCCTGGATGAGGCACGCAGCAGGGACCTTACATGGTCGAGACCGCTTCGTGCGACGATCCGGCTGGCGAACAGGAAAACGGGCGAGATCAAGGAAGAGGATATTTATTTGGGTGATTTCCCCGCCATGACTGAGCGGGGCACCTTTATCGTGAACGGTACAGAGCGTGTTGTGGTAAATCAGTTAGCCAGATCGGCAGGCGTGTATTATTCCGCGGAACTTGGAATACCGGGGCAGGAATCTTTTGTCGCCAAACTTATCCCCGACAGAGGGGCGTGGATAGAGTTTGACCTTGCCCCTGGAGAGGTCATTTCGGTAAAGATCGATAACCGCAAGAAGATACCAGTTACAATGATGCTTAGGGCATTTGGCATACAGTCCACGGAAGAACTGCTTGCCCTATTTGATGCCCAAGAAGTTGAGAAGGATCTGGTAGAGGACGACGTAAGGGGCATGCTGCTTGCGGAAGACATAGTTTCAACCGGTGAAAACGGCTCTGTGGCGATATCAAAGAACAAGAGGCTCTCGAAAGAGGACCTTGAGGTCCTTTGGGGACACGGGCGCACTAAGGTGCGTGTTTGGGACGTTGACCCGGCCGTTTCTGCGACTATAGAGCGAGACAACACAGAGACTTCTGATGCCGCGATACTGGAGCTTTTCAGGAAGCTGCGTCCAAACGAACCGGCGCGGATGGAAAACGCGCGGGAGTATATATCAGGGATATTCTTCGATCCTCGCAGGTATAACCTGGGGAGGGTAGGCCGATACAAGATAAACAGGCGGCTTGGGCTCGATATGCCCAGCACCGAACGTCTGCTTACTGTCACCGATATAGTGGCTATCGTCAAAGGGTTGATAGCGCTTCGCGACGGGGAAGAGCATGTAGACGATATTGACCACCTCGGGAACCGCAGGGTCCGCGCGGTTGGCGAACTGCTGCAAAACCAGGTCCGCATAGGGCTTCTTCGCATGGAGCGCATAGCGAGGGAACGCATGACCACTACGCCTGATCTCGCTACCGCCATGGCCAAGGACCTCATTAACGTCCGTCCCATATCGGCTGCGCTTCGTGAATTTTTTGGCTCGGGCCAGCTCTCTCAGTTTATGGACCAGACCAACCCTCTTGCGGAACTTACACACAGGCGCCGCCTCTCAGCGCTGGGGCCAGGAGGTTTGAGCAGGGAGCGCGCAGGTTTTGAGGCGCGCGACGTACACCACACTCACTATGGCCGTATATGTCCGATAGAGACGCCGGAAGGTCCCAACATAGGCCTTGTGACGTCGCTTGCAACCTACGCCAGGATAAACGAATATGGATTCCTTGTTTGCCCTCGCAGGAAGGTAGTAAACGGCAAGGTTACGGACGAGATAGTCTATCTTTCCGCGGATGAGGAGGACGAGTACTACATCGGACGTGCGGACACGCCTATCTCCGACGACGGGCGCGTGCTCCCAACCGACGGAGGGAACGGTATATATGTCAGACATCACGATAACACCATAGAGATTTCGCCCGAACAGCTGGATTTTATGGATATATCCCCGAAGCAGATAGTGTCCATATCCACCGCGCTGATCCCATTTCTTGAGCATGACGACGCAAACCGCGCCCTTATGGGATCCAACATGCAAAGGCAGGCAGTGCCTCTTGTATTTCCTGACTCTCCTGTGGTTGGAACCGGCATAGAACACAGGATCGCGAAGGATTCAGGGTCATGTGCGGTTTCCAAAAGAGGCGGGATAGTCTCTTACGTCGATTCCGACAGGATTGATGTCGCTACGGACGACGGGGGAAGGGACACATATATAATGCCGAAGTTCAGAAGGTCGAACCAAGGCACGGTTATACATCAAAAACCGATCGTCGACCGCGGGCAGAGGATCGGTGCCGGCGAGATAATAGCCGATGGCCAGGCCTGCGACGGAGGGGAGCTTGCGCTTGGGCGCAATGTGCTTGTCGCCTTCGTCTCGTGGGAGGGCTATAACTTTGAAGATGCCATATTGCTGAGCCAGAGGCTTGTTAAGGAAGATTTCTACACGTCCATACACATAGAGGAGTATGAAGTGGAAGCCCGGGACACAAAGCTTGGCCCCGAGGAAATTTCGCGCGATATCCCTAATGTGGGCGAAGATGCACTTAAGAACCTGGACGAAAACGGAATAGTCAGGATAGGAGCCGAGGTAAAGGCCGGGGATATCCTTGTCGGCAAGGTCACGCCCAAGGGCGAATCAGACCAATCGCCGGAGGAAAAGCTCCTTCGCGCTATTTTTGGCGAGAAGGCACGCGAAGTGAGGGATACGTGCCTCAGGGTACCCCATGGAGAAGGCGGCAAGGTCGTTGAGATCAAGCGTTTAAGCAGGGAACAAAACAGCGAGGATATGAGCCCAGGCGTCAACGAAGTAGTTAAGGTATATGTAGCTCAGTTCCGCAAGATAACCGAGGGGGATAAGATGGCCGGACGCCACGGCAACAAGGGCGTGGTGTCGCGCATCATGCCGGAAGAGGACATGCCTTACCTGTCTGACGGGACTCCCGTCGATGTTGTGTTGAATCCTCTTGGCGTCCCAAGCAGGATGAACCTCGGGCAGGTGCTTGAGACGACGCTGGGTTTTGTTGCGATGCAGAACGGCTGGAAGGTCGTGACGCCCGTGTTTGAATCCGCCAAGGCTGAAGATCTGCTTCCTCACATTAAAAAGATACAGGAGACGAAATATCCCGAGATGAGGGACGATTGCAAGATAACGCTTTACGACGGCCGCACCGGCGAGCCTATGGCCAATAAGGTAACGGTAGGCGTCATGTATATGCTGAAGCTTATCCACTTGGTTGACGACAAAATTCACGCGCGTTCCATAGGGCCTTACAGCCTGATAACGCAGCAGCCGCTCGGAGGAAAGACTCAGTTCGGAGGCCAGCGCTTCGGTGAGATGGAAGTGTGGGCCCTTGAAGGATATGGCGCCGCGCATACGCTGCAGGAGATGCTCACCGTGAAGTCCGACGACATAAGGGGACGCCTTAAGACATACGAACGCATAGTAAAAGGAGAGAACCTGGCTAAACCTGGGGTGCCGGAAAGTTTCCGGGTGCTTATTAAGGAGCTTCAGGGGCTGGGCCTTGACGTTGAGATAAAATATTCGGACGGCTCATTCGGGGAACTGGTGCTGAGCGAAGACGAAGACGAGGCAAAGGGAGCGCGCCCCGTTTCCTTCAAGCCAGATTCCACTGTCGACGATATCGACGCTCTATTTGGCGCAGATAACGTGAGCAAAGCCATATCCGCATCAGATCTCTTCCACGAGAGCGCCGTGGAGTACAGCGGGTTTGAACTTCACGAGACTGACGCAAAGACAGAGGCTGAAGTTCTCGAGTCGGAAGAGGAGCTTTCAGGTACCGCGAAACATACGGCTGATGAGCAGGGGGATGATATCTGATGTCTAACTTGGAACATGAAATTGCCGGAGTGAGGATGAAGCTCTCATCTCCAGGGAGAGTGAGGGAGCTCTCCAGCGGTGAGGTAAAAAAGCCTGAGACAATAAATTACAGGACATTGCGCCCCGAGAAAGACGGGCTTTTCTGCGAGCGCATATTTGGCCCCACAAGGAGCTACGAGTGCGCGTGCGGCAAATACAAAAGAAGCGGCCCCAAATTTCGCGGCGTAGTCTGCGACAGGTGCGGCGTCGAGGTTACTGACAACCGCGTCCGCAGGGAAAGGATGGGGCATATTGAGCTTGCCGCCCCTGTTGTCCACATCTGGTATCTTCGCGGTATACCGAGCAGGCTGAGCCTTCTGTTGGGCACATCCACAAAAGATCTTGAGAAGGTGGTCTATTTTGCTCCGACACGCCGCAGAGAAAAAGTATATAAAGTAGTGAGCGAGGGCAGAAGGATAGACCTTGCTCGCAGGGGGACGCTTATGTCCGCGTCAGAGGAGCGCATACACCGGTTCTATGATCCTAAGTTCAAGGCCGAAGAGGCTTTTAGGATAACGAAGGTCGAGGAGGTGCCTTTTGACGAGGGAGATGTTATAACTTCAAGCCAGGTCAGCAGGGCAAGGTCTGAATACGGCGACGAACTTTTTAAGGTTGAGCCCGCATACCGCATTTTACGCGATGGCGAAGAGCAGGGCGGCGCCTCTATAGTCCCGGAATCAAAGGTTAACGGCATGCTCGCCTCCGACCCGTCGCTTAAGTCTGTCCGCGCCGTTATAAATAATCAGGATGCTTTTTTCGTAACTTCGGTCGTGCGTCTTCCATTCTTAAAGAACGACGTGATCTCCGAGAGTGAGTACAGGCTGTATAACCAGAAGTACCCGAAACGCTTCCAGACCATAGAGGAGACCGAAACGCTCGAGGACCCATGTTACATCGTAATCAACGGCGGAGAATCGCCGTTTGAGAGGGCCGACATAATACTGGAGCGTGAAAAGAACATCTGCTCGGCTTATGATAAGGAGTTCAGCGCCGGCATAGGAGCGGAGGGGATATATGCCCTTTTAGAGCAGATGGATATGGAAATGCTGGTAACGTCTTTGAGGGAAGAGATAGCGGAGTGTTCCGGGCAGAAGAAGCGTAAGCTGATAAAAAGGCTGCAGGTGGCTGAAGATTTCCGTAAAAGCGACAGCCTGCCGGAGTGGATGGTGCTGTCGGTCCTGCCTGTTATTCCGCCCGACCTGCGCCCTATGGTGCAGCTTGATGGCGGGCGCTTTGCGACTTCGGATCTGAACGACCTCTATCGCAGGGTTATCAATCGCAATAACCGTCTGCGCAAGCTGCAGGAGCTCAAGGCACCCGAGATAATCGTAAGAAACGAGAAGCGGATGCTTCAGGAATCTGTCGACGCGCTGATAGATAATGGGCGCCGCGGCAAGGCCGTTCTCGGGGCCGGGAACAGGCCGCTTAAAAGTTTGACAGACCTGCTGCGCGGCAAGAAGGGGCGCTTCCGTCAAAACCTGCTGGGCAAGCGCGTGGACTATTCAGGCCGTTCCGTCATCGTGATAGGGCCTAACCTCAAGCTCTACCAGTGCGGCCTGCCTAAGCAGATGGCCCTTGAGCTTTTCAAGCCTTTTGTCATGCACAAATTAGTAGAAAGCGGGCTTGCCCCCAATGTTAAGAGCGCGCGCAGGTTCATCGAGAGGGGCCGGGACGAAGTTTGGGGCATACTTGAGGGAATAATCAAAGACCATCCTGTCATGCTGAACCGTGCCCCGACGCTTCACAGGCTTGGGATCCAAGCTTTTGAGCCAGTCCTCATAGAGGGCAAGGCCATAAGGCTTCATCCGCTTGTCTGTACTGCTTTTAACGCAGATTTTGACGGAGACCAGATGGCCGTTCATGTGCCGCTTTCATTAGAGGCGCAGGCGGAAGCAAGGGTGCTGATGCTTTCGTCCAACAACCTTCTTTCTCCTGCAAGCGGAAAACCGGTAGTGACTCCTACGCAGGATATCATCCTTGGTACATACTACCTTACGACAGTTATGGACGGGCTTCCCGGCGAAGGACGCTATTTCAGGGACAGCGAAGATGTGTTGTCCGCTTTGGACTACGGAACGGTCCACGTCAATTCGAGAATACGGATTAAGGCGGATCCAGCATGGGAATGCGAGAAGATAGACGGGAAGTGGGTTGAGACATCACCGGGCAGGGTGCTGTTCAACTGCGCTTTGCCGCCAGAATTGCGGTTTCTCAACGAAACCGTAAACAAAAAACAGATGGGGGTCCTTCTGAACGTTGCCTACGATAAAGTCGGCCAGACAGGGCTTGTGGAGATGCTGGACGAAATAAAGAACCTGGGCTACCGCTGGTCGACAAAGAGCGGCATCAGCCTGGGTGTCGGCGACATAATAGTTCCCAAAGAAAAACATGAGATACTTGAGGTCACGCTTGCCCACGAAGAGGACCTGACGTCGCAGTATGAGATGGGTATCCTGACCGAGGACGAGTATATGAGGCAGAAGGACATTTTATGGTCTGAAGCGGGGCGTCAGATCGCGGATAAGATAATGGAGAGCATGGATGTAACGAACCCGCTCCGTATAATGGTGGATTCGGGTGCGCGCGGATCCCGCGGACAGGTTGCTCAGATGGCGGGCATACGCGGGCTTATGGCAGACCCATCCGGACGCATCATACGTTACCCCATAGTCGCCAATTTTAAGGAAGGGCTCAATACCCTCGAATACTTCATATCTACGCACGGCGCGAGAAAAGGACTTGCCGACACGGCTTTGCGCACCGCAAAGTCGGGGTACCTTACAAGGCGCCTCGTCGATGTTGCGCAGGATCTTATCATCATGGACGAAGATTGCGGGACTGACCGCGGCGTAGAGATCCGCCCGCTGCTCCAGCAGGATGGCAAGGCGACAATACCTATGTCAGAACGCCTTGCCGGACGCGTAAGCCTCAGAGACGTGACTGACCCTGTGACAGGGGAGCTTATTTTGGCAAAGAACGAGGAGATAAGCGAGGAGAAAGCCAAACATATAGAGGCGCTTGGCATGGATTCAGTCTGGGTACGCAGCCCGCTTACCTGCGGACTGCGGCATGGGGTATGCCGCACATGCTATGGGAGCGACCTTGGAACGCGCAAAAAAGTCGCTATAGGCGAATCTGTAGGCGTTGTGGCGGCCCAGTCGATAGGTGAGCCAGGCACACAGCTTACGATGCGTACGTTCCATACGGGAGGCGTGCGTCAGTTCACCGGTGAGGACATAACACAGGGGCTTCCCAGGATCGAACAGCTTTTTGAGGTCAGACGCCCCAAAAAAGTTGCGATACTTGCCGAGGTTGACGGCACCTTGCTTGAAATAAGGGAGATGGACGGCAAGCGCAAGCTCATAATAGGCGTCATAGGCGAGGATGGCACAGAAGAGAAAGTATCATATAACATCCCGGCCTCGCAGAATATGCTCTCCGGAATAAAAGAGGGCTGCAAGATAACGAAAGGGATGGTTCTGACGGAGGGGTACATCGATCCGCAGCAGCTTCTTGAGGTTGAGGGTCTTGAGGCTGTACAGCACTATCTCCTTGACGGCATTCAGGAAGTTTACCGCTCCCAGGGTGTCGCCATCAATGATAAGCACATAGAGACCATACTGCGAAAGGTTGCCCCTGTTAATCGCGTTCGTGTGGTGGAAGAGGGCGACAGCTCGTTTGTGTCAGGGGAGCTTGTGTGGAAGGATGACCTTGACAGGAGCGTTGAAGCCATCCGCCAGCACAACGAGAAATCGCTTGACGAATCATACAGGTTCCTTTCAGCGTACAGACTGGTGTCGGTTTCGGCCGGACTTCTAAACGGCGAGAAAAAAGAGAACGACGCTCTCTCGAGGGAGCAGCTTGTCTCCATTTTGCAGCCAGGCGGAGCCACCGGAGAAATAATAGTTGAAGATGAGTCCGGAGAGCTTCGTGTTGTAGTAGGCGATGCGAGCTTCAGACGAAGCGTTGACGGTTATGAGCTTATGAGCGATTTTAAGGACCCAGCGACCGGCGAAGTTATAGTCAAGGCCGGAACCAGGCTATCCTCGTCCGACCTTGCCAAGATAGTCTCTTTCCCGCCCCAGCCGCTGACTCTCAGGGATACCAACGTCCTTGACGACAGCGAGGACGCGGCGTGGCTCGCCGAGGATGTTGTAAAAGACGGCCAGGTTATCATACCGATGGACAGCGTGCTGAATGCCGAAGCGATCCGGATACTTCGCTGCAAGGACATCAGGCATATCAAACTTTGGAAATCGCCTGAACGCATAAATCTGACCGATGCGATGCACCATGTCCTCATAGAGCACTATTTTGGCAAGCCGCTTACGCAGGCTATAAACTCGGACGGAGAGGTGCTGGAGAACATAACCCATGTGATAGACGGGGCGATAGTGCGCGGCATAGTTGAGGGGTCTATCTCTGGCATCGAAAGCGACGGCAGCATAATCACAAGGGAAAAGATCATACGTCAGGTGCTGACGGAAAAGGCCCTCGGCAAGATACTGCTTGAAACTGTCGTTGATGGCAAAGGCAGGGTGATAGCCGCGTCAGGACAGGAGATCAACAGCGAAGTCCTGGACGCGCTTACATCGGCTTCACTGGACAGCGTCACCGTCCGCTCGAGACAGGCGCCGTCCGAGTACAAACAGCTGATACAGAGGATCTCATTTGTCAGAAGGCTTCGGGAGGAGCCGCAATGGCGCCCTGTGGTCCACGGAGTTACAAAAGCAGCGCTTGCGACGGACAGCTTCCTCTCGGCCGCGTCTTTCCAGCAGACCGCGCAGGTGCTTGCGGCTTCGGCCGTCAGGGGAGACGTAGACAACCTGGTGGGGCTCAAAGAGAATGTCATCATAGGTCTTTTGATCCCGGCTGGGACAGGCATTGAAAGGTACAGGAAAGTGGAGATCACGGAAGTTGCAGAAGACATTCAGTCTGAAGAAGAGATTTTGTCCATCTGATTTTTGTGTTCTCGTGAAGAATAGGTAAAAATACTTAATCTTTAGGCGAGAAAATAGCAGCGGATGCATATGTGATTATTGACACTGCATGCATCCGCTGTTATCATATTTCGGTGCGACTTTGCACAGGGGGTGTTCGTGTGCCTTTGAGCGAACTTGCGGCAAGTGAACGGATAGCGGGTATAAACTCGGTTCTGAGGAATTTAAGAGCCGGCCGCGTGAAGAAGGTTTTTCTATCCAAAGAGGCCGACCCCGGGCTGCTCAAGGAAATTATAGATGCGGCCGAAGCTGGCGGAGTGCCCATAGAGTGGGCCGAGGAATCTATCCAAGTGGGAAGGGCTTGCGCTGTCGCAAGGAAGACCGCGGCGGCGGCGCTCCTTAAAAGGTAGAATAATATAAGGAAGGAGGGAGCTATTTGCCAACAATCAGTCAGCTTATTCGCAATGGCAGGGAAGACAAGAGGCGTCGTTCAAGCGCGCCCGCGCTTCAGGAGAATCCGCAGCGGCGCGGGGTGTGTACCCGCGTCTACACCGTGACCCCAAAGAAGCCAAACTCTGCTCTTCGTAAGGTTGCGCGTGTACGTCTCACCAATGGAATTGAGGTTACCGCCTATATCCCTGGTGTGGGTCACAATCTTCAGGAGCACTCGGTCGTTCTTGTCCGCGGCGGGCGTGTAAAGGACCTGCCCGGCGTGCGTTACCATATAGTCAGGGGAACTCTTGACTGCGGAGGCGTCGAGAATCGCCGTCAAAGCCGTTCGCTTTACGGAGCTCGCAGACCTAAATAATTAAGATATAAGAGGGAGGTTAGTCCTCATGCCACGCAAAGGACATGTAAAAAAACGCATTACGCCGCCCGATTCAGTATATGCGAGCCCCGCAATAGCAAAATTCATCAACTGCCTCATGCTTGGCGGCAAGAAGAGCACGGCTGAGAGAATTTTCTACGGAGCGCTGGATCTGGCCGGAAGCAGGCTGAATATAGAGCCTGCCGACATATTTGAAAAAGCGATGGCTAATGTCCGTCCGCTTGTAGAAGTGCGTCCGCGCAGGGTCGGGGGCGCTACTTATCAGGTTCCTGTTGAAGTTGATCCTGACAGGGCCCAGGCTTTGGCGATACGCTGGATAATAGGCTATTCCCGTTCGCGCAAGGGTATGCCTATGGTCGAACGTCTGGCCCGTGAGCTTATGGACGCCTGTAAGGGCGAGGGCGGGTCCGTAAAAAAACGAGAGGACACTCACCGCATGGCGGAGGCGAACCGCGCGTTCGCGCACTATCGTTGGTAGCGGTGACCTGGAAAATAAGTTTTATTAAGATTTAGTCTGGTGGTGTTGACGATGCAGGGCATCGACTTGAGTAAGGTGCGCAATATAGGAATAGCTGCGCATATAGATGCAGGAAAGACGACGACTACGGAGCGCATTCTGTTCTATACCGGCCGCAAGCACAAGCTCGGAGAGACTCATGAGGGCGCGGCCACGATGGACTGGATGGAGCAGGAACGTGAGCGTGGCATCACGATCACGTCCGCCGCGACTACCTGTTTCTGGGGCGATTGCCTTATTAACATTATTGATACGCCCGGGCACGTGGATTTTACTGTAGAGGTTGAACGTTCAATGCGCGTGCTTGATGGGGCTGTATCCGTATTCTGTGCAGTCGGCGGTGTCGAGCCGCAATCAGAGACCGTCTGGCGTCAGGCCGATAAGTATAAGGTTCCCAGGATAGCTTTTGTTAATAAGATGGACAGGGTAGGAGCCGACTTTTTTGCCGTAGTAGAACAGATGCGCAGCAGGCTTGGCGCTAAAGCGGTGCCCATTCAGATCCCGATAGGCGTCGAAGACGGCTTTTCCGGCATGGTAGACCTTGTGGCGCAACGCGCGATAATCTACGACGATGTGTTGGGAACGGAGTTTCATTCAGCGGAAATACCGCCGCAGCTTGTGGAAGAAGCGGAGATGGCCAGGAGTGCGATGATAGAGAGCATCGCAGACTATGACGACGAACTTATGAACCTATATCTTGAGGCTGAAGAGATACCTGCGGATCTTATCAAGAGGACGATCAGGAAGGCCACTGTGGCGCTTGATATAGTGCCTGTGCTTTGCGGTTCGGCTTTCAAGAACAAAGGCGTGCAGGCTTTGCTTGACGCAGTTGTCGCATATTTGCCAAGCCCTCTTGATATGCCGCCCATCATAGCCGCTGACCCTGAGGATTCAAGCAAGACGATTGAGATACACCCGTCGGTCGACGCGCCTTTCTCCGCTCTTGCGTTTAAGATAATGGTTGACCCCTTTGTAGGCAGGCTCGCGTTTTGCAGGGTCTATTCCGGGAAAATAGAGAACGGCATGGCCGTCTATAACGCCAGCACCAGGCGCAGGGAGCGTGTCGGGCGTATCCTTCGCATGCACGCTAACAAGCGTGAGGAGATGGACAGCGCGCAGGCCGGACTGATAATAGCTATACCCGGCCTTAAGCAGATCCGCACGGGCGATACCCTCTGTGATGAAAAAACCCCGGTGCTTCTTGAGAGCCTGGTATTCCCCGAGCCCGTCATCTCGCTTTCCGTCGAGCCCATGAGCAAGGCCGATCAGATAAAGCTTGCCAAGGGCCTCGAGGCATTGTCGGAAGAAGACCCCACCTTCCGGGTCTCCGTTAACGAGGAGACAGGGCAGACATTGATAAGCGGGATGGGAGAGCTGCACCTTGAAATAATAGTTGACAGGCTTCGCAGGGAGTTCAATGTCGAGGTCAAAGTCGGCCGTCCGCAGGTCGCTTACAGAGAAACAATACGCAAGCCGGCAAGGGCGCAGGGCAAGTTTGTGCGCCAGTCAGGCGGCAAGGGGCAGTACGGCGATGTTGTGCTTGAGGTAGAACCGCTTGAAGACGGGACGTCTTTTGTCTGGGAGGATAAGATCGTCGGTGGCACCGTGCCGAAGGAGTATATCCCGGCCGCACAGAAGGGCGCTACGGATGCGCTCAGCAACGGAGTGCTTGGAGGATATCCCGTCATAGGGGTTAAGGCTGCGATCGTCGATGGCAGCTATCATGAGGTTGATAGCTCTGAGATGGCGTTCAGAATCGCAGGGTCGATGGCTATGAAGGAAGCGCTGAAGAAGGCATCGCCAGCCCTCATGGAGCCTGTTATGAGCGTTGAGGTGGTAGTCCCCGAAGAGTATATGGGGGATGTGATAGGCGATCTTTCCTCTCGCCGCGGAAAAGTGGCCGAGATGGGGGTAAGGGCGAATGCGCGTGTAGTCAAAGCGTTCGTTCCGCTTGCGGAGATGTTTGGCTACGCTACCGACCTGAGGAGCAAAACATCCGGAAGGGCTTCCTACACCATGACGTTCGACCATTATGAGGAAGTCCCCAAGAACGTCGCGGAAACGCTTCTTAATAAATAGCAGGGTCAAGATAACAGAAGGCAGATAATAGAAGGAGGCAGGATTGCAATGGCGAAGGAGAAATACGTACGTAACAAGCCGCACCTGAACATAGGTACGATAGGTCACATAGACCACGGCAAGACGACGCTGACGGCGGCGATAACGAAGACGCTGTCGAGGCATGGCGGAGCGGACTTCACGCCTTTCGACATGATCGACAAGGCGCCGGAGGAGCGCGAGCGCGGGATCACGATCAACATATCGCACGTGGAGTACCAGACGGAGAGCCGTCACTACGCGCACATCGACTGCCCGGGTCACGCGGACTACATCAAGAACATGATAACCGGAGCGGCGCAGATGGACGGTGCGATACTCGTTGTGTCGGCGGCCGACGGTCCTATGCCTCAGACGAGGGAGCACGTGCTTCTTGCGCGTCAGGTGAACGTTCCGGCGCTGGTAGTGTTCATGAACAAGTGCGACATGGTTGACGACCCCGAGCTTCTCGATCTGGTTGAGATGGAGATAAGGGATCTTCTGAACAAATACGACTTCCCGGGTGACGAGATACCGATAATCCGCGGAAGCGCGCTCAAGGCGCTGGAGAGCGACAGCGACAACGAGTGGACGGACGCGATAATGCAGCTGATGAAGGCGTGCGACGAGCACATTCCGACGCCGGAGCGCGAAGTGAACATGCCGTTCCTCATGCCGATAGAGGACGTTTTCACGATAACAGGGCGCGGGACGGTGGTCACGGGACGAGTAGAGAAGGGTATAATCCGTCCCGGCGACGAAGTTGAGATAGTAGGTATCAGGGACACGCAGAAGACGGTTGCCACGAGCCTGGAGATGTTCCGCAAGGTTTTGGACGATGCGGAGGCGGGAGACAACGTTGGAGTGCTTCTTCGCGGAGTAGGCAAGGACGACGTGGAGCGCGGCCAGGTATTGGCTAAGCCTGGCAGCATCAAGCCGCACAAGCACTTCAAGGGCGAGGTGTACGTGCTGAAGAAGGAAGAAGGCGGCCGTCATACGCCGTTTTTCAGCGGTTACAAGCCGCAGTTCTACTTCCGCACGACGGACGTGACGGGAGAGATCAAGCTGGCGGAGGGCGTTGAGATGGTAATGCCCGGAGACAACAGCACGTTTGAGGTCAACCTGATAGTGCCGATAGCGATGCAGCCCGGACTTCGCTTCGCTGTGCGCGAGGGCGGACGTACAGTCGGCGCCGGCGTAGTAACAGAGATACTCGAATAAGAGTACCCCAGGAGGGGAATATTTTGGCAAAGAAAATCCGTATAAAACTCAAGGCATTTGACCATCGCGTGCTGGACGCCTCCGCAGTACAGATAGCGGAGACCGCTGAACGCACTGGTGCGAAAGTATCAGGGCCGATACCTCTCCCGACGGAGATCAAGAAATTCACGGTCCTTACATCGCCTCACGTAGATAAAGACGCGCGCGATCAGTTTGAAATCCGCACACACAAGCGTCTGATCGACATCATTGACCCAACCCCGAAGACAACTGAGGCTCTTATGGAGCTCAATCTTCCCTCAGGGGTTGATATACAGATCAAGCTTTAAGGGTTTGGTCTGAAAGGAGTGAAACGTTTATGAGCATGGGGATTCTGGGCCGCAAGGTAGGGATGACCCAGGTCTTCGACGAAAACGGTAAGGCTGTGCCTGTAACAGTTATAGAGGCTGGACCTTGCCCCATCGTTGAAATCCGGACACCTGAAAAGAACAGCTACAGCGCAGTGCAGCTTGGCTTTGGTGAAGTGAAGCCCGTCAAGGTTACAAAGCCTATGAAGGGGTACTTCGATAAGCAAAAGACGGCACCCAGGCGCTGGCTGAGGGAGTTCCGCGTGGAAAATACCGCGGACTACCAGGTGGGACAGGAGATCACCGTTTCTCTGTTCCAGAATGGCGAGAGCGTTGACGTTATAGGCGTCAGCAAGGGAAAAGGGACCCAGGGTGTCATGAAACGCCATGGTTTTGGCGGCGGTCCGGCGAGCCATGGAGCTTCGCTGACACATCGTCACCCAGGTTCCATAGGATGCAACAGCTTCCCCGGACATGTTATGAAGGGCCGGAGGATGGCGGGTCACATGGGCAGCGAACGCGTCACGACTAAGAATCTCACTGTTTTTGCAGTAGACGAAGAGAACAACCTTATCCTTATCAAGGGTTCGGTGCCCGGCGCGCGCGACAGCTTAGTAATGATCCGCAAGACAGCGTAAGTAGGGAGGCAGAAGACAATGCCTGTAGTAAAAGAAGTGAATTTTAAAGGCGAGGTCATCGGTGAGATAGAACTTGCGGATGCCGTCTTCGGAGCCCCTGTCCATGTGCCGGCTATGCATCAGGTGGTAGTTGCACATTTGGCTAATTGCCGTGTAGGTACTCATAATACCAAGGACCGCGGAGATGTCCGCGGCGGCGGTAAGAAGCCCTGGAGACAGAAGCATACGGGACGCGCCCGCGCCGGAAGCTCTCGCTCGCCGTTATGGGTTGGCGGCGGTGTTGCGCATGGCCCGCACCCTAGGGATTATCACCAGAAAGTCAATAAAAAGGTTCGTCGTATCGCGCTTTGCAGCGCGCTTACGCTGAAGGTGCAGGAGGACAACATGCTGGTGCTTGACCGCTTCGCGGTCGAAACCCCGAAGACAAAGGCTTTTGTTTCGTTTTTGTCCGCGGTCCAGTGCGGCAAAAAGCCGCTTTTCCTGCTCCACGAGACAAACATGGCAGTGGTGAAGTCTGTGTCCAATATCCCCGGGGCGGGAGTGCTCCATGTAGACAGCGTCAATGTCTATGACATACTTAATCATGATCGGCTGATAGCGACTCCCGAGGCCGTCAAAAAGCTCGAGGAGGTGTTCGGTTAATGAACGCAGTTGCATGTGATATAATTGTCCGTCCTGTCATAACCGAGAAAACGAGCCGTATGATGGAGCTCGGACAGTATACCTTTGAAGTCCTTCCAAAGGCTAACAAGATTGAAATTCGTAAAGCAGTGGAAGAGGTATTCAAAGTTAAGGTAGTCAGAGTCAACACGATCCAAGTCCGCTCAAAGCCTAAGCGGATGGGCGCCTTTTTGGGTCGTTCACGTTCCTGGAAGAAGGCAGTCGTAACCCTTGCCAAGGGGGAGAAGATTCCGTTCTTCGAGGGCGCAGGCGCCTAGGCAGAAAGGGGTTAACACAAATGGGAATAAAGAAATTCCGTCCCACTACACCCAGCCGCCGCACCATGGCTACGCCGGACTTTTCGGAGATCACGAAATCAAAACCCGAGCGGAACTTGGTTGTGTCGCTGAGTCAATCTGCGGGACGCAACACAAACGGCAGAATTACAATGCGCCACCGCGGAGGACGCGGGAGGATCAAATATCGCATAATTGATTTTAAGCGTGACAAGGTGGGGGTACCTGGCAAAATCGTAGCTATAGAGTACGACCCCAACAGATCGGCGCGCATAGCGCTGGTCTCATATCTTGACGGTGAAAAACGTTATATACTGGCGCCTATAGGGCTTAACGTCGGCGATAAGGTTGTTGCGGGTGAGGATTCCGACATCCGTCCGGGGAATGCGCTTAAGCTTAAAAACATCCCGGTCGGCACAGTGATCCACAACATTGAGCTTGAACCAGGACGCGGCGGCGTGATGGCGCGTTCCGCCGGTGTTTCGGCACAGCTTATGGCAAAGGAAGGCAAATACGCGTTCGTTCGCATGCCGAGCGGAGAGCAGCGGCTTGTCCTTCTTGAGTGCATGGCCACAGTAGGCCAGGTTGGCAACGAAGAGCATGAGAACGTCGTTTACGGCAAGGCCGGAAGGAGTCGCTGGCTCGGAGTTCGTCCTCATGTTCGCGGTATGGTTCAGAACCCTGTCGACCATCCTATGGGCGGAGGCGAAGGCAAGAGCAAGTCTCACAAGCATCCGGTATCGCCATGGGGGACTCCTGCAAAGGGTTACCGCACTCGCAAGCGCAAGCCTTCGGACAAGTTCATTGTCCGTCGCCGTAAGAAGTAGCCTGGGTTTGTAGGAGGGAAATAGAGATGGCACGTTCACTGAAAAAAGGTCCCTATGTAGATGCCAAGCTTCTTCGCAGAGTAGAGGACATGAATGATTCGGGGAAGAAAGTTGTAATAAAAAGCTGGGCCCGCGCATGCAGCATAACCCCGGAGATGGTCGGGCACACCATAGCTGTGCATAACGGTCGCATACATGTACCGATATACATAAGCGACAACATGGTAGGGCATAAGCTTGGCGAGTTTGCTCCAACGCGTAAGTTCGGCGGCCACGCCGGGCAGGAACGCTCCACCAAGGTAAAGAAGTAAGGAGGGGCGGATTGTCATGGATGTAAGGGCAACTGCAACTAAGGTCCGGATATCAGCGTCCAAGGTGCGCCAAGTGCTGGAGCTTATCAGAGGTAAAAATGCGTCTGATGCGCTGTTAGTGCTAAAATACACTCCCAACAAGGGCGCCCGTTATACAGAAAAGGTCCTGAAGAGCGCTATAGCGAACGCAGAGCATAATTTGGGCCTAGACATGGACAAACTTGTTATAAAAGAGGCAAAGGCGGACCAGGGAAGTTATATGAAGCGTTTCCGTCCGGTTTCGATGGGGCGGGCGCATGCTTTCAGACACCATTCGTGCCACATTACTGTGGTCGTCGGTGAGAAATAAGGAGGGGTGACGGTGGGTCAGAAAGTTCACCCGGTATGTTATAGACTTGGCGTCATTTATGATTGGGAATCCCGCTGGTATGCGGACGGGAAGAAATACGCCAAATTCCTCCACAGTGACCTTGAGATCAGGGAATGGATCAGGAAACGGTGGGAGAGCGCCGGCGTAAGTCGCGTCGAGATCGAACGTATCGGTAATGTAATGCGTTTTACCGTTTGGACCGCCCGGCCTGGTGTTGTAATAGGCAAGCAAGGGGCGGAGATACAGGCGGTCAGAGAGGAACTTCAGGCCAAGACTGGCGCCAGGGTGATGATCAACATCCAGGAGATCAAAAACCCTGACATCGAGGCACAGGTTACGGCGGAGGGAGTCGCTTCGTCGCTTGAGCGCAGGATAAGTTTCCGCCGCGCTATGAAACAGGCAATCTTCAGGGCGATGAAAGCAGGCGCCAAAGGTATAAAGATACAGTGCGCAGGCCGCCTTGGCGGGGCCGAGATAGCGCGCACAGAGTGGTATCTTGAGGGTCAGCTTCCGCTTTCAACCCTAAGGGCCGATATCGATTACGGTTTTGCGGAAGCGCGCACCATATACGGCGTGATCGGAGTAAAGGTATGGATATACAAAGGCGAAGTCATGGGACGCAAACCTGTCATTGAAATGGCTCCGTCGCATAAGGAGAGGGGGTAATTTAAGATGCTTTCTCCTAAAAGGGTCAAGTATCGCAAACCTCACCTTACCCCGCTGCGCGGCTATTCTAAAGGTGCGCTGAAGGTTGATTTTGGCGAGTACGGACTTCAGGCGTGCGAGAACGGCTGGATAACCGCGCGTCAGATAGAGGCTGTCAGGGTTGCTATCAGCCGTAAGATGAAGAAGGGCGGCAAAATCTGGATACGCATCTTCCCCGATCGCCCTGTTACGCAGAAGCCTCTTGAAACCCGTATGGGCAAGGGAAAGGGGAATGTCGAGTTCTGGACCGCAGCGGTTAAACGCGGCCGCGTAATGTTTGAGATAGCGGGCGTGCCCCGCGAAGTGGCCGAAGATGCATTTCGCACTGCGTCTTTCAAACTGCCCATCAAGGTCAAATTGTTAACCCGAGAGGGAGCAGGTGAATAGTATGGATCCCAAGGAACTTCGAGATCTCAGCATATCTGAGCTTAAGGATAAGCATATGCAGTTTAAGGAAGAGCTGTTCAACCTTCGTTTTCAAAACGCGATAGGCCAGCTGAACAACTCAGGCCGCATTAGAGAGGTCAAAAAGACAATTGCCCGCGTACTTACGGTGATAACCGAAAAAGAGAAGGGCATAGAGCGCTCAGGAGTAAGGAGGTAGCCGGCGATGGAAGATCGTACAGTGCATCGGAAGGTCCGTACCGGCATAGTGGTAAGCGACAAAATGGATAAAACCATTGTTGTTCGCGTCGACCGGATGGCAAAACACTCGCTTTACGGCAAACCGGTTCTTCGGTCCAAGAAGTTTATGGCTCACGACGAGTCTAACGAGTGCCATATAGGCGACAGGGTGCAGATATCAGAAACCCGTCCGCTCAGCGCGCATAAACGCTGGGAAGTTACGGAAATACTGGAAAAGGCTCACGTGCTTGGAGAGAAACAGCTTGAAGAGGAGGATATCTAAGCTATGATACAGCTGCGTACCGTATTGAACGTAGCCGATAATTCTGGCGCAAAGAAAATCCTCTGCATCCAGGTTAAAGGCGGCAGTTTCCATAAAGTCGGAACAGTGGGCGATGTCATAGTCGCAGCCGTCCGGGAGGCGGCACCCAACGGCAACATTAAAAAGGGCGACGTCGTAAAAGCTGTGATAGTTAGGACCAAGAAAGAAATACGCCGTAAGGATGGTACCTACGTTCGCTTTGACGATAACGCGGCTGTCGTTATCGACAACAACGGGGATCCGAGGGGAACGCGTATTTTTGGTCCCGTAGCTCGGGAGCTCAGGGAGAAGAAATACATGCGTATAATATCCCTCGCTCCAGAGGTTGTGTAGGGGGTGGCCGGCAGTGTCCAAAATGAGAATTAAAAAAGGCGATCGGGTCCGTGTCATATCCGGCAAAGACGCAGGCAAGGAAGGCAAAATCCTCCGCAGAGACGTGCAAAAAGATACCGTAGTGGTCGAGAACGTCAATATTGTTACGAAGAGCGTGCGTCCCAGCCAGAAGGATCCGCGCGGCGGCCTTGTCAAAAAAGAGGCTGCTCTTCACGCCAGCAAGGTTATGTTGGTTTGCCCGTCGTGCGGCAAGGCGACCAGGGTTGGCAGGGCATATCTTGACAGTGGCAAAAAGGTCCGCATTTGCAAACAGTGCGGCGAGATCATTGACAGGGTTTAGGGAGGGACTGATATGACTCCGCGTCTTTTGACAAAGTACACAGAAGAAGTCCTTCCGCGCTTGAGGGAGCAGTTCGGCTATAAAAACGTCATGCAGATCCCGCGTCTCGTTAAGGTCGTAATCAACATAGGCGTTAACGAAGCTAAGCTTGACCAGAAATACATGGATGCTTCATTGAATGAGCTTGCGATTATTTCTGGACAGAAGCCCATGATGAAGCGCGCAAAAAAATCAGTGTCAGGATTTAAGGTTCGCGAAGGAATGCCGGTCGCATGCTGCGTGACTTTGAGGGGCGCCAGGATGTGGGAGTTTGTAGACCGCCTCGTCAGCATAGCGCTTCCGCGCATAAAGGACTTTCAGGGTATCTCCAAGAAAGGCTTCGACGGCAGGGGGAACTATAATCTCGGTCTTAAAGAGCAGCTTCTGTTCCCTGAGATAGATTACGATAAGGTCATTCGTCAGCGCGGCATGAACATAACGTTCGTTACGACCGCGAAGGCGGATGAGGAAGCCCAGGCTCTATTGACCGAACTGGGCATGCCCTTCGCCCGTTAGGAAGGAGTAAGGTCATGGCCAGAACAAGCTTGATAAACAAGGCTAAGTCGGAACCTAAGTTTAAGGTCAGAAAGTACAACCGTTGCCCTCTTTGCGGACGCCCGCGGGGGTATATGCGGAAGTTCGATATGTGCCGCTGCTGTTTTCGTAAACTTGCACGCGAGGGAAAAATCCCTGGCGTTGTCAAGTCGAGCTGGTAGGCACGTGGGCGTGGAAGGGAGGATCCTTTAATGCATATAACCGATCCTGTCGCGGATATGCTCACACGCATCAGGAATGCGAATGTTGTCTATCATGAGATGGTGGACATGCCTCTTAGCAAGATGCGTCTTGAGATAGCTCGCATCCTCAAAGAGGAAGGCTATATCCGCAACTACAAAACGATCAATGATACTAAGCAGCCAATGCCGATTTTGAGGCTTACAATGAACTATGGGCCGGCGAAGGAGCACGTTATTCAGGGGCTGCGCAGGATAAGCAAGCCGGGACGCCGGATTTACGTAGGCAAAGATAAGCTGCCTAAAGTAATGGGCGGACTTGGGATTGCTGTGATATCGACATCAGCTGGACTTATGACCGATGCGGAAGCGCGCAAGCGCGGCCTGGGCGGCGAAGTCGTATGCTATGTATGGTAATGGGGGTGGCTTAGGTGTCTAGGATAGGACGTAAACCGATACCTCTTCCCAAAGGCGTGGAAGTCAAGATAGATGGCAGACATGTTTTGGTCAAGGGCGCCAAGGGCACGCTTGAGATGGATATCATGCCGTTTATAAACGTAGCGGTCGAAGAGAGCAGCATGGTCGTCAGCCGCGAGAGCGACGACAAGGCTGTGCGCGCCGCGCACGGCATGACGCGCGCGATATTAAACAACATGGTGACAGGCGTGAACAGCGGATTTGAAAAAACGCTTGAAATCGTTGGGGTGGGATACCGCGCTCAGATGCAGGGTAAAAACCTTGTTATGAGCCTGGGATTCTCTCATCCTGTCGAGGTGACGCCCCCTGAAGGGATAGAGTTTTCATGCGAAAGCCCCATTAAAATAACGGTCCGCGGTATAGACAGACAGCTTGTTGGACAGGTCGCCGCGAACATACGTGAGTACCGTCCGCCCGAACCGTATAAGGGCAAGGGTATAAGGTACGCCGGGGAATATGTGATACGCAAGGCCGGCAAGGCCGGCGCCAAGAAGTAAGGCGAGGTGAAGGACGTTGATAAGTAATCGCAGTCGTAATGAGATGCGGGAGCTACGCCATCGCCGCCTCAGAAAACAGATCTCAGGCACAGGGCAGCGTCCCAGGCTGGCAGTTTTTGGGAGCCTGAAGCATATATATGCTCAGATCATCGATGACGATAAGGGTATCACGCTTGTATCTGCCTCGACGATGGAGCAGTCGTTCAGGGACGTCAAGAGCACGGGAAATCAGGAAGCCGCAAAGGAAGTAGGCAAACTGATCGCCGAGCGAGCTTTGGCTCACAGCATTAGCGAAGTCGTGTTCGACAGAGGCGGCCATGTGTACCATGGCAGGATAAAAGCTCTTGCCGACGCGGCCCGCGAAGCCGGCCTGAAGTTCTAAGAGGAGGCAGAGAAACGTGGCGAAAGAAACTTCTAGCAATAAATCTTACAGCGGCAGGGGAAATGAACTCCTAGAGCGCATAGTCTCCATCAACCGCGTCAGCAAGGTCGTAAAGGGAGGCAAACGCTTCCGCTTCAGTGTCCTTGTAGTCGTAGGCGATGGAATAAGCCAGGTCGGGCTTGGCATGGGCAAGGCCAAGGAAATATCTGAGGCCGTGCGCAAGGGTATCGAGCATGCAAAGAAGAACTTAGTAGACCTTAAAAAAGTCGGACACACCGTTCCTCATCCCATAATAGGGAAATTCGGAGCGGCAGAAGTTCTGCTGCGCCCCGCTGCTCCGGGTACCGGAGTTATAGCTGGACCGGCGGTTCGCGCAATTATGGAACTCGGAGGGGTCAAGGACATTTTGACTAAGGTCATCGGTCATACCTCGAATCCGATAAACGTATCGTACGCCACCATGGAAGCGGTCAAGAACCTGCGTACTCCGGAGGAGATACGCCGTTTCCGCGGTAAAGAGCGGAAGGAAGCCTAGGGGGAGTAAGAGATGCCTAAACTTCGCGTTACATGGAAAAAAAGCACGATAGGCCGCCCACCGCGCCAGGAGAGGATCATTAAGGCTTTGGGGCTTCACCGGCTTAATGAGACGGTCTGCCATGAGGATACCCCGCAAATCCGCGGGATGGTCAATTCCGTCTGCCATTTGCTGGAATGGTCTGTCGAGGAATAGGGAGGTACTGTGATGGATCTTCATGAACTGTGCCCTGCTGCTGGTTCGCGCAAAAAGAAGAAACGCCTGGGACAGGGGCTGGGAAGCGGTAACGGCAAGACTGCGGGCAAGGGACATAAAGGGCAGAAGGCGCGCGCCGGCTGTTCAATAGGCGCTAATTTTGAGGGCGGACAGATGCCGCTGGCCCGCCGTATCCCTAAGCGCGGCTTCAGCAATTCCCGTTTTGCCGTGGAATATGAGATAGTGAACATCTCGGATTTAGACGCACGCTGCCAGTCGGGCGACGAGGTCACACCCGAGAGTTTGCGCGCGCTTCGCCTTATCTCTTCCGCGGACAAACCGGTTAAGATACTTGGCGACGGTGATATCACTAAAAGCCTGACAATTCGGGCTAACGCGTATAGCGCTTCCGCTGCAAAAAAGATAGAGGCGGCCGGCGGAAAGGCCGAGGTGATATAAGGTGATAGACTCCTTCCGGGATGCCTTCAGACTGCCTGATCTTAAGCGGCGGATACTGTTTACTCTTGCCGCTTTGTTCGTTTACCGTCTTGGTGCGCACATCCCCACGCCCGGGGTTGATACCGCCGCACTTGGAAGGCTTTTTGAACAGGGCGGCGTTCTGGGGTTCCTGGACCTCTTTGCCGGCGGTGCGCTGAGCAGGTTCAGCATTTTCGCTCTCGGCGTCACCCCCTACATCAACTCGAGCATAGTTATGCAGCTGCTGGCGGTAGTTGTGCCAAGCCTTGAGAAGATGCAGAAAGAGGGGGAGGAGGGGCGCAAGAAAATCGTCCAATACACCCGTTACGGGACGATAATCTTTGCGTTTATTCAGGCTGTAGGCATGACAGGCTGGCTGAGAAACCTGGGCATATTCACAGGAAGCTGGATCGATATATCCCTGGTGGCAGTGACGCTGACAACCGGCGCCGTTGCCGTCATGTGGCTTGGCGAAGTTATGTCGGATCATGGCATAGGAAACGGCATATCTTTGCTTATATTCGCTGGCATAGTGGCCAGGATACCGGAGGCAATAATACGCACGTTTACTCTTGTCCGGCTTGGAGAGATGAATATATTGGTCTTGCTGCTGGCCATGGTGATCATCATAGCCGTCGTGGCGGGATGTGTGATGCTTCAGGAGGGACAGAGACGTCTTCCGGTCCAGTACGCAAAACGCATGGTAGGCAACAAAATGTATGGCGGACAGAGCAGCTTTATCCCTCTTAGGGTTAACACGGCGGGAGTTATACCGATAATTTTCGCTTCCTCCGTGCTGCTTTTCCCGTATACGTTAGCAGGCCTTTTCCAGCACAGCTTGGCACAGGCCGTACAGAGAGCGTTCAGCCCTGGCAGTCCGATATATATTACACTTTACGTATTGCTGATAATCTTCTTCTCCTATTTCTATACGGCGGTAGTTTTTAAGCCTGATGACATATCGAGCAATATGAAAAAGAACGGAGGCTTTATCCTGGGCATTCGGCCGGGAAAGCCGACCACAGAATATATCGAAAAAGTCATGGGAAGGATCACACTGGGCGGAGCGGTGGCGCTTGCGATAGTGGCCGTAGTTCCGACGATTATGACTGGACTTATGAACATTAAGACCTTCTATTTCGGGGGGACAGCGGTCATCATCGTAGTCGGCGTTGCTTTGGACACAGTGCACCAGGTAGAAGGCCAGCTTCTCATGCGCCACTATGAAGGTATTTTAAAGCGTCGCGGTAAAAGCAGCGGTCTTTTAAGGCTGTAGTTTTGGAGGCAAGAGATGAGGATTATTCTTATCGGCGCTCCCGGGTCCGGCAAGGGGACTCAGGCCGAGAGCATAAAAAACAGATATCCCATAGCTCATATATCGACGGGCGATATGCTTAGAGAAAATGTAAGGGCAGGGACGGAGCTTGGAAAAAGCGCCAAAAGCTATATGGACTCCGGTAGGCTTGTCCCTGATGATATCGTCATCGCCATGATGGAGAAGCGCCTGAGTGAACCTGACTGCGACAGAGGGTTCCTGCTTGACGGATTTCCGAGAACCACCGCTCAGGCCGAGGCCTTGGACCGGCTCCTAGATAAGCTCGGCATCAAGCTTGACGCTGTAGTCGAGCTTTCGGCGGACGACGAAGTAGTTGTCAGAAGGCTTATGGCAAGACGGGTTTGCAAAAACTGCGGCGAGATATACAATACAATATCCAGGCCGACCGCAAGAGACGGCGTATGCGATAAGTGCGGCGGAGATGTCGTTCAGCGTGACGATGACAGAGAAGAAGTCATACGGAGGCGTCTTTCCGTTTTTCGTGAACAGACTGCCCCTCTTATTGGCTACTATCGCAACAAAGGGCTTCTTGTCACGATAGACGCGGCAAGCTCAAAAGATGCGGTCCTAAAGTTTCTTGAGGAGAGGCATCTGTAAGATGATCACTTTTAAAAGTGACAGGGATATTCAAAAGATGCGTCATGCCGGAAGAATTGTGGCCGACATGCTTAAACTGATGAGAGATATGATTCGCCCCGGCATCGATACTCTTACTCTAGACGAGGCGGCGGAGGCCCTGCTTGTGAAAGAAAATGCCAAGCCGGCTTTTAAGGGGTATAGCGTGCCATGGGTATCGGTCCCGTTTCCGGGGACGATATGCGCATCTGTGAACGACGAAGTGGTGCATGGTATTCCCTCAAGGGACAGGGTCCTTGAAGAGGGGGATATAATCAGCATCGACACTGGCGCTTCTGTTGACGGGTTTTTTGGGGATGCGGCATGTACCTTTGCGGTCGGTAAAATAAGTGAGGATCGACAGCGGCTGCTCGATATCACTTTGGAGTCGCTGCACAGAGGCATGGAAGCGGTCCGCGCCGGCTCGACGCTTGGAGATGTGGGTTATGCCATAGAAAGCCTGGTCGTTTCATCCGGGTTCGGCCTGGTAAGGGATTACGCCGGACACGGGATTGGGAGGAAGCTGCACGAAGCGCCGCAAGTCCCAAACTATGGGCTGCCCGGGAGCGGCATAACACTTAAACCGAGGATGACGATATGTGTTGAGCCTATGGTCATGTCGGGCGGCGAGGAAGTCAAAAACCTTTCAGACAGATGGACAGTGGTTACGGCTGACGGAAGCGATGCCGCCCATTTCGAGAACAGCCTTCTCGTAACAGAGGACGGCGTGGAGATCCTTACACCATGGGAGTGATCCCGTGTGCGGGGCATATGGAATTCAGCATAGGCAATGCTGTGATAGTACGCAAGGGAAAGCACAAGGGCATGTTGTTTGTAGTGGTAGGCATGGAAGGTGAAGACAGGGTCTTAATAGCTGACGGTAAGCACTACTCTGTTGAAAGGCCTAAAAAAAAGAACAAAAAACACCTTCAAAGAACTTTAGTGAATCTCGAAGATGTGGCCGGGCGTGTTGCTGGTGGGAAACCCCTGGACAACGGCTGGTTGGTGCAGAAGATTGCCGCTATTTCTGATAACAGCAACACATCTTGCAGACAGGGAGGTTGAGGCTACTGCATGGCCAAAGAAGAAGTAATAGAGGTAAAAGGCAAGGTAGTTGAGCCACTGCCCAACGCCATGTTCCGTGTCGAACTGGAAAATGGCCACAAGATACTGGCTCACGTCTCGGGTAAAATGCGCATGCATTTCATAAGGATTCTTCCCGGTGACCGTGTATTATTACAGCTCTCGCCATATGACCTGACTCGAGGGCGGATAACATACAGATACAAATAAGTCCGGTATGGAGTGATATCTCATAATGAGATTTTAGTTTTATTCAAGGAGGTCTGCGTTAATGAAAGTAAGACCGTCGGTCAAGACGATTTGCGAGTATTGCAGGATAATTAAACGTCACGGCGTTGTGAGGGTCATATGCAGCAGAAACCCTCGTCATAAGCAGCGCCAGGGAGCAAGGAGGTAGCGGGGTATGGCACGTTTAGCCGGAGTGGACCTGCCGCGTGAGAAAAGAGTCGAAGTGGCTTTAACCTATATTTTCGGGATAGGTCCGGCGACCGCACGCCAGATCATCGCAACCACAGGCGTGAGCCCCGATACTAGGGTTAAGGATCTGACTGAGGAAGAGGAACAGAAACTGCGGAGCGAAATCGAGAACAACCGCAAGGTTGAGGGAGATCTTCGCCGCGAGATAGCAATGAACATCAAGCGCCTTATGGATATTGGCTGCTACCGTGGTCTGCGGCACCGTCAAGGGCTTCCTGTGCGCGGACAGAGGACAAAGACAAACGCGCGCACCCGCAAGGGACCGAAGCGGACCGTGGCAGGCAAGAAGAAGGCTACGAAATAGGCTTTGAACAGGGAGGGAACATCAGTTGGCCAAACGTGTACAGCGCAGTCGTAAACGCAAGGAAAGAAAAAATATAAGCTACGGCGTGGCTCATATATATTCGACATTCAACAACACAATAGTCACGCTCACGGATAAACAGGGGAATGCCCTATCATGGGCTTCCGGCGGCAACGTAGGGTTTAAGGGAACGCGTAAATCGACGCCGTATGCTGCGCAGATGTCGGCGGCTCAGGCTGCTAAGCTTGCGCAGGATCATGGAGTCACGGAAATTGATGTCGTCGTTAAAGGGCCAGGCCCCGGACGCGAATCAGCGATACGTTCTCTTCAGGCGGCAGGGCTGCAGGTCAACGTCATACGCGATGCGACGCCTATCCCGCATAATGGCTGCCGTCCGCCTAAGCGGCGCCGCGTATAGTTTTCAAAAGGAGGTAAATGACAGGTATGAGCAGATACACAGGACCCGTTTGCAGGCTCTGCCGTGCTGAGGGGACGAAGCTCTTTTTAAAAGG
>Ga0302251_1000343_pt1 | contig 47113 bp, 48 predicted proteins | sample AAG_RA_Gln_MG_FD_193534 | JGI IMG/M metagenome (GOLD analysis project Ga0302251, IMG submission 193534) | Enriched activated sludge microbial communities from anaerobic digester in WTTP, New Holstein, Wisconsin, United States - AAG_RA_Gln | ecosystem: Engineered > Bioreactor > Anaerobic >... | reverse complement strand
CACTTTGCGCCTTTGCGTGCAATTATTTCCTCGCAATGAACACACATTAATATCACATCCAATTTAACGAGATCGACCTTGATGCCCTCAAAAACGGACACACTGTAATTTACGACGTCAAAGGCATTTTGCAAGGCAAAATCGACGGCAAACTGTAAAAAGATAGCAAAGAAACAATGATAACAAATTGCATTTATGAATCATAAAAAAGTATTGGTAACTGGTGCTGATGGATTTATCGGCTCACACCTTACCGAGATGCTGTTAGAAAAAGGTTATCGGGTAAAAGCACTGGCTTATTATAATTCGTTCAACGATTGGGGTTGGTTGGAGGGCATTCGTCACCCTCATTTGGAAGTGGTAACGGGAGACGTTAGGGATCCGCATTTGTGCAAAAACATCACGAAAGATATCGATATCATTTTTCATTTGGCAGCGCTTATTGCTATTCCTTATTCCTACATTGCACCGGACAGTTACGTGGATACCAATATCAAAGGAACACTCAACATCTGTCAGGCAGCCAAGGAAAATGGTGTTGGCAGGGTAATCGTAACCTCTACATCGGAAGTTTACGGTACTGCCCAATATGTACCAATTGACGAAAAACACCCCAAACAACCGCAATCGCCCTATTCGGCCACAAAAATCGGTGCAGATGCCATAGCCATGAGTTTTTTCAATGCATTCGAACTTCCGGTAGTTATTGCCCGACCATTTAATACCTATGGCCCCCGCCAATCGGCAAGAGCCATCATCCCTACTATTATTACGCAAATAGCAAACGGGAAAAAAGAAATTCAAGTGGGAGATCTTACGCCTACCCGTGATTTCAATTACGTAAAAGATACCTGTAAAGGATTTGTAGAATTGGCAGCGTGCGATGAAGCCATCGGTCAGGAAGTAAATATTGCCAGCAATCAGGAAATTTCCATGCGCGACACGTTGCAATTGATTGCTAAAATCATGAACGCCGATGTTGCCTTTGTGGAAGACGAGCAACGGCTTCGTCCCAAAAACTCCGAGGTATTCCGTTTACGGGGCGACAACACTAAAATAAAACAATTAACCGGCTATACACCCTCTTATTCTCTCGAAGACGGCTTGCGGGAAACGGTGAAGTGGTTTCTCGATAAAAATAATCTGAAAAAATATAAATACGAGATATACAATGTATGAAGATATTATAGCTTTTATACATGACTTATATGGCACACAGGAAACCGTTCCTTTACATGCACCGACATTTAAAGGGAACTAACTCTACAAAATAAATTTCACTTACATTTTAATGTTTTAAAGCAAGGTTATTTATGAAAACTATTATTATTTCAGGGAGTTCTGGTTTTATTGGTAAGAATTTAATAAATCTAATTTCACAGACAAATAAATATCAAATTATCACATTAGATATTAATAATGGAATAGATTTAACACAAAATGAACAATTACTAAGTCTACCTTCTTTCGACATCTTTATACATCTGGCCAATTTATTATATGTTCCTGCTTCTTATCAAAATCCTGAGGTGTTTTACAGAGTTAACTATTTGACAACTTTAAATGCATTAGAATTGTGTAGAAAAAATAATGCTAAAATGATTTATATCAGTTCATATCTATATGGCAATCCTAAATATTTACCTATTGATGAAAATCATCCAATAAATCCTACTAATCCTTATGCACAATCAAAATATATATGTGAAAAACTCTGTGAAGGTTATTATAGAGATTTTAAAATAAAAACGATAATTTTAAGACCTTTTAATGTTTATGGAATTGGTCAAAAAGGAGATTTATTAATACCCGAAGTTATCAAACAGCTTAAACAAGGTAAAAATAAAATATTTTTAAAAGATCCATATCCTAGAAGAGACTATATAAACGTAATTGACGTTGCTCGAGCAATAATCAAAGCCATTGATATAAATGAAGACTATGCTATATATAATGTTTGTAGTGGGATAAGTTATAGTGTAAAAGAAATAACTGATATTATTAATTCTAAATTAAAATATCCTGTGCAATTCATTTTTAGTAAATCAGACAGACAACACGAAATTGATGAAACAAGAGGTTCTTATTCAAAAATTGAAAAAGAACTTTATTGGCATCCATTAGTCAAATTTGAAGATGGAATCGAAGCAATACTTAATAAAGAAAATTTATAGATAATGGAAAATATTTTAGCAGTAGTCGCTCATCCAGATGATTTAGAGATCATGGCTGGAGGAACAGTATTAAAATATAAGAGTCTTGGAGCAAAAATACATGTGTTAGTTATTACAAATGGATCGTGGATTTCTGAAAAGGGGCAAACTATGAGATCAATCAATGAAGCTAAATTGGAATTTGAAAATGTATCTAAATTTATGCAATATGATTCCTATGAGATGTTAAATGAAAAAACGTTACACATAGAATATAAAGATGACTTAGTTTGTGAAATATTGAAACGTATTGATTTTTATAAAATAGATACTATAATTACCTGTTGGGAAAAAGACACGAACCATGATCATTTTATAGTTTCACAATTAGCTAAAATTGCAGGTAAAAAAGTACCTAGAATTTTAATGGGACAAATTAATTATTATATGAACGATTTTTTACCAAGAAATAACCCATGTCCGTCCTCTCGTACCTCACCAGCCTCTCCTCCCAGTTAGTCCTTTCCACCGAAGAAAGGATAAGCATTGGAGTATCGTTGGGCTTCCTCAAGACAAATCTCAGCAACTGGACGCATTCCAGTGACATCCAGGAGCAGGCAGTCTTTGGTTCTTACGACCGGGACACCATCCTTCCCAGGAAGTACGACGAAGGATCAGACGTGGATTACATGATTGTATTCAAGAACCCCAATCAACTACAACCGGAAACCTTCCGCACCTGGCTCAAGAAGTTCGCAGAAGATAAATATACACGTTCCGAAATTTACCTGGACTATCCTACCACCGTCCTTGAGCTCAGCCATATCAAGTTCGAGCTGGTACCGGCCATCAAGCCCTACTGGGGTTCGTATATGATTCCGGACAATACCACCATCTTTTCCAAATGGCAGTCCACGAATCCCTTTACGTTGAAGAATACAATTACGGAAGCCAACAAAATCAACCACAACGTTCGCCCTCTTATCAGATTGATGAAATATTGGAATGTCCTCAACGGAAAACCTTATGCATCCTTTGAATTGGAGCAGAGGATAGCAAACATGCCTTTCTGGTACTCGAAGAACTTGGAAGAATGCTTTTACTTCTTTGTTGAGGCGCTAATGGCCGATTATTCTATGTCTCAGGCCAACAAGAACGCCGTGAATAAGCTGAAGAACCAAGCACGTCAGGCGCAATACTATAAACAGATGGGATTGCCCGCTTTTGCCGAAAATGATATTAAAACACTATTTGAGTAATATATGAAAATCGCAGTCGCCGGCACCGGATACGTTGGATTATCCATAGCAACACTCCTGGCGCAGCATCATCAGGTAACAGCTGTTGATGTCATCCCGGAGAAAGTAGAGAAGATAAACAAGAAGCAGAGCCCCATCCAGGATGAGTACATTGAGAAGTACCTGGCAGAGAAAGACCTCAACCTGGTAGCTACTCTCGATGGCAAATCAGCCTACAAGGATGCAGACTTCGTAGTCATAGCTGCTCCTACAAACTATGACCCCAAAAAGAACTTCTTTGACACTACTCACGTTGAGGAAGTCATTGAGCTTGTTCTGGAAGTCAACCCCAGTGCAGTGATGGTTATCAAATCCACCATCCCTGTTGGCTACACCAAGTCCGCAAGAGAAAAGTTCTCCTATCGCGAGCGTCAGGCAGATGGAACAATGAAGGTAGTCACTCCCAAGATTATCTTCGCTCCGGAATTCCTTCGTGAATCTAAGGCGCTCTACGACAACCTCTACCCGAGCCGTATTATCGTCGGCTACGATGAACCTGTTCTTGAAGATGCCGCCCACAAATTCGCCTCTATCATCAAGGAAGGCGCCATCAAACAGGATGTTCCTGTCCTCTTTATGGGTACAACTGAGGCCGAGGCTGTGAAACTTTTTGCCAACACCTACCTTGCACTGCGCGTTTCCTTCTTCAATGAACTTGACACCTATGCGGAGATGAAAGGTCTCAACACGCAGTCAATCATTGAAGGCGTTGGTCTGGATCCGAGAATTGGCACACACTATAACAATCCATCCTTCGGGTATGGCGGCTATTGCTTACCTAAGGATACCAAGCAACTCCTGGCCAATTTCAACGATGTCCCGGAGAACCTCATCAAGGCCATCGTTGACAGCAACCGCACTCGCAAGGACTACATCGCAGACAGAGTATTGGAAATCGCCGGTTACTATACTGCCTCCAGTGCATACGATACAACCAAGGAGAAGGAGGTCACCATAGGAGTTTTCCGTCTCACCATGAAGTCCAATTCCGATAATTTCCGCCAGAGCGCCATCCAGGGTATCATGAAGCGAATCAAGGCCAAAGGTGCAAAGGTCATCATTTACGAGCCCACGTTGGAGAATGGAACTACGTTCTTTGGATCAGAAGTCGTTAATGACCTCAACACCTTCAAGGCAAAGAGTCAGGCCATCATCGCTAACCGCTATGACACGGCTCTGGACGATGTCATTGGCAAAGTTTATACTAGAGATATTTTCAAGAGAGACTAATATATGAAAACCGTAATGCTAGTATTTGGAACCCGTCCGGAGGCCATTAAGATGTGCCCGCTGGTGAAGGAGTTCCAGAAGACAATAGAGCCCTATTTGTCTGAATACAAAAAGAAGATAGAGGCAAAGCAATAATACCGCTCCAGGCACATTTGCGGAACAAGTCCGCAAAAGAGCCTTCCGCTAAGGAAGCGTTACAGCCCAATGCCAGACAAGCTGGCATCCGGCTGTGAGACTTTTAGAGTGGCCAGTGGCCGCACAAACAACGCGAATTAACAGTTAACAAATTAACATTTAACATTTTAACACGACTTCCGGCCTTACGCGCAGCCGGAGTCGCAATGGGGCAGAAAGGACTTCCGCACAGCCTTAAAGCCCCAACCATAGGGCGGGATTCCCGCTGGTCTCTCATAAGAAAAAAGGTTCATAACAGTGGGTCCCGAACCCTTTAAGATTTGAAATTCAGATAAAGATTATAAACATTTAATATCAATGATTCGTTAAAAATTTAACAATTATATAATTTTCAATTACTTACGTATACAATAGCCCGTTTTCGGGTAGCTTTACAGCACCTCGCGGACGGCATAGAACAAAGCCGAAAAAAAGTGTTAAAATTGGATGAAAATAATGCTTGAAAAATTAGGATAAGTGCTTGATTTTCAGTAACTTAGAAGTAACAACAAATCCAGTTACTTTGATGAAAACCAAGCCACTTACCCAGCTCAGAGAGTTGATTGCGGCAGCCCTCAAGAGCCAGACAAATTTAAGCAAATCTTTTCAATCCTTCTTCATCGAGACCATGGAACTTATACTCACACATACCGGACGACTCAACTTCACCCAGATGGCGAGGTGTGGTCGCTCGTGCGAGAGCAGGTTCCGTCAGAACTTCAGGAAGTCTTTCGACTGGCTGTCGTTCAACCGGTCGTTCCTGGAATCGACAAAGGGACATCGCATTGCAATAGCCATCGATCCTTGCTATATCTCCAAGTCCGGCAAGAAGACCCCGGGCATTGACTGGTTCTGGTCCGGTTGTGCAGCTGCCATGAAAAAGGGGCTTGAGATACTTGGCATATCCATCGTCGATGCCGATGACAAGGACTCTGTTTTCCTCAAGGCGGAACAGACCTTCACCGACAAGAAGCGTGGTCGTAAGCCAGACTGCACCAAGGGGATGAAAGATCCCGACTCCCTTACCGGATGGTATCTGAGGATGCTCAATCGTAACTGCAAGCAACTGCTGTCTATCTGCAAGCTAATTGTAGCAGATGCATACTTCTCCAAAGAGAGCTTCGTGACAGGAGTCAAGACACTTGGCTTTGACCTTATCAGCCGCTTCCGCGATGATGTTAACCTCAAGTACCTGTACTCAGGGCCAAAGACTGGCAAGCGTGGACGTCCTCAGAAGTTTGCCGGTAAGGTTGACCTCAAGAACTTGGACATGAACGTATTCACGGAGGACTATACTGCCGAGGGCAAACTCGTATACAAGATGTACACTGCCGTTGTCTGGGCTGTGAGCCTTGGATGTGAGGTTAGAGTCGTCCTGGTTGATTACGAGGATGCGGAAAAGAAGCGTCAGGCCAGGAAGGTCTTCTTCTCAACCGACCCCTCGATGTCTGCACGCGACATCTTCGACATTTACCGGACACGTTTCCAGCTGGAGTTCGTCTTTCGCGATGCCAAGCAGTTCACCGGCCTCACGCACTGTCAGGCGAGGAACAAGGAGGCTCTGTCGTTTGCTTTCAACGCTTCGCTCACTTCCGTCAACCTTGCCAGGGCCTTCGCCCGTCAGCAAGGGATGGATCTCTCGGTCGGTTCAACAAAAACTCTGCTGCACAACGCTGCAATGGTGGATCGATTTATTGCAATGTCCGGAAAATCTCCGAACATGCGATTAAATAACACTGATTTCAAAGAACTTTTATTCTACGGCGTTCGCGCCGTGGCGTAATATTTATAAAATTAACGAACTATTGTAATATTGATCAATATGTTAAACGGAAAAGTAGTTTTGATTACTGGCGGCACAGGCTCGTTCGGTAAAAAGTTTGTCGAGGTAATTCTTCGTGATTATCCCAATGTTAAGAAAATCATCATCTATTCACGTGATGAGTTGAAGCAGTATGAACTGAAGTTGAAATATCCAGCTGCAAAGTATCCAATGATGCGTTACTTCATTGGTGATGTTCGCGACCTTGAGCGTCTTACTCGCGCTTGTGAGGGTGTGGATGTTATTATTCATGCAGCTGCTATCAAGCAGGTGGATACTGCTGAGTACAATCCTGAGGAGTGTATCAAGACCAATGTTCATGGAGCACAGAATGTAATTAAGGCAGCATTGGCTTGTCGTGTTCATGATGTTGTTGCGCTCTCAACGGATAAGGCTTGCGCTCCTATCAACCTTTATGGTGCTACAAAACTTACGAGTGACAAACTTTTCTGTGCAGCCAATAATATCAAGGGCTCAAAGGACATTCGCTTCTCTGTTGTACGCTATGGCAATGTGATGGGTAGCCGTGGTTCCGTGATTCCTTTCTTCACTCGTTTGCGTGATGAAGGCGCAAAAGAACTCCCGATTACTGATATGCGCATGACTCGCTTCAACATCTCTCTTGAAGCTGGTGTTGCTATGGTGATGTATGCTATTGGGCACCATCTTGGTGGTGAAATCTTTATCCCGAAGATTCCTTCCTACAAGATTTGTGATGTTGCAACAGCTATTGCTCCTAATCTGAAGCAGGTTGAAGTGGGTATTCGTCCTGGAGAGAAACTACACGAGGAGATGATTACTGTTACCGATGCGTTAGATACCATAGATCTTGGCAAGTATTATGTGATTATGCCTTCTGTTTCTGACCGCTATACCCGCGAAGACTTTATCAAACATCATAACGCTAAGCCCGTTCCTGATGGCTTCTACTATGCTTCAAATAACAATGAACAGTGGGAGACCGTAGAGTCTATGCGTGAAAATATTAAGAAGTACGTTGATCCGAACTTTATTGTAAAATGAGTGTAAACGCTATTATCCAAGCCCGTTGTGGCTCAACCCGCTTTCCCAATAAGGTTTTTGCATTGATTGATGGTAAACCGTTGCTTTGGCATGTGGTTAACCGTCTTAAATATGCCACTAAGATTGATGATATCATTGTGGCTACCACCGTCAGTGAAAAGGATGACAAGATTGAAGAGTGGTGCAAAGAGAACAACGTTCATTGTTTCCGTGGTAGTGAAGAGAATGTTCTGAACCGCTACTATAGTGCATCAGAGGCTTACCCTTCCGACTATGTGGTACGCATTACAGCGGACGACCCCTTCAAGGAGCCAAAGGTAATAGATGCTGTAATTACAAAGTTGATTGAAGAAGGTTACGATCACGTAACCAACAATTTGCCCCCTTCATTCCCTGAGGGTTTGGATTGCGAAGCATTCAAAAAGTCAGCACTTGACCGTTCAGAGAAAGAGGCTGAAACAGCTTTTGAGCGTGAGCACGTTACCCAGTACATTTATCACCATCCTGAAATCTTTAAGATTGGCAATGTAAGCAATGCTGAAAACTTGTCATACTTGCGTTGGACAGTTGACAAGGATGTGGACTTTGAGATGGTGAAAGCTGTGTATGCCCACCGTAATCCTGCCAACAAGGGAATCTTGCTGATGGATGAAATCCTTGATATTTTGAAAGCCAATCCGGAGATTGAAAAGATCAATTCTGAGGTTGAAAGAAGTGCAATGTATAAATAATCAAATAATTAGTTTTATGGAACGTATTTCCGACTTAGAAAAAAAGTATGTGAATGAGGCTCTTGAAAATGCCTTTGCCACATCAAAGAATTCCATCTTTAATTTACGCCTTGAAAAAGAGTTTGCAGAGAAGTTTGGAATGAAATACGCCATTGGCAGCATCAACGGTACAGCAACACTGCACCAGGCCGTTGCGGCCCTTGGCATCAAGCCTGGCGATGAGGTTATTGCTCCTGCTTTGACTATGGCCAGTTCTTCTTTTGGTATTGTGATGGCTGGGGTTAATCCTGTTTTTGCTGACAGTGACCGTGAGACCTTCCAGATTTCCGCTGAAAGCATAGAGAAGTGTATCACGCCTAAGACCAAGGCAATTATGACAGTTGCGCTCTATGGCTTCTGCCCTGACTATGACAAGATTATTGAAATCTGCAAGAAGCACAATCTCTATCTGATTGAGGATAATGCAGAGGCCTTTGGCGCTAAGTATAAAGGTAAACTGGTGGGTACTTTCGGTGACTTCTCCAGCTTCAGTTTCCAAGCTTCTAAGCACCTGACAACAGGTGAGGGCGGTATGCTGCTGACCAACAATCTGGAGTTTGCTGACGAAGCCCGTCGTTTTGGTTGCCTTGGTTATGGTAGCGTAGGTGCCACCAAGCAGAAGATTACACGTAATGATATTCAGGACCCGGCCTATTTCCGTCACGTGAGTGTTGGTTTCAACTATCGTATGTCTGAGTTGCAGGCTGCTTGCGCCCTGGGTCAGCTCCAGCGTTCTGATGAACTTGTTGCGAACTTCAAGGCTTGCGCCAAGATCTTTGATGATGCTGTTAAGGGTCAGAACCTGCTGATTCCTGAAAAGGCACCCGAAGGATGCGATCCTTCCTACTGGACTTATTGCTGCGTGCTCAATACCGACAATCCTCAGAAGGACTGGTATGAATTCCGAGACCTGTTCCAGAAGAATGGTGGTGATCCTTACTATGCTGCTTGGAAGCTCTCTTATCAGGAACCTGCTTTCCAGAACATTGTTCACAAGCAGCCCGGTATCTGGCAGTCATATGAACCTGGACTTTGCCCGAATTCAGAATATCTGCAGTTGCGCATGATTCAGCTGAAGACCAACTATTGGGATTTGGATGAGTGCAAGGTTCAGGCTGAGATTCTGCACAAGACAATTAATGAGTTCCAAAAATAGTAACCACATATGTTAGACTTTAATCAAAACATCAAGATTGGAGACCGTATGATAGGTCCCGACTATCCCACCTATATTATTGCAGAGATTGGTGGCAACTTCGATGGCAGCTTGGAGAAAGCCAAGCGGCTCATTGATGCAGCGAAAGAAGCTGGTGCAGATTGCGCCAAGTTCCAAACTTTCAAGGCTGAGAGTATTGTTTCTGAGGGCGGTTTCTCCAAGATGCAGCTCCATGGCGTTCATGGCTCTTGGGGCCGTACCGTCAGTGAGGTGTTTAAGGATGTAGAGCTTCCTCTGGAATGGCATCAGGAACTGGCTGACTATTGCAAGAAGGTAGGTATTGATTTCTCCACCTCTCCTTACAATAAAGAGGCTGTTGACCTTTGCGCCAAGATGAAGCTGCCTTTCATCAAGATTGGCTCTGGTGAAATCACTTGGCTGGAAATGCTGGATTACATTGCCCGTCAAGGAATGCCCATCATGCTTGCAACCGGTGATGCCACTATGTCTGAGATTGATGAGGCTGTTCGCACCATTGAGAAGACCGGCAATAAGGACTTCGTGCTGATGCAGTGCATCACCAACTATCCTTCCAAGCTGGAGAGCGCTAACGTGAACGTGCTCAAGACCTATCAGAGTGCCTTTGGTTGCTTGACAGGATACAGCGATCACGCCCCTGGTCCCGTTGTAGCTATTGCATCTGTAGTTCTGGGTGGGCGTGTTATTGAGAAGCACTTCACGCTGAACAAGAAGGACAAAGGTCCTGACCATCCGCACTCTATGGAACCCGCAGAGTTCAAGTTCATGGTTGACAGTATTCGTGAGGTTGAAAAGGCTATGGGTAGCACCCGTAAGGAAGTCCAGAAGGAGGAAGGTGAGACCGTGTTTGTACAGCGTCGCTGTCTCTATGCCAAGAAGGATTTGAAGAAGGGTCAGGTAATTACCGAGGAAGACCTGGATGTATTGCGTCCTGCTCTGGGTATCCTGCCTAAGTATAAGAACGTGGTCATTGGTAAGACGGTCAACAAGGACATACCTGCCCGTGATCCTATTTTCTGGGAAGATCTTTAATCAATGATTACTGACAGAGAAATCATTATGGCAATCGTGGATAACGATTGCTTGAAACCGTCGGATGCCATCATCCTATTGGAGGGTGATGGCTTCCACCGGTTCCAAAAAGCGGTGGACCTTTATAAGAAGGGGTACGGCAAGAAGATTGTCTTTAGTGGTGCCATTGTTCAGAAGGAATATGGAAGCTTTCCTTTTGAGGAGGTAAAACCGTACATATTAAACGCTGGCGTACCTGAAGAGGACTTGATTCATGAAGATAAGTCTCTCCAGACTCAGCAACAAGCCGTTGAAGTGGTGAAGATGGCCATGGAGAATGGCTGGAAACGATTGGCTCTGGTGGCTTCGCATGAGCATCAGTACAGAGCTTATCTGACCTTCCTCCGTCAAGTGCTTGATTCAAAGAGTGGGATTATTCTTTACAATGCCCCGGTAAGGAATCTCGACTGGTTTGTAGATAGTGGATGGGGTATGCGTTTCGACCGCTTGAAAGCGGAGATTGAACGCATTGAGAAATATAGCGCATTTGGTCATTTGGCTAATGCACAAGAAGTAGTAGAATATCAGCAATGGAAAGAGAAGCAGTAAAGAAGTTGTTCGGGAAGAACTTCATTGGTAAGGACGAGTTGAAACCATTCTTCAAGGCTTTGGGTTTTGGAGAGATTGAGGTACAGGAGTGTCCTATACAGTATAATGATACAGATTTGCAAAAGGCTGTAAACGATGGCTATATACTGATATATGGAGCGGCAAGTATCAATGGTCAAAATATTACCTTAAAGTTCCTTCGTGAAAAGTTTGGAGTTAATCCTGACGAATCAGAGCCCTGCTTGTATAACCAGGATTGGTATATGAAGGAGGACTTTATGGATTTGGCTCTTGAAGATAGGTGGTATCTTATTAAGAAAGATGTCTTTGAGGAATCCCGTGCCGTTATGCCTGGAGATTTGACCCAACAAGGTTTGAATTTCCCCCCGGCTATTCTTTGCGGTTATACTTTCTTTGCTTACTTCTTTGCTCTCAACGAGTATTTGTGGTGGCATGATTTCGTGTGGTGTTGTGATACTGACCATAATGGTGACCGCATCTATGTGGGTAAGTACCATGATATTGATGGTGTAAATAAGAATGGATTCAGCATTCATAGGCATCTGGCTCTGAGGCCTTGCTATGGAAGCGTCAATTATATGGGTTAAACTATGATTTACGACAAAATAGACAATCTGGAAACCTATGCAGGCATTTCTGAGGATATTCGTCTTGGTTTGGAATGGCTCCGTGATGTAAATCCTGATATAGAAAAAGGTGTTTATGAGCTTTCTCCTCGTGTAAAGGCCATTGTCTCAGAATACACTACCAAAGAGGTGAATGAAAATGGCTATGAGGCGCACAGGGAATATATAGATATTCAGTATTTACTCAAAGGCAGTGAGAAGATTTGCTGTTTGCCGTTGGAGTATTTGAAAGAGACGAAAGCATATAAGGCAGAGATTGATGCGGCTTTTTATGAGGTTGTGAAAGTGAGTGCTCAGGAACTACTTATTGGGAATGGATACTTCGCAATCTTCTATCCTCATGATGGACACATGCCTGGGTTATGTTTTGAAGCCAGCAAACACGTAAAGAAGGTGGTGGTAAAGGTAAAGATATAAGTGTTATTTGGATATATAGTTTAAAATTTTACAAAGATTACATATGAAGCCGTACAAACCAGACAAATTGCAAAAGATTACACGTAATTTGTTGAAAATGAAATATGAGTGCACTGGGGGGGGGGCAAAAAACTCTTTAACCGTTATGCAAAAGGCGTTAGTATAAAAAAACTGTCTGATGAACAACAGACAGAAGCTATAGCATATTGGAAAGAATTAACAGGCAAAAAGATTGATACACGATGGCATCAACTTTTATATTCTAAAACAGGAGTTTTTACGCCAAGATACATGCCTTTTGAGATTTATAACGAAATGATCACTCGTCAAAATCCATCAGATAGAGTAAAAGCTTGGTTTGATGACAAATGCTTATATCGATATCTTTTACGTGATTTTAAACAGCCAAAACGTATAGCTGAGTGTTATGAAGGCGTTTGCTATCTCCCATCCGAAAGTATAGTCGAAGTATCATTCAGAGAGTTAGTAAGTCACTTGTCAAATATTTCCAATTGTGTCTTAAAGCCATCAAAAGGTAGTTCTGCTGGTAGAGGGGTTAGATTGTTAGAAGTAAATGAAGGGTTGGTATTAGGTGAAGAATCATTAAAACTCGAGCATTTATTAAAATCATATAATGGTAATTTCGTAATAGAAGAAAAGATAGAAGAATCGGAATGTTTATCAAAATTGAATCCTTCCTCCTGTAATACTCTTCGAATTCATACATGGCGTAATAGTCAAAAGGAAACATGTGAATTTATTAGCGCTTATGTAAGAATTGGACGTGCTGGCAAGCTTACTGATAATGCGTCATCTGGAGGCATTACTTGTCAAGTGATGCCAGACGGTAAGTTGGGAGATTTTCCATGTTCCGTAAATCCATATAATATAATTAATAAGACCGATGCCGGTATTTTGATGCCAGGGTACCAAATTGATGGATTCAATGAAATGGTTGAAACAGTAGTTAGGGCTCACTCATGTTTGCCCATGTTTGGTATCATAGGTTGGGATATATGTATGGATAAAAACGGAACACCTATAATTATTGAGTTTAATCCGGATCCAGATTTAAGAATTGAACAACTGGTCTTCCGCGATACTTGTTTGTTGGATAAACAAGAAGAAATGATAAAAGAAATATTCAAGAATCATTAAGTATAAATAAATTACGAAATAATGAAAGCTTTAATCTTAAATTCAGGCTTAGGGTCTCGCATGGGAGTCATTACAAATGATCATCCTAAATGCATGACCGAGATTTCAATTAAAAACACTATACTTAGCAGGCAGTTACGTATGCTTGCCTCCTTCGGCGTGGAAGAAGTGGTAATGACCACTGGCTACTATGACAAAGTTCTGGTGGACTACTGCAACGCACTTCACCTCCCGTTGAAGTACACCTTCGTAAACAATCCGCTTTACGACAAAACCAACTACATCTACAGCATCTATTGCGCAAAAGACGCATTGAAGGATGACGATATCATCCTGATGCATGGTGACTTGGTGTTCGAAAGCCGTGTGATGGAGGCTGTGATTGACAACGAGAACAGCTGTATGGCTGTAAGCAGCACGCTTCCACTGCCGGAGAAGGACTTCAAGGCAGTAATCAAAGACGGCCGCATCGAGAAGGTGGGCATTGAGTTCTTTGATAACGCAATGGCTGCTCAGCCCCTCTACAAAATCAAGAAAGAGGACTGGCTGGTATGGCTCCAGAACATTGAGAAGTTCTGCGAGAATGACAATCGCAAAGTCTATGCAGAAAACGCCTTCAATGAGGTAAGTGACAAGTGCAAAATCTATCCTTGCGATGTACAGGATATGCTCTGTGCAGAGATTGACACTCCCGAAGACCTGAAGGTGGTGAGCCAGAAGGTGGCAGAGGTGAACGAGCGTACCGTTTATATGTGCTTCTCTACGGAGTACATCCACAGCGGCCATGTGGCAATCATTAACAAGGCTCGCAGGCTTGGTCGCTTGATTATTGGTGTGCTGAGTGATGAGGCAATCTCCAGCTTCAAGCGCTATCCGTTGATTCCTTTTGCAGAGCGCAAAGCCCTCTTTGAGAATATGGCCGGTGTTGAGCGTGTGGTAGAACAGAAATCACTCTCTTATAAGGAGAATCTTCAAGCCTTGAAACCTGATTTTGTGGTTCATGGTAACGACTGGTGTGAAGGCTTCCAGAAGCCCATACGACAGGAGGTATGCGAGGTTCTTGCTTCCTATGGTGGTAAACTGGTTGAATACCCCTATAGCAATAATCCCATGTATAAGGAGCTTGATGCCGCTCACCGTGCAGAGGCTTCTATGCCTGATGTCCGTCGTGGCCGTTTGCGCAAGCTCATCAATATGAAGGGGCTTGTAACAGCTATGGAGGCACACAGCGGTATCACTGGTCTGATTGTGGAAAACACCAAGGTGCTACAGGACGGCAAGACCTATCAGTTTGATGCCATGTGGGTCAGCTCGCTTTGCGATTCTACCGCCAAGGGTAAACCCGACATTGAACTGGTGGATATGACCAGCCGTTTCCGTACCATTGATGACATTATGGAAGTGACCACCAAGCCAATCATCTTTGATGGTGATACCGGCGGCTTGACAGAACACTTTGTCTATACCGTCCGTTCGCTGGAGCGTATGGGCGTAAGTATGGTCATTATCGAGGACAAGACAGGTTTAAAGAAGAACAGTCTGTTTGGTACTGAGGTAAAACAGACTCAGGCTGCCATTCCTGATTTCTGCGAGAAGATTCGTGCCGGTAAGAAGGCTCAAAAGACTAAGGAGTTCATGATTTGCGCTCGTATTGAATCTTTGATTCTGGAGCAGGGAATGGAAGATGCTCTGGAGCGTGCTTTTGCCTTCAGTGAGGCTGGTGCTGATGCCATTATGATTCACAGCCGTAAGAAAGATCCTGCTGAAATCTTTGAGTTTGTACAGAAGTTCCGTGAGAAGAACACTACCACTCCTATTGTAGTTGTTCCTACCAGCTTCAATACAGTTACTGAGCAGGAGTTCAAGGATAGGGGCGTGAATGTAGTTATCTATGCCAACCAGCTCACCCGTACCGGCTTCCCTGCCATGCAGGATGCTGCTCGTACCATTCTGGAGAATCACCGTGCAAAGGAGTGCGATGACAAGTGTATGAGTATTAAAGAGATTATTACTCTCATCCCAGAGGAGTAATAACTCTTATTGAAAGTTGAAAGTTGAAAATTGAAATATAATGATTAGACCTGAGTTTTTTATAGAGGCATTAAGAGAGAAAGGTATTGACTGCTTTGCTGGTGTACCTGACAGTCTGTTAAAGAACATCTGTGCATACATCACCGACCATTTTGATGCAGAGCACAACATCATAGCAGCCAACGAAGGTGCTGCCGTAGGACTTGCTGCCGGTCATTATCTTGCAACTGGCCAGTCCGCTTGTGTATATATGCAGAACAGTGGTGAAGGTAATATAATAAACCCACTGGCATCACTGACAGATCAGGAAGTATATAACATTCCCGTACTGTTGCTGATTGGTTGGAGAGGCCGTCCTGGTGTTCACGATGAACCTCAGCACGTAAAGCAAGGTAAGGTGACCACCGGCCTGCTGAATGTAATGGGGGTGAACTATGAGGTGCTCTCTAAAGAGGAAGACAAAGCTGCCAAGCAGATTGAGAAAGCAGCTAAGGCACTTGCTAACAAGGAAGTCTTTGCGCTGGTTATTGAGAAGGATACCTTTGAGGATTACAAACTCCAGAATGTAGAGGTGAATGACCTCACAATGAATCGTGAAGAGGCTATCCAGACTGTAGCTGCAGCTCTTGGTGAGAAAGATTGTATTGTCTCTACCACCGGTATGATTAGCCGTGAACTCTTTGAGTATCGTGCTGCTATGAACCAAGGCCACGAAAGAGATTTCTTGACCGTTGGTTCTATGGGACATGCTTCTCAGATTGCTTTGGGAATAGCCCTTGCACAACCTGAACGAAGAGTATGGTGCTTTGATGGTGATGGTGCTGCCATTATGCACATGGGTTCTATGGCTATTGTAGCTAACAAGGCTCCCAAGAACTATGTTCACGTTGTGTTCAATAATGGTGCTCACGACTCTGTGGGAGGACAGCCAACCGTTGGTTTGAAGATTGACCTCCCTGCTGTGGCAAAGGCTGTAGGTTACAAGGCTACTTATAGTGTGGACAGCAAGGCTGAACTGGAAAGCGTTCTTGCTAAGGTCAATAGCTTTGCAAGTCCGGCATTGCTTGAGATTAAGGTAAAGAAAGGCAACCGCAAGGATCTTGGCCGTCCTACTACCACTCCTATTCAGAATAAAGAAGCTCTGATGACCTTCCTTAAGAAGTAACTTTATGCAGAAGATAATAAACGGAATAGCACAACTGCCTGCCATATTGAAGGAAGTTGGTTGCAAGAAGTTGTTTCTGGTAGTAGATTCCTCTTATCCGTTCTTGAACATAAAGGACGCAATTGAGGCACTGCCAGTGAAGGAGAGGGTGATGTTTTCCGACTTTACGCCCAACCCTCTGTATGAACAGGTCTGCAATGGTATTGAACTGCTGAAAACCTCCAACTGTGATACAATCCTTGCAGTTGGAGGCGGCAGTGCCATTGATGTGGCCAAGTGTATAAAACTGGCTGTACTGGCTAAAGAGGGGAATGCGGCCATTATTCCACCGCTGGTGAGTACCCGTGTGGCTTGTGATGGCGCTAAGCTTCCGTTTATTGCAATTCCTACAACGGCTGGAACTGGATCTGAGTCAACTCATAATGCCGTAATGTATTATGAGGGAGCAAAGCAGACCGTTACCAATGATGGTGTGTTGCCTGATTATGCTGTTCTGGAGCCTTCTGTACTGAAGACCTTGCCGCTCTATCAGAAGAAGTGCACGATGATGGATGCCCTCTGTCAGGGTATTGAATCTTGGTGGTCTGTCAATTCAACTGAAGAGAGCTATGAGTATAGCCGCAAGACCATAGAACTGATTATGGCCAATTGGCGGAAGTATATTTTTGAGAATGATGATGAGGCGGCAAAGCAGATTATGCTGGCGGCCAACTATGGGGGTAGGGCTATTAATATCACGCAGACTACAGCAGCTCATGCATTCAGTTATAAGATAACTTCTCTGTATAAGTTGCCTCATGGTCATGCGGTAGCAGTTTGCTTACCGGTGATTTGGGAGTATATGATTGGGCACATGGATAAGTGCATAGATAGCCGTGGAAAGGAATACTTGGCTGGTATTTTTACGCTTATTTCGAAGGCAATGGGGTGTGATAGTCCAGAACAAGCTATTGATGAGTATAGTCAGATGATGAAGGATATGGATTTGAAAAATCCAGTGGCAGAGAATAGGGAAGAGGAACTGAAAGTGCTTTCTACTTCGGTTAATCCGGTGAGGTTAAAAAATAATCCTATTGGGTTAGGTGTAATTGTCATTGAGCACCTTTATTCTTTTATTATTAAGGACAAATGAATTTGTTTAGAGTTATAAGAACTGCTTGCCTTAAAATTGTTAGGGTATTGTTATCCATTCTTATTCCGGTCAAGAAAGGAAGAATTATTTTTCAAAGCAGTCCGGATTATAGTGACAATGCAAGAGCGTTTTCTGATTATCTGCTTGATAATACAAACTACAATTTAATATGGGCCGTAAATGATAGTTCCTTGTTTAAGGACACAGATCGTATTAAGTTCATAAATAATGATAATACGAAAAGTGTTTTCAAGAAATTAAAGTATATTTACTATACGGTTACATCTCAGTACCTTATAAGCACTCATTCAGCATTTCTATTTGCCAATAAAAGAAAGCAGACTTTTGTTTGCCTATGGCATGGAATGCCATTAAAAAGAATTGCTATCTGGCAAAACCCGAATAACAAGAATTATTTAAATAATACCTCTTATATTTTAAGTACATCATGTTATTATGTCCCAATATTGGCGAAGTGCTTTGGAAAAAAAGAAAATGAAATACTACCTTTAGGTTATCCTAGAAACGATTGGTTGTTTGTCAAATCTGATGTTTTGGATAAGCTAGATTTTAAAGTGGGGGAAGGTGAAAAGTTGATACTATTTTTACCCACGTTTAGGCAAACTAATGGAGGTGATTATTACGATACAAAATCAGATTCGTTTGCTTCAGAAGTCGTTAATTTCCGCTCTTCTGATAGTTTAGCAAGCATTAACAGCTTTCTAAAAAGCATAAATATCAAGATGATTATTAAGCCTCATCCGGCGGAATCAATGCAGACGGACAACATAAGATTAAGTAATATATTAATAGTTCCTCATAGTGTCTTTTATGAAAAGGACATACAACTTAATCAGGTTATGCATTATGCTGATGCACTTATAACAGATTTTTCTGGAGCATATTGTGATTTTTTGAATTTAAACAGACCAATAGGATTTGTACTTTCTGATTTTAAAGAATATAAAGAAAACAGAGGCTTTGTTTTTGACAATATCCTTGATTATCTAGCCGGGTCAAGACTGTATACAAATCAAGATTTTAAAGATTTTTGTACAAATGTTTCACAAGGAATAGATACGACTTGCCAAGATAGGAGTAGAGTGATGAGGTTTTTTAATGACAATAGTGATGCTAACAATTGCTATCGTTTAGCTAAATATTTATCGCTTTGAAAAGCTAAGAATTAATGAATAATAGTAGAGACTCAATAATTAGTATTAAAGATATTGGGGCGTTAGAATTTCTTCTAGCATTATACCCGATCTTGGGGCAATACGTTTATGGATGGTTGCATTTAGATCTTCTTCTTTCGCTAATATTGTCATTTATGGCTCTCACCAAAAAGAAAGGATTTTTAAAATGCAAACCGTTATTGTGGTTTACCGTATTTGTTATAGTGCATGAGATTGTTGTCTTTATTATGACTGGCGCTAGTAATCAAACTCATTTAAACTACTTTATTAGTATAGTTATATTTCTTTCATGTATATATATCATTGTGCCAGCAGTGGATTTTAAAAAGTTTGAAAATTCAGTAAACCTTGTATCCGTTTTTTGTGTAGTAGGATTAATATACCACTTTTTATTGATACAAACTGGTCACAGTGTTACTCCAATACAGATACTTCCCGACTTCGGTGAAACCAGTCGACTTCACGAAATAGGAGAAAGACCAGTTTCTTTCTTTTGGGAACCGTCAAGTTATATATCATATATGATGGTTCCGTTGTTTCTTTCCCTTATTCGGCGAAAATTTGTTTGGAGCGCAGTAATAATGTTTTCAGTGCTTCTTTCAACATCTACTAACGGTATTGTATTCTCATTCATTTTAATTGGAGGATATGTCCTTACTCAAAAAATTGGAATAAAGTACAAACTGATAATGGTTGTGTTTGGAATAGCTTTCGCATTTTTCCTAGTTAATTCTTCTTTATTTGAAAGTGGGGTTGAGAAAATCAATAAAACTGACTACGAGCATACTTCAAGACTCTATAATGGGCCAACTATTGTAACTAATTTGCCAACTAAACATTTGGTTTTCGGAATACCTCGGTTTAATGTTTATGAGTATTATAGTAAAACGAGCTATCTTGGTGCAACCCAACTGTTAGAAAAGGATAACGAGATTTTCCTTCCAACATTATATTTTATAACTACTAAGTATGGGTTGGTGACTTTAGCTGTTTATATATGGCTGCTGGTTTATATTTTCAAAAGAAGTAGAAAATTGAGGCCCTATCTTTTGGTAGTTGTAATAGGCATGTTTAGTCAAATTGTGGTTCTTAATTTGGGATGGGCCTATACAATGATATTTATGCTCTGTTTTGCAAATTATGATGTAAAGATTTCAAATAGATTGTTTCAAATAAATGTAAAGAAAGATGAAGATATTAACATTAACCACGCAATATGTTAACAATTTTGGAGCTCTTTTGCAGTGTTATGCTCTTAGCAAATTTCTGAATAACCAAAAAGATACAGAATGCCAAGTGATTCAGTATTTTCATGAACTGTCTGATGATAGTTGGAAAATAATAAGAAAACCGAATAATATTCGGGAATTTCTGAAAATGGCATACACTTTGGCTAATTTCCGACTAACTCATGATATCTTAAAAAAACAAAAACTCATGAGGAAGTTTGTAAAAGAATTCATTCCACTTACTGAAAATAAATATTATTCTCCTGAGGCCATTAATGATGACCCGCCATTAGCTGATGCCTATATTTGTGGTAGTGATCAAATATGGAATATGAGAAGGCCGATAAGGGGTAGAATTACCTATTTTCTCGGTTTTGTACCTGAAGGAAAGAAAAGAATTTCATATGCTGCAAGCATTGCTGACCCTTGGAATGCGGATAATATAAAACAAATCGAACCTTATTTAAAACAATTTGATGCAGTATCAATACGAGAGAAAGGAAACTTAGATCAGGTTCGTTCTATCTATCCTAATGCAACAGTGGTTATAGACCCAGTTTTTTTGTTAGATAAATCAGAATGGAATAAAATACGCTCAACCGAAAAGTGTATTGAGGAGCCCTACATTCTATGCTATTTCCTGAGTGTTACAGAGCAAATGGTCAGAACAGTAGAGAAAGTACGCCAATTAACAGGCTATAAGTTAGTGCATCTTAATATTAACGCACTTGACAAATTCCATAGTGATGTTAATATCAGAGCGGCTGGCCCAAGGGATTTCGTCGGTTTAATATCTAATGCTTCATTTGTTATTACTAATTCCTTTCATTGTTCCGCTTTTTCAGTAATATATAGAAAAGACTTTATTTTCTGTCCCAAAGGTAATGCTAATGAAAGAATAATTAACCTTCAGGAAGTATTTGGATTGGGTGATGTGATGATGTCACCTGCTAAATTGGCAAAACTGACGAAAAACGACCTGCCTGTAGATTATTCAAAATGCGATGAATTAGGAGAAAATTTCCTAAATTATTCAAAAGATTTTTTGATAAAAAATATTTATGGAGAAGTGCATTAAACTTGCAAACCATCAAGATTGCACTGGTTGTGGTGCCTGTGTTGATGCATGCCCTAAAAATTGTATTTCTTTTAAAAAAGAAGGCCTGCATGATTATCCGATTATAGCTGATAGCTGTGTAAAATGCGGAAAGTGTATGTCAGTTTGCCCTATTCTCAATAAAGAGAATAGAGACATGGTATCTATGCAACGTTACTATTGTGCGTGGAACGAGAACATGACTGACCGTCTTACATCAACATCAGGAGGCGCAGGTAGCGCTATGGCAACATGGGCAAATATAAATGGATATTATGTGTGTGGTGCTGGTTTTGATAATAGATGGTATCTTAGACATGTAATCACTAATGATAAAGAGGCTTTAGAAGCCTTTAAAGGGTCTAAATATCTCAAAAGTGATACTTTGGGGATATTCCGAAAGGTAAAAGAGTTAATCGCATCTGGAAATAGAATTTTATTCACGGGGACTCCTTGTCAATGCGATGCCATGGAGCATTATTTAACGGATAAAGAAAAGGGAAACTTAATAACACTATCTATTATATGCCATGGTGTTAATTCGCCGGTGGTGTGGGGTGATTATGTTAATTATTTGGAAAAAACTAATGGTTCAAAATTAGTAAAATATAATTTCAGAAGTAAATCGAAAGGATGGAGGCACGACAGAGGTGGCGGAGGAAAATTAAGGGTGTTCTCAGAATTCTCGAATGGTAAGAAGTCCGATGTTCCTTCTTGGCGCAATTTGTTTCATTGTTGGTTCGGTTTCCATTATATTTTAAGACCATCATGCTTTCACTGTCCCTATAGAAAAAAGGAGAGGACTACGGATATTGTTATAGGCGACTTCTGGGGGTTGAACAAAGTTTTACCAAGTCTGGAGACGAAAGCAGGTGCCTCTGTTGTTATTACTACATCTGATAAAGGTGAACAGTTTTTGCATTCTTGTGAGAATCTGCAATTAATACAAGTTGATGCTTCTGCAACTGAGAAAGTGCTCAAAGGTTTTGTGGAAAAAAGAGCTCCAGAGGGCATTCAGAAAGAGATAGAAGTTAATAGTCGTTTCGAATGTGAATATTTAAAATCGAGTTTTGATGAAATGGCTAAAAAATATGCTCCAGAAACCTATCTTGAAAGAATTCTAGCATCGTTAAGATCGAGGCTTCATATATAATATTGTATGCGCAATAGCTACATCAAATCCTCAGTTTGGGTTACGGTTATCCTTGTAGGTGGATATTTGTTGGCTTTCATTAAGGAAGCCATTATAGCCAACTATTATGGTGTAACATCTGTTGTAGATGCCTACACTATCGCAATTCAGACACCAGTAAATATATTTTCTTTTGTTGCCTGTGCTATACGGGCGGTTGTAATACCACTCTATTCAGAGCTGTATTATAATAAGAATGTACAAGAGGCCAATAAGTTTGCTAGTAATCTTATTACTTTCACTTTCTTGATTGCGATAGGTTTTGTAGTCGTAGGTGAATTGTGTAGTGGCTTGCTGACAACCTTGTTTGCTCCAGGTTTTGATCAAGAAACGCATGACTTGTCCGCCCTCCTGTTGAGGATAACACTTCCAACAATGTTGTTTTCAGTAGTAATTGATGTCCTGACGGGGGTGTTGAATGTACATAAAAAGTTTGTTCTACCCTCTTTAGCAGTATACTTCCTTAACCTGTCAATTATTCTATGTATCTTCTTCTTACACACCACATTTGGAATAGCTGCAGCATGTATTGGGCAGGTGGTGGGAAGTATCCTTCAAATGGTGTACCTCTATATTCTTATAAGAAAGAATTACAGGTATAAGCCATTCCTTGACATGAAAGACGATACATTGAGGCGTGCAATTAAAATGTCAGGCCCCACGATATGGAGTATAAGTATAGCAGAAGTTAATGCGATTGTAAACAGGGTGGTAGCTTCATTTTTGTTTGTTGGGTCTATTGCTGCACTTGGATATGCTTCGAAGATAAATAATGTGTTTATGACATTCTTTATTACTGCTGTGTCAGTTATTATTTATCCGTTATATGCAGAATCTACGGCCAAGAAAGATTATGTACAGCTATCGAGCCGGGTTAATTTTACATTATCATTATATGGCGCTTTGCTTTTACCTCTAATGGTTGTATTAATATTTTTCAGAAGAGAGATCATTGAACTCGCTTTTGCACGAGGTGCATTCGGGTCGGATGCTGTGGAGATAACAATGAATCTATTTGCTTTTTATTCCATAGGATTGGTGTTTATGGCTTTCCGTGACACATTAACGAAAGTTTTTCTCTCTATGAAAGACACAAAAACAATCGCATGGAATTCTACAATAGGAGTTATTCTAAATATTGTTTTGAATTTAACACTCCCATATTTTTTAGGCGTGAATGGCTTGGCTATAGCAGCTAGCATTACGGCAATATTTATCTCTTTAAGGTTACTTGCCTTGCTTAAGAAAAAGCATCAGGATATTAATCTAGAGTCTTTTTATAAAAACTTGAAAGGGATTTTGCTTTCTACGTTAATATTGGTTGCTCTTTTATTTTTAGCACAGAAATATGGCGTTATGACTGGGTGGATAAAACTAATAGTCGGAGGTACTGTTTCCGCAATTGTCTATTTCCTGCTACTTGTTCTCTTTAAAACACCTATTGTAAATGAAGTTATTAAATTTATCAAGGAAAGGTAAGATAATCTTACATTAGATTAACTGATATAAATATTTAGAAGAATGGTTAAGCTGGTTATACGTGATGATGATTTAAATTATTTCTCAAGCGTAAAGGATGTTGAGAGAGTATATTCTGATATTAGTACATTTCCAGTTTCTTTCGCTGTAATCCCAGCTGTGACTGATGTGTCAACAATAGGCCTTTGTCCAGAAACTCGAGGAAATAAGACTCCAATGTACGTGGGTGATAACAAAGAGTTGGTTGAATGGATGAAAAAGATGCGAAATGAAAAGGGATATGATATATGTCTGCATGGGATTAACCATACATATACTTTCGATAAGCGTGGGGAGAAAGTTGCAGAGATGGTTTGGCGAAAAGATCCTGATCTAATTGGAACAATATCATATTGGAAGGGTAGGATGGAAAAGGATTTTGATTGTTCGATTAATTGTTTTGTTGCCCCAAGTAATTTGATATCAAAATATGGGATTAAGTGTGTGGCAGCAAATAAAATGAACTTCTCAGGAATAATACCAATCACTTTCCAAAGAGACTTGACATTTAGGAATGTCACAAATTATATTAAAAGATGGTATTTGCGATTCAAAGATCGGTTACCCTATCCTGGCATTCTGAATTACGGTACTCATAAGGAATTAAATGCATGCACTATTCAGTCTTATGAGTATCTCGTGAGGATGTATTCCTATTGTGAAAAGAATCATGCTCCAATGGTAATAAATACACATTACTGGAAACTAAGAGAATATCCTGAGGAAAGAGAAATTTTGGTAAAGTTTATTAAATATGCTCTTAATCAAGGAGCACTGCCTGCTTCTTTGTCCTCATTATTTAGTGAGTAATATTATGAAGGTTTTAATGTTAGCTCCATACGTGACCATCCTCTCAAGACCTGAACTTTCACGCAATAAGACTGGTTTTGGGTATATGGTTCAAGATATAGCAAACAGTGTCGGAGAAAAGGCATCCGTGGATGTTCTGGTTTCAGATTCTGTAGGAGATGGTTTTCAAGAAGGGAATGTTCATTATTTGGCTAGATCTTATTGGGAATTGCTTCGTAACATTCATAATTGTATTTCACCCAAGGTTCTCTTTTCTATTCTTAAAAAATATAAGATGGAGAGAGGTACAGTTTTAAGGATGATTTATTATTGGCTAATATCAGGATATTACAATAGAATCATAAGCAGGGGTAACTATGATGTAGTACATATTCATGGCTGTAATTTCAGTAATGAAATATGGATGAAAGTATGTGAGAAACAACATGTCAAATATGTGATTACGTTACATGCACTAAATTCCTTTTCCGATACTGTTATCATGGAACCTGCCGGCAAGCAATATGAACGTGATTTTTTTGAAATAGTATCTCGTGGCGATATTAATGTGTCTGTGATTAGTACAGGAATGAAAGAAAAAATAGAAAGAGCTAATGGAACCACCAACTGCAAAAATATCTACGTTGTATGTAATTCCTTTACTGAAAGAGCGATAAATGACACTGATGCTTCTGATGAAATAAAAGATAAATACGGAATCCCCAAAGATGCAAAAGTTATCCTTTATGCAGGAAATATAAGTGACAATAAAAACCAGAAACAACTTGTTAGAGCGTTTGACGAACTACCCTCATCTATAAGTAAGAATACTTATGTCCTTTTCTGTGGACAAGATAATACAGGGGATGATTCTTTTAAAGATTTGGTGAAAAAGAGTTCTTACTCTAACCATTTTATTCTATGCGGGGGTATTGATCGGAATCAGATGCCAAAGTATTTCACTGCTTCTGATTGCGTCGTGTTATTAAGTGTGGCAGAAGGTTTCGGATTAAGTTTGGTAGAAGGAATGTCCTTTGGCAAACCTTGTCTCTCTTTTTGTGACATAGATGCATATAAGGATATTTATACACCTACTGCAATGATTGGTGTTGATGAGCGAAGCGATGTTAAAGTTGCAGAGGGTATTACTTCTCTATTAACGACGAGTTGGGATGAAGCCGCTATTAAAGAATACTCTAAGAAGTTTAATAGTGGCCAAATGACAGATAATTATATTAATTTGTATAATAGCATCAATTAGACTATGATGAAGATCATAATGTTTTTTGTGAATATCTATAGAACACTGAGGCTTAAGTTGGCTACATGGATATTAAAACGAAGGGCAGTTTCCTATGGAGATTTCGTTGGAGCGGCCCGTGTACCTCATATTGCCTCAACTGTAACCTTGGAGATAGGCAGCCATGCCGGCTTCAACGGCTTTAAAGCAACCGGATGGGGGGGGGTAAGAATAGGAAGCTATTTTCACTCAGGGACTAATGTTAAGATAATGCTTGGAAGTCATGACTATGATCACGGTGATAGGATTCCCTATGGTGCAGCTGTTACAAGGAAACAAGTTATTATAGATGACTTTGTTTGGCTGGGAGATGATGTGACTATCTCAGGTAATGTCCATATTGGTGAAGGAGCTATAGTCGCAATTGGATCTGTTGTGGTTAAAGATGTTCCACGATGTGCCATTGTAGGTGGGAATCCAGCTAAGGTCATAAAGTATAGAGATATTGAACATTTTGAGAAACTAAAAAAAGAAAATAAATATTAGCGTCCATGAATTATAAAGATGCGGTTGAGAAAATAAAAAATATTGAGACCCGGTATGATGTAATGTCTATCAAGGTCAAGGGCGTGTCGGTGTGGCCGTTTATAAGAATTAAGCTAACCGACAAGATGTTTGATGAGGGTACAGAGGCTCAATATAGTGGACGCTCAGGTATGAAGAAAGTCTTGAGCACTTTGTTCTATTATAATCCTTTGCGTTTCTTTAAGAGTTCCAAATATTGGATATTCTCAGGATTTGAACGTCGTAAACAAGTTGGCGACAAAGCTGTAATGCGTGTTTCAGGAGGAATTGTTGAAATATTCCCCAGTGCTAGAATTATTGAAAAGCCATCAGCACAACAACATTCTTTTCCAAAAGATTATATCAAGGAGAGGAATGTAATTTCGGAGTCTTGGTTTTTATTGGCAGTTCATTTAAGAATGTTCCTTTTAAAACCATTCAAACTGAATGTACAAAACGAAGTTTTATTGAATCAGATAATAGCCGAGTGTGGCGTTAGTTTTAATGTGCAGTCAGTTTTAAGACAACTTGTTTCGCAACGGGTTGTAATGTCAAGGGTGTTGTCTTTGTCACAAAAGCCGAATAAAGTATTCATTGAATGTCCATATCCAGTAATGGGTTATGTTTGGGCTCTTCATAATAAAGGGATAGAAGTTGTTGAAATGCAACATGGGGTATTGAATAATCAACATTATGCGTATAATTCTCTTTATCATTCGTCTATTCTTTATCCTGATAAAGTATGTGTATTTGGGGATGTTGAATACCAGTATTTAATGAGTGATGAATCACATTATTGCAAAAATGTTATAAAGACAGGACTTTACTTTATGGAGGTTGCCGAAAAGTCTTTTATGGAAGATCCATTTGCCAAATGGAGAGGTGAATATGAGTCTATTGTTCTTGTGGCTGGTCAAACTGATGCGGATACTGAGTTGACGGAATATGTTAATCTCTCCGCAAAAGAAATGAGTAACGTACTGTTTTTGTATGTGCCAAGGCATGTTGATGATGTGATAAATGTTAGTGGAGATAATGTGTTATTATGCCCAGGTGTTAATATTTATGAATATATGAAATGGTGTGATATCCATGTGACAGTTACATCAACTACATGCTTGGAGTGTCAATATTTTCACGTCCCCACCATTTTTTACGATGTTGATAATAAGTCATCAAGTTATTATGGGGCAGTTTTAACTGAGGATAATGGTGTATTATATACTAAAAGTCATCATGACTTCCCCGAAGCATATAAAAAAGTTAAAAGCGGCGAGTACAAGTATAAAGAGATATTTTCTAGAAATACAACAGAAACAATTTCAGGCGTTTTGAATGACAAAAACTAAGCTAATATGGGTAACGATTTAGTGTCCATCATTATGCCATCTTATAACTGTGGAAAGTATGTAGAACAGACTATCCGCAGTGTACAGGCACAAACATACCATAACTGGGAGATTATCTTTGTGGATGATTGCTCTAAGGATGATACCATTATACGGGTATCGGAATTACTGGAAAAGGATGCACGGATAAAACTGATTAAGAATCCGGTTAATTCAGGTGCCGCTGTGTCCAGAAATAATGCACTTCGTGAAGCAAAGGGGCGTTGGATCGCTTTTCTTGATAGTGATGATTTGTGGAAATCTACGAAACTGGAGAAGCAGGTGAAGTTTATGGAGGAGAATGGTTACACGTTCTCTTATACATGCTATTCTGAAATGGATGAGGAGGGCAAGGATACAGGAATAATTGTATCAGGACCATCTAGAGTTACAGAAACAGGAATGTTCGCCTTTTGTTGGCCAGGATGCTTAACGGTTATGTATGATGCCAATGAGATAGGGTTCCTTCAGATAGAAGACATCAAAAAGAATAATGACTATGCGATGTGGCTGAAGGTCTGCAAGAAGGCAGACTGCTATCTGTTGCCCGAAGTGTTGGCAAAATACCGTCGTGGGCGTAGCGGTTCAGTTAGTTCACATAGCATTAGGACCATGATAAAATGGCACTACAAGCTGTTCCGTGAGGCGGAAAAGATGGGGTCAGTTTCATCGTTATGGCATACGGGGATTAATCTGGTCTGTGGATTCTATAAGAAGTTGAAGTATGTAAAGAAAGGGTAAACGTGCACGGGGAGCGTTTACAATGAAAGGAAGGATTGTTGTAATTGACTTATTGCTGTTAGTATTTTTCTGTTCTTGTGGGGTGTTATCGAATATGATTGCTATAACCCAGGAGAATAAAATTTATGTTATAAGGAAGGATTGGGATTTGAAAGGCGAGACTATGTGTCTGCCAAAGGGATGTACACTGACATTTAAAGGTGGTAGTATCAGCAATGGAACCTTGATTGGAAACGGTACAGTGATAAGAATGGAGCAGGACGAGGTTGTATTTAATAATGTGATATTAAAAGGTTCTTTTAAAGCAAAGTAATTTCCAATTAATGCGTACAATTCTAACAAACTCGATTATTTCTATAGTTTTCTTGAGGCATTCTCATCTGAGTTTTGCAAACATTTATACAATTAAGTCAGGGTCTCGGTCTGCGGCTTAGCCGGACGGCCTCGCTTACCCTTGTTGGATTTCTTTGAGACGTAGGTAGGGCGGCAGCCCTCCGGGATCTCGAAGCCGAAGGCGTCGCAGATGGTTACCTGACCTCCGACAAACGGAGTTATGAACTTCCTGCGGTTGTCGTGTTCGATGCATCGGATGGTGCGCATCTCCTCAAGTATGGATTCCGTGGACGGGAAGGATTCCCTAAGTTCCTCTTTGGTGTCTCTGATATGACGTACATACGAAGCAAGTATAAGTGCTACGAAGCAGATAAACATCCTTCCGTGTTTCGAGGCCTCGGTACATACCCTCAGACGGTCTTCGCCGAGAACGCCTTTCTGCATCATGAAGGTCTTCTCCTGCTCGTCCCTCATCCCGTAGTTGCTCTTGGCCTCCATAGGGTTGAGATCGAGCCCGAGAGTCTTGCTGGCGAAGAACCCGCTCGTGAGAGTGGCCTTCCTGACAGCGTCGGCGTCAACTTCGAAGGAGCGCAACTTGCCACTCTTCCAGAAGGCGATCTTCATAAAGTTGTTGTCCTTGCGGAACGTATCGCGGTCTTCCTTCGGTACGGGCTTGCCCGTCGCCCTGACTGCCTCCAGGACCTCCGTCTGGTTTGTGATGGCAAGCTGGATCCTTGCAAGGTCATCCGCCCGTTTGTGGATGTCGAAGTACAGGTTAAGCTTCAGGCGGTCCGCCTGGATGACGTGGTCGCCGTTGCCCTGGATCTGATACTCAAGGTCGTATTGCTTGTAGAACAGCCCGGTCTCTTTCGAGAAGGCCATCCCCTGCGGGACTCCGGTGGACAGATCTATCGACTTGATCATCTTGAGCGCCTCACCCTGGCCGCACTTGACGCTCGTTATGAGCTTCTGCCTCTTGGCAATGCAGCTCTCAAGATTGTTCATGGACTCGTATCCGCGGTCAGTGATAAGAACGATGTTCCTGAAGCCGGCGTGCTCCAGCTCGGTCATTATCATGTCGAGGGTCCTCGAGTCGGGAACGTTGCCGGGAAGTTCCAGATAGTAGATTGGAAGATGAGACGTAAGCGAGTATACAATGACTTCAAGGGTCTGCTTGAGAGGAAGATGCTCCTTGTTGTGCCCCCAGCGGATATCCACGAGGTGGAAGCCGTACGTGGAGATGGATGTGGAGTCCACGGCGCAGAGCTCGTCTTTGCTCATCCGCTTCGCCCTGAGCCGGAACAGGTCCATGCGGTTCTGCTCGGTGATATGCTGCGCAAGGCGGGTGATGCTGGAACTTGTGAGCGTATGCCCCGAAGGGGTCTTCACCTCGCGCTGCCACTTCTCGATATGCGAGTAGCTGCGGTTATCCAGGAACAGGTAATAGGCAAGTGTCAGGACATCCTGAGTAATCTCAAGGTTGCCGTTGAATACCTTCTGCAGGTCGCTCAGCAGTCCGGTCTCCCGGGCGACATTGTCAAGGAACCACGTAGGGCCGTACATCCTGTCCAGGTCTCCGCCCTGGTATTCAACAACTCCGCGATGCCCCGTGCCGGAAAGGGCCTCGATCTCAGAGAGGTCCCAGTCCGCAGGAAAGATGAGTTTCCGGCGCTCCTCAAGCGACGCGTAGAAGTACGCCGAGTTCGGATGGAACCGGTTCCCGTCCTCGAGGGAGCCCCAGTTCTTGTACGAGTAGCGGCGCTTCCCATCCTCGCCGACCGAGTACGGATGCGTCACTGCGTACGAACGCCCGTTATTGACATGAACACTCACCTTGTAAATGGAGTTGGCTTTTGCCGGTCTTCCTTTTGCCATCGCTGATCGTTGCATTTAATTGTCCAAATATACAATTATATATCGGGATTTGCAAGGGCTTAAGGATTTATTTTCAATGGATTAACAATTAATTGTATAAAAACGCGCAGAACTCAGAATTCTCAGGAACAAACTTATATCTTACAAGCAATTACTGTGTATCAGATTATTTGGGGGTTTCTGATTGTACAACACCCCAAAGTATATCTATAGACGGTAGAGGTTATAAACTAACATTATATTCTTTTGGAGCGTATAAGATTAAGCATTGTAGATTGAGTAATATCGTTATTGAATGCAGAAATAACATTGATCCAAAGAACAAATGGAAGACCGATAAATTTAATTTTGGCGTAGTCGGATTTTTCGATAGTTCTATATTAACATTTAAGAACGTTAGCTTTTCAGAAGAAACAAGTTTTGCTTATTTAAGAGGCTTTAAATCAGTTGAAATCTCAGATTGCAGAGAGTATGGAAGCTATTTCTTTGTATATGATTGTGACAATGTAAGGTTTTGTAATAACATAATAGAGAACGCGGAAAGAGGGTATTACTCTATCGGAAGGCAAACAGAACATGGGCAAATAGAGATTCTTAACAATACCTTTCGTAATATAAGTGGTGGAGGTATAATTTTATCCGGAGGGCTGAAGTATAACGTGAAAATTTCCGAAAATTTACTGGACCATGTTGGTGGGGGCAATGCTATGAAGTCGTGTATCAATATTCATCCGCGGGGAAGAATATTAGTGAGTGATAATCGAGTAGTAGCGAATATTGGCGCATCCTCTTTAGATATCGATGCTGCCAGCTCTGAATATTTTAGTGAGGAAACAACAGTAACTGTAAAGAATAATGTAATAGATGTTACAGAAGGAGATAACTCATTGCACGGTATGGCATTGGTTGGGTTAGCGAAATTATATTTTAAAAAAAACCGTATTAGAAATCAACGTTTTTCGTTTTGGGATACACCCTATTTAGAATTTACCGGCAATACGGTTGTTTTTACAATGGAGTTTGACAAGGAGACTAACATTGGTGCAATGACTACACATGAAACGACAGAGAAGAAAGAATATCAACATTACTATAAATATAATGAATTTGACATTCCACCATCTGAAGGAACGGCAATTTTTAATTATCAATCAAAAGCACTAGTCCGTATCAAGGGCAAAAGAAATAGGTATTCTCGTCCTGTTGAGTTCATTGATCAATATGACAAGATAGAAGCTTCTGGGGATATTCAGTTATACAAATAGGAATGAGTACTAAGAGAAAGCTAAAAGCACTATTTGCTGTATTAAGAGCAGGGTTGTGGGGAAACGGGAATCCTGATATACGGATAGACGAAACCACAGACTGGCAGGAGGTCTATCGACTTGCTACCGAACAATCTATTCTTGGACTTGTTCTTGACGGATTGGAACACTCTGACGTTAAGCCACCTCAAGTTTTATTACTGCAGTGGATTGGCGAAGTGCAGATGATTGAGCAGCGGAATAAGACAATGAATCAATTTGTTGCTGAGCTGGTGGAGAAGATGCGTGTTGCTGACATCTATGCGATACTGGTTAAGGGACAAGGGGTTGCTCAATGTTATGAGAAACCTTTGTGGAGACCTTCTGGTGATGTGGATTTGTTGTTGAGCGAAGTGAATTATAAGAAAGCAAAAGAGTTGCTTCTGCCGCTTTCTTCAAGTAACAAGAACGAGGAGAGGTACTCTCAGCATCTTGGAATGAGTATTGGACAGTGGTATGTTGAGATACACGGCTCGCTTCGGACTGGTTTGTCTGCCAGAGTTGACAAGGTAGTGGATGCCTCACAACAAAGTGTGTTTATTGGCGGAAATGTGAGGTCGTGGGATAATAATGGCACATTAGTATTCCTTCCTGCACCAACAGAAGATGTATTTCTTGTGTTTACACACTTCATTAAGCACTTCTATAAGGAAGGGATGTCATTGAGGCAGGTTTGTGACTGGTGTCGTTTGTCGTGGACATATAGGGAATCACTGAATTACGGAAATCTGGAATTATGGATTAATAAGGCAGGTTTGATGAAAGAGTGGAAAACGTTCTATAATCTGGCAAGCAGATATCTTGGTATGCCAGATTTGGATTCACGTTTGATGGCTCATGATTCAAGGTTTGACAAGAAGGCGGAAAAATTGATGGAGTTTATACTTGGAGGCTATTCAGGGAATAAGATCAAGGATACTTTGCAGATTGCAAAGATATTCCCATGGAAAGCACTAAGGTACTCTCCGAGCATATTTCTGAATGTGAATTGGCTGAAGGTGAGAGAGAGAGTTTTTGGAAGTAATTAAATAAACTAATATATTATCAATGATTCGTTAAAAATTTAACAATTATATAATTTTCAATTACTTACGTATACAATAGCCCGTTTTCGGGTAGCTTTACAGCACCTCGCGGACGGCATAGAACAAAGCCGAAAAAAAGTGTTAAAATTGGATGAAAATAATGCTTGAAAAATTAGGATAAGTGCTTGATTTTCAGTAACTTAGAAGTAACAACAAATCCAGTTACTTTGATGAAAACCAAGCCACTTACCCAGCTCAGAGAGTTGATTGCGGCAGCCCTCAAGAGCCAGACAAATTTAAGCAAATCTTTTCAATCCTTCTTCATCGAGACCATGGAACTTATACTCACACATACCGGACGACTCAACTTCACCCAGATGGCGAGGTGTGGTCGCTCGTGCGAGAGCAGGTTCCGTCAGAACTTCAGGAAGTCTTTCGACTGGCTGTCGTTCAACCGGTCGTTCCTGGAATCGACAAAGGGACATCGCATTGCAATAGCCATCGATCCTTGCTATATCTCCAAGTCCGGCAAGAAGACCCCGGGCATTGACTGGTTCTGGTCCGGTTGTGCAGCTGCCATGAAAAAGGGGCTTGAGATACTTGGCATATCCATCGTCGATGCCGATGACAAGGACTCTGTTTTCCTCAAGGCGGAACAGACCTTCACCGACAAGAAGCGTGGTCGTAAGCCAGACTGCACCAAGGGGATGAAAGATCCCGACTCCCTTACCGGATGGTATCTGAGGATGCTCAATCGTAACTGCAAGCAACTGCTGTCTATCTGCAAGCTAATTGTAGCAGATGCATACTTCTCCAAAGAGAGCTTCGTGACAGGAGTCAAGACACTTGGCTTTGACCTTATCAGCCGCTTCCGCGATGATGTTAACCTCAAGTACCTGTACTCAGGGCCAAAGACTGGCAAGCGTGGACGTCCTCAGAAGTTTGCCGGTAAGGTTGACCTCAAGAACTTGGACATGAACGTATTCACGGAGGACTATACTGCCGAGGGCAAACTCGTATACAAGATGTACACTGCCGTTGTCTGGGCTGTGAGCCTTGGATGTGAGGTTAGAGTCGTCCTGGTTGATTACGAGGATGCGGAAAAGAAGCGTCAGGCCAGGAAGGTCTTCTTCTCAACCGACCCCTCGATGTCTGCACGCGACATCTTCGACATTTACCGGACACGTTTCCAGCTGGAGTTCGTCTTTCGCGATGCCAAGCAGTTCACCGGCCTCACGCACTGTCAGGCGAGGAACAAGGAGGCTCTGTCGTTTGCTTTCAACGCTTCGCTCACTTCCGTCAACCTTGCCAGGGCCTTCGCCCGTCAGCAAGGGATGGATCTCTCGGTCGGTTCAACAAAAACTCTGCTGCACAACGCTGCAATGGTGGATCGATTTATTGCAATGTCCGGAAAATCTCCGAACATGCGATTAAATAACACTGATTTCAAAGAACTTTTATTCTACGGCGTTCGCGCCGTGGCGTAATATTTATAAAATTAACGAACTATTGTTATGTCTGAAAGAAAAAGAATCTATCTGTGCCTTGCGCACATGTCTGATGAAGGTTTAGAACAGAAATACATCAAGGAGGCGTTTGATACCAATTGGGTAGTTCCTCTGGGCCCCAACGTAAACGGTTTTGAAAAGGATCTGGAAGCGTTTGTTGGAGAAAACAAACGTGTGGTTGCGTTGAGTGCAGGTACTGCTGCAGTACATCTGGGACTGTTGGCCGCTGGCGTGAAACCTGGTGATGAGGTGATTGTGCAGAGCTTTACATTCTGTGCGTCAAGTCACCCGATAACATATCTGGGTGCAACACCAGTGTTTGTGGATTCGGAGAAGGATTCGTGGAATATGGATCCGGAACTGATGGAGGATGCTATCAAAGACCGGATTGCCAAGACGGGCAAGAAGCCTGCGGCTATTGTGCCGGTGGCTCTGTATGGTATGCCGTACCAGATTGACCGCATTATGGAGATTGCCAACAAGTATGGTATCCCTGTAGTGGAGGATGCTGCTGAGGGTTTCGGTAGTCGCTGGAATGGTCAGGTGTTGGGTACATTTGGTAAGTATGGTGTGCTGTCATTCAATGGTAATAAGATGATTACCACCAGTGGCGGTGGCGCACTGATTACTGCCAACGAGGATGAGTGGCGTGAAATTATGATGTACGCTACTCAGTATCGTGAGAGCTATCCGTACTATCAGCACGAGAAGATTGGTTATAACTATCGTATGAGTAATATCTGTGCGGGTATTGGCCGTGGACAGATGACAGTGGTGAATGATCATATTGCGCATCATAAGCATGTGCAGGCTCTGTATGAGGAACTACTGAAGGATGTGAAGGGCATCAAGGTGCACGGCAATCCTGACAGTCGCTATGACTCCAACTTCTGGCTGTGTACCATCACGCTGGATGAGAACCTGAAGATTAAGGGACAGGAGAATGCTTACAAGACCATCGTGACGGGTGCCGTGGGTGGTGCCGCCGGTGTGATTCATGCTGCAACGAGTGCGCATACAGACTGTGAGCCTAACGCCAACGTGGAGGCTCTGCGAGTGCTGATGGATCAGGCTCAGATTGAGGCCCGTCCGCTGTGGAAACCCATGCACAAGCAGCCAGTGTATAAGAATGCTCCTGCTTATGTGAATGGAGTGAGCGAAGCGTTGTTTAAGGTGGGTATGTGTCTGCCTGCAGGACCGTATGTATCGGACGATGATGTGCGGTATATTGTGGATACCATTAAGGCGGCAATCGTATGATACTAAAGTGGCTATTTGACAGGATAGTGGCGTTTTTAGGACTGGCTGTGTTATGGCCAGTTCTTGTTATTGTTGCTATTCTGGTGAAGGTAAAGATGCCTGGAGGTCCTGCATTCTTTGTACAGAAGAGAGTTGGTAAGGACGGCAAGCTTTTTAACTGTCATAAGTTTCGCACAATGACGGTGAAGCATAATGGCAGCACTGTGAGTGTGGCTGGAGACAGCCGCATCACTCCACTTGGAGCTAAGTTGCGCCATTACAAGCTGGATGAGTTGCCTGGGCTGTGGGACGTACTGATTGGGAATATGAGTTTTGTTGGACCTCGTCCTGATGTGCCTGGCTATGCGGATAAACTCGTGGGGGATGACAGAGATGTTCTGAAGTTGAGACCGGGGATTACGGGACCGGCAACGCTGAAATATCGTCTGGAAGATGAGATGATTGCGGGGTATGTGGCTTCTCGGCAGGCAGCTGGTGATATGCGTCCCATGCAGGAGATTGCGGTGGAGTACAACGATACGGTGATTTATCCGGATAAGGTGCGGCTGAATTGCTATTATTATCGGCATTATTCTTTTATCAAGGATATCCAGATGATCTTCTGCACGGTGCTGGGAAAGAAGATGAAGTATGCGGGTGAAGAGATATAACAATTCATTATTATGATAGTATCACAAGCGGTATTAGATGAATTGACCGCGCAGGCTAAGGCCTCGCCACGGTTACGGATGAATATGGATCTAAGGAACGGGCCTGAAGACGGCAGTCAGCGGATGCTGAATGCCATCGAGCCGGGGAGTCCGTTGCCTATTAATCGGCATAAATATACGTCGGAGACGGTGGTGTGTTTGCGCGGACGATTTGTGGAGGAGTTCTTCGATGAGTTGGAGCGGATTTGTACCGATGCTATTGAGCTGACGCCTGGAGGCCCCAATTTCCTGGTGAATGTCCCGGCCGGGCAATGGCACACTGTGCGGGCGCTGGAAAGTGGCTCGGTGCTCCTGGAGTGCAAGGATGGGAAGTGGGAGCCGTTAGGACCGGAAGACATTTTGAGCTTATGACAGTGAAAGGTGTTTTGAATGGAATCTGGCAATTCTGCCGCTACCTCTTCTGGCCCCAGTGGGGCAGCAAGCGCCGCCGCGCCCAGGAAGAGTATGAGAGGATGTTGGAGGAAGGGAGAGTGAAATAGTGAATAGTGTGTTTGTCTTATATGAAAGAGTGTATTCGTAAGTGGTTAGAGCCATTGGGCTTGATACTGCTATTAGTTGCCTTTGGCTGGCAGTGTTTGGCAGAGCATTCCAAGCAGGTCAAATATGAAGGGTATATCTACGAGATGAGCCAGAAGCTGGACGCTATCTGGCTCGGTGTTTATGATGAGGCGCTTCATAGTGACCGGTATCATGGCGAGGCTCTTGTCTCCACCAATTATGATGCTCTAAATGGTTTGGTCCGTGATTGGCAACAGATTCAGAAATCCTTTGGACAGCTCAATGCGCAGGGTTCATTATTCTTCAAAATTCGTGTTATTTTATATGTTTTGGGCTCGTTCTTGGTGATTGCAGCTAAGTGGCCACGGAAGAAAGTGTAATATGCCGTATACCGTCAATGATTGTTTTGAAAAGTTCCGCAAGGATGTGGTAGATTTGGAGCCCGGACAGACAAAGACAGCTCGGGGAAGTCGGGACTTTGTGTATAAGAATATCGGTGCATTGTTTCAGAAGGGTCTGTTGCCTAGGATGTATCCCGCGATGAACCTTGATTTTGGCTCGTTTGATAGAAAGACTAAGCAAGGGAAGTTGGATGACATCGACTTGATGGTTTGTTACAATGGTTTCGGTGGTAGCTATACTACAGAGATTAATAATAAACTGTATAAGATTGTCTTTGATAAAAGTATCCCTGTAATCAAAAATTGCCTTGAGGAGGATGGCTTGCTTAATTCCAGAAAAGTGGTCAACCAGCTTATTAAAGCGCTAGACCAAGTACCGCTCTATTCCATGGCGGAGATGCACCGGGATCACGAGGCTGCTCGCCTGCAGTTATCCTCATATCCTTGGAACTTTGATATAGTTCCGTGTTTTTACACAACCCAGCAGTTCTACTTAATCCCGGACGGACAGGGAAACTGGAAAAATACGGATCCTAGAATTGACAGAGCAAGAGTTTTCAGAAGTGATTTCAAATACCAAAACTTGGCAACTCCTTTAATTCGTCTGATGAAGTATTGGAAAGAGCAGAAATGGCCAGAGTCTGTATCGTCCTACATGTTTGAGCAGATGGTTCTCGATTATTTAGAATCTATTCCCGTGTTGATTGCACTTAGCTGGCAGGTTAGAGTCCTGAACGTGTTGGGATACTTACGAACGGCCATCAAGAATCCAGTGATGGACCCGAAGGGAATTCAAGGGGATTTGAATGAACTGGATTGGGAAACACGTAATAAATTGTCATTATCTGCTTTTACGTCTTCATTATCTGCTGCTCAAGCCATAGAGTTCGAGCGGAACGGAGAGACACAGAAAGCCATCAGCCAGTGGAAGCTTGTCTTTGGGGAGCAATTCCCGGACTACGGAGCCTGATATGTCATTATGTTTTTGATCTGTGCTTTGAAAAATGAATAAGATAATCGAACATCAGAATGACCAAACTATCCTGGACAAACTTAGCGCCCAGCGGAACCTGTATGATGATGCAAAGAGACTTCGAGGCCTCCGGTTTTCTATTGGCGTTGTGTCGGTAGTCTGTTTGTCTGTGGCACGTTTCTTATTACCGGACAATGAAACGCTTGAACTAGCCTTGGTGATCGTTTCCGTTGTCGCCTTGGTTACTGAACCATTGCTTGAGAGTTTTATTGGCAAGAAGAGGACACTGGCTGCTCAAATCCAGCAGCGACTGGATAATGCTCTATATGGCTTTGACTGGGATGATTGCGTTTGCGGTAAGGAGCCTTCAGATGAAATCATTTGTGATAAGAAGGATGATGTGCCGGCGGATAATCTTAAGAACTGGTATGAGGTGAGTATAGGTGATGTGGAAGATGAGAATGTTGCCATCCTTCTTTGTCAGCGGGAGAATATATCGTATGACTCTGGCCTTAGGAATCGGTATGTTACTCTGAGTGCATGGATTGCTGCAGTTTTGGGCGCCGGTGTACTAGTATTATCTTTTGTGAAAGGTTGGGACTTGATGCACTTCCTTGTATTCGGGGTGATTCCAGCCATTCCTATTGCTGAGTGGTTCATTACCATCTTCCAGGATAATTCAGTTGATAAGGAGCATCTAGGCAATCTGGAAGACCTGGTAAGGGAAGAAACCGCTAAAGCTTTGGATAGAGACCGTATTGCAAAGAGGACGCTCCAAAAAATACAGAATCTGTTGTTCCTTCACCGTAAGTCGGGCTATCTCATACCGGGCTGGTTCTATTGCCTCAACAGGAACAAATCGGAGAAGCGAGCAGCATACTCAGTTAAAGAGTTCCTTGCCAAATACAATTCGGATTAGTCTCCAAATACGAATACAGCCACCTTGCGGTGGCCGTGTGTAAGGATCAGAATGATTCGCTTTTCCAGTATCCCTTCACCGATGCCTGCTAACCTTTTGCAGTCCTCGCGAATTGAGCCAGGGCACTACTCCCAGTATCCCGCAGATATCCTCACTTACCCTTTGCGAGTTGGATTATATCCATGTTAGCCTGGGATATCACTCCGTTGTTTAACGTCGCTACCCTTCATAGACCGACCTAACAAAGTTAGTAAATCTGCATGATTTCCACAAACCCGAACCTCCGGAAACTCAATCTCAGTCACAAAGACCTCACCGAAATCCCCGATGAGGTCTTTCGTCTCAAGCAGCTGCGTGTTCTGGACCTTTCATACAACAATTTGACCGTTATTCCTGAAGCCATCTTCAAACTGCCGCATCTCCGTACGCTCGTCATCAGTCATAACTATATATCATCCTTGCCCTTTGCTCTGGGAACATCACCCATTCAGGACCTCATTGTAGACTATAACAACATTGACTTCATTCTGCCCATAACCCTTACTGGTCTACGCAAACTCATCATCTCCCACAACCGCCTCAACATCGGCATCATCAACACCCCGTTGCCGTCCATGCACCACCTGGACATCCGCCACAATCCCGCCATCCAGTTTGCAGTCCGTACTCATAATCTTCCCAACATCTGCCGCTACTATCATGACCCGATACCCGACGGCATCTTAATGCCCACGGGAATGCAATACTACATGTAATCTTCTTTTGAGAGATTGTAATGATACTAATCGCCTTATGAAACTATTTACGCGACTTTTTTATATTCTATTCGGGGTATTCGTCATAGGGATTTTGGCCGTTTGCTTGGTAGTCCCTTCTTCTGTTTGGAGCAGGATAGCAACTGGACTTATTACTGGCTCTTTTGTTGGACTCGTCAATACCCTCACCAATTATTTCCATGCTCGCCAGGTGTTTTTTGAGAAGATGGTTGTGTCGTTGCTGGATGTTGAGTTTAATCTGGGAGATGATTACATGGATGCTAAGTCCCGCAATGCTTTCATTGCTGATATGTCTAAAAAGGAGATGATTAAATATGCGGCCGAAAATGAACATCTAGAGGACACATTTACCAAGTCAGAGAAAATGCATAAGCGATATCAGGAATTGGCATCCAAATTTGATTTTGAAGCATACATTCCGCTGATTCCATGGACAAGAAAGAAAACAATGAAAGTATTGGAGACAATGGATGAACTCATTTCTTCTGAGTTCGTTCATCTGTATGGGGATTATCGTTTTTGTTTTGATTTTACACTTCTTTCTTCGCCTGCCTCAAAAGAAGAGCAGCAAATGGTTATAGGTGATCCGGATGAGTTCTATGATCACGTGGTACAAGAGAATAAAGACTATCAGGATCTGATCGCATACAATTTAAATTCATTGGCAGACCTCATTGAATCATTATCACCCAAGATAAAGGGCACAGTCTCAAAGATGCATCTGGATCTCCTTTCCAGAATGCCGTTCTCAATCCGAGACGTTTACCTCCGCGATGCCGTCATCCGTGATGTGCGTTCAGAACGAGCTGTGGAGGTGGAAAAAGAATGGGAAGGTGAAGCAGATGATACAGACGAATCGGGAGATGTTGATTCATCAAGTCCCCCTGAAAGCAAAATCAATTGAGTATGACCCAAGACGAACTCTGGCTCGCCAAATGGCAGGAAGCCATCGACTTTCTGGAAACCAACCACCGCAAACCCTCCAAGTTCATCCCGGAGGAACGCAACATGCGCTCTTGGTGGAAGCACAACAAGAAGCTAATGAATGCCGGGGAATTGAAGCCGGAGCGGGTGGAGATGTTTAAGCAACTGCTGGACTTGGGGGAGAAGTACAAACACGTGAATCAGTATCAGTGATATGGAATCCGGTTATATAAAGCTAACTTGATTACTCAACTATTTCAACAGATGCACCATTTCACACCGGATACTGTTCTAGAGGGAGAGATTTTCGTTTCCAGAAGGAATTCAGATAGGAACAACAGAAGTTGATAATAAGATTGTTAACAAAGTAGAAAACGGAATGTTTATCGCATTGGGAATAATATTATCCGATGATTTTCTCAAACAAACGACAGATTTGCTAAGTAGCTTGAGATACAGTATAAATAATATCTCATTAAAACGTAGAAAAGTCCCTAACTACAGTTATGAATATTTTAATGATGAGAATAGCTTTCTGATGCAACGACTTAAGGACACAGCAATAATAAAAGAACGTGAAAAGATTACTATGATGATATCTGATTTTTGTGCGCTAGCAGTTATAGGGAATATGTGAATATTTGCGATTTTCATTAACTAACAGTTCTTTATCTTGAGATATTCATTGACCGTAATGGCAAAACTATCACGATATTTAGTATAAAATCATAACGATATTTAACTATGCAAGAACGTATTTGGCTCTCTTTGGCCCATATGGGAGGAAAAGAACAGGACTTCATCCAAGAGGCATTCGACACGAACTGGGTAGTGCCATTGGGTCCCAATGTGGATGGGTTTGAGAGACATTTGGAGCAATTCCTCGGTGAAGGGGTGCATGTGGCGGCATTGAGTGCTGGAACGGCGGCCATTCACCTGGGATTGGTGCAGCTGGGGGTAACGCAAGGAGACGAGGTGATCTGCCAGAGTTTCACTTTTTCAGCTTCGGCTAACCCGATTGCGTATCAGGGGGGAAAACCGGTATTTGTGGGCAGCGAACCGGATACATGGAACATGTCGCCTCGTTTGCTACGTGAAGCCATCGAAGACCGTATCGCGAAAACGGGTAAGAAACCGAAGGCAATTATTCCCGTGCATCTGTACGGCATGCCGGCACGGATGGATGCGATTTTGGCCATAGCCGACGAATACGATATCCCGGTGCTGGAGGATGCGGCTGAAGCGCTGGGTTCGGAATATCGCGGACAAAAATGCGGCACGTTTGGTGAGTTTGCCTGCCTGTCGTTCAACGGCAACAAGATGATTACCACCTCGGGTGGCGGAGCGCTGGTGTGCCGTACTGCGGAGGAGACACAACGAACTAAGTTTTTTGCAACACAGGCTCGGGATAAGGCGCCGCATTACCAGCATTCGCATATTGGGTACAACTACCGCATGAGCAACATTTGTGCGGGTATCGGACGCGGGCAGATGTATGTGCTGAAAGAGCACATTGCCCGCCGGAGGGCGATTAATCGGCTGTACCACCTGCTGCTGCAAGATTTGCCGGGGATTGCGTTTCATACAAATCCCAACGAGGATTTTGATTCGAACTATTGGTTAACGTGCATCGTGATAAATCCGAAAGAGGCAGGATTTACTCGTGAAGATTTGCGGCTGAGAATGGAGGCTGAGAATATTGAGACGCGTCCTCTGTGGAAACCCATGCACCTGCAGCCGGTGTTTGCCTGTTGTCCCTATTACGGCGACAATACAGAGGGGCGGTTGTTTGACGACGGGCTTTGCCTGCCTTCGGGTCCTATATTAACAGATGAAGATATCCAAAGGGTAGTTGATGTAATCAAAAAAATGTATCACAGAAGATAATCTTAGAAAATCAGCGTTAATCAGCGAGAAAGAAAAAAATACATCTCTCGCAGATCTTCGCAGATTGAAATACGCAGATGGACGAAGAGAAAAAACGTGTGCTATTATTCAAAATTTTGTTGAAGGTTAAAATCATCTTTCAGATTTATTCTGTAATTATTTCGGTACGCTGTACCTTTAAAATTTATTGATACAATTATCTTCTACAAATAGAACGGTGCTACGCACCTGATATCAATATAAGAATTTGAATAATGTGTCCATGAAATTCAATAGAGGATATTTTAAAAAGACGATTGACGCATTGAGCTGCGTAGCAGCGATAATATTTGTAGAAAAAGAAAAAAATACATCTCACGCAGATATTCGCAGATTGAAAAGCGCAGAGGAACGCAGAGGATAAATTTGCGTAAATCAGCGAGAAAAAATCTGCGTTAATCAGCGAGAAAAAAAAAGATTTCACGCAGATTGAAGATAACCAAATGGGCGCAGAGAAAATCAGCGTAAATCAGCGAGAAAGAAAAAAGAAGATTTCACGCAGATGGACGCAGATTGAAAAGCGCAGAGGAACGCAGAGGATTTTATAGTTATAACCCGAAAAAGTAAGGGGAAAACAGATTTATTTGTGATTATAACCCTAAAAAAATATATGGAAAAGTATTTTGATATTTTTGCACAAGCCATATATGCCAGGGGAGACTCTTTTAAACACAGTTAAATGGAAATAAATGTATTCGAAAATATCGGAGAAAAGTTTTTACAAGGGTTAGAGGGTGTACTAAGACTGGTTGACCGGATAAATCAAAGTGAAGATGAAGAAGATATTTTGATTTTTCAGAATAATTTTTTTGTTACGCCACTATTTATACTTCCTTTACTGGTTTATGTAAGCGGTAGTAAGAAAAGAATACGGTATCAATTCACTAACAGTTATTTGGATACGATTCAGTTTGGAAGTGGGGGTATAAAACCGGAAGAATTGGAATTTTCCGCGTTACATCATTTATTGGAAAAGTATTCAGCCAAAACGTATATTCCGATTATAGATTTTCCAACGGATCAAAAATACATCAGAGAAAGAAATGAAATTTTATCGGCAGTTGAAAATTTGTTATCAAACCAAATCAGATTACAACCAAACATTACAGCGGGTTTAAAATATTTGATAGAAGAAAGTGTAGATAACATTATTGAACATTCCGATTCCAAAAGAGGTTATCTATTTGGTCAGTCTTATCCTTCCAAAAAGTATATGGATATTTGCATAGCAGATAACGGCATTACTTTGTTGGGTAGTTATTGCAAAATGGAGGAAAATAAAATTACAGATCATTTATCAGCTATGAAAGCTGCTAACTTTGGCATTTCAACAAAGAATTTAACCGGAGCCGAAAACAGAGGTTATGGGATCAGAACTTCGAAAAAAATGCTTGTAGATGGTTTATCCGGAAATTATGTGATGCTTTCGGGTAATGCACTTTATTTAAAATCTAAAACAATCGAGCGTTTTATGGTCTTACCTGATATCGCTACCTGGCAAGGAACCATTGTCGCCATGCGAATACCTTATGTAAACGCGAACTTTTATTATATTGATTTTGTTGAATGAAATTGATGTATTAATTTTGCAATATGAAAGATAAAGTAATTGATATCACAGCATATATCGGCCGAGATTTAAAATCGAGAATCGCGGTGAGAAAGTTTTATGACAAAATCTCAAACGAGCAACGGACAACTGTGAAGATCGATTTCCGTAATGTAAACTTTGCCAGTCGAAGTTTTATGGATGAATTCTACAACATTTTTATTGCTAATGCTGATAAGAATGTTGAGTTGATAAATCTTTCTGCCGAAATCGAAGCTATGCTTGATGCTGTGAAGTCCACCCAGCACAGACCCAAAAATTCAGCAAACAAGATTTCGTCTCATCACGATGATATCAGATTTTCATCCATCGCTGAAGCCAATAAATATCTTGAAGCATTGCCATTCTCATAATTTTTTTTTGTTTTTCTTATTCGAATTGAATAATCTCACTCTGCGTAGATTTGTGCCTAAGATCAGCGTTGATCAGCGAGAAAAGAAAAAGATGGGTTCACGCAGATAAGTGCAGATTGAAAAACGCAGTTGGGCGCAGATAAAATCCGCGTAAATCTGCGAGAAAAGAAATGAAGATTTCACGCAGATGGGCACTGAATAAAGATACGCAGATGGACGCTGGTAAAATCCGCGTAAATCTGCGAGAGAAAGAAAAGATTTCACGCAGATGGGCGCAGCACAAATCCGCGTAAATCAGCGAGAAAAGAAAAGATTGTTTCACGCAGATGGACGCAGATTAAAGATACGCAGATGGGCGCAGATAAAATCCGCATAAATCAGAGAAAAAAAGAAGATTTCACGAAGATGAATTTTTTGTGTAAAAGGTATTTCATAAATCAAATTCTTGAAAATTTTATTGATGTTAATTTTAAAATTAACCAGAAAGTCCGGTTTTTACCTTACCTTTGAGAACAATTTAAAACAGAATGAAGAAATACCTGGAAGAGTTTCACAGAATGAAGTTGTTTCGGCTGCAAGACACCGTTAAAATTATTGGCAATGAAAAGTCGGCAAAAGATCTGTTGCGAAATTATAAGAAACAGCAATTGATTTGCCAGATTCGCCGCAATCTATACTCAGTAACCGATTTGGCGACAAAACAAACCCTAGCCACAAAATTTGAAATCGGCAGCAATATTACACCTTCGTCCTACATATCACATCATTCGGCATTGGAATATCATGGCTTAGCTCATCAGCAATTTTTTGTTCTCTACGTCTCCTCTTCTCAAAAATTCTCTCCATTCGATTTCGAAGGCATCCATTATCAATATTGCAATCGCAAATCGGCAGGCGAAAAAGGGGTTTATTCTCCACCAATGGATTCGCTGGTGCGGGTTACCGATAAAGAACGGACGTTGATCGACTGCATCAACCGTATTGACCGTGTCGGCGGGTTCGAAGAATTGTTGCATGCAATAGCTGCCATGACTTACCTGAACGAGAACAAGCTGTTGGCTTACCTTGAAATATACGACAAACAATTTCTCTACCAGAAGACAGGCTTTTTGCTTTCTTATTTCCAGCGGGAAACAAAGGTAAGCGACAATTTTCTTGAAATCTGCAGGGAGAAAATGGGGAAAAGCTCGCGCTATCTTGACAATCTCAACGTTGCTACAGCTTTTTATTCGAAATGGAAACTTTTCGCTCCTGTAAACATCCACTCGTACCTAGAACAAGGTCAGAATGAGCTTCAGTAAACGGGATTTGGATCGATTGGCGTCCGAAACGAACTTCATTCGCGACAACTTGGAAAAGGCACTTCGTTTGTGCAGTATTCTGGAATATTTTGGTGAAAATCCTTTACTATTAAAATCACTTGCGCTGAAAGGAGGAACAGCTATCAATTTGATGGTATTCGACCTACCCAGGTTGTCGGTGGACATTGATTTGGATTTTGCAATTCCTTGCAATAGAGAAGAAATGTTGGCCATGCGTGCTGAGATAAATCGGGAAGTTATCACTTTTATGTCCACTCAGGGATATACATTAGGTCAGGAAACAAAGAATCCTCATTCGCTGGATTCGTGGATATTTCATTATAGAAATGTGGTTAACAATAAGGACAATATCAAAATTGAGGTAAACTATTCATTACGAAATCACATTTTCCCATTGGTGATGAGTAGTACCTCCGTGAATTTTTTACCAATGGTGACAATACAAGTCCTTTCGCCAGTGGAGCTATTTGGAAGTAAAATAAAGGCATTGATCGAACGTAGTGCCCCACGCGACCTTTATGACGTACACAGGATGCTGACAATGAAGATTTTTCATGAACCGGATTTTGTGATGCTGCGTAAAACAGTTTTGTTTTATTTGGCAGTAGG
>Ga0302251_1000342_pt1 | contig 47903 bp, 39 predicted proteins | sample AAG_RA_Gln_MG_FD_193534 | JGI IMG/M metagenome (GOLD analysis project Ga0302251, IMG submission 193534) | Enriched activated sludge microbial communities from anaerobic digester in WTTP, New Holstein, Wisconsin, United States - AAG_RA_Gln | ecosystem: Engineered > Bioreactor > Anaerobic >... | reverse complement strand
CAGAGCGAGTCAACCCAGTGCTGGCTATGCTAGGTGAACTGCACAGCGGGCGGTGGGACGAAATGTGGGGCCGAATTCGGCCGAAGGCGGCCTAAACTGACCTATCAACTGAAACACACCCATCCGGCGGTGTGTACTTGCAATCTGCTCTCCGTTACGGTATAATCTCACCAACGTCCCCCCCCACCTGCATGCATGCGGTTTCTATCCCAGAGAAGCTCCAGAACCTATCTCGCAGTCGCCAAAGGCACGAGGAAAACCAGGAAAAGAACAACCGGGTCCACCTCGTGGCTTTGGCCGTTTCGTTGGGCGATGGCTCCCAGGGAAAGACAGGAGGATCCCGATGGTGAATCATACCGCAACGCGGCCTCAGTCTGCACCCCTGCCGACCGGCCGGCGCCACGAGTTGGACTTGCTCGGAATGGGCATCGTCCTGGCTCTCGTCTTTCTGCACACCATCAGCATCTTTTCGGGCCAGCAGATGATCGTCAATACCCGGCACCTCTTCGATACCGGGCTGGAGGCTGCCGCGACACTGGATCAGGGGCAGGTGCCGGCGACGGTGTTCGCCCAGTTCCAGGGAAGCGACAAGCCGCTCTCTTCCGCGGCGGTGACGGTGACGGTCACCGCCAAGGACTCGGAAACTGGGGCGGGAATCGCCTGGAATATTGTCGACCAGGGTACCCAGTATACCCTTGAAAAGACGGGTGGGCAGGCGATCCACGTACACGTCCTCGACCAGGGGGCGGCGGTCACGATGTTGAGCTCCCTGATCATCTCATTCGTCGTCGTCTGGGCCATGCCGCTACTGATGCTCATCGCCGGCATCGCCGTCCAGTACTCACTCCGCCGGCGGAAGGTGGGTGAATTCGTCGTCAATCGCTTGCTGCGGCTCCTGGTGCCCTTCCTGGTCGGCCTGGTGCTGACGATGCCCCTGCAGGCCTATTTCGCGGCCAAGTTCCGCTTCCCGGACTACCAGGAGACCTTCTGGCAGTTCTTTCCACGATTCTGGGACGTCTCCTTTGACATCACCGCCTTCCCGCTGTGCGTGAGAGGTGTACTGCAGAACCTGGTCCCGGATGGCGTGATGCGGGTTTTCGACGTCTCGCACCTGTGGTTCCTCTTCTACCTACTGGTCTATACCCTGCTGCTCCTGCCGCTCTTCCTCTACCTGCGCAGCCCCAAGTCCTCCCGCTTGGTGGAGCGGCTGGCCGGCTTCTTCTCCCACTCCTGGGCCATCTACCTGCTGGCGCTCCCCGTCGCCCTGATCGAGGGGGCCCTGGGGACTGAGTGGCCCAGCGGCTGGAACCGTTTCATCTGGCCGGTGCTCATCCTCTACGGGTTCGTTTTTGCCAGCGACGAGCGGTTCACCCAGGTCCTGGTGCGGCATCGGAAGAGCGCGCTCGTTCTGGGGATCAACGCCTTTCTCGCGTACTTTGGCGCGCTGGGCATCCTCACAGCCGTGTTCCAGGTCCAAAACCCCTTTGCCGACATGGGCCCAGTCGGAATCGCGGCGCGCGTGATCAAGGGCCTGGCGAGCTGGTTCTGGGTCGTGGCGATCCTGGGCATCGCCACCTACCGCCGGGAGCGTGCGGCGGCAAAGCCGCGGCCCGAGGGCAAGCCGTCTTTCTGGGAACGGGCCGCTGCCTACGCCCGGGAAGCCCAGGTGCCCTTTTACGTGCTGCACCAGTTGCCCATCATCGTGCTCGGCTACTATGTCGTGCAGTGGAACACCAATGCCCTGGTGAAATTTCTGGTGATCTGCCTGGCCTCCTACGCGATCACCTTTGCGGTGTACGACCTCATCGTCCGGCGGATCCCAGGCGTGCGGTTCCTGTTCGGAGCGCGGGCCAGCAAGCGCCAGCCACAGTGATCGCCTCCCGCGCCGGCACGGTGGTCGAGCTCTGGGAAGAGGCCACTGATACAGGCTATGAGGCCGGCAACAACTATCTCTTTATCCTGCACGACGACGGCACCGTGGCCATGTACGCGCACCTGAGGCAGGATGGCATCGATGTAGAGGTTGGCGACTATGTGGAACAGGGCCAGCGGGTCGCCGCCAGCGGAAACTCGGGGACCTTGGGCAACCCCCACCTGCACTTGGGCGTGTATGCCAGCTGGCCCAACAGAGATGGATACGACGTGCCGGTCAACTTTCGCAATACGGCGGGACCACTCGACGAACGCGGTGGATTAAGGGCCGGCCGTAGCTACAAGGCGCGGGCCTGGGACTAGACCTCGATTTCAGAAGTTTTCGAAGAGGATCTCTAGAGCTACAGGTTGGGGGACCAAAGAGCTACAGGTTGGGGGACCAAAGAGCTACAGGTCGGGGGACCAAAGAGCTACAGGTTTGGGGACAAAGAGCTCGAGCTCTTTGTCCCCAAACCTATAGATGTTGCGACGATGATCCTATTGCTCTTGGTCGAAAACTCTAGAGCTCTTTGCCCATTCTTCCTGCAGGAGAGTGCGCTGAGCGCCAAACAGGGACCCGCGTCGCCACGCCGGCCTCGTCCAGGAAAAAGGCCCCCTGGCGCGGGGCGGCCGGGTCCAGGGCCATGCGCCCGCCCTGCAGCCAGCCCATGCCGCCCGGTGTCAGGACGTCGTTGGACGTGCCGCTGCGCGTGTCGGTGTAGCGCCGGGGCAACCAGGCTCACCCCAGCCCACCATGTCCCGGGGGCTCGATCCGCTATGGGGACCTCCTTGTTGGTAGGGTCCTACTTCTGCCGAAACGCCTGCCGGACCATGTCCTCGCTAAAGAAGCTGTCGACCTGCTCCTCGGCCGCGTAGCGATACACCGCCGCCACATAGATCCCCTGCAGTGTCGAGCTGATCAGGCCCAGGAAAAGAAAGGCCAGGATGGCGATCCCGATCACCACCACGATCAGCGCGATCGACTCGGTCGCCGCCGCGGCGATGACGATGGCTACGGTCACCAACGCCACCGCCAGCGCCAGCAGGCCAAAGACCAGCCCCAGGCCAAAGTTGCCCACGATCTGCTCGCCCCATGTCTTTTTCAGCAGCCCGGCGCTCCGCTTGATCGCTTCCCAGGGCGACAGCCCCTCGACGACGAGCACAGGCACCACCAGGAACGTCGCCAGGTTCCAGGCCAGGCCGCCAATCGCCGAGACGATCTGCCCCAGGGTTCCCGCCCGCTCCGATATCCAGCGCAGGATCATGCCCACTGTCGCGGCGATCAGGGCGTAGCCCAAGATCGTGCCAAAGCGCTTGGTGGCGACGGCGAGTCCATCCTTGACCGTCGGGTCGCCCCCGCGCAGGCGGATCAGGGCCGCGCCGACCAGGGCCGAGTTGGCAAAGATGATGATGGTGTACTGCACGACGTAGAAGAAAAAGCCCACGATGGCGCCGAGAACCTGGCCCGGCCCCTCTGACATTTTTTCGAAGAAACCGGTCAGGGCCATGGGCAGGCCGAAGGAAGCGGTCACGATCAGGAGGGCGATGGAAGAGACGATGGGAAAGATCACCAGTTCCTTGTCGGCGCGCAGGACCGCGGCGCTGGCCTTGATCAGCGCCCAGCTGTTCTGAAGCTTCTCGAGCATGGGGGACCTCCTCTGGAGTGGCTCTGCTCTGGTGGACGACGCTTCGACGTACACGTGGCGAGTATAGCACGGGGAGAAACTCAAGTCAATATCCGTTCCATGATAGCACAGTAGCACGGCCAAGTGAAGGGCACTTGACGTTTCTGCCACTTGCTGGTACAGTACGCAGGCAGCACCGTTGTGGCCGTCGATCAAGCGAGGAGCATTGCCCCATGACCCAACTCCAGTATACACCCGATACCGAGATCGAGATCGAGAGCGCCAGCGCGATCCGCCAGTTGGCCCGGCACTTTGGCTCCCACGAGGCCGGCATCCCCGAGTGGGCCAAGAACGCCGCCGACGCCTACATCCGCGACCAGGTGCCCCGTGAACGGCGCGTCATTGTGCTGCTCCTGACCGACACCCAGCCGGCCGCTCCCGCCTCGATCGCCTGCCTGGACTTTGTGGGCATGACCAGCCAGGATATCGAGGGCTACTTTCGCCGCTGGGCCGATACCGAGGCCTCGCGACGCGGGGCCGGCCTCCCCGACATCCAAGGCGGCCACGGGCACGGCGGCAAGGCCTACATGATCCAACTCTTTGACGACTATGCCTACCTGCACACTGTCCGGGGCACGCGGGGTTGCAAGTATGGGGTGGCCAGCGGCCAGGTCCACTTTGGCTACATGCCTTCGCTCGCCGCGGGGCGGGACTATCCCGTGGCCAGCCGCCGGGAAGAGCTGGAGCGGGCGCTGGCGCCCATGGGAATCGGGCTGGACGACCTCCCGGAGGCCGCCCGCCAGAGCTTTGCCCAGAGCGAAGGCTTCACCCTGGTCCGTGGTGTCAACCCCACGGGGTACGAGCAGGTCATTGGCGTCCCCCAGATCATCGGCAAGGTCATCCTCGACCCGCAGATGGTGCGGACGCTGCACTTTTGCGATGTCTACGTCGTCGCCAACGGCACGCCCTTTAACGCCGGCCGGCCCCTCACCCTCCCCCAGATTGCCCCCCTCAAGGGGGCCGAGGCGCCCATCCTCTTTGATATTCCCGGGGAGCTGACCGACCCGGTCTCCTGCCGGCCGGTCTCGACGACGGCCCGGGGCGCCTTTCCCCCCGGCAAGCTCATCCTCCGCACCGCCGAGCGCGACATGCGCTACGGCCCCCGCAAGTATCGGCACAATATCTGGTTCATCGCCCAGGCCGACCTGATCGGGCTCGTCGCGGTGCCCGAGCTCGAGGTGGAATCGCGTTACCAAAGCCGGATCTATGGCGAGTGCTTCCTGGATGCCCTCGAGGCGTACAAGCAGAGCGACCGGCGCCGGCTCACCGAGAGCCCGCTCACACGGGCGCTGAGCGATTGGATCCGCGAACAGATCGCGGGGTACTGCCAGCTGTTCGAGAAGCGCGACCAGCGCGTGTACAGCCACAAGGAGCGCCGGGCCCTCAGCCGTATCAACGCGGCCCTGGACGGATGGAAGAATCAGTTTATCGAGGAGCTCATGGAGGGGCTCTGGACCGTCGAGCACGTGGGCACCAGGAGGCAGCAGCACCGCGAGGCGCCGGCCGGCCCGCCCCCGCCGCCTCCCGCCCCGGACGCCGGCGGCCCGGCGGTCACCCGCCTGCCGCAGAGCACCGCCGCCTTCTACGAACAGGAGCGGGCCTTTTTCCAGGAGACGGTGCAGCAGTGGGGGCAGGCCAATCCCCACCTGGTCGGCTTTTCCGCCGAGCCGCTGCCGGCGTCGCTCTCCCTGAATGTGGCGGCACTTCAGGGGACCCGGCTTGACGACCTGCCCCTGGCGGCGGCCTTTGCGCGCGAGGTGGTCCAGTCTCAGGTCGAGGAGGTCCCGGCCGGCCCCGCGGCGGCGCCGGAAGCGAGCCCCGGCTCCACGCTGGAGGCCGGCGCCGAGCCGGGGACCGCCGCGGGAACCGCCCCCGCGACCGCTCCGCGCTCCCCGCGGCCCCGCCCGCCGCGCTACCCCCGTATGCTCATCTCGGGTATCGACCCGGACCCCGATACCGGACTGCTGGTGAACTTGACCTCCGAGGATCCCCCGGTGGTCCAGGAGCCCCGGGACGTGGAACGCAACATCTGGTGGATCAACAGCGCGGCCCCCCTGGCCAAGCTGTACCTGGACGAGGCCCAGGGGTACGGCTACGCTTCCACCGAGTGGCGCGTCTATCACCTCGAACGCATTATCGAGATCATGGCCAAGATCCGGCTTAGCCTCGAGGCCAGTCTGGGGGAGGACGTTTCCTACGCCACGTGGGCCCAGAAGTGGAATGAGATCGCGGCCCAGATGCAGGAGCAGGCGGCCGAGTCACTGCGCGAGTTTATCGACAGCGGCCGGCTTCCGGCGCGGGGCTAGAGTTCTCGCGCCATGTACAGCCGGCCGTCCACAAAACCACGCTCCCGGTAGTACGGGCGCGTGCCCACGGCCGCGATCACCGCCAGCCGGCCGTATCCCGCCTCCCGCGCCAAGCGGCCGGCCTCCGCGAGCAGCCGCGTGCCCAGGCCGACGTGCTGCGCCGCGCCGGGCTGCGCGGCGTCCAGCTCCACCGCCGGCCCGTAGACGTGCACCTCCCGGACGACGGCGCACCCCGCCAACTCCTCCAGCGGCGGCGCTTCCCGTGGCAGCGAGAGCCGCAGAAACCCGGCGACCCGGTCCCCCGGCGTGAGGTATTGGAGCAGAACCTCGGCGGTGGCATCGGTCGCATACTCCACCCGCTCCAGCCGCAGCGTGACCTCTTCGACGGGCGCCCCGCGGACCTCACGGCAGCGCAGGCAGTGGCACGCCCGCCCCGCCACCGCCATCGCCCGGTGCACGACCTCGCGCAGGTTGGAGCGCGTCACGCCGGCCACGATTTGCTCGGCCGGGATGTCGCGCATCAGGCGGTTGAGCCGGGAGTAGGGCGGGATGAGCGCCTTGCAGTCGCTCAAGAGCCGCACCAACGTCCCCTCGTCGTAGGGCGCGTACTCCCCCCGCAGCCAGCGCTCGTAGAGAGCGGTGCCGGCCAGGAGCGAGGTGGGATAGATCTTGAATTCGTCCGGCCGCAGCGCGGGGTCATCCCACAGCCGGCGAAAATCGGCGCGGTCGCTCTCCGGCGTGGCGCCCAGCAGGTTGGGCATCCAGTGGACGACGACCTTGAAACCGGCCAGCCGCAGCAGGCGCATAGCCTGCCGGGTCGCGGCGGTGTCGTGGCCGCGGCAGTTCCGCGCCAGGATCGCATCGTCCAGGCTCTGTACGCCCAGCTGCACCTTGGTCACCCCGAGCCGGCGCAGGCGGCGAACCTCGGCCGGCGTGACCCAATCCGGCCGTGTCTCCACCACCAGGCCGACGCAGCGGTGCGGCGCCGATTCGTTGCCGATCTGGGCCGCTTCGAGGGCCGGCCAGATCGGCCCCCCTGGTGCCACCCGCGCGGCTAGGTCCCCGGGCCCCGCTTCCTCCTCTCCGCCCCCCGAGGTGGGCAGGGGCCATTCCGGCAGATCCTCCAACCCCTCCAGGCACCGCCGCACGAACCACGCCTGGTACGCCTCTGGGTACGCCGACCACGTCCCGCCCAGGATCAGCAGCTCGACCTTGTCGACTGGGTGTCCGACGCTCTGCAGCGCCTGGATCCGGCCGGCCACCTGGTCGAAGGGGTCAAAGCCGTGCGCGGCGGCCCGCAGCGCGCCGGGCTCGCCGGGCAGGTAGCTCTTGGGCAGCCCGTCGGCCTCGGGGCAAAAGATGCAGGCGCCGGGACAGGGATGCGGCGCGGTCAGGACCGCGACGGGGGCGACCCCCGAGAGGGTCCGCGTGGGCTTCATCTGCAGGCGGCGGACCATCTCCGGCTCGGGGGCGCGGCCGGCGCACCGGCAGAGCTCCCGGTAGCCCAGGAGCAGCTGTTCCTTGGAAAAGGCCCCCCCGTCGGGCCGGGGGTGCCGGCGCAGGAGGCGCGCCAGCGCCAGGGGCGAGGGGTCCGGCAGGTCCCGCACCGCCTGGAGGATCGCGGCGAGCGCGGCCCCGTGGGCAGCCATGTCAAAGGGCTGGCGGTGGGTGGATTGCCATGGCTGGCGCTGGCGTGCCGGCCGTTCCTTGGGGTTCACGTCATGCTCCGCGGGGATGCCCTCCCCGCCAATTTGCCCATTGCATCCGGGCTCCGCTTTCGGTATAATCCAGGTATGGACGATGAAACGGTCGCCACCCTGCTTGCCCTGAACCGCCGGTTCTACACGGATTTGGCCGCGGCCTTTGCCGCGAGCCGGCCGGTCGGCGATCGGGCGCTGCTCCCCATTCTACCGCATATTCCCGAACGCGCAAGGGTGCTGGACGTGGGCTGCGGCCACGGCCGGCTGGCCCTCCTGCTGGCACGCGAGCGGCCCGGCTCGCGCTACGTGGGCGTGGACGTCAGCGCCGAACTGCTCGCCGTGGCCGGAGAGCTCGCGGCCGCCCTGCCGCCGGGCATCGCGGCCTTTTGCCGGGCCGACATCGCCCGGCCCGGTTGGACCGGCGCGCTGCCGGCCGGCCCCTTTGACTGCGCCGTCGCGCTCGCCGTCTTGCACCACATTCCCTCGTTCGACCTGCGGGCCCGCCTGCTGCGCGACATCGGTACGGTCCTCGCGCCGGCCGGCCGGGCCATCCTCTCGACCTGGCAGTTTCTCGCCAACGCGCGCATGCGGCGCAAGGTCGTCCCCTGGACCGCGGCCGGCCTCGCCGTGGAGAAGCTGGAGCCGGGCGACTACCTGCTCCACTGGAAACGCGGCGGATGTAGCCTGCGCTACTGTCACCTAGTGGACGAGGCCGAGCTGCAGCGCCTGGCGGCGGCCGCGGGACTCCAGGTTGTGGAGAGCTTCCGCGCCGGCGGGCGCGAGGGTGACCTGAGCCTGGTGGCCGTACTGCAGCGTGAGAAGGTGTCACCGCTAACGTGAGAAGATGTCACTGCCCGCCGGAGGGGGGAACAAGCCTGCCCCACCAGGTGGGGCTTTGACGTTTGTTGTTCGCCCCCCAGCGCAGCAGAGTGGTGGTTCGCCGCAACCGCCACTCTGCTGCGCTGGGGGCCTGGCTACGAACGTTGCCCCTTCCGCACCCGCGTGTACACCTCCCACCCGATCAGCCCGACGACAAAGAGGCCGTTGGCGTAGGCGAACCAGTCGCCTAGGACGCCGTAGACGGTCCGCGTCCCCTGAGTCGGCACGTCGGCCATCATGGTCCGGTCGGCCGTGCGGAAATAGTCCTGGTAGGCCAGGACATTGCCCTGGTAGTCCACGGCCATCGAGGTGCCGGTGTTGACCTGGCGGACGATCGAGAAGCCGCCCTCCACCGCCCGGAAGAGGCCCACCTGGGTGTGGTAGGGCTTGATGCCCTCGGAGTCAAAGGCCGGGACGATCACGATATCCACGTCCTGCCGGGCCGCCTGGCGGAGGAGGGTGGGAAAGTCCATGTCGAAGCAGATGGCGGCGGCGATGCGCCCGTAGGGCGTGTCCACGTACCGGATGACGCCGTCCGAGTCCGTGGGGTACCAGGAGATGGTCTTGACGTAGGTGAAGGCGATCTCGCCCGCGGGCGTGATCATCACCAGCTTGTTGTCGCTGCTCGTGCTGCCATAGTGCAGGACGAGCAGCGCCGGGGCAAAATAGACCTGGTGCTGGCGGGCAAAGTCCTGGGCGCGCGCCAGAAAGGCGGCCTCGTCCTCCTCGTACAGGACGCCGTTGCCCTCGGACCAGAAGACTACCTGCGCCCCGCCGGCGACTACCTTTTCGCTTTCGACAAAGAGTTGGTCGTTCAGCGCCGCGATCTCGCCCTCGAACTGGTGGGCCAGGTCGCGGGGCGTGGCCAGGTCGATGATCTCGGACCAGTAATCGCGCCCGTGCGGCACGGTGACGCCGGCGACGCGGACGGTGGGGGCGGCCGGTCGGGCCAATGCCAGGCGGGCCGCGCCACCGAGGAGCACGACGAGGACGACGAGGGAAAAGACGACGGCCGGCCGAGCGACGCGGCGCACCTCGAAGCCGTGCTCCCACCACAAGTTGGCCATGCTCGCCGCCCAGCCCAGCAGGAAGGTGAGTCCCCAGAGGCCGGTTACGGCCGTCACCTGGAGCAGCGCGGTCTGGTCGAACTGGCTGGTGGCCGGCGAGATGATGGTGCCGAGCACGGGCCACTGCCCGACGACCAGGTCGAAGACGACCATGACGGCCGGAAAGACGAGCGTCCCGAGCAGCGCGGGGAGCCGCCGCGCAAAGAAACGGTCCATCAAGAGGGCGGCCACGAGCGGAACCGCCAGGAGCAGGAAGAGGACGACCTGGACGTACCAATCCATATCCCAGGTGTTCCACTTGTTGGCCGCGCCGGCGACGGCGATCAGGGGAAAGGCGAGCAGCGCCTTGTACCAGCGGTCCTGGTGTCGGGCGAAGCGGATGAGCAAGAGGGGGGACAGCCAGGCGGCGATGGGCATGTTCCAGCGCCAACCCACAAAGGTGAACAAGAGTGTCCCCAGCGCCAGCCAAAGCAGATCGAGCGGTTCGTAGATGCGTTTGCCTTTGTCCATCGAGACCTCCTGGGTCGGGGGCAGCCGCCGGTCCGGCGGCGCCCTGTCGTGATGGAGACAGTATACGTCCCGTGAGGGGCCGGTTCATCCACCGAAGGGTACATTGGGGGATGTATTGTGCCGGGCGCAATCACCGATCGCCGGCGGAATCACCCCATTGGAAGGCAGATGGAAGGTCCGTTTCGCCCTTTGTCAGGGACTGGTTAGGCTGAAGGTGTATCGTGGGATTGTACCGTGGCCTGGGTTCGCGGCTTTGTGCTGCCAAGAAGGAGGATGCCATGCAAGACTATTTACTGCTCCTCGCCGGCATCGTCGTCGGCGTCACCTGTATTATGGGTGGCATCTATGTCATCTACCGCCGGGGGATCGCCATCCGCCTCTCGGCGGTGCAGCTGGCCTGTGTGGTCACCGGAGCCGTGGCTGCTTTCATCCTGGGGCGCGAAGGCATGGACTGGCTGCGGCTGGGCATCGCCCTGGTGGTGGTGATGCCCATCCTGGGCACGGTCTTTGCGTTGACCGCGCGGTGGATCGTGAGCCCGCTCAAGCGCCTGGTCGCCGCGGCCGGCGGTATCGCCCAGGGCGACGTGGCCCAGCAGGTGGAATCGCTGCGCCGGGATGAGCTGGGCGACCTGGCAGCGGCCTTTCAGCAGATGGTGGCCTATCTGCGGGATATGGCCGGGGCGGCCGATCGGCTGTCCCAGGGGGACCTGGAAGTCGAGGTCGCGCCACGGTCGGCCGAGGACGTGCTGAGCCACACCTTTCGCCGGATGGTCGCCTATCAGCAGGAGATGGCCGGGGCCGCCGACCGCCTGGCGGAGGGCGACCTGACGGTCACCATCGTGCCGCAGTCGGAGGGCGACCGCCTGGCCAACTCTTTCGCCCAGATGGTTGCCAGCCTGCGGGCCATGGTCGGCGACGTGGCGACCAGCGCCGATGGCGTCGGTGCTGCCGCGGCGCAGATGACGGCCGCGGCCGGCCAGTCCGGGGAGGCTACCGCCCAGGTCGCCGCCACGATCCAGCAGGTGGCCCAAGGCACCGTCCAGCAGACCGCCAGCGTAACCACGACCGTCAAGCTGATCGAACAGATGGGCCGCGCCATCGACAGCGTGGCCCGCGGGGCCCAGGAGCAGACGGCCGCCGTAGGCAAATCCAGCCAAATCACGGCCCAAATCACCGCGGCGATCACCCAGGTGGCGCAGAATGCTCAGGCCGGGGCCGAGGGCTCCTCCCAGGCTGCCCAGACGGCGCGCACGGGCGCCCATATCGTCGAGGAGACGATCGGGGGCATCGAGGGGATCCGCGCCAAGGTCGGGTTCTCGGTCCAGAAGGTGCGCGAGATGGGCCAGCGTTCCGAAGAGATCGGCACCATTATCGAGACGATCGACGGCATCGCCGCGCAGACCAATCTGTTGGCGCTGAACGCGGCGATCGAGGCGGCCCGGGCGGGCGAGCACGGCAAGGGCTTTGCGGTGGTGGCGGACGAGGTGCGCAAGCTGGCGGAAAAGTCGGCCGACGCGACGAAAGAGATCGCGGCGTTGATCAAGGGCATCCAGCGGACGGTCGGGGAGGCGGTGCAGGCGATGGACGAGGGGGCGCGGGAGGTAGCCACGGGGGCCGGCCGGGCCACCGAGGCCGGCGAAGCCCTGACCCACATCCTGCTGGCGACGGAGGAGGTGAATCGGCAGATGGTCGAGATCGCCGCCGCGGCCCGGCAGATGGATCATCTCGCGGACGAACTGGTGAGCACGGTCGACGCCGTTTCGGCCGTGGTGGAGGAGAACACGGCGGCGACGGAGGAGATGGCGGCGAACTCGGGCGAGGTGTCCCAGGCCATAGAGAACATTGCCGGGATCTCGGAAGAGAACAGCGCGTCGGCCGAAGAGGTGTCGGCGTCGGTGGAAGAGGTGAACGCGCAGGTGGAAGAGTTCGTCGCCTCGGCACAGTCGTTGAGCGAGATGGCGCAGAACCTGCAGGCGTTGGTGGGCCGCTTCCAACTGCCCGATTCTGGGCCGCGGGGGTGGGACGATCGGGGCCCGGCCCGGCGGCCGCTGGAGGCAGCGGAGCGTGGGCCCCACGGCCGACCGTCGGTGGCGCGCCCGCCCGCCCGGCGGCTCTAGCGCCGTCCCCCTGAGGAGCGGGTCCGATGGAGAATCACCTGGTCATTTTCAACCTGGCCCACGATTTGTACGGGGTGAGCATCGCGGCCGTTTCCGAGATCATTACGCGGCAGCCGATCACCCGCGTGCCGCGCGCCCCGGCCTTTGTCGAGGGTGTGATCAACCTGCGCGGCAAGGTGCTGCCGGTGATCGATCTGCGCAAGCGCTTTGGCCTGGCGCAGGGGGCGGATACGCCGGACACCCGCATCGTCGTGGCCGAGATCAACCGGACGCAGGTCGGCATGGTCGTCGACGCCGTGAGCCAGGTGTTGCGCGTTCCGGATACGGCCATCGAGCCGCCTTCCCCGGTCGTCGCGACGGTGGATTCGGCCTTTGTCAGCGGGATCGCCAAGGTCGGCAGTCGGCTGATCGTCCTGCTCGACCTGGAAAAGGTCCTCCAAACCGACGAAAAGGCCGCGCTGCCGCAGGTGGCGCTCCCGCCGGAGTCATCCTCCCAGGCGGCGGAAGGGCTGGCGGCCGCCGGCCCACCGGCCGGTCCGGCAGCGGTGGGGCTGGGTCCTGCGCCGTCCGGCGAAGCGGGGGGGGCAGAAGCGCCGTGCGCGGAGGCCGGCCGGCCGCCGCAAGGTCCGCCTGGCGAGCCGCTCCCCGCCTCCCCGAAGAAGCGGAAAAGGAAGGGCCCGCGCCGCCTGGCAGAAGCCTAAAGATACTTGCGCGCGGGGCGGCCCCAACGGGCCGCCCCCGCATGGTGGCGGAGATCAGGGTTCCTCGTACACCCACTCCTGGAACAGCGCCTCCAGGTCGCACCCGCAGTGTTCCTCTGCCAGGCGCCGGAAGGCGTCCGTCGAGGCGATCCCCCAGGCATAGTTCTGGACATAGTCACGCAAGAAGGCGGCAAAGCTTTCCGGGCCCAGCTCTTCCTCCAGCGCGGACAGGAAGTAGGGCCCGCGGCCGTAGATGATGGGGCTGTACTCCTGGGGGTCGTAGCTCCCGGCCGGCCGGCCGATGGGGATCTCTTCCCGCTGCACCCGGCTCCAGCGGCCGTCCCACGACGCGCGGTAGCTCCTCTCGGCCGCCGCCCCGTAGCGGTCCCGGTAGTAGAGCCCGGTCACGTACTGCGTCACCGCTTCGTCGAGCCACGGTTCGTCGATCTGGTCGCTGCCGACCAGGTTGTAGAACCACTGGTGGCCCACCTCGTGCGCGACGACCGCTTCCAGGAGGGCCGGCAGCGGGGTCCCGCTCATCTCTCCCGTGGCTTCGTATAGCTCCAGGGAGATGCCCGTCAGCCCGGGGTACTCGATCCCCAGCGCCAGCATCGGCGTGCTGACAACGTCGAACTCGGTGTAGGGATAGGGGCCGAAGCGCTGGCCATAGATTGCCAGTGCCTGGCCGGCCGTGTCCAGCGCGCGCTGGGCGCCGGAGGCGAGCCGGGCCGGGGCGTAGCTGTTGATGCGGATGCCGTCCTGCATCGTTTCGACCACCGTGAAATCGGCGCTGGCGGCGATGTAGAAATCGCGCATGGGTCCGGCGGCCAACGTTACCACCTGCTCCGCCCCAGCCTCCTGCCGATCCACTTCCACACCCGAGGCTGCCAGGGTCAGGCCGGCCGGCGCCGTCACGCGCACCAGGTAAAAGCTCATGTCAAAGTAGCTGGTGTCGGCGTTTTGCGGTGGGTCCTGTACATTCCAGCCCTCGTCGTCGTACACCGGGATGACGGGGTAGAACTCGTCCAGGACGAGCACGCCGTCCAGGTAGCCAAAGAGGCCATAGTTGCCTTCCATCTCCCGGCTCACCTGTACGGCCCAGTCCATCGTGATCACCGCCGCTTCGCCGGGCGCCAGCGGCTGGGGCAGCGGCACGCGCAGCGCGCTGTCCTGGTAGGCCAGGGCCGGTGTAACCGCCTGCCCGTTCACCAGGAGGCGGGTCACCTCCGTCCGGCCGCCCGCGTTGTTGGGAAAGAGCTGAAAGTAGACCTCGGCCAGCGGCACCGTCTCCTGGTTCGTATACCGGACACTCTCCTGCCCGGTCAGCACCGCCAGGTCGGCCGGGATCCGCAGGTCGATCTGGTACACGCTGGCCCCGGGCATAGACTCGAGCATACCCTGGGCCTCGGGCCGCAGGCCCTGGCGGAAGGGGGTCCGGTCGTCCCAGGCGACGCCGAGGAGGGGGGCGGCCGGGTCGGGACGGTCGGTTGGGGCGCTGGTGGGGGCCGTGCTGCGGCATCCGCTCAGGATGGCGGACAGGGCCAGGGCGACGAGGAGCAGGCGTGTGCGCATCGCAACACCTCCAGGTTGGTTCGGTCTGAGCGCCAGTGTACACCAGAATCGCCCGCGGCGCATCCGCCATTTGAGGGATTCCCCCGCCCGCGGGGGCCAAGTTGCGTGCGGTGTGCAATTGTGGTACTATAAACGCAGCGGCTTCGAGCAGATTGGGCCGCCGCGGGCGCAGCGAAGGCCGGGGTTTGGTGGGGCTCCGCGGCCTTCTTTTTGCTTTCTGCACGCTGCGCCCTCCGGTTGGCGAGCAGGCGGAGGTGTGGACCGATGTCTCCCAGCACGGACCGCCGCGCCCTGGGCCGGTTTGGCGAGACTGTGGCCGAGGGCTTTTTGCGGCGGCAGGGTTACGAGATCGTGGAGCGCAATTGGCGCTGCCGCCAGGGAGAGATCGACCTGGTCGCCCGCCAGGGCGGCGACTGGGTCGTCGTCGAGGTGCGCACCCGGCGCGGCGCGGCCTGCGGCACGCCGGAGGAATCGTTGACCGCGGCCAAGCAGCGGCACCTGCTGCGCGCGGCGGCGGCCTACTTTCAGGAGCGCCAGTTGGAGGACGTGTCCTGGCGCATCGACCTGGTGGCGGTGGAGCTGGACCGGGCCGGCCGGCCGGCCCGGGTCGAGGTGATCCCCGCCGCAGTGTGCGCCAACGGAGAGTGGGAATGAGCGCGAACTATACGCGTACGCAGATCCACCGGCGTTTCGGGGTGCAGTTGGCCCCCGACGAGACCCCGCTGGCGGCTTACACCCGGTATGGGATCGTCTTTGCCCGCAGCCTCTTTATCGCGCTCGGCCTCCTGGTGCCGGCCGGCCTGCTCGTGTGGTGGGTCTTTCGCCCGACCCCCTTTGGCGGGACCGATCGCTGGCCCCTCATTCCGGCCGCGGCCTATGTCCTGGGCGTCTTCCTCTACCTCCTCTACAAGTATGTCGACTGGCGCAACGATGCCCTGATCCTGACCGACCAGCGGCTGATCTATATCGAGCAGACCATCCTATTCTCCCAGAATCAGCGCGAGGCCGCGCTGGGCAAGGTCCAGAATATCCGCTTCGTCGTGCCCGGCTTTACCGCCCGGATCCTGGACTATGGCTACTTTCAGATCGAGACCGCGGCTCGCGGCAGCGATATCTCGTTCGGCCCGATCCGGCATCCTGACGCGGCCCAGCGCGAGATCATGGGCCGTGTCCAGAGCCTCCGCGCCGACACTACGGCCCAGCTGATGCGGCAGACGCTGCTGCACCGCCTGGACGAGCGCAACCCCGCGCCCGAGATCCCGGTCCTGGCGGGCGAAGAGCTGGGGCAGCACTTCCGTGGCGGCTTTCACCTGCCCATGCTCCCGCCCAATCCCCAACTGGAAGGCGACACGATTACCTGGCACAAGCACGGCTATTTTCTCTTCCTGCGCCTCACGCGGGCACTGGTGCTGCTGGGCGCGCTGATTGGGGTGGCCTATTTACTCACCTTCCTCGGCCTGCCGTCCTGGTTCTGGATCCCTTGGACGTTGGGGCTGCTGGCCGCTATTGGTTACCTGGTCGTACAATACCAGCTCTGGATGGGCGACGTCTACGTCGCCACTTGCGACCGACTCCACGACATCTATCGGACCCCCTTTGGCATCTTTGGCGAATCGCGCCGCAGCGCGCCGCTGGAGCGCATCCAGAACATCTCCTACGTCAAGCCAGGCCTCATCTCCAACCTCCTCAACTTTGGCGACGTGCGCATCCAGACCGCCGGCGCGGAGGACCTGACGTGGAACCGCATCCCTCACCCGGATGAGGTGCAGAGCGAGATCTATCGCCGGCAAGAGATCGCCCGGCTGCGCCTGCAGCAGCGCGAGCGCGACGAGATCGCCGATTGGCTGGTCACCTACCGGCAGATCGACCATGGGACGGCCGACTAACGCGCCGGCGCTCCCAAGTCCGCGGAGATGGTTTTCCTCGCCCGACCTTCCAGTTATCCACAGTCTTTCCACAAGGCTACCGCGGCGTCTGGAGCGGCCGGGCCGACCATGTCGCATCCCAGGCATAAAGATAGCCATCCTTTTCGCGCACAAGGCGGCGCCCACGGCACGGGCCGAGTTACCCACATCCTCCCCCCGTCGCGGACGCCCTTTTCCACAATCAAGCCATAATCAAGCCGCCGGGCGTGGTGAAAACAGAGGTCAGAGACTGTTTGCGATAACCAACTGTTATGCGAAAAGGCAATGGATCGCTTGAAAGAAGGAGGGAAACCTGCTATCATAGGAGCCACGGTTCCCCAGAGGGTGGTTTGCCGGGTTGCAGGAGCAAGGGGGCGTATTCCTTGAGGAGGCTCCATTGAACGCACGCCAGGTCTGGCAGGCGGTATTGGGTGATTTGCAGCTCCGCCTGCCCAAATCCGATTACGAAACGTGGCTACAGGGCACGGCGATTGTGGCCTTTGAGGACGGCCTGGTCGTGATTAGCACCCCGAACTCGTTCGCCAAGCAGTGGTTGGAACGCAAGGCCGGCGACCTGATCCGCAAGACCCTCTCCGGCGTCCTGGGGTACACCGTCCAGGTGCGCGTGGTCGTGGCCGGCAATGGGGAGAAGAACGGGGGCGCCAAGCGCGAGCCCGCGCGGCGGAAGAAGCCGGCCGCGGAGGGCGCGGCCGCGCCGGCCGCCAGCGCCCCCCCCACGCTGCCACCGCAGCAGCTGCCCTTGCCCATGCCGGCGCCCAACGGGCTCAATCCCGACCTGACCTTTTCCACCTTTGTCGTGGGCGGCAGCAACCGCATGGCCCACGCCGCGGCGATGGCCGTGGCCGAGCACCCGGCCCACGCCTACAACCCGCTCTTTATCTATGGCGGCGTCGGCCTGGGCAAGACCCACCTGCTGCACGCAGTTGGCCATTACGCCGTGCAGCGCATCCCCGAAACGCGCGTGCTCTACGTTTCCTCCGAGACCTTTACCAACGATATGGTCAATGCCATCCGCCGGCAGGCGACCGAAGAGTTCCGCCAGCGCTACCGCCACAACGACATCCTCCTCATCGACGACATCCAGTTCATCGGCGGCAAAGAGGGCACCCAGGAAGAATTCTTTCACACCTTTAACTCGCTGCACGCCGCGTACAAGCAGATCGTCATCACGAGCGACCGTCCTCCCAAGGCTATCCTCACCTTGGAAGAGCGGCTGCGCTCGCGCTTCGAGGGGGGGCTCATTGTCGATATCCAGCCCCCCGACCTGGAGACGCGCCTGGCGATCCTCCGCACCAAGGCCGAGGAGCGCAGCGTACCTATCCCCAACGCTGTCGTGGAGTTTCTGGCCCAGCGCGTGCAGCGCAACATCCGCGAGCTGGTGGGCTGCCTAAACCGCGTGGTCGCCTATGCCGAGCTGAACGCCCTGCCGCTGACGGTAGAGCTGACGCACGAGGCGCTCGACGAGATCTTTTTGGATCGCGGCCGGCCGGAAGTGACCGCCACACAGATTCTCGAGACGGTCGCCCGGCACTATGGCCTCTCGATCGAGTCGCTCCAGGGCAAAGGCCGCAGCCAGAACGTCGCCCTGCCCCGGCAGGTCGCTATGTACCTGCTGCGCGAGGAGACCGGCTCCTCGCTGGCCGAGATCGGCCAGCACCTGGGCGGGCGCGACCACACCACCGTGTTGTACGGCTACGAGAAGATGGCCCAAGAGATCGAGGTGGATGCGCCGTTGCGGAGAGAGATTCTGGGGCTGCTGGAAGAGCTGCATGCCAAATAGCGGAAGGTAGGGAGCGAAGCGCGCGGTCTCGGTTTTTCCCTGGCGTGGCGTTCTTTGCGCGCTGCGTCCTGTGCCCTGCCACGACTATCCCTCCAATTGACAACCCCGGTCCCATTCCTCTATAATGCGTCCAGACTGTCTGCCGTGGAGAGATCGATGGAACACTCGGATCAAGTCCTGGAAAAGGTCGCCCTTGCCGCGCACCTGCGCGAGGGCCCGGCCGGCGTGGAGGCATTCCTGCGCCAGGTGTACCGCGAGACGGCGCTGCCCCTGGCCGACCTGGCCCGGCGGCTGGGCTGGCCCGTGCCGGTGACGGCGGCCGTGCGCGGGGAGCTGGACCGGGCCGGCCTGACGGCCCGCGTCCCGGGCGGCGTCGCCCTGAGCGCGGTCGGCCGGCAGCTGGCCGGCGCCGTCCTGGGTCTGGCTGTGCTGGAAGACGCCCTCTGCCCCACCTGCGCCGGGCGGCGCGTCGTCGTGGACCTGGACCGCTGGGCGCGCACGCTCGCCTGCTTGGAAGAGATGCACCGGGCCAACCCCACGGTGGACACGACGCTGGACCAGTCGCACGGGACCCCGGAAACGGCGCTGCGGCGGGCCCTGGCGATGCATCACGAGGGGGCGCTGGAGGGGCGCGCGGTCCTGATCCTGGGGGACGATGACCTCGTCTCCGTCGCGATCGGGCTGCTGGCCCTGCCACCCGCCGCCGGCGGGCCGGGGGCCGGGGTGCGCGCCGGGCGTCTCGTCGTCGTCGACATCGACACGCGTTTCCTGGCCCACATCGCCGCGGCCGGCGAGCGCCACGGCTTTACGGTGGAGACGGTGGCGCACGACGTGCGGGCCCCCCTGCCGGAGGCGCTGCGGGCCGCTTTTGATACCGTCGAGACCGACCCGCCCTACACCCTGCCCGGGCTGCGCCTCTTTCTCTCCCGCGCCCGTGAGGCGCTGCGGCCCGGCGTGGGGCACGACCTCTTTCTCTCCTACGCCGCGCGCGACCCCGCGGGCCAGTGTGCGCTCCTGCGCCAGTGCGTAGACCTGGGGCTGGCCCCGTACAGCGTCACGCCGGACTTTAACCGCTATGCCGGCGCCGGGACGTTGGGCGGCAGCAGCCAGCTCGTGCACCTGCGGACGACGGACGCGGTGGCGCAGCCGGCCGGCCCGTACGATGGCCCCCTATATACGATGGACGAACGCCCGGCCCGCCGAACCTACCGCTGCCTGGCGTGCGCGGCCGACCACGTCGTTGGGCCGGGCGGCGATTTTGCGACGATAGAGGCCCTCGTCGAGCAGGGCTGTCCCCGCTGCGGCGGCCGGCGCTTTCGCTCCGGCAAGCGGACGACGGGACGGCGCCCCACCGGGACGGGAGGATAGGAGGCCGCCATGCCGGAACATGTCCACCTGCTCTACGACCTCTGGCTCCCCGACGGGGAGATGCTCAAGTACGTCGAGCCTCTGCGGTCCCTCCTGGTCGATGCCGCCGTGCAGGGGCGCGCCACGATCTATCATGAGTACTGGCACCAGTTCGAGCCGTGGGGCGTCACCGGCTTTCTCCTCCTCAAGGAATCGCACATCTCCATCCACACCTGGCCGGAGGAAGACAACTTTGCCGCCGTGGACATCTTTCCCTGCGGGCCGATGGACATAGACCTGATCGTGTGGCTGCTGCGCGCGGCGCTGCACCCGGTGCGCGAGCGGCTGGTACGGGCGGAGCGGGGAGGGACGGGCGAGCCTTGCCCCTCCCGGCCCGGGGAAGAGGAGAGGCCCGGTGACTGACCCCACCTATCTGCTCGACCTTGCTTTCCCCCAACTCCAGGCTTGGCTGGCGGCGCGCGGCCAGCCGCCCTACCGCGCCCGGCAGCTCTGGCGCCAGCTCTACGTCAACCTGGCCGGCGACTTTGCCACTATGACCGACCTGCCGGCTGGCCTGCGCGAGCAGTTAGCCCAGGAAGCCTCCTGTCGCGCCCTGGCCCGGCGCGAGGAAAAGGTCGCCCCCGATGGGCTGACGCGTAAGGGCCTCTTCGAGCTCCCCGACGGCGAGCGCCTCGAGGCCGTCCTGATGCTCTACCGCGAACGCGCCACCGTCTGCGTCTCTACCCAGGTCGGCTGCGCGATCGGGTGCCCCTTTTGCGCCACGGGACAGGACGGCTTCCGCCGCGACCTCTCGGCCGGGGAGATCGTCGAGCAGGTCCTCTACTTTGGCCGGCTGCTGCGCCAGGCCGGCCAGGACTGGACCGGCGTCACCGCCGTCACCAACGTCGTCCTGATGGGGATGGGCGAGCCGTTCGCCAACTACGAGGCCACCTGGGCCGCGGTGGAACGGCTGCACGACCCGGATGGCCTGAACCTGGGCGCGCGCCGGATGACGATCTCGACGGCCGGCCTGGTCCCCGGCATCCTGCGCCTGGCCGAAGAGTCTCTCCCCGTCAACCTGGCCATCTCTCTCCACGCCGCCACCGACGCGCTGCGTGACCGGCTCGTGCCGGTCAACCGGCGCTACCCGCTGGACGAGCTCTTCCGCGCGCTCAAGGCCTATACGGCCAAGACGCACCGCCGCGTCTCGTTCGAGTACGCCCTCATCGCCGGGGTCAACGACGCGCCCGACCAGGCCCACCGCCTGGCGGCGCGGCTCCAGGGCTTTCTCGGACACGTCAACCTGATCCCCCTCAACCCCATCGCCGGATCGGAGTGGCGGGCCCCGGAACGGCCGGCCATGGAGGCCTTTCGCGCGATCCTGGAGCAGGCCCACATCCCGGTCAGCGTGCGCCTGGAGCGGGGGGTCGAGATTGCCGCGGCGTGCGGGCAGCTCCGGCACGGGCGGCCAGGATCAGGCTCCCCCCCTTGATCAGCGCCACCAGCAGAACCGTCCCCATCAATCCCAGTGTCGGCAGGAGGAGTGCCGCGACGCATGCGGCTCCCACCATGGCACCGGCCAGGTCGGCGGCGTAGAGCATGCCGGCGGCGCGGCTGTCGGCATCCCCGGCGGCCGCCAGCCGGCCGGCCAGGGGAAACTCGAGCCCCACCAGCAGGCCAGCGGCGGCGTTCGCGGCCAGCAGCAGCGCGTGGGCCAGGTAGGAGTCCGGATCGGCGTGGCCCAGCACGAGGCCCAGCAGCCCGGCCAGGCCGGCCGCGCCCAGCGCGTGCGCCCCTTCCAGTTGCAGCAGCGTCCCCCACGGGCGGCGCAGCCGGCCGGCCCACGCCGTCATCGCCGCTGCCCCCAGGCTCAATCCGGCCATAAAGGCCGTCGTCAACAGCCCTATCTGCCGGTAGAGCGAGCCGTACACCACCTGGAAGGCCAGCAGCACCACCACGCTCACCGTCATCCCCGCCAGTCCGGTCGTGCCGACGGCGACGACGGCCGCTGGCCGGCGCTTTCGCACGAGCAAGAGGCCGGCCGCCGTCAGGAGGGCCACGGCCGCGGCCGCGTGCCATCCCCGCAGCTGCCCGAGCTGCTGCCAGAACGGCTCCCACTCCGGCGCGAGGCGTGCGCTTTCATAGGCCAGGGCCTGACGCAGGCCGGCCGGGACGGCGTCGCGGTTGACCTCGGCCGGCGCGGCCGCCACCCGCACGCGCAGCTCCCCCTCCACGGCCGGGTCCAGGAGATAGCGCAGATAGTCCGCCCGCAGCACGCGCCCCTCCAGGCCCCTCTCCTCCCAGCGCCGCGCCAGCTCCGCGGCGTCCAGGTCGAGCGGGTTCTCCGGCGAGGCCAACCAGAGGGTCTGCTCGTCGGCCGGCACCATACGGACGTGGGCCAAGGCCGCCGCGAGCGTCCGCTGTTGGCCGGCCAGCAGGCCGGCCGCGGCCGGCGCGAGGTAGGTGCGGGCCGGAGGGGCGGAGACGGCGAGCACGCCGCGGGGGGCCAGGCAGCCCGCCACCAGGGCCATGAACTCGCGGGTGTAGAGCCGGTTCAACACCAGCGTGGTCGGCGGAGGCAGGTGGAGCAGCACCAGGTCGTAGGGGCCGGCGGCGTGCTGCGCGAATTCCGGCCCATCCTCGGCTGCGACACGCCGCCGGAGGTCCTCCCCCGCTGCGGCGCGCTGCACGAACCGCCGCGCATCCCCCGTGGCAAAGCGCAGCCAGCCGTACGCCAACTCGTCGGCGGTCAGGGGCGTGGGGACGACCTCCAGCGCACTGACCAGCAGGGGGTCGGGTTCGGCATAATCGAGCTGCTCCAGCGGGTAGCGCTCCAGCTCGTGCAGCACGCCGCCGGCCCCGCCGCCGATCACCAGCACGCGCCGGGGCGGAGCGTCGAGGAAGAGGGCGGGCAGGTGCACGAGCTGCTCCACGGCGGCGGCGTCGGGGTCGGGGGCCGTCAGCGCGAGGCCGCCGTTGACAAAAACGGCAATCTGGCCCTCCCCCTGCAGGACGGCGACGTTGCCATAGGGCGAGTTGCCCTCCCATGCGAGGGTGTGGGGCGCCCAGCGCCCGGCGACCAGGCGCTGGTGGAGGGCAGTGCCGGCCGGCAGGAGCGCCGCGGTCAGCGCCGCCAACCCGGCCAGCCCCACGAGGGCCAAGGCGATGGCTCCGCCGGCGGGGCGGGGGTCCTTGCCCCGCCACCACACGGCCGCCGCTGCGAGCGCGTTCGCCGCGGCCAGGAGGAGGACGATCTGGGTCGAGGTCCATAGGGGCAGCAGCAGGTAGGTGAAGGCGATGCCGCCGGCGATGCTGCCGGCCGCCTCCAGGGCATAGACGCGGCCGGCCGGCACACCAGCGCCTGCCCGCGGCTGGGACCCGCCCCGGCCGGCGCCGCCGGCCGCCCACTCCCGCCGGTCGGGTGGAGCCGGCCCGGCCCCCGCACCCGGCAGCACGCGGCAGGCGATGACCAGGGCCGCGCCGCCCACGCTCCCCACGGGGGCCAGCGCGAGCAGGCTGGCCAGGAAGGTGGTGCCGAAGCCGACCTCCGCGCCGGGCACCGCCCCCAGCCAGGCGCGCATCTGGATGGCCACCGCCAGGGTGGGCAGGAGCAGCAGCGACAGGCTTGCCGGCACCAGGGCGTACCACCGCGGTTGGGCCGGCAGAAATCGCCCCAGCCGGCCGGCCAGCCAACTCCCCGCCGCCTGCGCGAGCAGCCACGCCCCCAGGATCAGCCCGACCGCCAGCTCGCTGCCGGAGAAGGCCACCAGCAGCTCCCGGAGCACCAGGATCTGCAGGACGGCGTAAGAGAAGCCGGTCAGGAGCAGGACGGCGTCCATGGCGGTCCCCCGGTTCGTGATGGGTGGACAGTGCGCAGCGTCTACAGCAGTGTGCTGATACCGTTCGTGAAACGAAAGGCCGTGTATGCCACGGCTGGCAGACGGCTGAGAAACAGGGTCCCTCGAACCGCCATGGGTGTTACTTGCGCACCGGCAGCGACCACTCCCAGCAGTTCCAGGTCAGCACCTCGGTGGGGTCGACCTTGAAATTGGTCAGGCCCGGTGCCGTGGCGTACAGGTCTAGCCGGCTGAAGAGCGGTAGGGCCGGCAGCTCGGCGGTGAACTGCTCCTGGGCCAGGCGGTAGTACTCCTTGCGTTCCTCGCGGCCCAGTTCGCGGGTCGTGGCCAGGAGGGCAGTCGTGGCGATCGAGTTGCACCACCCGCCATAGTTCTGCCCGCGCCAGTTGGTGTCGGCGGAAGGGATCTCCCCACAGGTGTAGGCGACCTGCCCGTCCGGCTCGATCCCGGTGGTCCAGGCAAACTCGATCAGGTCAAAGGTCCGCCGTGTCAGGGGGCTTGCGTCACCGTACCACTCTTCCTCGCGCACGCGGACCACGTCCACCTCGATGCCCAGGGGCTCCACCGCGGCCTGGAACTGCTGATAGACCGTCTCGCGCAGGGTTTGGCCGGCCAGGATGTATAGCGTCAGTTGGAGGCGCGCGCCGTCCTTGTACCGGTAACCGTCGTCGGCCAGGATCCAGCCGGCCTCCTCCAATAGCAGGGTGGCTGTCGTCGGTTCGTACGGGTAGAGCGTCAACGCCGCGTCGCCCGGATAGGCCCAGTGGGCGGAAGGGATCCAGCTGTTCAACACCGGCACCCAGCCGCGGTACAGCAGATCGGCCATCGCCGCGCGGTTGGTCGCATAGGCCAGGGCCTTGCGGACCCGCAGGTCGCTGAGCACCGGATGGGGTTGGCTCAGATCGTTCGGGTCATTCAGGTTAAAGACAATGTTCTCCCACAGCAGGTCGGGGTGGGAGTAGAGCCGTAGCAGCCCATTCTCCTCGAACTTGACCAGGAGCTGCGTTTCCACATTCTGCAGGCTGTGGTACTCGACCATGTCGATCTGGCCGGCCACCAGTTGGGCCAGGAGGTCGTAGGAGTCGGGCAGAAACTTGAAAATGATCTTGTTCACGGCCGGATATCCTGCGCCGTGAAAGAGATAGTGCGGGTTGCGCACTAGGGTAATCCGTTCCCCCGGGAGCCACTCCTCGACCATGTAGGGGCCGTAGCTGGGCGACAGCAGGCGGGCGGTCCGCTCCGTCGTCGCCATCTCCTCGACCGTATAACCGCTCCAGGCGTGTTCCGGCAGAAAGGCCCAGTAGTAGGTGAAATAGTCCAGCTCCTGCACGTTGGGCTCGAAGGTGACGCGGATGGTGCGGTCGTCGAGCGCCTCGTAGCGCTCGATCCGCTCGCACCGGTCCAGCTCGGCGTATCCGGAGCCGGGCGAACAGGCCACGTTGAAACCAAAGACCGAGTCGCTAGCCTTGACCGGCTGCCCATCGGACCAGTAGATCTCTGGGCGCAGCGTCCAGACGACCTGCATCTGGGTCGTCGTCGTCATCACGCCGGTATCGGTCGTCGTGACCACGCCGGTGGCGGGGTCGATAAAGACGCGCGTCGCGGTCATCCCGGCGCCGCCATTTTCCAGCGTGGGGATCTCTTCGAACAACACCGGTTGATAGTCATAGCCCAGCGTGGTCATCGGCGGCTCGATCACCGCCGCCTGCACGATGCGCTGCGCCCCGGTCGGCACACCAAAGGGCCAGAGGCTGTCGGGCTCGCGGTCCTGCAAGAGGCCGACGATGATGGCGTCGGCGACCTTGGGTGTGGGCGTGGGGGTGAGGGTGGCGACCACCTTGGGGGTGGTGGTGGCGACGATGTCGGGGGTCGCCGCCGTGGGCACCGCCGCCGTCGGCGTCGGCGAGGCGGGCCCGCAAGCGGACAGCAGCAGCGCCAGCAGAACCAGGGACAAACCGGCTCGCGCGGGGAGATCTTTGGGCATCATAGAGGCCTCCTTGGGCCTGGCAAGGCAACATCCGGGTAGCGATGGCTGCCATTATACCAAAGGGGCCAGCGGTGGTCAACCTCTCTTTTGACAAAGCGTGTCCGGGATGCTATGATGGCGCTGCAGCAGTAGCAAGGAGGTGCGTGTGCCCCAGGTCAACCCGGAAATTCTGTACGGTCTGCTGGGCGGTCTGCTCTGCCTCTTTGGATTCGCCCTCTACTGGGGCGGCCTGCGGGTGGTGGGCATGTTTATGGGCGGGAGCATCGCCGCGATCATGACCATCATTATCGCCTACAGCACCCACATGGAGCGCATGCTGGCGCTGGCGGTCATTGCCCTGGCGACGCTGGGCGGCATGATCGTCGGCTGGCGGCTGCTCAAGGGCGCACACGGCTTTCTGGTCTTTATCATCGGCGCCGGCCTGGGCTACCTCATCGTCAAGACCATCCTGGCGCCCTACTACGGGGGTCTCTGGGAAGTACAGTGGGTGCCCCTGGCTGCGATCGTGATCGGCGGTATCCTGGGCCTCCTGCTGTACCGCTACGTCGTCATCCTGGTGACCGCGGCGGTCGGCTCCTACCTGCTCTACCTGGCCGTCGACCGGCCGTGGGTGCTCTTTGTCGCTTTTATTATCGGCGTGCTCGTTCAGATTGGCGCGTTTCACCGCCTCGGCGTGAGCCGCAAGGTGCGGACGCGCTGGAGTTGACCCATGCCCAAACCGCTTGTCGCCATCGTCGGCCGGCCCAATGTCGGCAAATCGACCCTTTTTAACCGCATTCTCGGCGAGCGCCGGGCCATCCTCTCGGATGTCGCCGGAACGACGCGCGACCGCCTCTACGGCGAGGTCGTCTGGAACGACCGGCCCTTTGTCCTGGTGGATACCGGCGGCCTGATGATGTCCGACGAAGAGATTGCCGAGCTGCCGCTGGCCGACATCGTCCAGCGTACCCGCGAGCAGGCCCTGGTGGCGATCGCGGAGGCCGATGCGATCATCCTGGTTGTGGATGTCCTGAGCGGGCCCATCGCCGGCGACGACGACATCGCCAACCTGCTCCGCCAGACGCAGAAGCCAGTCTTTTTGGCCGCCAACAAGGCCGACAACGAGGAGCGCCGCCTGAACGCCGTCGAGTTCTACCAGTTGGGTCTGGGCGACCCCCTGCCGACCTCGTCCCTGCACGGCGGGGGTGTGGCCGAGCTCCTCGATGCGGTGGTGACAGCCCTGCCGCCGGCCGCGGCGGAGGCGCCGGACGAGGAAGGGGATACGGTGCACATCGCCATCGTCGGCCGGCCCAATGTCGGCAAGTCGCAGCTGCTGAACCGGCTCCTGGGGGAGGAGCGGGCCATCGTCAGCAACATCCCCGGCACCACCCGGGACACTCTGGATACGCCTTTGTTGTGGGGCGACCGGCGGATCACCCTTATCGATACGGCCGGCATCCGCCGGGCCGGCCGCATCCAGGCCGGCGTGGAGCGCTACAGCGTCATGCGCTCGCTGCGCGCCATCGAGCGCGCCGACGTCGCTCTCCTGCTCATCGATGCCGAGCAGGGGATCACGGCGCAGGACGCCCACGTCGCCGGTTTTATCGTCCAGGCCTATCGCGGCATCGTGATCCTCCTGAACAAGTGGGACATTGTGGAAAAGGACCCCTACACCTACGACGCCTACGTTCAGGTCGTGCGCGAAGAGTTCAAGTTCATGGACTATGCTCCCGTCCTGTCCATTTCCGCTCTGACCGGGCAGCGGGTGGACAAGGCAGTAGAGACGGCCCTCTACGTCTATGACGAGTGCCGCAAGCGCGTCCCCACGGCGCAGCTGAACGAGCTGGTGCGTGCCGCCGTCGTGGACCACCCGCCCCCGTCGACGGTCCAGGGCCAGCCGGTGCGCATCTTTTACGCCACCCAGGTCGCCGTGGCCCCGCCGACCTTTGTCTTTTTCCTGAACGACCCCCAGGCCCTGCACTTTTCCTACGAGCGCTACCTAGAGAACCGCATCCGGCAGATCTTTGGCTACGCGGGCGTGCCGCTCAAGCTGATCTTTCGGGAGCGGAAAAAGGTCGAGCTGTAGGGCGGGCCCGCCATGGGGACGCTGGGCTCTTTCTCGGGCCTGAAGCTCAACTGGAAACTCTGGCTTGGGTGGATGCCGGCTGCCGCCGCGTCTCTTTGCTTTCTCACTGCGCTGCCAGCGGCGCAAGGCCTAGCTGTTGGCGTGGCGTAATGGCTGGCCTTGCGTCGGTTCCCCGGTCCGTTGATAGCAAAGTGCGAGGCTCCCATGGCTCACCTCTACTCCCCCCGTATCCTGACCCTCTCCACCCCGGCCGAGGTCCTGGCGGAGATGGAGCGCATCGGGGTCTCTAGGAAAGGCGCCGCCCTCATGGCCCCCAAGGGCGTCTTTCGCGCGATTGTGGTCCGCGGCCTGCCGGCGGCCCAGGCCAACATCGTCAAGCAGGAGATGCTCTCCAAGGGCGGTGAGGCGGCCGTGAACTGGACCTGCTACCTGGCCGGCGCAGGGGCGGTGAGCGACGTCCTGCTCCTGGGGACGCTGCGGCACTACCGGCTCCTGGTGGGCAAGCTGCGCGCCCAGCCGCGCTCGCTGGGACTGGGGCCGCTGGCGGATGAGCTGGAGCAGGTGCTGCGCCGCCACGCGGGGGAGACGCTGGGCGAGATGACGTTGGCCGGCCGGACCTTCCGCTGGGGCGAGCGCACCCTGGTGATGGGCATCCTCAACCTGACGCCCGACTCGTTCTCGGGGGACGGCCTCCTCCACCGGGGCGCCGCGGCCGTGGAGACGGCCCTGGCCCAGGCCCGCCGCTTTGCGGCCGAGGGGGCCGACCTGCTCGACGTGGGCGGCGAATCGACCCGGCCGGGGGCGGCGCGCGTGACGCTGGAAGAGGAACTGGCCCGTGTGGTGCCGGTGATCGAGTGCCTGCGGGGCGAGGTGGACCTGCCCATCTCGGTGGACACGTACAAGGCCGAGGTGGCGCGGACGGCGCTGGAGGCCGGCGCGCACATGGTGAACGATGTCTGGGGGCTGCGGGACCCGGCCGGCGGGGGCTGGAACGCGGCGCTGGCGGAGGTGGTGGGCCGGGCTCGCGTGCCGCTCATCCTGATGCACAACCGCCGCGCCCCGGCCACGGTCGGCGACCTGGGCGGTCACTACCGCCAGGTCGAATACCAGGACTTGATGGGGGACATCGCCGCCGACCTGGAGGAGAGCATCGCCTTGGCGTTGGAGCACGGGATCGCCTGGGAGCAGCTGCTCGTCGACCCGGGGATCGGCTTTGGCAAGACACCGGTGCAGAACCTGGAGGTGCTGCGGCGCCTGGGGGAACTGCGGAGCCTGGGCCGGCCGATCCTGCTGGGCACCTCGCGCAAGTCGTTCATCGGGCTGGCGCTCAACCTCCCGCCCCAGGAGCGGCTGGAAGGGACCCTGGCGACGCTGGCGTTGGGGATTGCCCAGGGGGCCGATATCGTGCGCGTGCACGATGTGCAAGAGGCGGTGCGGGCCGTGCGGATTACCGATGCGGTGGTGCGGGGAGGTGCCCACCACGAGTAGAGCCCGCATGCTGGGCCCTATTCGTGCCCGGCCTGTTCTCTCCTGATCTCCCGCTCCAGCCTCCGCACTTTCCGGTCCAGGGCCCACAGGTAGGCAAAGAGGCCCAACCAGATGGCCAGCGCCACGGCCATCACGATGTACAGCGCGGTGACCTCGCTCATCACGCCTCCTCATCATCCGCGAGCGCCTCGCCCAGGCGCGCGGTGCGATTTGCCAGATCCAATACCCAGACAAAAACGCCGGTGAACCCCGCCAGCGCGGCCAGGAAGACGCGCCGGACCGGGGGGGACATCCCGCCCTGCCCTCCAATCAGCAGCTCGTTCGGGTGCAGGCCGGCCAGCTCCGCCATACGCGGCGCGACAAACACCAGCAGGGGCACCACGACCAGCCCCAGGATGTTGTAGGCTGCGGCCAGGGTCGCCCGCCGCTCCTCGTCGGCCACGGCCGCGCGCAGGGCAAAGTAGGCGGCGTAAAAGAGGAGCAGGAAAAAGATCGTCGTCTCCCGCGGATCCCAGTTCCAAAAGGCCCCCCATGTCACCCGGGCAAAGATGGCCCCCGTGACGGTCGCCAGCAGGCAAAAGACGATCCCCAGCGTCGCCGCATTGGCCGCGCGGTGGTCGTCCAGCCGCTGCCGCTTGACCAGGTAGCGGATCCCATAGAGGGACGACAGGAGGAAGGACAGGACGGTCACCCAGGCCACGGGGATGTGGAAGAAATAGATCCGGCCGACTTGCCCGAGGTCAGGCTTCTCCACGAGAAAGGCGGCCACGAGTACGCCCGCCATCCACACCCCCAGCACGACCTTGCCGATCATCGACCAGCGTGTCCAGTTCATCCGGATTACCTCCTCGGTACGTCATTGTGGCCCGGCCTTGGATCTCCCGCCATGCTATTCCGTCCACACCAGCGGAAAGAGCATCAGCGACACCGTCACCATCGCCACCGCATAGGCCCCCAACACCTGCAAGGAGGGCCAGATGCCGGCGGCAGCGGACTGGGCCAGCGTGGACCGCGTGCCCTCGATCGCGCTGATCAGCAGCGGCAGTAGCAGAGGAAAGGAGAGGACGGTGAAGAGGGCCCCCCGGGCGCTGGCCTGCGAGACCATCGCCGCGATAATCGTCGTCGCGCCGGCCAGCCCCAGGTTGCCCAGCAGCAGCACCAGCGCAAAGAGGCCCAAGCTGCCCACCTGCAGCCCCATCATCACGACAAAGAGTGGCACGATCAACACTTCCAGCATGAGCAGCAGCGCCAGGTTGAACAGGTACTTGCCCAGGTAGACGGCTCCGGGCGGGGCGGCCAGGCGCAGGGCCGGAGCCGTGCCGGCCTCTTCCTCACGGACAAAGACGCGCGCGAGTCCGGCCATCGCCGCGAAAAAGAGCACAACCCACAGCAGCGCGGCCAGCAGGTCCTGTTCCAGGCCAAAAGGCCCCAACGCAAAGCTGATCACCGTCAGCGTGGTGATGGCAAAGAGGCCGATCGCGCTGAGGGCGTAGCGGGTGCGGAACTCGGCCCGCAAATCCTTGGCGCACACGGCCCCCGCCGCCGCGAGCCAGGCGCGGAGTTCGCTCATGGCCGCTCCTCCAGGTGTAGGACGATGTCGCCGTAGGCCACCTCGCGCGGCTCGTTCGTCGCCAGCACGACCAACCCCCGCTCGCGCTGCTGGGCGATGAGCCGTTCGACCATAGTCCGGCCGGCCTCGTCCAGCCCGGCCCCGGGCTCATCCAGCAGCAAAAAGGGCGGCCGGTGCAGCAGCCCGCAGGCATACTTTAGCCGCTGGCGCATCCCCGAGGAATAGGTCTGCGCCAGGTCGTCGCCCCGGCCCCCCAACCCGACGTCGGACAACAGCCGGGCGCCCTCCTCCGGCGCCAGGCGTAGGCCGCGTACCCGGGCGAAGAAGGAGAGGTTCTCCCAGGCCGTCAGCTCGCCATAGATCGCCACGTCCAGCGCCACCAGCCCGATCAGCCGGCGGCGCTCCTCGTTCCCCAGCGCGCGGTCGTCCTGGTAGAATACCACCCGGCCCCGTGTCGGGCGGGCCAACCCGGCAATGATGCGCAGCAGGGTAGACTTGCCCGAGCCGTTGCGGCCGGCCAACACCAAGACCTGGCCGCTGCGCACCTCCGCCTCCAGGTCGCGGAACACGCGCAGCCGGCCGTAACGCTTCAACACCTTTTGCACTTGCAGTCGAACCATCGCGCCCCCCCCGCTACTTGGACTCCCGGTTCCGCCCGGTGCTCCCCGCCTCTCGCCACACGTTGAGCACGTTGGGAATTTGCCCAATCCGCTGCAGAAGGGTGCTCAACTGCTCCAGCGTGCCCACTTCCAGGACCAGGTAGAACGAAGCGGCGCCCGACGTGCTCCGGCCGACGCGGACCGAGGACATGCTCACCTCTTCGTCCGCCACGATCCCCGAGATGTCCCGCAGCAGGCCGACCCGGTCCAGCCCTTCGATGTACACCTGTACCGGATACAACTGCCGATCGGCCGTCGTGCCCCAGTCGACCTCGATCAGGCGTTCCGTCTCCATCAGGCGGATGTTTTTGCAGTCGGCCCGGTGGATCGTCACGCCCTGGCCCCGGGTAATGTACCCGACGATGGCGTCGCCCGGCACCGGCTGACAGCAGCGCGCTAGCTTCGTCAGCATCCCGCCTTCGCCGCGCACCCGGATGCCTGTGGGCCTGGGCGGGGTGATGGGCATGGGCTGCGGCGGGCCGGTCAGTTCCGGCTCGGGCGCCTGGTCGCGCGGCAGTGGCAGCTTGGCCAGCACCTGGCGGATGCTCAGGTCGCCGTAGCCCAGAGCGGCCAGCAGGTCGTCCGGGTGGGAGTACCCGGCCCGCTGGGTCACGTCCTTCAGATCTAGCTCCATGTCCAGGCGCCGGAACTCGCGGTCCAGCATTTCCCGCCCCCGGGAGATATTCTCCGCCCGCTCCCGGCGTTTGAACCAGCGCCGGATCGCGGCCCGTGTCGAGGGCGAGACCACGTAGGTGAGCCAGTCCTGGCTGGGCCCTTTTTCGGTCCTGCTGACCAGGATTTCGACCACGTCGCCTGTCTTGAGGCGATGGCTCAGCGGCACCAGCCGGCCGTTGACGCGGGACCCGATGCAGCGGTGGCCCAGGGCACTGTGGATGCTGTAGGCAAAGTCCACGGGCGTGGCCCCCGCGGGCAGGTCCTTGATGTCCCCTTTGGGGGTAAAGACATAGACCCGGTTCTGAAAGACCTCGGTCTTGACCGTATCCACGAACTCGCGGTCGTCCGAGGCCTCTTGCCGCCAGGCCATCGTCTCGCGCAGCCAGGCCAGTTTCTCCTCAAAGGAGTGATCGACCCGCCCGCTCTGCTCCTTGTAGCGCCAGTGTGCGGCGATGCCGTACTCGGCCTCGCGGTGCATCTCCTGGGTACGGATCTGCACCTCTAGCGGCTGGGTCCCCTTGTACATGACGGTCGTGTGCAGGGAGCGGTAGCCGCCGTCCTTGGGCGTGGCGATATAGTCGTCGAACTGGCCGGGCATCGGCCGCCAGAGGTTGTGCACCACACCCAGGGCGGTGTAGCAGTCGCGGACGTCGTCCACGACGATGCGCACGGCGAGGATATCATAGATGCGGTCGAGGGCCTGCCGGCGGCGCTGCATCTTTTCATAGGTCGAAAAGATCCCCTTGGCCCGCTGCTGGATTTCGGCTCGGATGCCGGCCTCGGCCAGGGCCGGCTCCAGGGTCTGGACGACCTCCCGCAGATCGCGATCGCGGGCCGGCCGGCGGGCGTCGACCGCCCGGGCGATCTCCTGGTAGCTGTCCGGCTCCAGGAAGCGAAAGGCCAGATCCTCCAACTCGCTCTTGATCTGCCAGATGCCCAGCCGGTGTGCCAGGGGGGCATAGATCTCGCGCGTCTCTTCGGCCGTCTTGCGCTGGTTTTCCGGCGGCATCGCGTCGAGCGTACGCATGTTGTGCAGCCGGTCGGCCAGCTTGAGCAGGATAACCCGCACGTCCTCGCTCATCGCGAGAAACATCTTGCGCAGGTTATAGGCCTGCTCGTCGCGCAGCGGGCGCTCCTCGATGCGCGAGATCTTGGTCACCCCTTCCACCAGCGCGCCGACGGCGGCCCCAAACTCCAGGCCGATGACTTCCAGCGATACCGGGGTGTCCTCCGCGACATCGTGCAGCAGGGCAGCGGTGACGGTGTCGGCATCCAGCTCGAGATCCAGCAGGATATGGGCGACGGCCAGGGGATGCTGGATGTAGGGTTCGCCGCTGAAGCGCACTTGCCCGTCATGGGCAATGTGGGCCAGGATATAGGCCCGGCGCACGCGTTCCACGGCGGCCGGAGAGGCATGCGGGGCCAGGCGCGTGAGCAGCTCCTGGCACTGGGAATCCGCAGCCAGCGCGGCGCCGTCCTGGCGCGCACGGGCCAGGATCTGCTGGGCCGCTGGAGGGGCCGCCTGCGAGGTCTGGAAAGTCGCTGCGTCGGCTATCGGGTCCATGGGACCGGCGTCCTGCGTTCGGGCCCGGGCGGGCGGTCGCTTGTGACGCCGCCGGGGATGCTCGCGCTATTCTTCCATACTCTTGAGTGCCAGGGCGATCGCTCCGACCACCACCGACGTCTCGCCCAAGCTGCCCAGGACAATGCGCGTTGCCTGGCCGGGGACGGCCATCGCCTGGGCGGCGACCTCCTCGCGCAGCGGCTCCAGCAGCTCCTCGCCGGCCAGCCGGGCGACGATACCGCCCAGGACGACCATCTCGGGGTTGAGCAGGTCGATCAGGTTGGTCACGGCCAGGGCGAGGTAGTGCGCCGCGTCGCGCAGGACCTGGCAGGAGGGGGCGTGCCCGGCGCGGGCCGCCGCGACGATGTGGTGGAGGCGCAGCCCCTGCGGATCGGACTGGGCGCGGGTTTCGAGCACGCCATCGCCGCGCGACAGCTCGCGCGCACGGGCGATGATCGCCGGGGCCGAGACAAGCGCTTCGAGGTGGCCGGGCCGGCCGCACGAGCACAGCGGCCCGCCCTCCTGCACCATCGTGTGGCCGATCTCGCCGGCCGTGGTCGTCGCGCCGCGGTAGGGTTGGCCGCCCAGCATCAGCCCGCCGCCGACACCGCTGCTCAGATGGATGTAAAAGAGGTTGCTCATCCCACGGCCCGCGCCGAACAGGGCCTCGCCCAGCGCGATCACGCGGGCGTCGTTGTCGACCAGGGTCGTGACGTCAAAGGCCTCGGCAAAGGTCTGCCGCAGGGGAAACCGCTCCCAACCGGGCATTCGATGGGAGACGATCGTTTCCCCACGGTGCACGTCCACCGGGCCGGCGAAACCGACGCCGACGCGGACGAGCTGACCGGCCCGTACCTGGCTGTCCTGCAAGAGCCCCCGGGCCATCCCCAGCGCCATCTCGATCACCTGCCCCGCCGCGGCGCCGCGCTCCAGACCCTGTTGGCGGGTGTGCAACACCTGCCCCTGCACGTCGGCCAGCGCCATCTGCAGGCCGTAGCCGCCGATGTCCACCCCGAGCAGGTAGCCCCCCATGCCCAGGAGGGATCCCGCACCTTGCCCCGCGCTTCGCTTTGCCATTGCCGCCTCCTTTGCGCGCACCGGCGCCTACAGCGGTCCGGCCGGGCTTTTACACACTGCCCATTGTACTACACCCCTTGCCCATACGCAAACATACCCTGGCCTCGCGCTCCCACGAACTCGCCCCTGCGCACAGTGACCCGGCCGCGCAGCACCACGTCACGCGGATAGCCGCGCACCGGCCACCCTTCGTAGGGGGAATAGTCCACCCGCTGGTGGAGCACGGCAGCGCGGAGCGTGACCTCCCGCGCCGGGTCCCACACCACCAGGTCGGCGTCGGCGCCGGGAGCGATCGTCCCCTTGCGGGGATAGAGGCCGTAGCGCCGGGCCGGCTCGGTCGCCGTCACCGCCGCGAAGCGCTCCGGCGTGAGGCGTCCCTTCCCCACCCCCTCGCTCCACAGGAGCGCCAGGCGCGTCTCGATCCCCGGCGCGCCGTTGGGGATGCGCGAAAAGTCGTCCCGCCCGCGGTCCTTCATCCCGCGATAGTTCCAGGGACAGTGGTCGGTGGAGACGAAATCGATCTCGCCGCCGGCCAGGGCCGGCCAGAGGGCGTCGACGTCTGCCGGCTCCCGCAGCGGCGGGGTCAGCACGTAGCGGGCCCCGGCAAAGCCGGGCCGGCGGTACTCCTTCTCCGTCAGGAGGAGGTAGTGGGGGCACGTCTCGACGTACACTTCCTGCCCCCGGGCCCGCGCCCGGCGGACCTCCGCCAGCGAGCGGCGGCAGCTCAGGTGGGCGATCACGACAGGTGTGCCGGCCACCTCGGCCAGCGCCAGCACGCGGGCGACGGCCTCGCTCTCGGCGACGGCCGGCCGCGCCAGCGGGTGCCAGCGCGGCGCCGTCTGGCCGGCCGCCAGCAGCCGCGCGGTGCGGTCGGCCACGATGGCCCGGTTCTCGCAGTGCACCAGCGGCAGCAGGCCGGCCGCACGCGCCGCCGCCAGGAGGCGCAGGATCTGGTCGTCCTCCAGGTAGAGCGCCGGGTAGACGGTGTACAGCTTGAGGCTCCGATACCCCTGTCGCGCCAGCTCCGGCAGGGCGCGCAGCGTCGTGTCCGCCGCGTCGCTCACCGCCAGGTGTAGGCCATAGTCCACGGCGACAACGCCGTCGGCCTCCCCTCGCCGCAGCGCCACCGCCTCGGGCAGCGCTTGCCCGCGTTCCTGCGTGGCAAAGTCCACGAGGGTCGTCGTTCCCCCGCAGGCCGCGGCGACGGTGCCGGTGTAAAAGTCGTCCGTCGAGGTGAACTCGCCCACCGGCATCTGCAGATGCACATGTGCGTCCACCCCGCCGGGCAGGACATAGCAGCCAGCGGCGTCGAGGACGGCCGCTTCCGGCGCGGATAGCCCCTCGCCGAGCGCGGCGATGCGTCCATCCCGGCAGAGAATGTCGGATCGGGACCGGCCGGCCGCGGTGATGAGGGTGCCGTTCTGGATGAGGAGGGTGGACATGGCAACCTCCGTGCCCGATGGGGAAAAGGGCTAGGCGTACTGGGTGACGCGTGAAGAGTGAAACGTGAGGCGTGAAAACCATGCCCTGGTTCACGTTTCAGTTTTCACGCGTCACGTCTCACTCCTCACGTATCGAATATTACCACCACCGTCCACTGCCCTCCCTCTTGCTCAATGTGCAAATCGTGGTAGGTCACTGCCTTGATCCCCGTCCGCCAGCGGTGCCGCGCCGGGTCGTGGGGCTCGCCCTGGACCACGGCTTCCAGGCGCGTATCCTCCAGCAAGGTGATCGCGAAGCGGCAGGGGAGGAACCGATCCACCTCGATCCCGTACAGCAGCTGGCGCAGCCAGTCCACCAGGAGCTCTTCCCGGTCGTAGCCGGCCGCCGTGACGGCCCGCTCTGCCCCCGGCCGCACGCCCGCGGGGTCAAAGTAGAGGGAACACATCCCCGCGGCCGCGTTCGTGAACAGCTCCGCCAGCGTCCGGCCCCAGGCGCGCAGCCCCAGGTCGGCGGTGTGGTCGATGGGTTGATAACGATGCATCGGACCCTCTCAACAGTCCCCGACCAGGCGGGGACTACGTACAGGGCATGCCGCGTGCAACGTGACCCGTGAAGCGTGCATTGCAGAAAGCGCGCCCGCCTCTCCTCCCCTATCGCCTCTTCGCTTTGTCCCCTTCTTCCCCCTTCTTCAGCAGCGCCTGCGGCACAAACATCCCCAGGAACTGGTTCTTGGCGCTCTGGACCCCCGCGCCCTGGAGCGCCTCCAGCTCTTTCTGTCGGTCGTCGCGGCGGAGGTTCCAATCGTCCAGCGCCGCCTGGGCCCGCTCGGCCAGCGCGGCCAACGACGCGCCCGTGTCGTCCGGCGCCGCCAGCTCCCGGCGCACCGCGACCAGCGCGGCGATCAGCCGGTCCAGCCAGCTCACGAGGGTCAGCCGGTTTGTGAGACAGCCCGCGGGCGCTTCCGGCGGCGCGGAGGCCAGGACGTCGCCCAGCCGGCGAAAGGTCGGGTCGGCGAGCAGCTTCAGGTCGCGCCAGGCCTCGCTCTGGGCAATCGTGGACAGCAGCGCCGCCGCTACCACGTAGGGCGCCTGGCTGAGGCCGGCCCACAGACCGTCGTGCTCGTACGCGTCCAGGTAAAAGGGCGTTGCCCCCAGGGCGTGGGCCAGCCCCCGCACCGTCTCCACCGCCTCCTCGGACGCGCCGCGGGCGGGGATCACGCAGTAGACGGCCTTTTCAAAGAGGTCGCCCCGCGCCGCCTTGGCGCCGGCCGCCCAATCCACTTCCTGCTGCGGCAGGAGGACGGGGTGCCCGGCGACAAAGTGGACCCCGGCCGGCAGGAGCGACTCCGCCGCACGGAGCACCTCCACCTTGGTGTCGGCCGTGTCGGTGACGATACAGCCGGCCGGCAGGTGCGGTGCCATCTCGCGCAGCGAGACGATGACCTCCGGCGCGGACTGGGCGACGATGACCAGTTCGGCCTCGCCCACCGCCTCGGCCATGCTCCGGGCCACGGCCTGGACCGCCCCGCGCCCCCGGGCGGCCTCGGCCTGCTTGAACTCGCGGTCGTAACCGCGGACGGCCGGCGCCGGCTGGCGCCCCTTTTCCGCCGCGGCGGCCTCCGCCAACGCCAGCCCGATCGACGTTCCCACTGTGCCTAAGCCGACAATCGTTATCTTGGCCATCTGCGCCTCCTCACACACATTTGGGTCTATCTTAGCACGCCTGCCCCGCGCGGTCAACTTGCGTCTCCCGCCCGCGTGTAGTACAATGGCGCGGCATGGCGAGAAAGCTGTATGGAGGCACTTGTGCAATATCTATCGTGGTTGGCTGCGATTCCCGTCCTGTTCCTCACAATCCTGCTCCACGAAGTCGGCCACTTTGTGGCCGCCCGCCTGATGAAGGTGCGTGTGGAAGAGTTCGGTTTCGGGTTTCCTCCGCGGATGCTGGTGTTGGGGGAGCGCAATGGCACCAAGTACACCCTCAACTGGCTGCCGATCGGCGGGTTTGTCAAGATGGCCGGGGAGGAGGACCCGAACGTCGAGGGCAGCCTGGCCAGCAAAAAACCCTGGCAGCGCGTCGTGGTCCTCAGCGCCGGCGCCCTGATGAACCTGCTGCTGGCCTTTGTCCTCTTTACCGGGCTGGCGATGTATGGGCACACCGAGATCGTCAGCACGCGGGTGGGAACCTATTACGTCGAGCCGGGCTCGCCGGGCCAGGCGGCCGGCATCCTGCCCGGCGATATTCTCACCGCGATCAACGGCAAGCCCATCACCGCCTACGAAGACCTGCAGGTCGAGACGGTGCTCAACCGCGGGGTGACCGTCACCCTCGTGCTGGACCGGCAGGGCGAGCTGCTCACAACCCAGGTGCAACCACGCAAGGAGTATGATACCGCGACCCAGGGGCCGATTGGCATCCGCGTGGACTATTACGAGTCCCCGGTGACGGTGCAGTGGGTCCTGTCGGGCTCGCCGGCCGAGGCGGCCGGCCTGCGCGAGGGTGACGTCATCGTCGCCCTCGACGGGCAGGAGGTACCCAACAACCTGGCCTACCTGATCTATGCCGACAGCCGCCTGGGCCAGGAGCTGACGGTCACCATCCGGCGAGGCGGCCAGGACATCACGCTCCAGGTGCCCAACCCGGCGGAGTATGCCGGGCTGCCGATGGGCGCGGTCTACCATCGCCTCGTCTACGTCACCTACCCTCTCGGCCGGGCCGTGTCCGAGGGCTGGCAGGAGACGGTGAGCGCGGCCGTGCTGGTCCCGCGCACGTTGGCCAGCCTGGTGCGCGGATCCACTCCGCTCAGCGACATGTCCGGCGTCGTCGGCATCAGCTACGCCGCGGCCGAGGTCGTGAAGAGCGCCGGCTTCTACGGCTTGCTGCGCCTGATGGCGATCATCAGCGTCAACCTGTTTCTGGTCAACCTCTTTCCCATCCCCGCCCTGGACGGCGGCCGGCTGGTCTTTGTGCTGCTGGAGTGGATCCGCGGCGGCCGGCGTATCTCGGCGGAGACAGAGGGGCTGATCCACATGGTCGGATTCTTTCTCCTCCTGGCCCTGATCGCCGTCATCACCTATTTCGACATCGCCCGTGTGATCCGAATGGAGACCGCTTCCCCGCAGACGTTCCTCGACCTGGGGCGTTCGTTGGCCGGCGTGCTGCCCCTGCCGGGGCGAGGCCCCTGATGGGGGCGCCCGCGCCCTTGCCGCGGCGCAGCGCGCGCCCGGTCCGCGTCGGACCGCTGACGCTCGGTGACGGCGCCCCGATCGTGGTCCAGTCGATGTGTTCCACCGACACCCGGGACGCTGCGGCGACGGTGCGGCAGATCGCCGCCCTGTCTGAAGCGGGGTGTGAACTGGTCCGCGTCGCCGTCCCCGACCCGGCCGCGGCCGCCGCCTTGCCCGCAATCGTCCGGGATAGCCCTATCCCCGTCGCCGCCGACATCCACTTTGACCATCGCCTGGCGCTGGCCGCGCTCGCGGCCGGGGTGCACAAGCTGCGCCTCAACCCGGGCAACATCCGCGACCCCGAGCATGTCCGCGCCGTCGTCCGCGCCGCCCGGGAGCGCGGCGCTGCCATCCGCATCGGCGTCAACGCCGGCTCCCTGCCTCCCGTGGAGACGCCCGCGGGGCAGCTGCCCCCGACGGTGGAGGAACTGCGGGCGCTGGCCCCGGAACGCATGGTCGAGGCCGCCGTGGGGCACGTGCGCATCCTGGAAGAGCTGGACTTTCACGATATGGTCGTCTCGCTCAAGGCCTTTGACGTCCCACTCACCGTAGCCGCCAACCGCCTGCTCGCCGGTCGCGTGCCCTACCCGCTGCACCTGGGCATCACCGAGGCCGGTCTGCCGTGGGCCGGCACGATCCGCTCCGCCGTTGGACTGGGCCTCCTCCTCTTTGAGGGGCTCGGCGACACGATCCGCGTTTCCCTCACCGGCGACCCCGTCGAAGAGGTCCGCGTCGCCTTCGAGATCCTCCGCGCCCTCAACCAGCGCCAACGTGGCCCGACGATGATTTCGTGCCCTACCTGTGGGCGCACCGAGGTGGACCTGGTCCGCCTGGCGGAAGAGGTCCAGGCGCGGCTGCAGGCGGTGCGCGAGCCGATCACGGTGGCCGTGATGGGCTGTGTCGTCAACGGCCCCGGCGAGGCCCGCCAGGCCGACTACGGCATCGCCGGGGGCCGGGGCCGCGGCGCCGTCTTTCGCCGCGGCGAGGTGGTGGCGACGGTAGCAGAGGACGAGCTGGTGGACAGGCTGATGGGAGAGATCGAACAGGGCCTGGCCGGGAAGGATGCGCTGCGCCCCGCAGGTGGGGTGGGGGCAAGCCCCGCCCCCACGAGAATACCTCAAGGATCAACTGGGGAGATGCCCTAGCCCCTCCGCTTGACGAAACTCTTCTTTTCGCCTATAATTCCTACTAATCCTGTAGGCCTTGTCGAGGTTTTCGATGCGTCTTTCCCGCCGCAGCAAGTATGCGCTCCTCGCGCTCTTTGACCTGGCCGGCCGCGCCGGCGACGAGCCGGTCCCCCTGCGCGAGCTGGCCGCGCGCAACAACATCCCACCCAAATTCCTGGAGCAGATCTTTGCGGTGCTCCGCAACGCCGGCCTCGTCCACAGCCAGGTGGGGGCCCACGGCGGCTATGTCCTGGGCCGGCCGGCCGGGGAGATCACCCTCGGCATGGTCATCCGCCTGCTCGACGGCACCCTGGCCCCCGTCTCGTGCGTCAGCCAGATCGCCTACGAGCCCTGCACCTGCCCGGACGAGGCGTCCTGTCCTCTGCGGACCGTCATGGGCCGCGTGCGCGAGGCCATCGTCGCCGTCGTCGACGGCACGACGTTGGCCGACGCCGCCAGCCTGCGCGGACCCGGGCAGGCCGGCGGCGCTGCCCTCCCAATGGCCCATTGAGAAAGCGTGCTGGGGCGCCCCAACGCGGCCGGATACCTGCCCCGGAGGGGGTAGGGGTAGACAGAACCTGGAGGAAACGATGCCCAAGCTCATACCCACCCGTCTTATCGGCGCCGCCTTGTTGGGCCTGCTCCTGCTGCCCGGTCTGCTCGCCTGTGGCGGGGGCACGCCGACCCCCAGCGCCGCGGGCTCGGACGCGTTGGAGGGGACGATCCGTGTCTCCGGCGCCTGGGCGCTCTACCCCATGATGGTCAAGTGGGCCGAAGAGTTCCAAAAGGTCCACCCCCACGTGCGGGTCGAGGTGTCGGCCGGCGGGGCCGGCAAAGGCGCGGCCGACGCCCTGGCCGGCCTGGTCGAGATCGGCATGATCTCGCGCAGCATCAAGCAAGAAGAGATCGACCAGGGAGGTGTCTTTGTGCCGGTGGTGAAGGATGCCGTCTTTCCCGCCGTCAGCACCGCCAACCCGGCCCTCCAGGCGCTGTTGGAAAGGGGCCTGCCCCGGTCGGCCTTTGTGGCGCTGTGGATGGAGGGGCGGGCCATGACCTGGGGGGAGTTGACCGGGACCGCGGCGGCCGACCCCGTCAATGTCTACACCCGCTCGGATTCGTGCGGCGCGGCCGACACCTGGGCCAAATACCTGGGCGGGGCCCAGGAGGACCTGCAGGGCATCGCCGTCTATGGCGACCCGGGCCTGGCCGAAGCGGTGAACCAGGACCCCCTCGGTATCGGCTACAACAACCTGAACTATGCCTACGACTCCAAGACGGGACTGCCGGTGGCCGGCCTGGCCGTCATTCCCATCGACGTCAACGAGAACGGCCGCGTCGACCCCGCTGAGAAACTGGACACCAAGGCCCAGGCGCTCGAGGCCGTCCTCGCGGGGGTCTATCCTTCCCCGCCAGCGCGCGACCTCTACCTGTTGACCAAGGACCGCTTCCAGGGCTTGGCGCTCGAGTTCGTCCGCTGGATCCTGACCGACGGCCAGCAGTATGTGGACGAGACCGGCTATATCCTGCTCCAAGAGGACCAGGTGCAAGAAGCCCTGGAGAATCTGGGCGACTAGGTGCGCTCCTGAACGTGTGAACGTGTGAACGTTCACACGTTCGAACGTCTGTTGGGCTGTTCCCGCGGCTTGGGCAGTTGCGAAACGATTTTCTAAAGGTGACCCATGTTCTGGCGACGACTGCAGGACCTGTTCAGCACCGGCCTCATGCGCTTCGCCCTGGCGCTGGCCAATCTGCTCGTCGTGCTAATCGTCGTCGGTTTGGTGTGGAAATCGTGGCCGATCCTGTCCCTCAAGACGCTGCCCGATCTGCTCCTGGGGACGGCCTGGCAGCCGCTCAAGGGCAACTTTGGGTTCCTGCCCTTTATCGTCGGCACGCTAGAGGTCACGGCCATCGCCATGCTCCTGGCCGGGCCCATCTCCCTGCTCACCGCCATCTACCTTTCCGAGTACGCCCCCTATCGGCTGGCGCGGGTTGTGCGCCCGGTGATCGACCTGCTCGCCGGCATACCCTCGGTCATCTTTGGTTTCTGGGGCGTCCTCGTCGTCGTGCCCGCCGTGCGCTCCCTGGCCCAGGCCGTGGGCGTGCGCTCCACGGGCTACAGCCTGCTGTCCGGGAGCATTGTCCTGGCGATCATGGTCTTTCCGGTGATTATCTCCGTCGCCGTCGAGGTACTGCGCAGCGTTCCCACGGAGGCCCGGGAGGCGGCCCTGGCCCTGGGGGCAACGCGCTGGGAGACTGTCAAGCACGTCCTGCTGCGCAGCGCGCTGCGCGGGATCCTGGCGGCTGTCGTCCTGGGCTTTACCCGGGCCCTGGGCGAGACCATGGCCGTGCTGATGGTCGTGGGCAACGTGGTCAAGATCCCGCGCTCGATCTTTGACCCGGCCTACCCGCTGCCGGCGCTGATCGCCAACAACTATGGCGAGATGATGTCCGTTCCGCTGTACGACTCCGCCCTGTTGCTGGCGGCGCTGATCCTGCTGGTCGTGGTGGCCGGGTTCAACCTGGTCGCCCGGCTGACGCTGCGTGGTATCGAGAGGGGGTGGCGCACGTGAGCGGCGCCCCCACCGTTTCGGCGTACTGAGGTCGATCGATGCGTGCTCGCAAGTTGGAGGAAAAGATATTCCAGGCGCTGATGATCGCCTCGCTGGTCATCGTCCTGGTCGCCCTGACCAGCATCGTGGTCGTCGTGGCGCTGCGCGGCCTGCCGGCCCTCAACCTGGCTATGCTCGTCCAGACCCCCCAGGGCGGCTACTACCTGGGCGGCGCTGGCGGCATCGCCAACGCCATCGTCGGCTCGCTGTACCTGGCCCTGGGGGCCGCGGCGCTGTCGATCCTCCTGAGCCTACCGATCGCCTTTGCCATGCAGCGGGAGTATACCGGTCGGCGCATCGTCGGCCTGACCCGCTTGGCGCTGGACCTGCTCTGGGGTACGCCGTCCATTGTTTTTGGAGCCTTTGGGTTCATCGTGATGCGCGCCTTGGGCATGCGGGCCTCCCTGCTCGGAGGGATCATTGCCCTGGCGCTGCTGATGCTGCCCATCATGACCCGCGCCATCGAGGAAGTGATCCGCATGGTGCCGCTGGAGCTGAAAGAGATCTCGTACGCGATGGGCACCACGCGGGTCGAGACGACCATCGCGGTGGTCCTGCGCCAGGCCCTGCCGGGGATCGTCACCGGCATCCTGCTGGCCTTTGGCCGCGGGATCGGCGATGCCGCGGCGATCCTCTTCACCGCGGGCTACACCGACTATATCCCGCGCTCGCTGCTCGACCCGGCGGCCTCCCTGCCGCTGGCCGTCTTCTTCCAGCTCGGCACGCCCTATCCCGAGGTTCAGCAGCGGGCCTACGCTTCGGCCCTGGTGCTCCTGGTCATTGTCCTCCTGGTCAGCCTGGCCGCCCGGTTCATCAGCCAGCGCCTGTCCAGGAATATCATCCGGTAGGTGCAATCGTGCCCCATATCAGCCTGCGCAACCTGAACGTCTCCTATGGCCGACAGCGTGCCCTGCGCGACGTGACCGTGGACATCCCCGATCGCCAGATCACGGCGATCATCGGCCCCTCGGGCTGCGGCAAGACCACCCTGCTCAAGAGCCTGAACCGGCTGATCGACCTCTGCGACGAGGTGCAGACCGGCGGCGAGGTGCGCATCGACGGGGTCAACATCAACGACCCCCACGTCGACATCCTGGCGCTGCGCAAAAAGGCGGGGTTTCTGTCCCAGCGGCCGTACCCCCTGCCCATGTCGATCTATGACAACATCGCCTTTGGCCCGCGCATCCACCGCATGGATCGCGGGCAGATCATGCGGCAGGTGGAGCGGCTGGAGCAAGACGGCCTGCTGGGGGCGGGCGGCGGGCCGGCCTGGTCGGGCAGCCGGGCGGGACGGAGCGAGATGGACCTGCTTGTGGAAGGGTACCTGCGTCTGGCCGGCCTGTGGGACGAGGTCAAGGACCGCCTGCGCTCCCCGGCGGCCAAGCTGTCCATCGGCCAGCAGCAGCGGCTGGCCCTGGCACGGGCGCTGGCGGTGGAGCCGGAAGCGATCCTGGCCGACGAGCCTACCTCGGCCCTGGATCCCCTCTCCGCGCAGCTCATCGAGAAACAGTTCGGGCTCCTCAAACGCTCCTACACTATCGTCGTGGTGACCCACATTCTGCGCCAGGCGCGGCGCATCGCCGACTATGTCCTCTTCATGTACATGGGCGAGCTGGTGGAGCACGGCAGCGCCGAGCAGATCCTGCAATCTCCGCGCGACGAGCGGACGCGGGCCTATATCTCTGGAGTGATCAGCTAATGGACGCCTATCCTCACACCCCCACCGTCGAACAGGTTGACGACTACCACGGCACGGCCGTCCCCGACCCCTACCGCTGGCTGGAGGACCTCGATGCGCCAGAGACCGCGGCGTGGGTCGAGGCCCAGAACCGGGTTACCGAGGCCTTCCTGGAGCAGATCCCGGAGCGCGAAGCGCTGCGCGCCCGCCTGACCGCGCTGTGGGACTATGCCCGTGCCTGGGCGCCGCTCCGGCGCGGCGGCCGCTATTTTCAACTGCGCAACAGCGGCCTCCAGAACCAGGACGCGCTCGATGTCCGCGAGTCCCTGGACGGCGAGCCCCGCCTCCTGCTGGACCCCAACGAGCTCTCTGCCGACGGCACCGTCGCCCTGTCGGCGTGGGCCGTCAGCCCGGACGGCCGCTGGCTGGCCTATGCCACCAGCAGCAGTGGCTCGGACTGGCTGACCTGGCGGGTGCGCGATGTCGACAGCGGGACCGATCTGCCCGACCGGCTCGAGTGGAGCAAATTCTCGGGCGCGGCCTGGCGTGCCGACAGCTCGGGCTTTTACTATGCCCGCTACGACACCCCGGCGGCCGGCGAGGCCTACCAAGGCGCCAACTACTTTCAGAAGCTCTACTTTCACCGCCGGGGCACTGCCCAGGACGAGGACGTTTTGGTCTACCATCGCCCGGATCAGAAGGACTGGGGCTTTGGTACCGAGGTGAGCGCGGACGGCCGCTACCTGGTGCTGCACGTGTGGGTGGGCACCGACCGCCGCAACCTGCTCTTTTACCAGGATTTGGAGGCCGGCGGCCCCATGGTGGAGCTGCTCCCGACCCTCGAGGCCGGCTACTATTTCCTCGGCAACGACGGGCCGGTCTTTTACCTGCGCACCGACCTGGCCGCCCCGCGCGGGCAAATCATGGCCCTCGATACGTCGGCCGCGAAGCGGGAGAACCGGCGCACGCTGGTCCCCGAGGCGGCCGATACCATGCAGCTGGCAAAGATCGTCCACGACGAATTCGTTGTCCTGTACATGAGCGACGCGCACCACGTCCTCCGGCGCTATTCCCTGGACGGCACGCCGCGGGGCGAGATCCCGCTGCCCATGCTCGGCTCGGTGGTGGACGAGGAGAACTGGAGCCTCAACGGCAGCCGCACGGACGACGAACTGTTCTTTGCTTTCCACTCCTTTACCTGCCCGACCACGATCCTGCGCTACGATTTTTGCCGGGAAGCGTGCGAGACGCTCTTTGTGCCGCCCATCCAGTTCGACTTTGCGCCGTACGAGGTCCGGCAGCTCTTTGCCACGAGCAAAGACGGGACGCGGGTGCCAATGTTCCTGGTGCACCGCCGCGACCTGGGGTCGGGCCCGCACCCGACGCTGCTCTACGGCTACGGTGGGTTCAACGTTCCCCTGACGCCGTCCTTCCACGTGATCCGCCTGGCGTGGCTGGAGCGCGGCGGCGTGCAGGTTGTAGCCAACCTGCGCGGCGGCAGCGAGTACGGCGAGGCGTGGCACCGGGCCGGCATGTTGGAGCAGAAGCAGAACGTCTTTGACGATTTCATCGCCTGTGCCGAGCACCTGATCGCCACGGGCGTCACGTCGCGGGAGAAGCTGGCCATCCAGGGCGGCTCGAACGGCGGGCTGCTGGTGGGAGCCTGTATGGTCCAGCGGCCCGACCTCTTTGCCGCGGCGCAGCCGGCCGTCGGCGTGCTCGACATGCTCCGCTTCCACAAGTTTACCATCGGCTGGGCCTGGACCAGTGACTATGGCTCCCCCGACGACCCGGAGCAGTTCCCCTACATCTATGCCTATTCGCCACTCCATAATCTCAAGCCGGGCACGCACTACCCGGCCACGCTGATCACCACGGCCGACCACGACGACCGGGTCACGCCGATGCACTCGTTCAAGTTCGCCGCGGCGCTGCAGGCGGCGCAGGGCGGCGGCGCCCCGGTGCTGATCCGCATCCAGCAAAAGGCCGGCCACGGTTTTGGCAAGCCGACGCGCATCCTGATCGAGGAGCAGGCCGACATTTGGGCGTTCCTGATCCGGGTGCTGGGGCTGGGGAATTAAGGGGAGCGGGGGCCGCCGAAGGCGGCGGAGGCGGGGAGGGGCCGGTTCCCGGCTATCCTTTCAGCCGTCCCTGCACTGCCGCACTCGTCAGCTCGCGCAGGGCGTCCGCCGCGACCCAGCGCGCCGCCTTGGAATCCGCCTGCGCCATCTCCTGCGCCGCCTGGACGGCCAGGGCGTTCAGCTGGCGGCTGCGCTTGCCGATCTGCCGCAGCGCCCAGTTCACCGCCTTCTTCACATAGTTGCGTCCGTCGCCGGCCTCGCGCTGGATCAGCGGCAGGAACGCTTCCAGGGCGCTGTCCGGCGACTTTTTGTCATGCCAGGCCAGCGCTGCCATCAGCGCGAACCCCGCCCGCTTGACAAACTCTTCCTCCCGCGCGCTCCAGGCGGCCGCCTTCTCATAGGCCCACGGCGTCCGGTCAAAGAGGTTGCAGCACACCTGGTCGCAGACATCCCAGGAGTCAAACTCCTCGACCCAGGCATCCATCTGCTCGGGTGTCACCCGCCGGGGGTCGTCCACCAAGGCGGCCAGGATGCGCGCTTCGTGAATGCCCGAGGCCCACAGCTCCTGGGCGAGCGCGTGGTCGCGGCCGGCCTCCTTGGCCAGCTTGCGCAGCGCCGGGATTGATATCCCCAGCGTGTTCTGCGGGTTGATGCCGTACCGGGCCATCCCCGCGACGCTGTCCGGGTTGGCCTGCGCCCGCAGCCGGGTCAGGATTTCCGCGCAATCCATGGGTATACCTCCTCCAACACGTTGTTTGCACTTTTGCCTTGTCGCGCACGAATGGCGGACTTCCAGCGCTACGGTGCGGCCCAACTCGAGCCGCAAATACGGCTTTTTCGCCAATAGGGCAAAGATAGTGCTTCAAGCAATCGGCTACATCTTACGCCTTTTTCGCGTTTCGCGCAAGCCGGGGCAGGACCGGGCGGCCTACACCTTCGTTCATCCGTTTCCCCGTTCGTTGCCGGTCCCGCCTCCTGTTTCACCCCTCCCGCTGGTCCTGTCTCAGGGTTCTCACGCGTCACCAGATTCTGCCGCGCGGATGCCCCCGCTTTCAAGCGTGGGGAGGAAGGGCGGCTAGTTCCTTCGACTTCGCTCAGGGCAAGTTTCCTCCGGCCCCTGTGGGGCGGAAGGAAACGTAGGGAAGGGGGGGCTGCCCCCCGTGGCTCTTGACGGAATAGACCATCTGTTCTATAACTGTCCTATGCGCAATATGGAGTGTGTTGTCGTCAAGGTCATCCCCCCGAACCGGGCCAAGC
>Ga0302251_1000338_pt1 | contig 48445 bp, 17 predicted proteins | sample AAG_RA_Gln_MG_FD_193534 | JGI IMG/M metagenome (GOLD analysis project Ga0302251, IMG submission 193534) | Enriched activated sludge microbial communities from anaerobic digester in WTTP, New Holstein, Wisconsin, United States - AAG_RA_Gln | ecosystem: Engineered > Bioreactor > Anaerobic >... | reverse complement strand
GGCGGCCATACTGGAGTGAGTAGGGTAGTCATTGTCCCGTTCGCAAACGCTGCGTAAATCTCTATGGGAGATTTACTTGCAGCTCTCGGGATCAATTCGCGCAAATAACTTATGTTCGCGCCTTACAAGCGCTCCATAAGTTATGCGCTCATTGCTCTGCGTAGAAGTTGCTCAGGATGTGAAGAAGCTCATTGTCCCGTTCGCAAACGCTGCGTAAATCTCTATGGGAGATTTACTTGCAGCTCTCGGGATCAATTCGCGCAAATAACTTATGTTCGCGCCTTACAGGCGCTCCATAAGTTATGCGCTCATTGCTCTGCGTGGAAGTTGCTCAGGATGTGAAGAAGCTCATTGTCCCGTTCGCAAACGCTGCGTAAATCTCTATAGGGAGATTTACTTGCAGCTCTCGGGATCAATTCGCGCAAATAACTTATGTTCGCGCCTTTACAGGCGCTCCATAAGTTATGCGCTCATTGAGGAGGTTTTAAATGGGGCATACGGTAAATTCCATAATCATCGAAGCGCCGTACGAGAAGGTGTTCGATATCTCCAACGATATCCCTCGCTGGACGGAGCTGTTCGGCGGAGAATACACCGGGGCGGAGATAATAAACAGGGAAGGCAATAAGATAACTTTCCGGCTGACCGACGACGAAGGCAAGAGCTGGATATCCCGGCGTCTGCTTATGAAGGAGCAGGGGTTCGCTTACGCCGAGCGGCAGGAACCGATGTTCCCGTTCAAATACATGAAGATCATCTGGTTGTATATCCGCAAACCGCAGGGGATCGAGTTAAGCTGGATACAGCATTTCGAAATGGATCCTTCGGCTAAGTTCGGCGACAGCCAGGTGGAAGGTTTCATTAATACCCATTCTCAAGATAATCTGCGGATATTCAAACGGGTGATCGAGGCAGAATCCGCCAAGTGAGCAAAAAGCTCTTTTTCATCCTTTGCGCCGGAGGCGCGGTCCTCTCTTTTAATGTGGCCGCTTCCGCCGCTTTGGTCCCCTCCATCGCGTCCGCTTTTTCCATTCCCCAGTTCGCGGCGGGAAAGATCATCTGGTTGTATATGCTGCCTTACGGTCTCTCCGCTTTGTTTTACGGTCCACTGGTAAGGGCTTACGGCACGAAAAAGATCGAGATCACCTGTCTATTCGTTTTCTCCTGCGTCAACCTGGCGGCGGCGTTGAGTTCTTCTTTTGGCTGGTTATGCCTCTGCCGCGTCCTGGCCGGCGTTACCGGGGCTTCCGTGACGCCGCTGGCCATAATTATGATTTCCCGCCGCGTCCCCAAGGAGAAAAGAGGCGGATACATAGGGCTTTTTTTCAGCAGCACTTTTGTTTCATCGATGATAGGCGTGTTCTTGAGCGGCGTACTGCCCTGGCGGTGGATCTTCTTTATTCCCGCCGCCGCCGGGTTTATGCTTTTATTCCCGCTCTCTTTTTCGCTGCCGGAAGAGTTTCCGGGCAGGGAGCGTTTCCGGATGCAGTATGTTACGGCGCTGAAATACAGGAGAGTTGCCGGCGTCTGTCTGTATATCGCGGCGATCAGCCTGCTCTATCACGGAGTCCAGCAGTGGCTGGGCGTTTATTTCTCCAGCGTCTTAAACCGGGGACAACTGGAGATAAGCTTTCTGATGACATTGAGCGGTATAAGCGGCATTCCGGGAGAGGCTGCCGGGGGCAGGTTTGCCGATTATGCCGGCAGACGAAAGGCGGCCGGGACGGGCGTATTATTGATGGCCGCCGGGCTGTTTCTTCTCGTTTTGCGCCCGGGAGCCTGGCTGTTAAGCATAAGCATGTTCATCTGGGGGTTCGGCTGGGCCTTCAATCATGCCGGCGTCTCCACGTTGCTGTCCGACCTGCCGTCATCGGTGTTGAATGAAGCGGCGAGCCTTAACAGCAGCCTGCGTTTTCTTTCCGGCGGGGCGGGGGTGCTTGCCGGCGGCTTTCTCTTACGCAGGAGTTTCACCGCAGGGTTTGTTGTGTTCGGTATAGCCCTGGCGGCGTTCGTTCTCTTGTCCGGGAAACTGCTTAAGGAGAAGCAGAAGGAGCGGGGATTTTCGTTAGATCAGGCTTTGAAATAAGTATCCCGCCGATCAGCCACCAGATGAATGATATCTGCGGAAGGAAAAAAGTGAAGTCGGCCAGGTTGTGGACCAAAAATATCGTCCAGGCGCAGAATATCAAAAGATAATTATCGTCCCCGCTGCGGCGTATATGCGCGCATGCCTTCCCTGCCGTAGAAATAATGAACCAGGCGAACGCGGCTGTTCCCGGGATGCCGAGCTCGCACCAGAGTTGAAGAAAAAGATTGTGGGCGAAAGAAGAGGCCGAACCGGCGCAGTTGCCCGCTCCGTTCCCGCATACGGGAGAATTTTTGATGATCAGCGCGATTTCTTTCCAGTAAGCGAGACGCGAATGCAGGGAGAAACCCGGGGATTGGCTCCCCGTCGAGCGTAAAACGAAAACGGCCGCTATAAAGACCCCGGCAAGCAGCAGAACGGCCAGGGCCGTTTTTCTGAACTTGTTTCTTGAAAGAGAGAAAAAAAGCAGCGTTCCGCAGAAGAGCGCGGCCGCCGCCCCCAGAGATTTGGCCAGCAGAAAGGCCGGGATGATCAGCAGCAAAGAAGGCAGCGCCGTTTTTCTGCCGGCCATTCGCAGAGGTATGACCATGGCCAGGAACCCGGCCAGCGCGTTGGAGGTCACGAAAGGGGCGAATACCCGTTTTGACCCCAGATAATCGCTGGCGATGCCGCCGGACATTTCGTTCTTCGCCATATATTCCGCCAGGTGGCCGAATCCGTAGAAGTATTGATAAAGGGCGATGACCGCTATTCCCGCTCCGGCCGCCGTGATAGCGTCTATTATCCGTGATGTCCGTTCCTTGTCCATTCTGGAGACGAGCAGGCAAGCGGAAAAACCTGCCAGCTGGTTTATCAACAACGCGGCTCCGTCCGCGTTACCGTGAAAGGCCGAGGGTAGTATTGCGATTATAAAGAGGGCTGCCGGCAGTAAGGATGCCGTTTCCGCCTTGCCGCGTTCCCTTTTGTCCGCTAACAAGAAGCACAACAGCGCGCACAAACAGGCCAGAAGCAGATTGAGATAAATGGCTCCGGCCGCCGGGAAGGCTTCAGGGGAAATGAAGGGGCGCAAAAAGATTAATATTAGAAGCGGCGTAAGCATTATGCTATAATTTTAAGACAAAAGCGCATGCGTGTCAAAGTGTTAAAAATATGCCCTCCTCTCCCAGATTGCTGATCTTCGGTTCCTGCGCCTTCATATACGGGGCGGAAAAAGCGTTGCTCAATCTCTGCGCCGCCCTGGACGGACTGTATGAGATTACGGTATTCCTGCCCGGGGATGGCCCGCTGGCGGAGTTACTGCGCAAACGCGGATACCGCGTCAAACTGCACAGGCTGGCGGTCCTGTCCTCTCCCTGCTCGCCGGCGCGCGCGGCCGGATATCTTCTGCTTTCGGCGTTCAATACGTTTTACATCATGCTTTACGCGGCCCTCGGCGGATATGCCGGAATAGTGTCAAACAGTCTTTTGCTTCTGCCGTCGCTTCCGGCGGCGTGCCTGTGCGGGAAAAAGCATATCTGGATGTTCAGGGAATATTCCCCGTTTTCTTTTCTCAACCGTTTGCTCGCCGGGCTGGCGTTGGTATTGCCCGGCAGGATAATCTGTATGTCGGAGAACATCCGAAAAGAGATGTTCGGGGCAAGGTGTCCGGAGGCAGGGGATAAAGTGACGGTTATCCGCGAGCCTCTGCCGTTCTTTCCCCGTCTGACGGAGGAAGACGGGATGTTGCGCAGGGAATTGTCCATTCCCCGGCATACGGCGGTCATATTACTGCCTTCCAGGATACATCCTTTCAAAGGGCAGATGGAATTTCTACGCGATTTTTCCTCGGTATTAAAGCGTCATGAGGTTACGGTCCTGCTGGCAGGGGATTGTTCCCCCTGGGCCCCAAAGAGCCTGTCTTATAAAAGCGCGATACGGGAAGTCATAATGAAGGAAGGGCTGCAAGAACGCGTCAGGATGCTCGGTTTCCGTAATGACATTGACAAGCTGTTGGCGCTGTGCGATATTTGCGTGTTTCCGATATTGAGGAACGAACCGTTCGGATTCGCCCTGCAGGAGGCCCTGTCTGCCGGGAAACAGGTCCTGTATTATCCTTCGCCGGGTCTGGAAGAGGCGGCCTCCGCGTTCCGGGGGCAGGGAGCCGTTGCCTTGAACGGCGTTTCCCTGGAAACAGCAATACTTTCCGCCTTGCCGCTGCGCGCTTCAGTCCCGCCGGATTACAGCCGGGAAGCGGCCGTTTCCTCCTGCGTTTACAAAGAAAGCATCAGAAGTATAATCGCCTTGCAAACCGGCCGCTTATAATCGGCGGCAGCTGAAGATTGTAAACTGAAGTGCGACAAAAGAGGGAATAAAAAAGCTCCACAGATCAAAGGAAACCTGTTACTTTGTAGTTCTCACACAAACAAAGGACAGGAGGATCTATGGAGCGAACAAATTATAGCACAAAGAAGAGGTATGTGCACTTAAAGGAATCGGAACGGCACAAGATCGAAGTATTATTAGCAGGGCGTAAAAAGGTGGCAGAGATCGCCCGGTTGTTAGTTCGGAACAGGGCGACGATATACCGGGAGATAGGGCGAGGGGAAGTAGCGCGGATACAGTATGATTTAAGCGAGAAGATAGAGTACCGTGCACATGTGGGACAAGGGGAATATGAAAAGCGAGGGCGGAATAAGGAGCGGTTATTAAAGATAGGCAAAGATAGAGAATTGGAAGAATACATCAGGATAAAGCTGGTAGAAGAACGGTATTCACCGGATGCGATCATAGGTGAAATTAAGGCCAGAGGATTGAAGTTCAGTGGAATGATCTGCACGAAGACGCTGTATAATTACATAGATAAGGGGATATTCTTCGGGATAAGTAACAAAGATTTATGGCAGAAGCGAAAGAAGAGACAGCGAAAGTATCGCCCTGTGGGGAGGATAAGCCGGACAAATCGTATAAGCCGGAGCATAGAGAAACGGCCGTTGGCTGTAGAAGAGCGGCGAGAATACGGACATTGGGAAGGGGATACGGTAAAAGGGCCGCGAGGAACCAAAGCCAGTCTTGTGACGCTGACGGAGAGAAAGACGCGGGAAGAAATCATTATAAAAGTGGCGCAGGCATCGCAGAAAGCGATAAAAGGAGCGATTGATAACCTGGAGAGTAGATACGGGCAAGGATTCAAAAAGAAGTTTAAGTCTATAACTTTTGATAACGGAGCTGAATTCTTGGACTGGCGGTCACTGGAGGTCAGTATCTTGGGTAAGGGACGCAGAACAACAATTTACTTTGCGCATTCGTTCAGTTCATGGGAACGGGGTTCCAATGAGAATCATAACCGCATGATCAGACGATTTGTTCCCAAGGGAACGGATATAACTGATTTGACAGAATCCAGGATTAACGACATAGAAGACTGGATGAATAATTACCCAAGGAAAATCCTGGCATATAAGACTCCCAAACAAGCAGCTGTTGAGTGCTTGCAAAGTAACGGCTTTGATCAAGAATCTGGATTTTGTCGCAATTAGAGTTGCAATTCGCCTAATCGGCGGCAGCGGCTTTTTTTACTTGACAATCCTTCCCGCTTGTGTTAAAAAAATAACAACAATTATTAATTCCAAAGCGGAGGATTACCGGGAAAAACAGAAATAGATCTCTCAAGGGCTCTTGCAAAGAAGGAGCCCTTATTTTTTATATCTGTTGCGCTGTTTTTCGACGAAAAACGGAAGGATTTTGAGGGACAGGATGAAAAGAGTAGGGCTGACGTACGATCTAAAAACGGATTACGAATTCAGGGAAGGAGACCCTCCCGACGCCAACGCGGAATTCGATCATCCGTCAACCATAGACGTGCTGGTAGGAGCCATCGAGTCCCAGGGATATAAGGTGGAGAAGATCGGCAACGTATCTTCGCTTTTGGAAAGGATGAACAATCTCGATGTCGATATAGTTTTCAATATCTCCGAGGGCACGGAGGGGAGGAATAGGGAATCGCAGGTGCCGATGCTTCTGGAAATGTCCGGTATCCCTTATGTGGGCGCCGACGCGCTGACGCTTGGGCTCACTCTTGACAAGGTGATGGCCAAGAAGATATTCCAGGCCGACGGTATCCCGACCCCAAATTCCATAGAGATCAAGGACGCGTCCTCCATGCTGGAGACCGGCCGCCTGCGGTTTCCCTTGATCGTGAAACCGAGGTTTGAAGGGTCTTCGAAGGGGTTGAGCGAGAGTTCGCGGGTGGAGACTCCGGAAGAGCTTAAGAAGCAGGCGGAGTATATCCTTAACGCATACCACCAGCCCGCCTTGGTGGAAGAATTCGTTGCCGGACAGGAATTTACCGTGGCAATCGTCGGCAACGACCCGGTAGAGGTGATGCCGGCCGTTCAGGTGCAGATAGACGGCAAGGTGAAGCTTAACGATAAGTTCTATACGTTCAGCAGTATCGCTTCCGACAGGATAGAATATATCTGCCCGGCGCGCATCAGCCGTGAGCTGGAAAAAACCCTGGGAGAGCTGGCGTTGAAAACTTACCTCGCGGTAGATTGCCGCGATTTCGGCAGGGTGGATTTCAGGGTTGATCCGGAAGGCAGGCCGTATGTGCTGGAGATAAACCCGCTGCCTTCGTTGTCGACCGCCGACGTCTTCCCGCTGGTGGCGGAGGCCGGAGGGATCTCTTACGAACAGATCGTGGGGAACATTCTCCGCGCGGCCCTGAAAAGGTACGGACTGGAGTAAGTATGGATATCGCCTTGACCTATAATCTGAAGGAGAAGGATGAATCGAAACCTCCGGACTATTTCTCCGAGTTCGACTCGCAGGAAACCATAGACGCCATTACTTCCGCCCTGCGCAAGAAAGGGCATAATGTCCTGCCGGTGGAAGCCGGCAATCCCGACATCGTATCGTATTTCAGGAAAAACCGCGTAGATATGGTCTTCAATATCGCCGAAGGCCGCGCCGGCAAATACCGCGAATCACAAATACCCGCAATCCTGGATTATCTCAAAATCCCTTATACCGGCTCCAACACCTTCGCGCTCGCCCTGGCGTTGAATAAATCGGCTACCAAGAAAATACTGAAGGCGGAGGGCATTCCTACTCCGCGTTCGCAGCTTTTCTCCCGCGGCAGCGAGAAGATCGACGGGACGCTCAAGTTCCCTCTGATAGTTAAGCCTAATTTCGAAGGGTCGGCAAAAGGGATATTGTCTTCCAACGTCGTGCGCGACACGGAGGAATTATATTCCAGGGTCCGCGACCTGATGAAGATATACAATCAGGCCATCCTGGCCGAAGAGTTCATCAACGGCAAGGAACTGACCGTGGGAGTCCTGGAGAACGGAAGCACCATAATTCTGCCGATACTCGAAATAGATTTCTCCGATTGCTCCGGGAGCGGCGAATATTTCTATTCATGGAAGATGAAGGAATTCCAGGGAAACAAGGAGATGGGGCTCGTGCCGCATTTTTACTGCCCGGCGCGGCTCGATAAGAACACCGAACGCCTGGTGAAGGAGACCGCTCTCAAGACCCACCGCGCGGTGGGATGTTTCGACATATCGCGCACCGATATCCGGTTGAACGAAGAAGGCGTGCCTTATGTCCTGGAGATCAACCCATTGCCGGGATTGAACCCTAAAGATTCCAACTTTCCCATTATGGCATACGCGGCAGGTATGCAGTATGATGACCTGATAGAAACGATCTTACTGGGCGCCTTTAAAAGGAGGAGAGGGTAAATTGGAGAATACCATACTGGCAGAACAGCAAAAGCACCAGCCGGAACCGCAGATACGTTCTCTGAGAAGGCCTAGGGATTACCAGCAGATACCGCTTTTTAGGGATGTCAACCCTCTTGATTGGGAGGATTGGCATTGGCAGATGAAGAAACGCGTGCGTTCCGGGGAGGAACTCGCGCAGATAATCAAATTGAGCGCAGAGGAGGGAGAGGCCATCCGCAGGGCCAACGGCAGGCTTTCCATGGCCATTACTCCGTATTGGGCCTCTTTGATGGACCCGGAGGACCCCGCCTGTCCGCTGCGCAGGCAGGCCGTTCCGGTAGCCCAGGAATATTCCGTGGGGCCGCATGAGATGGTCGACCCGTGCGCGGAAGACAGGGATTCGCCGGCGCCTCATCTGGTGCACAGGTATCCGGACAGGGTTTTATTGCTGGCCACCGATCATTGCGCGATGTATTGCCGTCATTGCACCAGGCGCAGGCTGGTGGGCGAGCATGACTGCGCGCAGGATAAAGAAGGCGCCTGCGGGGCGGGAAAGTTCGACGCGGCGGTTGAATACATAAAGTCCAATCGTAAGATAAGGGATGTCCTGATCTCCGGCGGAGACCCGTTGACCATGGAAGACGAGCAGATAGAGGACCTTCTCAAGAAGATCCGCGCGATATCGCATGTGGAATTTCTTCGTATCGGAAGCCGCGTCCCGGTAACCCTTCCCCAGCGTATTACAGCCAAGCTCGCGGGGATACTCAAGAAATACAATCCGTTATGGATGAGCATTCATTTCAATCACCCCAGGGAGATAACCAAGAGGTGTCGTATCGCCTGTGAAATGCTTGCCGATTCCGGCATCCCGCTCGGCAGCCAGAGCGTCCTTTTAAAGGGGATAAACGACAGGCCTTACATTATGAAACGCCTTATGCACGAACTGCTGCAGATAAGGGTGAGGCCTTATTATATTTACCAGTGCGATCCGGTCAGGGGCACCCAGCATTTTCGCACCCCCGTGGCCGTCGGTATCAATATAATGGAGAAACTGCGCGGGCATACTTCCGGGTATGCCGTTCCGACCTATGTGATAGACGGTCCGGGGGGCGGCGGCAAGATACCGGTAAGCCCGAGCTACATACTTTCGCAGGCAAAGGGAAAATATGTCCTGCGCAATTATAAAGGCAAGATATACACGTATCTTGAATAATCTTCTTTCGGCCCGCCTCCTGTCAATGCCGGCTTGTTTGGCGGCGGCGGCAATCTTTATGGCCGGCTGTTCTCCCCGCCAAGAGCCTGTCCCCGGCACTCCAGTCAACGCCGTCGCTTCGGTTAACGGCGCCGTCATAACAAATAACGATCTGGATTTCGAAGTGAAATATTATAACTCCGCCTTCCCGGAAGGAGACAGGAGAAGGATTGATTCTCTTTCCGCCAAGGCCGACTATTTGAAAGAAGAGATTATCCAGCGCCTGCTGCTTGCCCAGGAGGCTCAGCGGCGCGGACTGGAGAGAGAGGAAGAATTCAGGCGGTTGATGGAAAAGACCAGGCAGGAGATACTGGCCTTGCTGCTTTTGGAAAAAGAGACGTCCGGCTCGGAGGCCAGCGGAGAAGAAGCCGAAGAATACTACCGCGGGTATAAGGCCAGGCTGTCTGAGCTGGAAGAGCGCCGTATCAGGGAGATACTGGTATCCACTGAAAAAGAGGCGCAGGGTATCTTGCTCCGTCTTCTTCAGGGGGAAGATTTTGCCCTGCTGGCCGAGGCCTATTCCAGAACGGAAAGCCGCAATAAAGGCGGGGACGCGGGGTTCTTAAAGCGCGGTCAACGTTCCCCGGAGTTCGACAAGGCGGTATTCTCCCCGGAACTGCATGAAGGAGAGATCAGCAGCGTGGTCTCCTGCCCTGAAGGATTCTATATAGTGAGGATAGAGGAAATACGCAGGTTCCAGGGGCGGCCTTTTGAAGAGATGCAGGGTGAGATAAAAGCAGTTCTGCTGCAGAAAAAGAAGCAGGACAGGGTCAAGAAACTTTTGCAGGATCTCAAGGACAATGCCGGCTTGGAACTCCACGAAGGCAGGATCAAGTAAGGCGCTGCCGGAATATCCGTCCCAATCGATTACGGGCAGGTTGATTCTGCGCAACCCGCCGGGTTAAAGGCCCAGCTCTTCCGTCCCCACGATCTTGACCTTGGCGTTATCCTTCAATTCGCCTTGCGTTTCTATGATGATCAGATCGTCTTCTCCCAACCCTTGCGCCACCTGCACATAGTCGTTCGTGGCATATCCCTGCACGACCCTGCGTATCTGAACGGTTCCGGTCTGTATGCCGTCTTCTCCGGTCCTCAAGGTCGTCTTGGGGACGACCGGCACCAGTATCTTTCCGCCGCCGGCGTGCATAACACTGGATGTAGGGATTATCAGGACTTGTTTCAGGTCCGCTATGCTTATTTCCGCCCTGCTGAACATACCCGGCATAAGCAGCCCTTCTTTGTTGTCCACCTTGATCTTGGCGGTGAGCGTCCTGCTTTTTCCCTCTATTATGGGATAGACGCTGTCCACCGTTCCCTCGAACGCCCTGGTAGGGTAAGCGTCAACGTATATGCTGGCTTTCTGCCCGAGCCGGACCTTGTTTATGTCCCTTTCGACGATACCCACTTCAATGTAAACTTCATTGATCTCGAACAGCGTGCCCATTTTATCCTGGGAAGTCACGAATTCCCCTTCCTCGGCTTCTCTCGGCCCCATAACCCCGTCTTTTGTGGAGTAGAGGAAGACTTTGCGAAAATCGTTCTTTGCCAGGTCTTCTTCGGCTTTAGCCGTATCTACCTGGGCCTTGGCGCTTCTGGCATCCAGTTCGGCTTCTTCCATTTTGGACTTGATGATCGCGCCTACCTCGAACAGCTTCTGGTTTATCTCGTATTTCTTCATTGATGATTCGTATGCCGCCTGGGCCGCTATGAATTTATTCCTCGCGTATTTCAGCTTCAACTTGGCGTCATCCGGGACCAGATAGGCGATCAGCGCGCTCTTTCTCACCTTTTCGCCTTCTTTAAAATAGATTTTCTTGATCACACCCGGGATTTCGAATTTCAGTTCAACTTCCGTCTTGCCTTTTACCGTGCCCATTACCGGGAGAAAATCGTGGAAATCGGTGGGTTTCATCTTGAACACCCGCACCATGATAGGAGCGGGTTCGGACGGCGCCTGCTGCTGCGCGGGCGGTTCTTCCTGCCGGGCCGGTGTTGCCGCGTTCTGATTCTGGGCCGGAGGGGGCTCCTTTTTCACCTTGCTTATCATATCCTGTATGAAAGGGGTTTTTTGCGTGGAAAGCTTGATGCCTGTCTGGTAAACTCCCCACATTACAAAGGCCAATACCAGGATAAGCAGAAGTTTCAATAATTTAGAGCCCATATTTATTTGCCCCTCCTATCGTTTAACCAGCCAGAAATCCCGGAAAACAAGATAAACACAAGGTATTACGAAAAGAGTCAGAAAAGTCGCGACCGAAAGCCCTCCGATAACGGTTATCGCCAGAGGTGACCACAAATTAGCCGATTCGCTTTTATCCAGGGCCATCGGGATGAGCCCCAGTATAGTGGTTAAAGATGTCATCATGATCGGCCTGAGCCTGTCGAAGGATGCGTCTATCACCGCTTTCTTGGCGCCGCCCCGCTGGGAATACTTGTCCTTAAAATTATTCCTCAAGAAATTTATGCGGTCTATAAGTATGATAGCGTTGTTGACGACTATCCCGCCGAGCATTATTGCCCCGATAAGCACTCCGGTTCCCACAGGTTTATCGGTCAGCCTCAGCGCCGTAACCGCGCCTATCGCCGCCATCGGTACCGTGCACAGAATAATGAAAGGTTCCGTGAGCGATTCGAAGAGCCCGGCGAGTATCATATAGACCAGCACCAGGCTGATGATCAACGCCCAGTAAAGTTCCTTCTGATTTTGTATCATTTTATCATAATTACCGCCGAATTGCCAAAAATAATCTTTCGGGAAGTTGAGATCCTTGATCGCCTCTTTTACTTTAATGGCCGCCGTTCCCAGCGCGACGCCGCCTGTATTGGCGCTTACCTGGACCATTCGCGACTTGTTCTTTCTCCACACCTCGCTCGGGCCGTATTCATCCTTGAACGCCGTCAACTGGTTCAGGAACACCATATCTCCATAAGGGGTCACCAGGGTTATCCTGCGCAGGTCGTCGCGCGTATGGCGGAATTCCTCTCCGATGCGGACTATCGTCTCCGTTTCCTCCGCTTTTTCAGCGCCGTCCCGGGAAGTTCCGTTGTTCAAGGAGGGACTGCCGTTGAAATGCCATCGCGGGTTGAAGTTGGGGTCCTGGGTTTTTATCAACGATTCCCGGTTGCCGCGAAAGCGCGTGGCGACCAGGCCCCGCATATGGGTGTGCAGCGCCAGAGAGACGTCCTCTGCGGTAAGCCCGAACATCGCGGCTTCGCGCTTGTCGAGGATAAGTTGTATCTCCGGGCGGCCCTCGCGCATGCGGATCTTTGTGTCGGTGAATTTCGGTATGGTCTGCAGGCGTTGGGCCACCTGGATAGCAAGGCTTTTCAGCACCTCGTAGTCGTGGCCGTAGAGTTCCAGCAGGATTTCCTTGGTGCCGACCTCCTGCGGTTCTTCGTAATAGACGAACGCCCGGTGGCTCTGGTAGAACTTGTCCGTGTAGGGGCGCAGGGTGTTCATGAATTCGCCCGTTGATTTCTTGCGTTCCACCAGCGGTTTAAGTTCCACGAATATCTTTCCGGACCAGGGTTCCACCTTGGAGGTCGCGTTCTTGACTTCCGGCATTTTCGCCACGAACGATTCTATGCCGGCGATTATCTTGTCGGTTATTTCGATTTTCGTCCCTGTGGGCATCTCCACGAAAATGGTGAATTTGTTCTGTTCAGCGATGCCGATGAATTCCTGCTCCAGCTTGGAAGCCTCCTGCACGACGCGCAGCAGCGCCACTACCACCAGGAAAACCACCAGATACCGCAGAAACAACACCAGGGCGATGAATATCTTGTATAGTTTCTCCAGGAACCCTCCTCTGGGTTCTTCTATTTTACCCTTTTTCGCTCCCGCCGCGTCATCCTTCGATAAGGATTCTTCCGGGACCGGCGGCGGCAGGCGCGGGTCTTTCAGCTTCAACCGCGACGCCAGCAGAGGGATCAGGGTTATTGCCGTGAACAGGGATGCCAGCAGGGAATAGGTAATGGTCAGGGCGATGCCGCTGTAAAGGAGCTTGATCTCCGGATTGATGAAAAACAGGGGAAGGAAAACCACGATGGTGGTAAAAGTGGAAGCCGTTATCGCCAGGAACATCTCTTCGCTGGCCTCCACCGCCAGCCTCTGCTGTATCTCCTTCATCGGCATATTTTCCGGAAACCTGGCCGGACGCGCCAGAAAATCGTCGCGTTTCTTGAAGGTGTTGTCGAGGACCACGACCGCGTTGTCCACCAGCATGCCTACGCCGAGCGCCAGGCCGCTCAAGGTCATTACGTTGAGGGTCAGTTTGGAGAAATACATCAGGCAGAAAGTGAGTATCACGGAGAGAGGTATGCTTGAGCTGATGATGAATACAAGCCTGATGTCCCAGAGAAATATGAAGAGTATCAAGCTCGCCAGCAGGGCCCCGGTGATCAGGGAGGAATTTACCTGATTGACGGCCTGCTGGATTATGTCCGCCTGGTTGGAGATCAAAGAAAGCTTTATATCGTTCTCCAGGCTGCGTTTCAGGTTTTCTATTTCCTTGTTCACGTCCCTGGATATCTGCACCGTGTTCGCCAGCGACTCTTTCTGGATATAAATAGAGATTACCGGCTGGGCGTTCAGCCTGGCAAAGGCGGTGGGCTCGAGATAAGAATCCTTGATGCTCGCTATATCTTTCAGGCGGACCACCGAGCCCTCTTTGGTTGTCGCCACCGCCAGGCTGGCGATGTCCTCCAGGCTTTCCAGCTCGCCGATGGTCCTTACCAGATATTTGTCCTTGGCCCTTTTAATCTCGCCGGCCAGGAGGTTTGAATTATTAAGGTTTATGATGTCCACCACTTTATTTATGGAAAGCTGGTATGCCTGCAGGCGGTATTGGTCTATTTCGATTATGATCTTGCCTTCGCGGCCGCCGACCACTTCAGCCCTGGCTATGCCTTCTATCCTTTGAATGCGGTCTTTTATGCGTTCATCGACTATTTTGCGCAGTTGTTCCGGGGAACGGCGGTCGCTGGTAACGGCCAGGATCATTATCGGCACGTCCATATATTCGTATTTGGCGATGACGGGTTTTTCTATCTCTCTGGGGAGTTTGTTGCGGATACGGTTGAATTTCTCCCGCACTTCCAGGGCGGCGAAATTCATCTCCGTGCCGGGCTCGAATTCCAGGATAATGGTGGCGTTGCCTTCTTTGGATATGGAGAGGATGTTTCTTAGATGGGAAGCGGAGCTGACCGCTTCTTCCACCGGTTTGGCGATGCGGTTTTCTATCTCGGAAGCGGGGATACCGCCGCGCACGTCTATGTTTATGGTGATATCGCCGTAACTTATGTTCGGCATCATCTCCACCGGCAGCATCTTCAGGGCGATCACCCCGATTATGATGATGCCGGCGAAAAGCATGGATATGAAAGTCGGCCTTTTGACCGAGAACCCCGGTAAACTCATTCTAAGCCCGTTCTTATGCAGTAATAATGTTTTGTCGCGCGAACGCTTGGCTGCCGTCGTATCGATGCCGGACGGAGGGAAGATATAATCCTGCCGGGGGGCGCAGCGTAGTTCCCGTAACGCAAGTTACCGGTTGTTATACCGGCTCGTACCAGCGTCCCGGACCGAGCGGCCCTTCGGCCTTCAGCAATTGTTTATCCATCAATTCCTTCAAATCACGCGCCGCGGTAGGGATGGAAACGTTGAACATTTCAGCGTATTCTTTCCGCGTTATTTTCTTTATGCTCTTCAATCTTTCCAGAAGGTCTTTCTGGCGCGGGTTTATATTATATTCCATAGCCGGCGGCGGTATCTCCCGGGGAAGGGAAGGCGCTTTTTCTGCCGGCGGCAGTTCGGGTTTGGATACCGGGAAAGGCTTAGCCGGCTCTTTCTTCTCTTCCTTTATCTGCGCCGGCGGGGATTTTTTCTCCGTTTGCATGATACGCGTATTGTCCGGAGGTGTTGTGGACGGGCTCTCCTTGTTTTCCTGCGGAGGTTGCCCCGGTTCCTTTCCCGGAAGTATGGGACTTATCCCGGCGTTCTCTTTTGAGAAAGAAGAGGCCGCCGGCAAAATTCCTTGTTTGCCGGGTTGACCCTGCTCGGGCGCGGCTTCGGAAGAAGGCTTATCGGGTTGATAAGCTGTGGACGGGGTAATCGGGGGCAGACGGTGCGCCGCCGGCACCGGCACCTCTTCGAAAGGTATGCGTTTTTTCGAGTCGTTGATCGCCGGGCGCTGTCCCTGCGCGGACGCGGATTCTTCTTTCGGCGGGCAAGCGGCCTGCGGTAAAGGAGTTTGTTCTTTATGTTCCTCTCTGGCTTTCAATAGCGCCTCCAGTTCCGGGCTGATAAGCGGTTCGTCTTTTACCGGCGCCTGGTCCGGCCGCCTGGCCGGCACGCCGGGCAGCCTTTCTATGACTATCAGGAATATCGAAGGTATAACCACCAGGGTAAGAAAAGTGGCGGAAAGCAGCCCTCCCATTACGGTCAGGGCCATAGGGGCCTGCAATTCCGCGCCTTCGCCGATGCCGAGCGCCAGAGGCAGAAGGCCGAGAATAGTAGTTAAGGAAGTCATCAGGATCGGGCGCATCCTGGTCTTACTGGCCTCTATGACGCAGTTGTAAGGGGAATACCCCTGCTTATACTGATCGTTAATAAAAGCTATGAGCACTATACCGTTATTTACGGCGATGCCGCCCAGCATGATGATGCCCAGGTAAGCGACCACGCTCAAGGGGGTATTGGTTATGAAAAGGAAGAAAGCCACGCCTATAAGCGAAAGCGGGACGGTGAACATTATCAACAGCGGCTGCCAGAGCGACTCGAATTCGGCGGCCATGATCATATAGACGAGGGTGATCGCCAGGATAAGGGCGAAGGCCAGGCTCTGGAAAGACTCCTGCATCTTTTGCTGTTCTCCGGCCAGCTCTATAGCGTATTCTTTGGGGAGGGAAGCCGTTCTTAGCGCAATGATCTTGTCTATGGCGCGGTTGACATCCCCGATCCCCCGTTTATAAACATTCGCGCTGATGACGATGCTTCTCTGCTGGTCGATGCGCTTGATCTCCGTGGGCCCGGTTCCCTTGGTCAGATAAGCCACGTCGGACATGGAGATGTCGAATCCCAGCGGGGAATGGATGAGGATGCGGCGCAGGTTGCTTAATTCGCTCCGGTCTTCCGGACGCAGGCGGATGCGGATGTCGATATCCTCCTGATTGGTTTTATCCTTGAACTTCGTGGCGACATAGCCTTTCAGCGCCACCTGCGCGGTAACCGCTATATCGCGCACGGAAAGGCCGTATAAAGACGCCTTGTCTTTCAGAATATGCAATTTGGTTTCCGGGCTCGCGGCGGGCATACTGTTCTTTATGCCGTAGATGCCTCTTATCTTGCGCAGGTCGGACTGTAGTCCGGCGGCGATATCGGTAAGCCGGTATATCTGCGGGCCTTTTATTTCTATCGCGATTGGCGCTCCCTGTTCCACCGCCGAGCCGAGAGACGTCTCTTGCGCGACGTATTCCACTGAGGCGCCTTCAAGGCCGCCTTTTTCGGCGGTATTTTTCAACTGCTGGATTATTTCGTCGGTGGAACGCATGCCGGAAGGAAGAAAGGGCAGCGTCCTGGCTTTCTTCTTGAGGTTGACGAGTATCTGCGCCTGATGGCTGCCGAGGGTCTGGACCGCCGTCTCTTCCAGGGAATTCTTGTCCTCGCTTGAGCCGATGTTGACTGTGACGCCTTGTGTCTCCTTGAATCCGAGCAGGGCGGTTTCGAACCTGCGCACTATCACGTCGGTGGCTTTCAGCGTTGTTCCGGGAGGCATGTCGATCTTGATGATGAATTGTCTCTGGTCCACTTTCGGCATGAACTGTTTCTCCTGGATAAGGAGTATCCCGAGGCTTATGACGAACAGGACGCCGGCCAGCGCCACCACTTTTTCCTTGCGGTCTATTCCCCAGACGATCACTTCTTCCAGCTTGTCGAAAACCGGGATATTCCTCTGCCGGGGTTCTGCCGCGGCCCGGTTGTCCCTTCTCCAGATGGAAAAGGAGATAAGGACAGGAACCAGGGTTATGGCGACCAGGATGGAAGCCGTCAAGGCGAAGGTGATGGTCAGGGATAATTGTTTGAAGATCTGGCCGGCGATACCGGAGACGAAGGCGAAAGGAAGGAATACGGCCACCGTGGTCAACGTGGACCCTATTATAGGCGCGAGCATCTCTTCCGAGGCCTCCACGCAGGCTTCTTTGAACGTTTTGTTCATCTGCCGGTGCCGGAAGATGTTTTCGATGACCACGATGGAGTTATCCACCAGCATCCCTATGCCGAGCGCCAGGCCGCCCAAGGACATCATATTCATATTTATCTTGAAACAATACATAAGAAACAGGGTGGTCATTATGGAAATGGGGATGGAGAAGGTGATGACCAGCGAAGACTTTAGTTCCCGCAGGAAGAAAAGCAGCACCAGAAAAGCCAGCAATGCCCCCTGCAGAGCGGAACCGGTAACGTTTGAGACGGCCTCGTTTATGAAATGCGACTGGTCGTAGGTAACCTGGATATTCACGCCCTTGGGCAGTTTTTCCTGCTGTAATTTCGTTATCTCCCTGCGTATGCCCTGGGCGACTTTCAGGGCGTTACTGCCGGATTGTTTGCGCACGACGATGGAGATGCTTCCTTTGCCGTTATAACGGGAGATACTCGATGTTTCCTTGACGCTGTCCCTTACCCTGGCTATGTCCTTGAGAAAGACCAGCCTGCGCGCCTTCTTTTCGAGTTTTTCCTTCTGCTGCAGGGTTTCAGCGGTTTCTTCCGGGACCTCCAGGGCGGTGGGGGTCTCGGCTATCTCGGAGACCTTCTGGTATTCCCCCATTGTGCGGATAAGATATTCATAGAAATTCTCTTTAAGGGTGCCGGCTGGGTAATTTATGTTGGCTGATTTTATACTGTCCACCACCGAGACTATGGATATCTGGGAGACCCTTAACCTCGGCTGGTCTATCTCCACCAGGATCTCGCGTTCGTCGCCGCCGGTGATGACGGCCGAGGCCACGCCTTCTACCTTCTCGATGCCGTCCTTGATGTATTTGCGGCTCATTTCGCGCAGTTCAAGCGAAGAATACGGGCCGGTCACCGCCAGGTTCATTATCGGCAGGTCGAAGGGGTTGTATTTCATTACCACCGGTTCCTGCGATTCTCTCGGGATGCGCTCTTTGATGAGGTCTATCTTCTCGCGCACGTTCAACGCGGCAAAGTCCATATTGGTGCCCCAGTTGAACTCGACCATTACCAGGGACAGCCCTTCGCGCGAGATCGAACTGATGCGCTTGACGTTGTTTACCGTCCCCACGCTTTCTTCGATTATCTTAGTTATGAGATTTTCTATTTCTTCCGGGGCCGCGTTAGGGTAGGAAGTGACCACGGTTATCTGCGGATAGGCTATTGAGGGGAAGAGCTCCTGCGGCAGCCTGGACCAGGATATCAATCCAAGCAGTATCAGCGCGAGGAAAGCCATTAAGGTTGTAACCGGGCGGTGTATCGCGAGCCTGGAAATCGACATAAATTAATAGTGATTATAAACGATTGCCGCCGGTTCCCGGCCGGCAATCGTTTATCTTATTCGGGAATTATTCTTTGGTTATGGTTATGAATAAAGCTTCGTTCTTGAGTTCGTCACGGGCGTAAGCCACGGTAACTTCTTGTCCAACCGACAACGCGTTGGGCAGGAGGATGATCGGTTCCGCCGCGCCTATCTTTTTGACGATACGCGTGTTCTGGGTTATGATCACGGAGATCTTCTTGAGCGCGTCGGAGGAGTCCCTGTTCGTCACGGTCAAAGTTTTAAAAGGTGAATTGAGGGCTATTTCGCTTATTTTTCCGTATATTTCACCTATGGTGAAAGGGTTTGTTATAGCGGATTTGTGCGGGGTTGCCGATACTATAAGGTTGTGTTCTTCAGCTGTGTCCCGGATAGGCTCCGGGCCGGGTTTATCGCTGCGTTTGGCGGAAACGACGGCGTCGATCCTGGCGAAATAAGCGCGTATGCATTTAGCGTCCACCTGCAGGGTTTTTTCATTCTTGTCGTTGAAGACATAGGTCTGGGTTTTCTCGCAGGAAAGACTGTATTTCCCGTCGGGAGTGATCTTCAGGGAGAAGAGATTGTTTTCTCCGAGCTTTGCGAACTTATCCTTGAGTTCTCCGGAAAGCTCTCCGGAAAGCCTGTAGCTTTTACCCTGCAGATCGGTAAACCATATGCGGTCTTTATTATTCTGCATTTTTTCTACGCTCACTTTTCCGCTTACCTGGATCTGAACGTCTTTGGCGGGCGCGGCAACGGCCGGCTGTTTGGTGTTGTTTTCAGCGGTCGCGGGCTGAACAGGGCATAAAAGAGAAGAAATAAGGATGAAACAAGAGAAAGAAATGGTAGTCTTCATATTGCTCCTTTCCATAGGTTTACAAAACAGGATAATTCCGTTTAACCTATTGAATTAGTTTAACATAAACCGGGAGTATTGCAAGAAAAAAGGGAGGGGTGGGTCCCTCCCTTTTAATAACCGGTTACAAGCCGCTCATTACATTTCCATGATCGCGTTTCTGGTGACCTTGAAGAGTTTCACGCGCCTTTTCATAGTCGCCGCCCAGATGTTCTCCACCTGGCTGCGGAGGTTTTTTTCTTTCATCCCGCGTTTAGCGGTTTTTCCGGATTCTTTCTTCCTCACCACAAACACGGTATCCGCCCCTTTAGCTGTGCTACAAGGCTGTTTTTTGAGCCGGCCCATTCTTATCCCTCTGCCTCTGCGGCGGCATCACCTTCATCGGCAGTGCCTTCATCGGCAGTGCCTTCGTCGGCAGCGCCTTCTTCCCAGGTGTAGGATTCTTTCTTCAGGTACCAGCCGGCGTCGCCGAACTCGAATTCCGCCGAATAATCATGCATAGTCAGGGTTTTTGACGCTCCCGCGCTGGTGATCACTACCTTGGTGCCGCTGGCTGTCTGGGAAACCCCTCCAAGCACGCCGTTCTTGTCGCGCGAGTAGGTTTTGCTCCGGGTGATTTTTTCCGAACTGCCGTCAACCCCGATGTTCTCCGAGACCGTGGTTTCTGCGGTGAGCTGCCATGAGCCGCCTGCCAGCGAGTATCCGTAGGTGGCAGACTGCTTTATATCCGCCTTTTTGGTGCCGTCGGGGCCGTAACTCGCCCCGGTAGTGCTCGACTGCGTGCGCAGGGCCTGGCCGTTTTTGATGGTATACGTTTCTGAAGTGTTGGTATTGTATGTCCCGATCGCTTCTCCGTTGGCGTCGGTACCGTAGCTGCCGTTGGTCGATGACCCTCCTGAAGCGCTGCTCAATTTCCCGGTGCCGGATTCGTACTCATAATCTACCGAGAACGTGGTGTGGGAATATGAGTCGTCTGACGCTTTGGTATCCGATGTCCCCTCGATCCTGTCGACCTTCACGCTTCCGCCGCGCCATTCCGAATAGACCGTCTGGATAGTCGTAGTGGATGACGTCTCGTTCAGGCTGTTGGAGGTGCTAGTGGTGGTGGTCGTGGTCTCTATGCCGCTGATCTGCACGCCGAAAGAATTGTAAACATTCTCCACCCGTATCGACATACTCATGCTCGTGCTGACGATGCTCGCGTCTTCCGCGCTCGCGAGCGTCCCCGCTCCGAGGAGAATGAACGCCGCTGCGAGTGTCAGTAAAATTGCCTTTTTCATCTGTTCCTCCCTTCAAATTAAAATGCCTGTATTTATTCAGTCTTTTCCTTCTCGGTGTCGGTGTATTTGGTCATCACCGGTTTGCCGAGGATTATCTCATATTCTTTCTTTACATCATTGATATATGGTTTAGCATGCCAGCCTGCGGCGCTCGAGTATAAATATCCCGTCTTCGTGCCGCTGCCTGAAACCCCGGTAAGGTTGGCGGTGTCGGGATCGTATGTATAGGTTGTGACTATGTTGGTGGTTTCCAGGTGCTTTTTGTCCGGATCAAGATAAGGCTGATAAGTCGTGTTTTCTTCCGTGCTGGAGAGGACACGCTGTAGATTGCGCACAAGGGCGTTGTTGTATCTGACGGCCGAGGTCTGGATTTTGTAGTTGCATCCGTCATCGGGATTGGTATATTTTGTCGTGGTAGTCGTGGATTTTGCCATGGGTTTGCCGTAAAGTATTTCCATCTCGGTGGTACTGGTCCCGGTATAGGTGTCGCCGTCTTTAAGCGTGCTGACCACGTCCGCGGCATCTACGCCGACCTCCTCTTTGTCGTCATTGATGTAAAAATAGGTCCCGTCTTCTTTTTTGGTCAGGATGTTGCCTTCGGAATCGGTATATTGATACCACTGGGCAGCCTGGCCGTTGAAGGTGGTGGTGCTGGAGGCGCCTGTAAGTTCCAAGTTCCGGTCATACACGTATTTTGTCGTCGTGTAATCATTCTGGAAAGAGCCGTCGGCCCTGTTCACCGACGAGGTCAGGCTGCTGGATTCAAGGCGCATGGCCATGGGCTCGATGTCTTCTCCGAAGGGATGCGGGGTGTCTTCGCGGTAAGTAAAGCTGGCTGTCGTATGGGTGGTGACGATATTGCCTTCCCCGGCTTCCGGTTCAGCCGATACGCTGCTGTAGTCCACCCGCGTGGTGTCGTCGAAATACGTTACCTGTCCGCGCCCGTTATACTGTATGTCTTTGCGTTCCGAGGTGTAAGAAAGTCCGTCCGTGCCCACGCCTTCTTCGTAATAATAGGAAGGACGGTCTATCTGTCCGCCGGCGTACTCGATGTTGGAGCGGGTGAATTCGCTCGTGCCGTAAACGCTGTCCGTAGTTTTCTGGCTGAAAGAAAGCACCAATTTCTTGCTCGGGTTGTAACTGCCGGCCGTCCATTGCGTGTCCGTAGTATTCCCGCCCGGGTCCACTTCTTTCATATTATAGGCGGCGTAGCTCTTATAGGCGTTGGTTTCGGCGGTGGCATAAAATAAAGAACCCGGCAGGTAAGTGCCGGTCCAGGAAAACGTCGTTTTATTGTCGAGATTGTCCAGTTTTTCTCCGCTGTAGCTTACCAGAAGGCGGTCATCGTTGTATTTCATGTCGCGCATGGAACTAAGACTGCGGTTTCCGAGTTCGTCTATCTTCACATGGTTCACGCTCGTGGTCAGCAGGCCGTCGGTAAAATAATCCGTGCCTCCGTCGCTGGTGGGGATATAATTGAATTCCCCTTGGGCGGCGGCGTTCTTTTCCCGCTGCTGGCGGTTATCCACCACGGTTTTGGTTATGTTGGCTGAGGCTTCCTGGCGCAGGTATTCCGCCAGGTCCACTCCGGAACTGGAGATCGGAGCCGCCGCTGTGGCGTATCTAAGCATCGAATCTATGATTTTCTGATTCTCGACCCGTTCCATATGGCGGCGGTCTATCTTGACGAAAACATCCGGGGAATACCCGGATGAGATGACCTTGTTGATATAGTCCCAGTAGCTTTTGCCGTTTAGATATTCGGGGGTATATTCTTCTACGGCGGCGGGGGAGTTAACTGAAGTCAAAGCCACGAAAAGAAAGGCTAAAAAAGCTGTTTTCCGCAATCCGTATGGCTTTTTGCAGTTCATATCTTTACCTTTCCCCAAAAAAAATCCGGGTTTTACCTTTTCCCTTCTCAAGGTAACCCGGACAACAAAATCAATGAATAACGTATTGCTCATACGTTATCCTTTGCGATCCGTGGCTACTGTCCGGTGTAGGGGATACTCCGGACATATCGAAGGATAAGCAATACTTTTCAAAAGTATTAACTAACACATAAAATATACACTATTTCTACAGGAATTTCAAGTCTTTTTAACAGCTATTGTTTTAGTTTACAGGAATCAGGTTATACGTAATATCCAAATCGACAGAAGGTTACAGCAACAACGTTAAATTGCTCGTCTCTTGGTAATGCTTAAACTAAAAATTCACAGCCTATCTTGTCTATCGCTTGGCTTTTTTACGCGGTGGACAGCCTATAAAATGTTCCGGAAGGCAGAACAAGAGAAGGTTATCTATATATAGGTAAGAGAATGCAGGGGTAGGGCGATTAGATCCTTATTCCGTAACCGCAGGCCTTTTTCAGATTAGCCAGAGATATATGATAATTGGCAAGAGCCTGGAAATACTTGGTCTGGGCGTCGCAGAGGTTATAGAGCGACTCCATTGAGTTGGAGAGGGCTACTTCGGCGACCCGGGAGCGTATTTTTATCAATTCCGCCTCTTTTCTGCGGAATTCCATTTCTGTTTCCGTGGCATTCAATTGGAGCAGCGCCTTCTGGTAATTAAGGAAAGCGTCCTGAACCTCGAAGGTTATGGTTTTTACCGTCTGGTCTTTATCGCTGATGGAGCGGTGAAGGTCTATATCCGACTTTTTCCTGTCGTAGATGCGCTTTATATTGTCCATAACGTTAAGCTCGAAGTTACCGGTGGTGGATTTCGTGGGCGAGGTCTGTCCGAACCTCGGCTGGCTGGACTCGGAGGTGATCGAACTGTTGATCGTGCTGGCTCCCCAGGGTTTACTGACTTTCAATCCCACATACCAGTTGTTCGCGTCCCTCATCGACTCGGTTTTGTAGGCGCCTTCATAATAACCGTATGAACCGCTTAGATCAACGGTAAAGGAATTTTTGCCTTTTTCTATGCGCTGTCCGTATTCCTGGAATTTTATCATTAATTCGCTTAACGTCAGCTCCGGCCGGTGCTGTAAACCGGCTTTAATGCAGTCTTCAAGCTTGAGATCCAGGCGTTTGGCTTCCAGCTCGTCGGTGCTGATAAAGGGATTGTCTTGGGCGTTAAGGACCTGTTTGAAGGTCAGTTCGGCCATAAACAAGTCCTGCTTGATACCGTTCATCTGGAAGACTATCTGATTATACCAGTTTTTGACGCTGGTGAGCTCAAGCGGGATGATCATTCCGGCGTCGAACAGCTTCTGTACCTGGTCCACTATCTCGGTGGCCTCTTCTTTAATGGCGTCTTTGGCGGCGAGGTTCATTCTTGCCGCCACGAGGTTGTAGAAAGCGGTCTCCGTTTTATTCATCGTATCTATGCGCAGGCGGTCATAATTTTTCTTGGTAATGTCCAAGTTGGTCTTGGCTTGCAGGTAGGTATTCCTGAGCCGGTCACCGTAATATATGGGTTGATCGAGCTGAACTTTGGCTTCCCGTTCTTCGTATTCCACTTTATAAACTTCACCGGTGGTATTGTATCCGAGTATCTTTATGGCAGGATAAATATTCCTTACCGCCTCCATGACTTTTATCTGCGCCAATTCTATTTCTTCCCTGGCTACCTGGGAGGGTTCGTTGTTCTTTACCGCTATGTTCATAAAACGGTTTATTTCGTCTTCCGTTTCCTGGGTCACAGGTTTCTGCAGAGCTTTTGGCCCGGCAGCCGAACCGGCGGTTTTCGTTGTCGGGAGGGATGACGGCGGCTTTACCCGCGGCTGCGCAGGGGCCGTTTGGTTTCTGTTGAAAGGCAGGCCGGGCGGTAAACCGATTTCCGAAGAAACATTTATATTCCGGCTAAGGTCCTGAACAGCGGTAGAATTCTTGTACGTTATTGGAACAATGACCTGGAGATCTTTGCTGTTGTTGTATCCCTGCGGGATAGGCAAAGGGCTGGCGTTGCGCGCGCTTAAGATCGCGGCGGCATCCAGTAAAGGATATCCTGAAGATTGGGCAATATCTATGTTTTTGATCCTGCCGTCATTTGACAAAAGAAGTTTGATCTTGACGATCCCTTCCAGATTCTGCACAGCCGCTTTCGGGGGATAAATAAGTTGGGAGTATATCTTTTCCTGCAGAAGGGTCAAATAAGCGGAATTGGGCTCTATATTGCCGAATACGGCAGGCAGTCCGCAGGCCAGAACAAAAAACGCCAATAAGTGTATCAGCGGTTTCCGGCGCATAAGATTTTGAGATATGATACGGTTGATTTGGCGCGCTGTAAGCATATCATATGTTTGATTAAAAGTATATTATACCCAAATATTCTTGTCAAGACTTTTCTACAATACTTATGATACGGTTGACGATATTAAACAAGGGTAGGCCTTCCCGGTCGTCTTGACAGCCGTCCGTTTGTGTGTTATATTTTTTTCTATGAGATGTAAAATATGCAATAGTGAGTTTTCTCCGAGTAAATACAATCGCTCTCAACAGACCTGTTCTTCTCCGGAGTGCCAGCATCTCAGGCAGCTTATGAATGAACGGGCGTGGAGGGAACGGAATCCGGATTATTTTCGCTGTCATGGCCAGGACCAGGTATGGCAGGAAAACCGCTATAGATACGTTAAATTATGGAGACTTGCCCACCGCGACTACCTGCGTGAATACGCGAAGAACCATGCCCCCCAGCGACGGGAGTATATGCGTGAATATATGCGTAAATACCGTCATCCTAATAATACCCAGCCTGTAGTGTAAGCCGAAACAAAAGTAAGATTCTTTTCTTGACAACGTGCCTGTCGGACATTATAATTTAGGTAGATGAAAGTTTTTCAAAACATTTTTTAATCGTTTTGCAGTAAACTTACATCTAAGTAAGTCTATTCTAAAAGCTTAGAATAGGAAAGCCACGGATCCAAGAAAGGATTACCTTCTCTTTTAGGGACCGGGCTTTGCATCAAAAGCTCGGTCTTTTTGGTAATTAGGGGTGTTTTAAGGGTGTGTCACAAGGGTGTGTAGGGGGAGAAATGAGTAGTTGGAGGGGGAAACTCTGGCTTAAAGCTGTCGCTTTGGCAGTCGCCGGTATCTTCGCTTTCTCGGAAGTTACCTGGGCCGCCAGAACGGATTTTATTCTGCCCCCGGCTGTTACCGCCAACCGTAATATTCCTTCATCCCAAGAAAACCAGACACCTGTAAAGAAAAGTCTATTTGATACATTTAATGAAATATATACTAATTTTTCTTCTGTTCTCTTTCCTTTTGCCCACGCCGAAATAACCAATACAATAGTAAATTATGATGCGGTTGTTGTCTCTAACCGTATCAAGAGTGATACTACATATCAAGGGGAAGGCTCTAACCGTATCACAGAGAACCCGCTGGAGGGAAGTACCGGAAATGGGGTCATAGGACAGGGAACTAACCGTATCATAGATAACCCGGTCCGGCAAGACCGCCATCAGCCTACCGTATCATTTGAAAAATCAGCAGAAAATCAACCGTATCAAGAGATGGCCGCATTTCTATATGAATTGCGGAAAATGGAATCAACCGTATATCAATCTACCTCTGATAGTTTTTACTGTGATCTGAACAGTTTAAAAGCGCGGCAGGCTGTTGTAGCTACTTTAGGAATTCCTACCGATTGTTTGGATAGAAGCGTTTATTTGTTTAGAACCGCCGCCGGCCTCGGCCTTACTCCTGAAATAGTATTAATTAAGGATAAAGCGAGAAATATAGGGCACGCATTATTGACAATTAAAGATGCCAACACCGGTAAGAGAGTCGTCATTGATACAACAGCCGGAAAGGCCGATATCGGCAATGATTCTTCCGTTCTTTTCGCTTACCTTAATAAAGGGTGCGAAATATTGGCAATCTCGAGGTCTTTGCCGGAATTGGCGGCTTTCCTTAATAAAGAAGGCAGCAGCATCAATATATCGTGGGGAGCCAGCTGGGGAGCGGCTGCCAGCGCCCAGGCGTCATCAGGCGGCAGCGGGTCATACGGCGGGGTATCCTGGGGCGGTTCCAGAAGCAGTAGTTTCTCAACAGGCAGGAGCAGTGGAACAAGCAGTGCCATCCCTTCCGGGGGTTCTTCCTGGTATTCGGTCAGCAGCTATTCCGACTATTCGCCCTACTATTTAAGTTCCGCGTCCAGTTCTCTGAGTTCTACCGGGGAAAACAGCATTTATAGCAGCTTCAGCAGTCTTTTTTCTGATTATTCGGCAGGAAGTTCGTGGACGCTTCCTTCCACAAGCTTTTCGTTTGTTTATTCCGCTTTTTCGTCTTCTTTCGATTATGCCTTCTCGAATACCGCGCCGACCGTCCCTTCTTTCAATATAGTTGTAACCAACAATATACCAAGTTTTTCCTTCTCTTCTTTCTCTTCGGTGACCCCAAGGGATACCTTTAGCGCTTCTTATGATACAAACAGTCGGACTTTATTCATTCCCGCTCAAACCATCGCAAATATAAGCAATGTGTTGGGTAAAGGCGCCACACAAGCGGAATACGAAGCAGCGTTCTATTACCTCGGAGTAAAAACGTGGAGGGAGTCTCAAGATAGCGCCTTCCTGACGGATAATAATGCGGACGGCCTGACAAAAGGTTCTGAATCGGCTTATTCCGCGGTATTAAAGCAGGCAGGGCAGAGCTTTGCCGGCGGCAAAGCCGGCAGTCAGGAGTGGGATAAAGGATATTCCTGGTTGAACGCAGGAAGGAAACTGCTTGAAGCCGAGACGGTTACGAAGAGCACGGAGAGTATGCAGTTGTATTCGGCATATTCGATGTCCATAGGAAACCAGAAATTCCTGGAAGCGGAGAGCGCGGAGAATAACGGTGATCATGCCAAGGCGTCGGAGAAATATACCGAAGCGGCAAAAGAGTTCGAACTGGCTTTTAATACGGAACAAGGCGTCCCTTTAAGCAATCTGGTGGATGCTTCCTTGATTACCCTTATAGGAGAAACATACAGCAAGATCGGGGAGACCGAGAAGGCCCTGGAGTTATGTTCACTGGCATTGGAGCATACTTCGAACTATAAACCCGCCCAGTTCCTGCTTGCGCAACTGCAGGAGGGTAATGCCGGCCTCGGGCAGGAGAATGTCGTTGAACCCAGATATATCTGTGAGTCAATGTCCCTTTGTTTGATAAGCAGCGCTTTTCGGGATAATCCCGTAGGCGCGGAGCTGGAGGGTTCACGGGTTACCGCTGTTATAGGAGATACCGCCAATACAGCTACTGGCAGCGCTCCGGAGAAACACGTTGAGATTACGTCCCTTGATGAAGTCCGGTCGGAAGCAGCCGATGGCCCGATGATCATCTTTGCCGCCGGAGCAGGCGCGCCGGGCCAGCAGTATGCCGAAGGCAAAGGTATTCAACTGGGGACGCCCCAGAAAGCTTTGATCCTGGCGAAAGATACCGAACTTACCACAGAGGGTATGACAACAAAGATTGAGAACCTGGAGTTTGGCGAAGGATCGAGTATTACCGATTCCCAGGCGGATAAAGGATTGATAATTGCCGGCTCAAACGAGAACGTTAAGCTGTCCAGGATAAAAGCTGGAGGAACGCTGCATATAGAGGACAACAAGGATTTAACGGCTTACGATCTGGCTGCGGGGACGGATATACGTATAGTTGACTCGGAAGACAGCGCGATAAGCGGCATAGAGGCTGTGGTCGGAAGTATTACCATAAATATGGTAACCGGCTCTGATCTGGCAGGTATCGTTTCCACGGCGGGAGATGTGAATATAGAGGAAGTATCGTCTTCCACGGTCAACAATATCAAAGCGGCGGAAGGCGTCAGCCTGAACAATATCAGCGGTTCCACGCTTGCGGATTTAAGCGCCGAAGCCGGGAGTATAACCGTATCGGAAATAAGCGATTCCGGTCTAAGCAATGTAATTTCCACGGCCGGGGACGTGAATATAAAGGATATATCGTCTTCCACGGTCAATAATATCAAAGCGGCGGAAGGCGTCAGTCTGAACAATATCAGCGGTTCCACGCTTGCGGATTTAAGCGCCGAAGCCGGGAGTATAACCGTATCGGAAATAAGCGATTCCGGCTTGAGCAATGTAATTTCCACGGCCGGGGACGTGAATATAAAGGATATATCGTCTTCCACAGTCAATAATATCAAAGCGGCGGAAGATGTCAGTCTGAATAATATCAACGACTCCGCTCTTGACGGGATAACAGCGGATCACGGAGCAATTACTATTACTAATATAGAAAACTCTACCTTGAACGGTATAAACTCCGTCAACGGCGATATTGCATTCACAGATCTGTCCGGCAGCGAAATAAAGAGCGTAAACGCGCGGAATGATATGTCCTTTGTTTCATTGACTGATACGGTAGCCGATACCGTGTCCGGTCAGGCCGCCTTGACCATCAAGAACTCGGAAACGATAGAATTTCGGGGAGTCAACAGCCGGGAAGGAGCTCTCTATTTGAGCGGTTGCGCCTTGGGCTCTTCAATGGATATTGCAACGGCGGAAGGGGCTGTAATAAGCGGCGCGGCTCTTGATAATGAGCTGTCTTTGTCCAAACCGTTCGTTTCCTCCGGCGCGTCTCCGGGCGCAGGCATCCTTTCAGGCAGGCAATTAGTGTTTGACGTCGCCCGATTAACATCGCAGACCGGCGGCAGCAACGGGGCGCGCATATCGCTTGATAAGACCGGGATATTTAAAACAGGAGATTACGGTACCGGTACCTTGCAGTCCGGCGGCCTGAACGTAGTATCTCTGGAGAAACTGTCTGCAGGTTCTAAGATTGAGTTATTGGATGGGATGACGGGTGAGGGAGATGGTTCTGTCCTCGCATCAAGATCGTTCGTTTCGATGAAGCCTTATGAGTATGGGACTGCCGCTTCTGCCGGGTCATCCGCGCAGAGCCTTAAAGCCCTTCTTTCTTCTTCAGGGTCGGAGAAAGTGATACAGGCCGCCGGCGATAAACTTCCGGTGGACTTGGAGCTTACTGCGGCGTCCGCAGCCGCTATGACGGCCGAAGCGTCCGCGGGTTATCCCATACAGGCCAATCCTCTCGGTAACGTAAAAACTACTATCCTTAACAGATTGGACGGCGGAGATTCTTCTTCGGCGGCTTCATACTATGCTTTAGACATTTCACCCGTTCTTTCGGGTGTATTAAATAACGGGAATCCTCAATTGAGCGAATATCTGACCACGACCGCTTCCGGCAGAGGCCCGCCTGCAGCGGCTATCTCAGATTACCTTTCTCCATCATCCCTCAAGACAATTCCCGGTTCCTTATCCGCGTCCGCTTCGGTTCAGGCGATTTCCCTTTCGGATTTATCTTCTAATTCCAATATACTCGATATTCTTCCTTTATATAACATAGACCGTGGCCAGGGGGGTGTCCTTTCTTCCCGCTTAGAAAGGACATCTCCCGTTTTTAACAGCATTTCAAAGGATCTATCGTATTACGGCGGCATTAAAATCCCGGGCAGCGATTCTTTGAAACAGAATTCCGTTCCTCTCTCCGAATATGCGGCTTCCAAAGGGTTCTCTTCGGATTTCGTTGCCTGGACGGACGAAAGCGCGCGGACTGCCTGGGCCTGGAATACCGGCAATGACAGGCTGCATAGCGGAGCTTATCCGGAAACAGGCCTGGAGGTAAACATCTACACCTTGCCGGCAAGCGAAGAGGACTGGGGGGCTACTTACCAGGGCGGCGATCTCTATATCACCGATAAGACCTATGATGTGCTGGTAGATAACGCGCAGAATGCCATTTATCCGGAATATAATTTCAGAGCCGCTGCTGAATCAATTTTTGTGCACGAACTTAATGATTATCAGGTAAATGCCGATGAAACCACTTCGAATTGGACTCACGAGCAGAATCAACAGGCGGAAAGAGCATATCTGGCATCAAGGGTTGACAGTTTAGCAAAAACAGCGGAAGGTTTATCGGATGAAGACCCGTTGAAACAGGACAGTCTTATCGCCGCGGCAGAATATGCCGGCAGGTTCAACACTATGTATGGCGAAGAGATGAACCTGGATGAAATGGTCGTGGATACCGGCAACAGGGAATTCATTGATACCTATAAAGAGTTTTCCGGACGAGTGGCCGAGATGAACGATATCCTTACGCAGGTGAATAAGGAAGATAAGCAGAGCGTTGCCGAGGAAAAGGCGGCGGAAGTGGCAGCCACGGAGATGAAGTTCACCTCCGTGGATGACGCGATAACGGCGATGCAGGCGTTCGACAAGGATTATGACGCGTGGAAGGCGGCGTATATCAATGAAGAGAACGGAGTTTACACGCTGAAGCAGTTTAGCGTGGAGGAACTGGTAGCGAAAACACAGGACGAGGGGTTGATCAAAGAGTACACGGAACAATTCACTCCGCGCACGTCCGAGATGAACAATATCCTTACGCAGGTGAATAAGGAGGATAAACAGAGTCTTACCGAGAAAAAGGCGGCGAAGGAAGATAAGCAGAGTCTTGCCGAGGAAAAGGCGGCGGAAGTGGCAGCCACGGAGATGAAGTTCACCTCCGTGGATGACGCGATAACGGCGATGCAGGCGTTCGACAAGGATTATGACGCGTGGAAGGGCGCGTATATCAATGAAGAGAACGGAGTTTACACGCTGAAGCAGTTTAGCGTGGAGGAACTGGTAGCGAAAACACAGGACGAGGGGTTGATCAAAGAGTACACGGAACAATTCACTCCGCGCACGTCCGAGATGAACAATATCCTTACGCAGGTGAATAAGGAGGATAAGCAGAGTCTTGCCGAGGAAAAGGCGGCGGAAATGGCAGCCACGGAGATGAAGTTCACCTCCGTGGATGACGCGATAACGGCGATGCAGGCGTTCGACAAGGATTATGACGCGTGGAAGGCGGCGTATATCAATGAAGAGAACGGCGTTTACACGCTGAAGCAGTTTAGCGTGGAGGAACTGGTAGCGAGAACACAGGACAAGGGGTTGATACAAGCCTACCAGGGATTTGAAATAAATTCGCAGGAAATGCGATCTATCATTTCTTCATTGAGTAGTTCAAACGAAAGCAGCGCGGCGCAGGATGCGGCTCCTCAAATTACGGCTGCGGATATGCAGTTTACCTCTCTGGCCGACGCTACCTCTAAAATTGAACAGTTTAACTCCGATTATGATGATTGGAAAGCGAAGTACATTTTGACAACAGGTTTTGGTTGGCAGCTCCGATCTTCAGAGGGTGATGATCCGGAGGCATTCAATAACGCTACCCGCGATTTACAGGCGCGGTCTTTAGGCATACAACAGGATCTTCCGGAATTATTGGTCACAGGCGAAAAGAAAAGTTTCAATGAAAAAGTTTTCAATTTACAGAACAGGGGAGCCGGCATTGAACAGGCTCTGGGCAACCTTCTTTCCGAGACGCAGAGCAAAGGGTTCAGCACGGCAAGCCGCGATCTGCAGTCGCGTGCCAATGATATTGAAAGCGCGTTATCCGGGCTGTTGGATGGAGCGGATAGAGAGACGAAATTCAACACACATACACAGAAATTGCAATCAGATGCCGCGGGTATCGAAGAAGCCATATATCAATTGCTTACCGTAAAACAGGAAACCGTTGAGGAAAATTCGGCTGCTAAAGAGGCAGAGGAACTGGCAGCGCAGGAGACAGATGTTCCGGATTGGTTGCCGGTTTTACCGCAGTTGGATGAATTCGGAGCCGGCTTGAATTACAAATCTCTCAGCGCGGAGGATATTTTCGGGGTTGGGCAGCGAACAAGGCCTGTTCAGCCGGAGACGGAACAACAGTTTTTTGACAAGGGCGTGGGCCATAATGGCGGGAATATAAAGATTGTTTATACGCCCCCAAGCGTAGGGTTTCAGCCAATAAGTTCCGTGATCAAGAGCCTGTCCTGGGTTGACGGGAACGATAACGGCATCGTGGAATCCAGCGAGCTATATGGTTATGACGGGGAGGTAGAGCAGCCCGGTACCCTATCAGGGATAAACTTGAAGAGGGAAGACGTAACGGTGGTCTTCGAATCTTACGGCGACGCCCCGCAGACGCAGGAATCATCGCTCATTACCATAGACATCACCGGTATCAATCCCGAGGCCCCGGAAAAAGTGTATCTGACGGTTGAGAAGATACAGACAGAGGGTGAGCAGCAGTACCGGGAAACCGTCTATCAAAAGTCCAGCACGAAGATCGAGGATGTGTCCATCACGGTCTACAACGCCGATTTGAGCCTGAATAGTTTTACCACTCCCGAATATACTAAAAGCTACGTTTACAGCAGCGTTATCAGTCCTGTCGCGGCAAAGTTGACCTTCAACGGCCAGCTGGCAGGTATTGAGATGATCGATTCCAGGTTTGTCCAGACCATAGCGCCGGATATAGACCCGTCAAGGTCGGAGTTAACGGTCGCGGACGAGGAAAGCACGAGCAGTTCCGTCTTCGATTTTAAGACTTTCGGCGGGAACGCCGGGACATACGAAGCTTATTTCCAGAAAATGGATTATAAAGCCGCCGATGCCGTCCAGACGCAGAGCGGCGAACAGAGCGGAAGTTCACCGCGTCTGACAGGTATAAGCATAGAAGATTCATCCACGCACAATGTATTCAGCATTGAAGCCGTAGATACCATACCGCTGGATGCCAGAGGCGACGGCTGGGTCTTGACCGGAGTAAGCTCCAGCGTCCTGGCGGCACAGCAGCAGGAGCCGTTATTGGCCGAAAGCACTCAATATGAAATCGATGCCGTTACTTCGCAGTGCGAGGGTGCGCTAAGGAGAAGCGAAAGCTCCGCCAGCCTGGCCTATGAAAAGGCCAATCCGGACGCCGGAAAACCTTCCGGGATATATTATTACGGTTCAAACGGGGAATTGACCGCGGCAACCGAGAATATCTTCGCGGACCTGACCACCCCCTTCGAGGCGGTTGAATTGATAGGGACCAGGGAATGGGATCCGTCGGCGCAGGAATGGAAAACCGTGCAGTTTGAAGCTTCCGGTCTGCAAAAATACCGGGAGGAATTTCAGCCGGCGGCAGAAGAGGGGACATCGGCGATCATTTACGCGTTCAGCATGCAGTATGATCCCCTGCAGGGGCCGGTAATCGTGCCTTACGCTTACGAGACCAGGAAAGATTCATCCGCGGGGATAGTGGACACGGAAGGGGTTTCTTACGGAGAAAGGACGCTGGTCCTTGGGTATCCACAGTTCACGGTAAGCAGTGAACCGCTCCAGGCCGACCAGCAGATGAGTTTTACCGGTTATTATAAAGGGGAAGACTTCAGGAAGGGATATGAATGGACTGTCGTAAGCGGCACTGATAATACGCTGCAGTTTACCGTGGATTTCTCGGTGGTCAATGCCCATACCGGGGAGACCGTGCATAATCCTTTCTGGCAGAGGATAGATACCGTTGCGACCGACGAGAACGGTTTTGTTACCGGCCACGACACGCAGGTAAAGGGCGTAGAAACCCTCTCCGCTACGATCAACGTGGCCCCGCGCGCCGATATAGACCCGGATGACAGTAAAGGGAACGTGTCCGTGTCCGTCCAGGTCGCGATCACTGTCCCAGAGGATCCGAATGATAGGAGTTTGCAAGGTCCTGCCGCTACTGTCTCGGGAACCAGCACGCGTAATAGAGACAGCGGCGAGCGGACAGATCCCAATCCGCAGGGACTGACAGTCTCTTTCCCCGTTCCTAAGGCGGGTTCCAGCGCGCTGGTGTTAGTCGGAGTAAGTACTAAAGATGCCGTAGACCTCAGCCCGGTTAATTTCAACGGCCGGGAATTATCTCCATCCAGCCGTGTATCGTCGAGCAAATACGATTCCGGTCAAGAAATAATCGCCGATATCCCCTGGGACAAGATATGGGAAGCCGGCGAAGGGATCGATCTGCAGGTGCAGGAGACCATTACCCGTAATTTCAATTACGCGGATAAGGGGGTGCCTTATCTGACGCAGGAAAGCGCGTTATACAATAAGTTAGATGGCCAAGGGAATCCGGTTGTCGAGGGGAACTCTCTCACAAAGTATACCTATCCCCATAGCGGGCAGCTGACGCGTGTGGAGCACAGCGAGTCTCTTAACGGTCAGGGAAAACTCCTACAGTCAACTAAGGAGATTTCCGAGTATGCTTATTCCGGCCTGGGTATTTATCAGGCAGGGACGCAGGACCAGATAATGTTGAAAGAGAACAAGCAAGGATTCGACGAGGCGCATACTTCTTCCGAGGTTATGTATAATATCCTGCCTTACAGCGCAGGGCTGGAGGAAATAATCACCCATGAGTATTCAGCAGGGAATCTGATAAATGACCAGACCACTTTCGTGCAGCAGGACTACGACAAACAGTATATATCCACCGTAAAATACATCAGCGCCGGCAAGAAGGATCACAGTACGGAGATTTATGTAAAAGACGGTCAACATATTGTTCTGGGAACTTACGCTACGGTAGATGTTTCAGTTGCCATGGAAGCGGCCGACCGGGCAATGGAGATCACTGCAGCCGGTTCTATAGTGAACGATTATCAATCACTGGAAGATGCGTTCAGCGTGCAGGATAAATCAGCCTGGAAGGAAATCTCACTTTCCATCCCGGCGCAGGACGACAGCCAGACGGTGATCGCGCATTTCTCCGCGGGCAAACTGGAGTCGGTGACGGGAGTCAACAAATATAACACGCCGCTTTACCAGATAGACCTGATCAATAATGTGGTCCATGAATACCAGAGCAATAACTGGGGCGTGGTCAATTTTGTGAAGAGTACCGTGCAGGATTCCGGAGACACATACGTCACTTTACACGCGCTTTATTCTACTCCTCAAGGGGATGCAGTAAATGACTTGTTGAGAAGAGATATTTACACATCCGACAATAAGCATTACATTGTTATCCCGTATGAATACTCTCAGATGGGCAACGACAATCATTGTTTCTTCACACATTGGGCGATAAGCAAGAATAACGGTGTATCTTTCAGCGACGATTACCACGGGGAGAAGTCCTGGACAGGCAATGAGGCCAAAAATATCCTGAAGTCCTCCGGCATAGACAGCGAAGCGGCCAGGGCAATGATGTCCGAGAATGCCGCCGGAGCCGATGTGTCCAGCGCGGAGAAGTTCCTGGAGAACCTGCCGGTTAAATATACACAGACAGGTGTTCCGTCGAACCGCGATATCCTGTCGGTATTCGAGAGCGGTACCGGTAATTGTAACGAGTGGGCGCGTGCCGCTTCCTACGGGCTTTCCGCCTGGTATAACACAAAATCGCAGATACTCTTGCAGGAAGAATCCGGGGATAAGCTGCACGCCGTGCTCAACCCGGACAAATCGGACAAGGTTTATGACGGGGCGTGTCCCGGAGAAACAACCGCCTTGGCGGAAACTACATATGCGGCCACCATCAAGCTCGGCGCAGGAGGGTTCCTTGATACAAGGACGCTCGGCGAGGGCACGGACGGCTCAAGCCTGACCGCCATGCAGGTGATCACTTCCAATATCGGTATGACCAATCAGGAGGTCGCCGATATGCGCGATTATGAAAAAGGAAGAGACACTCCGGGAGCGAAAGTTCATAAAGCCTCTTTAAGTTCCACTCCTGCGACTTCTTCGACGCCGGTTTCCTCGACGACTACTTCCTCTACTTCTGCCTCCTCCTCCGAAGGCAGCAGTTCTACTTCCAAGTCTGACGATGATGATGACGAGAAGGAAAAAGGGAGCAGCTCGTCCTGGCTGCCGGATTCGATAGATTTCCAGGTGCCGTTCACCGATCTGCATGTGGGTATTGACGGCGACGGTTTATATACCAGCACGATGTCGTCCAAAGAAGGTCAGCTTATTCCCACCGGCAGCAAGACCAGCGTCGGGCTCGGCGTGGTGACGACGACCGATGTGAACATGGAAACCACCGGGGACAGCTCTACCGGTTTTGTAAGCAAGGTCACCACCACTTCCAGCAGCCGTCCATTCAGCTCGTATGTTCCGGTGGTGGGCTCCGGCCTCCCCAGCCAGCAGAGCGTCGATACCTGGAGCATAGGAAGCCAGAACGACGTGGATGTCAATATCCAGCAGACCACTGGCTTGAGCAATATCCAACAGAACGGCGATAAAATTAGCGCCGATTTTAACGAACAAATTGTCGACGGAGTATTAGGTATTGTTACGAGCAAGAGCGGTCAGTCGGAAGTAATAGGCAACGGCGGGGCAGGTATGTTCCTGGGCACTTCGATACCGGAGTCTTCTTTTGAGTCGGGGAGAGAAACGGCCTTCGCAGGCGGCGAGGAGATAAGTGATAACTGGTTCTGGAACAACAAGGATTACAGTCAGGATCCGCAGAATCCGGCGACCGTAAAGATCACAGAATCAATTGACCCTACGGAGGAAGGTGTTTACAGCCGGACCGTCGTGATGGGGACTTCTCCGCAGACAGTCGCTCCGACGGATACCGCATCTCAGGGTGTGACATTGGATTTCGTTACCGCAGATCCCCCAGGTGCCCATAGAATCTGGTACAATACGGCAGCCAGCAAAACCTCAGAAGAACGTAGCAACATCCAGCAGTTAGGGGATGGAGTGACGAGTTCACATGTAGAAAGAGAAGAAACCGACCTGAATACCGGCGTGATCACTACCTTCAGCGGCACGTCCTTGAATAAGCTCGATAGCACGGGCATGAATAGAATAAAGCAGGTGGACGGTATAGAAAAAAAAGTCCATAACGGTAACTCTATTTCTCTTGAGGAAATCCATTTAAAAGACGAGAATATTCTTTACAATAGTCAGATGCAGGAAACGGATAAGGATATAGATAACAAACGCACCGATTTGCGGACCGGCATAACCACGGAGGAAACCGGCAGCAAGGTTATTTCATACAGGGCCGACGGTCTGCCCGGGACTTACGAAGAGAATATCCGCACCAAGGTCAGCGATGGCGACGTGATCAGTGATAACAGTTGGCATCTGACGCAGAGCAATATCGGCTACAACGAGTTAATCCTGCCATCAAGCTGGGACTATATGAAGGAAGGTATAAATCACATCGCGCAGGAGACCGACCTCCGCGAAGGGCACAAGACCCAGGAAACGAATTCGCTAGGGCAGGTAACCGCGTTCACCGACAGCGGGAACCAGAAGACTTTCGACATAGCCTCCGGATATAAGATCAACGATATAGATTATGAACTCAAACACAGCAATATTACCTACGGGCCGACCGGCGACGTGGTCGCTTTCAGCTATGACGACAACCAGCGCAAAAATATCGCCGGGGAGATAATCGACGCCAAAGGCGACGTTTTTTACGTCAATTATCCCGACGGCCTACCGCAGACTTCGCTGGACGAAGGCACCATCAAAATAGTTCCATTGAGCGGAAAGGGGGTCATTACCGACCAGTCTTTCTCCAAATTCAAGGATAACATCGCTTACGACGGGAAGGGGTATGAGCGTTTTTGTGATTACAAGGAGATAACCGATAATAAAGATACGGTTACCACCAAAACCGGTTCTTTAAGCCAGAACAATAATCTGCGCGGTCTGCCGGTATCCAGCGTGGACAGCGGCAGTCTTACCGTGACCGACAGTTCCAGCGGCGCGCAGCTCTCTTTCCAGACCTTCACGAATACCCAGGACGACACATCGTATAACAACAAGAACCTGCCGGTTTCTTATACTTATACAAATACCGTGGACGTGGTAAAAACCGATGACAAGAGGCAGGCCCTCGGCATAACTACCGAGACCGGCAGCGTGAAGAATACATATACTTTGAAGCCGGCGGCAGGGCAGCCTGGTTCGGCCGAGGTCTATCGCATAACCACATCTACACACAGTGGCGACTCCTCTGTTCAGAAAGCGGAGACTACTACAGTGAGCGAACCGGTGAAAATTAGCGAAGGTCTCTACGAAGCCCGCCCGTTCGGAGATACCACGCCGGTGTTCGGGACCACCGTGGATGCCGGCAGCACCGTGTCTTCCGCGCTGGGAAACATTGATTCGCCAAGCGCCGCCGAACAGATATTGATCGGTTATCTGCCTACCGGACCCGTAACCAGCCTGGGTAATTACTTGGCAGACGGAGCCATCTGGGCCTGGGATAGCGCGGTCAAACCGGTCCTGGACGGTGTAAATGAATATGTGGTCAAGCCGGTTGCCGACTGGGGGGTTGAGCCGGAAGAGAGAATATATACCTATACCGACCCGGAAACCGGCAAGAGCGAATGGCGCATTGGTGATTTCGACAGCGAATCCAATTGGGACCGCGCCTGGGAATGGTGGGTGGATAACGCCGGAGGCGGCAATCCTACTACGGCGCAGCAGGTGGCGATAGGCACCGGATTTGTCGTGGCCGCGCCGGTGGCTGTTTACGTCGGCGGCACGGCAACCGGAGCAGCGGCAATTTCTTCTGTCGGTTCCGTTGCCAGGGTCGCGCCGACCGCCAAGACACTGGCCGACACTTTAGTAAAAGGCGCTGCCATTAACCTGGCAGTAGAGAATTATTATTCATTGAGCAATGAAGGGAAGGTCAGTCTGGACCTCGGATACAAGCCGCAAGAAGGTTTATTAAAAGGATACGTAGCGCCTACTTTAAATCATCTTTTCACCGGGATGCTGGGAAAGGCTGTTTTCAGCTTCGGCGGAACGGCTAAAGGCTGGCTTAGCGGTGGAGGATTGGGCGCGTTAAAGACCAGCGCTTCCACCGGTCTCGACACTCTGGGAACAATGGGATTGAGGGAAATTCCGTCTGCCGGTAAGCAGTATTTGATGAATAGACTGTTTCCTGCCGCCGTTTCCGGGACCGTTTCCCTTGAAGGTAAAGTGACTTTAAGCCGTTTGGCTGAAGACACGTCTTTACGGGCCGGTTTGTCAAGCGCGGCTAAACAGGGCGCAAAAGAGATGCTCACCGTGGGCGGACCGAGCTGGGTGGCGGCAGAGAATCTCAAGTCGTTGGTAGTCGGCGGGGAATATCTCGAAGCCGACAGGATGCCGTATGTTTACGCGGAAGGCGCGGCAGTGGCGGGCGTGTTGAGGCTGGCCGTTACTTCGTTGGGTACGGGAGTGAAGCTCGTCTCAGGGACAGAATGGGGACAAAAGACGGTTCAGGTTCTGGATGTTAAAGCCCAACAGCAGAAATGGCTCAATCCGTGGGCGGCAGGCAACAAAGTGTTATTCCAGTCCGTGAATATGGGCCTGCGGAACACCGAAATGCTCGGTATTTCCATGGCGAATGTGGGAGGCTTTGTCCGCATCAGCCCGGTCTTCAGCGGCGCCGGCATAGTCCTGGACAAGGTTTTTGACAACGAGTGGAAATGGACCGGGATGAATGGGGTTAACGGCAATAACTTCGATATAATCGAGGCGTTGGTTTACGATGCTGCCAATTTCATCCCGATGGGCGTGTATCTGCCGGGAGCACTGCAGTTGCTGCAGGTCCCGATGGGAACGACCAAGATCAAGGCAGTGCGGGCTTTTGCGACAGAACATTCCTTTAGCAATCTTCTGCGGGTAGGGACAGCAGTAGCCTTGAGGGACCCCGCGTTACTGGACAGGATCATTTCTTCCAATATAACCCGTATTTCCCAGAAAGTCATGCCACGCTCAGCCATAGACAGCGCCGCTTTCGTGGCTACGGCCCTGGCCTTGGAACGACGCGCTATAGAACCTCTGCTCAGTCGGCTTCATCCCGACTGGAGCTCCGATAAGGTAAGCCAAGAGGCCCAACAGTTGGTATTCTACAGTCTTTTTCTGTTGCCTCGTTATTCTCCCGCCGTCCTGCGCTCGCCCAAGACGTTCGAAAGCGAGATAAAGAGCGTTTTGAAGGCCTCCGGCATCGATGCCAGCGTCAAGATCGGCAGCAGCGGCGTGTTCGAGGTGCAGGGTAAGGACCGGACTTCCGGCAGACCGGTGTCTCTGGAGGGAAGATATTTCGGCGATAATTCAGTGATACTCTTCGACTCCGGCAAGGCTCCTGGAGTGAAAGCGGAGAAGGATGTTTCCCACGCAGTGTATCAGGTCAGCGACCTGGGTAAAGGTATTTTCAAGGCAGAGAGGATAGCGCAGGCGGAAATGACGGCGGTCTCCAGAATGAGCGGTTTGAGCGCTGATTTCTCAGGGAAGGATATTGATTTCAGCCTTTCCTCCGCCACCACGCTGTATAGAGTGGAAGAAAAGATCACTCCGGTAAAGGGTACCGAAGGTGAGGCGGCAAAAAGCAGGACGGTTTATTACATATTGAGCGATGCCGAAGGCACCAGGGTCAGCGCAGCCACGCCGAAGGGCCTGCGCGAGGGATACCTGGCCGATAAATACGCCGGGATGGCCAGGGAAATGAGCCTGCAGGATGTCCAGAAGGTGCTGGATAGTTATTCCGTCAATCCGGAAATCTCTTATATAGGAGAAAAAGGGAGATTTGAAGGGCTTTCCGTGGACAGGAAAATAGAGGTTTTGATCAGCGAGAAACTCGCCAAGCAGTCGGTTGACGGCAGGATCAGCTACGGTGTGTTGAAAGAGGCATTGTTCGATTCGCTTTTCTCCGGCAAGGAAGTCTCTTCCGGAGCCGGCAACAAGGTGCGCGACATCGAACAGGACCTGTTGAGCAAAATGGCGCTGGAGAGGGCGGGAGAGGATTCCTCTTTCCGCAGCGGCCTGGCTAAGGACTTAAAGGCCAAGATGCCGGTCCTGGCCGAGAATGTCGCCGAATACAACGCCCTGGACCGTCTCGTAAGAGAAACGCAACCTTCCGATTCCATTCTGCTCGATCTCTCCGGAGTATACGGTAAATACCGCGATATCGCGGCCGCAGAGGCCGGATACGAGATGGAACGAGTTTCCTCCCTTCTTTATAGACTGGGAGAAAGGCCTTACCAGATCAAGGATTTCAAGGATTCCTTCATCAAGTTCGTGGAGGCCTCTTCCGACAGTTATGTCCATGTCAGCCCGTACCTGGAACGCCTGCGCGCGGACGAGGCGGAATTCAATCAGGCGCTGCTGAACTTCCAGATGGGCAACGCCAGGTATCGTTCGTTGTCGCCTGATGTGAAAAAGACTTTTGAAGGAGTCCAGGCGCAGATGGATCCGGACAGCGGCAGGATCAGCGTTGTGGTCCCGGCCGAAGAGTCAGGATTAAAGATAAGCGCTGATAACGTGAAATACATCGAGGATATCGTTAACAGCTATTACGATAAAGAGATCAAGAGCGGCAACGTCAAGCTGGAAGTCAAGTCCACCAGCGAGGGTATCGAAGCGGCGGTAAACAAGGTTTTTGAATCCCTGGCAAACGGCAGGTTCCTGCCGGATTTCGGAAGCATTAAGGGAAAAACCACGCTTTTCGAACCGCTGGAAGCGAAGATAATCGTCAAGGTGTCTGACCGCAACGTATTGGTGGTAAACCCGCTTCCAGTCAACAGCAGGCAGCTGATGGAGGAAGGGCTCAGGGTAGACCTTACGCCCGACAATAAAGATCTATTCCCGATAAAGGAAAGCGACGGCGTCAAAGTGGTGATGATAGACCTGACCGGTGAGAAAGTCGGGCTTGAGGAGTCGGGTTTGAAGCAGTTGAATGAAAATCTGACCGGTTTGAAAGCCGCGAATCAAAAAGTGGTTATCGTCACCGATCTGGAGAGCTACCAGTCCATAGAGTTGAATTCCCTGTTGGAGCGCGCGGTCAATCCCAAAGGAAGTGTGTATACCGCCTTGAGGAATTACCTGGTTGATGAGATCGGCTGGGTCATCGGCGAAGAGACCGGAGAATATCCCAAGCAGCCGAATCTGATCGTAGGCACCAACGGGCAGCAGATGGGCAGCGGACGCGCTGAGGAATGGCTTAGCGCCGCCGGCCGCGTGAACCTTTTGATGGAAAAGCTTTACCAGGAATATACACAAGAGAATAGCAAGACCAGCAGGGAAGGGTTCAAGGCGTTCCTGGATAAAAATGGTTATATCACGGTTGAGAACGACGTCGCCTATCCCACCAGAAAACTCGCGGGAGAATTAGCCAAGGGCAATAATATAGAATTCCGGAAGTTCAATAATGACCTGGAATACAAGAGAGACCGCGCTTTGCTCAACAGCACTGTTTTCTTCCTGAGCCGCATGGAAGGGGCGGATTTTGCCTGGAATAAAAAAGAAATGCGGCCGGTTATCATGCATAACAATACCGAACGCAAGGATATGCATTATTCGCAACTGGACAGGGCGACCGCCTTCAGGATGACCGGGGAGCTGTCTCATTACCTCAACAGCAACGAAGGGGAGAATATCAAGGCGATGTTCGACAAGTTCAAAGATCCGGCCCAGTTGAAAGATACATTGAGCAAGATCGAGATCAGCGAGAATTCGGTGCGCATCACTCCTTACGACGTCCTGAAGGACAGTTTCGGGGATAAAGGGGTGACCTGGTATACCGCCTCTCCCGGCCAGGTGCGTTTGATGGCCGACTGGATGGGCATAAAGACGGAAGGTGGTAAAGGCGCTTATGACGTAAGCTCCTCGGTGAAAGGGTTCCTGGACAGGGTAAAAGGCGATAAAAGCGAGTCATTGGTAGTCATGGACGCGGCCTCCGGAAGGTCCATTGATAAACAGGTGCTGGTGGTAGTGCCCGGCACCGAGACCGTGGATATGACCCAATATACGGATGTCTTCGGCACGCTTGGCAGAAGAGAGGTCTATCAGCAGAGAAGCGAAGAGGGGGAATTCTTTAACGGCGAAACCGGCTTTACGCCAGATCAGCTGGCCGAAAAGATCAAGCAGGGCGAGCAGATGGTTGTGCTCCTTGACCGCGCCTCCCGCAAAGGCTACACCTTCAAGCCGTTGGACAAGGCCGGAGAGAAGGACGCGGATGTATACGGCAAGACGCTGATGATACAGCTCTGGGACGCCAAGATCGGCATGAACGACGCCTACCAGTATATACGGCGCAACCGCTGGGACAGCAAAGGCGTGGAGGAGAAACTGTGGGTGCTGGATGCCTCGGTCAAGGATACCGACCTGATGAAGATGCTGGCGAGGAACGAGGTTAAGCAGGAAGCGGACGCTTTCAACCAGATGACGCGCGATTTCGCCCACCAGAGCCTGGTGAACAACTTCAATAAATACCTGGAATTGTCCACCGATCAGGCTTCGCGCGACAATATCGTCGCCATGCGCCGCGAATTTCAGTCCGAGAGCAGGCTGAACGACAAGCTGTATTACGATTTTACCAATCAGAAGATGTCGGAAGCGGTGGAGAACGTCTTCCGCAGCGAATGGAACAACTTCAAATACGTCTCGCGCAGGGACGGGAAGTTCTACGATAAGCTCAACGACGCGCAGAGAACGGTCTTGAAGGCCGACATCAAGGCCGCCGACAGGCTCATGAAACAGAGGATAAGTTTCGACGGCCGCGACGAGGCCTACGCGAAATTCGCCGCCGACAATATCGGCACGCCGAACCTCTCCTTCCCCGAGCTGATCAGGGTCTTCTCCAACAAGGTCAACCGTTTCGAACTGGACGCGAAATATCCGGAGTTTTCCAGCGACCGCGTCGCCAAGAGCGCGTATGAAAAGGCGGCCGAGATAGTGGTGTCCAAAGCGCTTGAGCCGAGGATCGAAAGCGTGGTCAGGGCGGACGAGGCAGGGGCGCAAATTGTCACGCGAGAAGTGGAGAATAATAATTTCCTCGGCACCACCCGCGCGCAGATGATAGAGGAAGGCTGGAGGGGCAAGGATACGGATGAAGCCGTGTCTGCAATCGCTCAGATGCTGCAGCAGCTGGACGCCGAGCAGACCGACAAGAAAGAACAGAGCGGTTACCTTTACTCCCGGCCGTTCATTTCTGTCGCCGGCGGCATCATCTCCGGCACCGGCCTGGGCGCGCGCGGCGCCTTGAACGCGGTAATAAAAGAACAGGATGAGGACGACAAACGTCGTTTCAACACAGTAGAACAGGCGGCGCATAACTTCCGCGTGCAGAGCAGCATCAAGGCCGTTAATGATGTCCGCCTGACCTCTGAAGGGCGCGCCATCTTCGAGGCCGCGCGCGATATCAGCTCATTGAAAGACACCGGCCTGCGGGTGAAAGCGGCCGGGGCGTTGATGCTGGAGGCGATCGGCGACAAAGAAGGCGGACTGCCGCTCCTGAGCCTTTATGAATACAGCACATCGATGCCTAATTACGCTGTCCTTTCCGGCCTGGCCTACACCGCCAACCGCATAAAGGCCAAGAACGACCCGCAGAAGAGGTCGATATTCTTCAAGGATGAATACGCCAAGTTCGCCGCCGGGGTGAAATTGGTTGAGATAAGAGAAGAGACCGACGCGGCCCTGCAGACGGCTAAGGGAGAGCAGGCAGTTTACGATTACGTCAGCGCCAAGGCCCGCGAGAGATTCTCCGAATTCGGAGTTCCCTCTGAAGCGGTGGAGCGGATATTCGGCCGGGATATAATGGACAAAGGATATGTTGTCCGGCCCGGAGACGGATTCACCGTTACGGAGGGAGTAAAGGGCATAATTTATAACGACGGCAGCGCGCTTGTGGGGGAGAAGGTGATGCCTTACAACGCCATTTCCCTGGAAGGCGAAAGTTGGGTCTCTTCACTGGTAAACCTGGCGTCCCTTGCCTCCAAGAAGCAGCAGCCGGCTGCTGCCTGGTTGAGGCTGTCGGAGAATCTGGATGAGAAAGATCGTAAGTATTTTGAGTTTAGTTCGGGCGACTTAAATACTGAATTATTCAGTAATACCATTAAAGGCAACAGGTCTAGTGATGTCTTGTTGCGTAAACAACTTGCCGAGATTTCTGAGAACCGTGAAAAGCCTTCCGAACAAGATTTTATTCGGACCCTGAATAGCATATTAAGAACACGCGACTTTTATGTTCAGGCTAAAGATTCTTACGATAGCCAGCTGCTTGATAAAGAAATAGAAGGATTACTTAAATCAGTTGATTCTTTAACTGATTATAACCTTGCACGGCTAAATAGAGCTCTTTTAGAAGCGATTTATCCTTCCGAAATTCATCAGAAGAGTCAAATCTTATACGCTAATGAATTGAGCGCCGATAAACTGGCAGGCACCGCGAAACTGGCGGAAGAACTTGATATCATGCTTACCGCCGACAAAGAGGCGTTGTTCGGGACAAAAGAACTTAAAGATATAAGACCGACTGCCGCCGATTACCTGGGTGAGAACAGCCTGAAGATGGAGAAATTGCTCAAGCTCGCGGATATCCTCTATAAGGCCGATGTTGACGATTTGACTTCTTCCGCTAATATGGCCAAGACAATACCGGTGGTTTCACAGGATACCGCAAGGGACGTAAGCCTGTATATGGGCACGGACTTGCCTTCATCCGGGCTGGCCGGGCAGATGAAGGCTTTGAACTTTGCCGCTTCCGAGATAAACGAAAACACCTATCCCGGGGCCAAAGAGATGCTGTTGGATATGGCCGGGAGGATGGAGAAAATAGAAGATTTGAAACAGAGCCCGTTCTTGAAGGACAAGGCCTGGGCCAAGATATACGGGGTTGCTAATGCCGTAGCCGGGACTGTGAACGTGAAGAGCGTTCTGACGGCCGCTAAACAGGCTGTGGTTTCTATGGCCGGCTTTGCCGGGTTGTCTTATATTCTTTCCGGGATCGGGATAAGTTTCCTGCCGCTGGCGGCATTGACTCCGTTGAATCTGGCGATTGTGGCGGGGATGTCGGTAGCCACCCTGGGATTGCAGAAGGCGGCCAACAGCATCAAAGCCAGGGACGCCATAATCGAAGAGGCCCTTGACCAGAGCGCCCAGCCTGTAGTCAAGGAGGTATATAAGCTGGCGGAAGAGCTGGGTATCGGTCCGGAGGAGAACAATCCCGCCGGGATGACCGCCTTGACGATGCTCTTCGCCCCGTGGAACACGGATACAGAGGCCGGGGCGCGCTTTGGCATTATAGCCAACAGGAACTTCAGGATCACCTCTAAAGCCGGGAATCAGCGCGTTGGCAGGATCATCGCCAGCCAGAAATCTTCGCAGAACATTAAGTCGTATGAAGACAGGGTGAACGATATGGCCTCCACCCTGCAGGTTGACGGCAAACAGACCGTAGTTTCGCCTTCCCGCGTGCGCGCGATATTGAACGGCATGCTGACCAACGAAGAGGCGCGCAAGGCCATGGAAAAGGCCGGGATGACCGCCGAACAGATGGATGACCTGAAACAGCAGCTGGGCATAAAAGAACAGATGTTTAAAGACACGGTGGATACCATCACCAAAGATATATTCAATAATCCTCTGGTCAGGCATGTGCTTTACGTTTACGAAAAAGAAGGCAGGAGGATGCCGGTGAATGAGCGCACCAGGCTTTTGACCGATGCCTTCAACGTCATCGGCATGGTGACCAGGAGCGTTTACGCGCATAACCCGGATGTCTGGACGCTGGCCGAGACCGCCGCCCGCAAACAGACGGGCTGCGTCACCAATATGCAGATAGATTACGCGGCCGCGCGCCTGCTGGGCATACCGGATGAGCAGATCACCGCCTCCCGCGGCCAGTATTCGGATGAAAGGCCGCACTTGCTGCTGCACGTAACCTTCCCGGACGGCAAAGACAGGTTCGTGGACTCCACGCCGGACGGACAGGGCAGGGTCAATTACGTCAGCGAAGCCTTGACCATAACCGACGGACGCCTGACCGATAAGACCGGTAACTTCTACATTGACAATTATTATAATTTCAGGAACCTCGGCAAAGGGGCTTCCGGAACGGCGGCCGGTGTATTCAGGAACATTGAGAGCAAGGGCGCTGACGCGCTGTCGGCGGCTATGAAGAGATACCAGAAAGACGAACTGACCGCTGAGCAGATACGCGCGATGTCCGAATATACAAATTACAAAGCATTCCGCCGGACCGCTTTTGCGCTGGATCCGGAGATATCCACCAACCGTGAGAAATACCTGCCGGTGGTCGGGGTGGAACTTGAGGCTCTCCAGGAGGAATTGAATGAAGGGATGAAAGCAGGCGAATACAGCGTGGAGACTATGGAAGAGATCAATGCTTCTTTACAGGGGCTGGAAGCCGAACTGGACATTATGGAGAAAACCGCTTCCCCCGCTGAGTATTACTCTCTCTATATGCCGCAGTTGACGAGACAAATGCTGAATATGCAGCTGAAACAATACGCGGATAATATATTACTGGCGGAAGAGATAGCCGAGTCACAGGGCGTAAGCACCGCCGACCTGAAGAGCGTAAAGACCGACGCCGGCGTCAACGGCAATATGGTAAGCAGGGACGGCAGCAGCGATACTCTTATGGTGAATCCGGTGCTGTTGAGCCGGGAAGTTTCCTCCTTCGCCAGGTTGGTTGGCAACGGGAACGCAGCGCAGGCGGCCGTGGATATCGGCAGGAAACTGGTCGAGAACGGCAACGGACATGGAGCCTTGCCGGTTTCCTTGAAGTCGCTGGTGGATATTTCGCGCGAGGCCGGTAAAGCCGCCGGCAACGGGCATCTCGCCGTGTTCAAGCAGGGAAAAAATTTCCTGGTTACCAACGGAGCCCCCGACAAAGCGGTCAAGATCAGCAGAGCCGCCGGCGCTTCCGGGGAAGGCGCTTCATACAATGTTTACTTTACAGACCGGCCGGTTGACCGCAGCGGGCTGGAAGAAGTCGAAGATATGTCGGCCCTCTCGGAAACGATGGTCGCAGCGGACAACGACGGCGGTTCCGCGCTGGAAAATGCCTTTGAGGCTGCGGTGATGCCGTTCGGCACTGTAGATGCAGTCCAGACAGTATCTTATCCTGTTTCATCCTTCGGAGGCAGCTCCAAT